>ERZ773213.1600-NODE-1600-length-11664-cov-13.101904_pt1 | contig 11664 bp, 10 predicted proteins | sample MGYA00580996_ERZ773213 | MGnify/ENA primary metagenome ERZ773213 (study PRJEB29015, sample SAMEA2738152) | human oral metagenome | biome: human oral; feature: human-associated habitat; material: saliva | place: China | collected 2197 ...
TCTTAGCAATGGCTTCGTAAGTTCCTTCGGCAGCAGAACGGCTTTCATAGTTACCGCGACAGTTGTGGGTCCAAACCGTTAAACCAAGTTCGTGAGCATAGTCTACTACCTCGTTATTGATAGCTACAAACTCATCAGCCAATTCTGCCAAATCAGAATTACCTTCCGCAAAGAAACTTGCAGGGTTTGATGGGTCAAAGAGTTCCCAGAGACAGTCGTCAAATTGAACGATTTTTCCACCTACAGCCTTGTATTCTTCCAAGAATTCTTTATAGGCATTAATCAAACCTTTTTTGAGGTCTTCATTTGTTTCATAGACTTGTCCTGGACCAGCCAAACGGTCAAAGATAGCAAGTTCAGTGTAGGCATGGGCAGGTCCCCAGATAGTTTGTTTGGTATCTTCATCACCAGCTTCAGCCTTAACCAATTTATAGATGTCTAGGTAATGGTGGTTTTTACCTGAGAGTGGTTCAGTAATACGAATCCCAATATCTTTACGAGTCTCATATTGTCCGCCATCGTGGTCTTTAAATGTATAACCGTGCTCAGCAATGTAACGTTCGATACCTTTGAGACCCCAGACAAAGTCCAAGTGCCACATAGAACGCCCGAACTCACCATCAGTAAGAATATCAATACCGTTAGCCTTTTGGTCAGCCACGATTTGCTTAATATCTGCAGTTTCAGTTTCTTGATAACCAGGGAGGGCATCGTAGAAAGGATACTGGATATCGTCACGGTGCTCGATTTCGTCCTTGTATTTACGGAGATCTGCAGGACGAAGGAGAGAACCAACTAATTGAAATTTAGATTTTGTCATAAGATTCACCTCAAAATAAGATTTTACATCTATGATACTTTTTATTTATTTCGATTGAAAATAGTTATTTTCTTTCTTTGGGTATAGTTTAAGACTATATAAAGTTTTGGTCTGCAAAATGATACTTCCTATGGTAAAATGAAAAGAAAACAATGAAGGTTGGGAACATGCAAAAAACATTTTTTATTATTAAACCAGATGCTGTAAAACGACACTTGATGGGACAAGTGATTGATCGTATTGAACGTCGTGGCTTCATTATTGAACGAATGGAAATGTTGACACTTGACGAAGAACGTCTTAAAGAACATTATGCTCAATTGGTTGATAAACCTTTTTTCCCTAGCATTGCAGAATTTATGATGAGTGGTCCATCAGTGATTGGTATTATTTCTGGTCCAGGTGTTATCAAGTCATGGCGTGATATGATGGGAGCAACCAATCCAGGCGATGCTGCTCCTGGAACGATTCGTGGAGACTTTGCAACCGCACCAGATGGTGACATGATTCCAAATATCGTTCATGGCTCTGATTCAGAAGAATCTGCGGCTCGAGAAATTAAGATTTGGTTTGGTGAGTAGGATGGATTTAGCACAAATTCAGTCAGATCTAGCCAAGGGTGGACTGTTAATTGATGTCAGGAGTCCAGAAGAGTATGCAGAAGGACATGTTAAGGATGCCCTCTTAATACCTCATACCCAGTTTTTCTCTGCTGACATTCCAGCTGAAAAAGACGCTTCCATTTACCTCTATTGTAAAATGGGGCCTCGTGCAGAATTTGCTGCATCAGTTCTTAAAGAGCGAGGCTATACTAAGGGGACTAACTTGGGTGGCTTGGACGATATGGAAGCACTAGGTTTTGAATTTGAAGAATAATAGGAATAAGGTCACCCAAGGGTGGTCTTATTTGTTTTCAGAAAAGTTTGATAATTACTTGACAACGTTTTCATAAAGGGGTAGAATTTTAATTGAGTTAAGACAAAGCCTATGAAAATGACTTTGCCAGAACTTGACTAACTTAGCGTATTCCAATTGAGATAAGGCTCGGTATTAAGCCAGTGACTCAAATTGGTAGAGGAGGATTTCGTATGTCAAAAGTTGCTATTGTTACAGGTGCAGGTCAAGGTATTGGTTTTGCGATTGCAAAACGTTTGGTTGAAGATGGTTTTAAAGTCGGAGTATTGGATTACAACGCTGAAACTGCAGAGAAAGCGGTTGCTGAATTGTCAGCAGACAAAGCATTTGCGGTTGTAGCTGATGTGTCTAAACAGGCTGAAGTAGCAGCAGCTTTCCAAAAAGTTGTTGATCACTTTGGTGATTTGAATGTGGTTGTTAATAATGCCGGCGTGGCTCCAACAACACCTCTTGATACAATTACTGAAGAACAGTTCCAACGTACATTTAATATCAATGTAGGTGGTGTTATCTGGGGTGCACAAGCTGCACAAGCACAATTTAAAGCACTTGGTCATGGTGGTAAAATCATCAATGCAACATCACAAGCTGGTGTCGTTGGTAACCCTAACTTGACTGTCTATGGTGGTACTAAATTTGCAGTTCGTGGTATCACTCAAACTTTGGCGCGTGACTTGGCTGATTCAGGTATCACTGTCAATGCTTATGCACCAGGTATCGTTAAGACTCCAATGATGTTTGACATTGCCCACGAAGTTGGTAAAAATGCTGGTAAAGATGATGAATGGGGTATGCAAACTTTTGCCAAAGATATTACCCTCAAACGTTTGTCTGAACCTGAAGATGTAGCAGCTGCAGTTAGCTTCCTAGCTGGACCTGACTCAAACTACATCACAGGTCAAACTATCATCGTTGATGGTGGTATGCAATTCCATTAAGATTGAAAGGGAGAGCGAAAGGCTCTCTTTTTTGCTTGATAAAACATAATATTTCTGATAATATAATCGTAATTAATTATGATTTAAAAGGAGCCTTTCTATGTCAGATATTTTACACTATATTATAGAGCACCCATTTTTTAGTCTCATTCTATTGGGAATTGTTGTACTAGCCTTCGGTTTAGCTCCATTTTCAAGTAGTTCTACAGAAAACAAGCGCTCGGCAATTATTAATAAGCACTACAACGATACTTTTAAGAAATAAGAAGGAGTAAATGCGGTCAGAAAGCAGATATTAGAGATAGGCAAAAGCCTGTCTTTTTTGTATAATAGAAGGTAACGATTAGTTTTTTTATAATCACAAGTAAGAACTAGGAAAGATAAAAATGCCAAATATTGAAGAATTAAAACAACGACAGGAGAAGATTCGTAACTTCTCTATTATTGCCCATATTGACCACGGTAAATCAACCCTTGCTGACCGTATTTTGGAAAAGACTGAGACAGTATCAAGTCGTGAGATGCAGGCGCAACTCCTTGATAGTATGGACCTCGAGCGTGAACGTGGTATCACTATCAAACTAAATGCCATTGAGCTTAACTATACAGCTAAAGATGGTGAAACATATATTTTCCATCTTATCGACACACCAGGACACGTGGACTTTACTTATGAAGTGTCACGTTCTCTTGCTGCCTGTGAGGGTGCAATTTTGGTAGTGGATGCTGCTCAAGGGATTGAAGCGCAAACACTTGCCAATGTTTACTTGGCCTTAGATAATGACTTGGAAATCTTACCAGTTATCAATAAAATCGACCTTCCAGCTGCAGATCCTGAACGTGTGCGTACAGAGGTTGAAGATGTTATCGGACTAGATGCTTCGGAAGCCGTGCTTGCATCAGCTAAAGCTGGTATCGGTATCGAGGAGATTCTCGAACAAATCGTTGAGAAAGTTCCTGCACCTCAAGGTGAAGTCGAGGCGCCTCTCCAAGCCCTTATCTTTGACTCTGTTTATGATGCCTACCGTGGGGTTATCCTCCAAGTGCGTGTGGTTAACGGAATGGTTAAACCAGGCGATAAGATTCAAATGATGTCTAATGGCAAGACCTTTGATGTTACTGAGGTTGGTATCTTCACGCCTAAAGCTGTTGGCCGTGACTACCTTGCTACAGGTGATGTTGGTTATATCGCGGCCTCAATCAAGACTGTTACGGATACCCGTGTCGGTGATACAGTAACACTTGCGGATAATCCAGCAGCAGAGCCACTCCATGGCTATAAGCAAATGAATCCAATGGTCTTCGCCGGTCTTTATCCAATTGAGTCTAATAAATACAATGACTTGCGTGAGGCTCTTGAAAAGCTCCAGTTGAACGATGCCAGTCTTCAGTTTGAGCCTGAAACGTCTCAAGCCCTTGGTTTTGGTTTCCGTTGTGGTTTCTTGGGTCTTCTTCACATGGATGTTATCCAAGAACGTTTGGAACGTGAGTTTAACATCGACCTCATCATGACAGCGCCATCGGTAGTTTACCATGTTAATACTACTGACGGTGAGATGCTTGAAGTGTCTAACCCATCTGAGTTCCCAGATCCTACACGCATTGATGCCATCGAAGAGCCTTATGTTAAAGCTCAAATCATGGTTCCTCAAGAATATGTTGGTGCTGTTATGGAGTTGGCACAACGTAAACGTGGTGATTTTGAAACTATGGAATATATCGATGATAATCGTGTGAACGTTATCTATCAAATTCCACTTGCCGAAATCGTTTTTGATTTCTTTGATAAATTGAAATCATCAACACGTGGTTATGCAAGCTTTGACTATGAATTGTCAGAATACCGTCGTTCACAATTGGTGAAAATGGATATTCTCCTTAATGGTGACAAGGTCGATGCCCTTAGCTTCATTGTTCACAAGGAATTTGCCTACGAGCGTGGAAAACTTATCGTTGATAAACTTAAGAAAATCATTCCACGTCAACAATTCGAAGTGCCAATCCAAGCGGCTATCGGTCAAAAAATCGTTGCCCGTACAGATATCAAAGCCCTTCGTAAAAACGTCTTGGCTAAGTGTTACGGTGGTGACGTTTCACGTAAACGTAAACTTCTCGAAAAACAAAAAGCCGGTAAGAAACGTATGAAAGCCATCGGTTCGGTTGAAGTACCACAAGAAGCCTTCTTGTCAGTACTTTCAATGGACGAAGATGAGAAATAAAAGTAATAGTCAGAATGTGATGTTCTGGCTATTTTTGTAAAAAAAGTTATGATAAAGAAGATTTTAAGATTTCCCTTTTCGAAGAGTGGAAGGATTTATACTGCGACTTTACTGACACTTTTCTTTTTAGGAAATGCTTATGTCAAACATAAATTTCATGAAAAAGCTGTAGAGGAATTACAGACTGCTCTAAAAGCGGATAAGGTAACTGACAATGAGATTTTCGGTAGTCGCCATCAGTATGTTGCCATTAGTCAGGAAGAACCCACTTTTTATAATTCTGAAGATAACGTAGCGACTGAGTTGATTGGTAGAAATCATTTTGTTCGCTATTACGATACCATGAGTAGTCTGCATCAAGCTCATTTGGTAGTTTATGATGTTAACAAAGATTTTAAAAAGAAAATTATTAATTTGACTCCATATTTGAAGAAAGCCAAGGATTTTAAGGAAATCAAAGAGTTGACTGTGTCTTTAAGAACGATTGATGGTTATGATTATGTTTTCTTGAGGAATACTCGAAGCGACAAGCAATTCGCTTACAATTTGGATACGAACCAATTTTTAACTAGCAATTTACCAGATTATTCTTATAGTAAGGATGAATTGCTTTATTTTGGTGATAAGAGTTCTGCTCGAAATCAGATGAATGATAGCACCATGTGGGGATATTTAAAGAGAGAAGGAAACTTGGATGAGCTTTTAAGGAAGTCACCAGCCCCAAAGGACAGCTATCTATCTGCTCAGCTAAACCTTATCATAGAAATTGATAATGTAGACATTTCCAAAGAGGAGAGTCAGATTAATTTATTTAATGACAATCCTGAGGTCAAACATATTTACGAAGAAGCTGTAAATCAGACAACAACAAACAACGATACAATAAAGAAATTTAAAGTATTGACCCGTCAAGGCAAGGAGGGAGATTTTCCAGCTGAGCCAGTGAAAAGGAAAGGACCTGATAAACCAAGTGAACCAAAGACAGTTCCAGAATTAAATGTTTTTTCTGATTCTATTTTTCCTGTTAAAACCTTAAGTTTTAGTGAGATTCTTAACAAAAAGGCTCAACAAGACTATCAGAAAGACTATCGGGCTTACGAAAAAGCACGTCAAAAAGTTCAAAAGGCTTATGACAAGGAATATAATACCTACAAAAAGAAATTGGCTCAATACGAGTCCCATAGAGACAGAGAGTACGAAACACAATCACAAATCTATTTTTCTCCTGAAGAGCAAACAAATGATATTTTACATTGGTTAGGAACAAATGGTGAAAATGCGATTGTGGTTTCTGTGGAGGACAGTGCTGGTATTAAGAAAGACATTCATTCATTTGCTGATATAAAGGATTGGGTGGATAAACATGATTATGATTCCACTATTAAGTCAGACTTTAGAGACTACAAAGGTGGCGACTAAGTATTCTTGAATATCTATGTGGCTTCTACAAACCCTACACAAGCTTTTTTCTCGGCTTTAGGCTATAATAGACAAAAAGGAATGTTGGGAGGGCCATTATGGATATCACAAGTTTTATTCCTAGTCAGCGACAGGCTATTCTGGAGCGTTTTCAGCAAGTGGAGGCCTTGGGCCTAGGGGCAATTCGTATTGAGTTGAAGGTTGCGAATCCTGTTGGCATTATCTATGAGTGCTACATTATGGCAGGGGAAAATTATTTTTCTGATCAAGCGGTGCTATCCTTCCGTATTCTTTACGAAAAGGACTTGGACCGCATTTCTTTGGATGTCGTTGACATTCCTGGTCGCTCAAGTTTGTCTAATTACCTCCAGCTACTAGAGATTTTTGAAGGCTTGCAAAATTATCTTAATCGAGAGTTTGCTAAGGTAAAAAATACATAAACATCTGATAGTAATCAGGTGTTTCTTTTTGTGCTAGAAGTTCAAAATTTCACAATCTTTTTTTCACAAGATTGTCTGAAAACTGTGCTATAATGATAACAGAATTGTGAAGTGACGAAAGTTTGTGAAAAAACGAGCAGACTTTAACACTTTGTGACTTATACTTGAAAGGAAAGTTGGCTCTACTATTTTAGGGCCAGAAGGACTGTGTTCATGTCAGAAGAAAAGCAATTGTATGGTGCGGATTTAGTGGTTGATAGTTTGATCAACCATGATGTTGATTATGTCTTTGGGATTCCAGGCGCAAAAATCGATAGGGTTTTTGATACCTTGGAAGATAAGGGACCTGAATTGATTGTTGCCCGTCATGAGCAAAATGCTGCTTTTATGGCTCAAGGTGTTGGACGTATTACAGGGAAACCTGGTGTAGTATTGGTAACATCTGGCCCAGGTGTCTCTAATTTGGCTACTGGTTTGGTAACAGCGACAGATGAAGGAGACCCTGTTCTTGCTATTGGTGGTCAGGTTAAGCGTGCAGATCTCTTGAAACGTGCCCACCAATCAATGAATAATGTTGCCATGCTTGAGCCAATTACCAAGTATGCTGCTGAAGTACATGATGCTAACACCCTTTCTGAAACGGTAGCAAATGCCTATCGTCACGCTAAGTCAGGGAAACCAGGTGCAAGCTTTATTTCAATTCCTCAAGACGTGACCGATGCTCCAGTCAGTGTTAAGGCTATTAAGCCTATGACAGATCCAAAACTTGGTTCAGCATCTGTTTCTGATATTAACTATCTCGCACAAGCCATTAAAAATGCTGTATTGCCAGTCTTTCTATTGGGGAATGGTGCCTCATCAGAAGCCGTCACTTACTCTATTCGTCAAATTTTGAAGCATGTTAAATTGCCAGTTGTTGAAACATTCCAAGGTGCTGGTATCGTGTCACGTGACCTTGAAGAAGATACTTTCTTTGGTCGTGTGGGTCTTTTCCGTAACCAACCGGGAGACATGTTGCTTAAGAAGTCTGACTTGATTATTGCCATTGGTTATGACCCAATTGAGTATGAAGCACGTAACTGGAATGCTGAAATTTCAGCACGTATCATTGTAATTGACGTTGAACCTGCTGAGGTGGATACTTACTTCCAGCCAGAACGTGAATTGATTGGTAATGTAGAAGCGACTTTAGATTTGCTCTTGCCAGCTATTCAAGGTTATAAATTACCTGAAGGATCAGTTGAATACCTTAAAGGGTTGAAGAATAACGTTGTTGAGGATGTTAAGTTTGATCGCCGACCTGAAGAAGGAAAGGTACATCCGCTAGATTTGATTGAAGTTTTGCAAGACCAAACCAAAGATGATATGACAGTCACCGTTGACGTTGGTAGTCACTATATTTGGATGGCTCGCTATTTCAAATCTTATGAACCACGTCATTTGCTTTTCTCAAATGGGATGCAAACTTTAGGGGTTGCTCTTCCTTGGGCCATTTCTGCAGCTTTGGTTCGTCCTAAGACAAAAGTCATTTCTGTTTCTGGTGACGGTGGTTTCCTCTTCTCAGCGCAAGAATTGGAAACGGCAGTTCGTTTGAAATTGCCAATTGTTCATATTATTTGGAACGATGGCCATTATAATATGGTGGAATTCCAGGAAGAAATGAAGTACGGTCGTTCATCTGGGGTTGACTTTGGTCCTGTAGATTTTGTAAAATATGCTGAGAGCTTTGGAGCGAAAGGTTATCGTGCAACAAGTAAAGAAGAGTTTGCTAGCTTGCTTCAAGAACCCTTGGCTCAAGCTGTAGATGGACCAGTCCTTATTGATGTTCCAATCGACTATAAAGATAATATTAAACTCGGCGAAACTATTTTGCCAGATGAATTTTACTAAAAAGAGGGTGTAGACATGTCTGAAGCCATAAAATTATTTCAATATAATACTTTGGGAGCCTTGATGGCTGGGCTTTATGGAGGTACTTTAACAGTTGGAGAATTGTTGGAGCATGGAGACTTAGGTCTCGGAACATTAGATTCTATCGATGGTGAGTTGATTGTTCTTGACGGTAAAGCCTATCAAGCCAAAGGGTCTGAGGGTAAGGTCGAAGTGGTAGAAGTTTCTCCTGATGAAAAAGTACCTTATGCAGCAGTCGTACCTCACCAAGCTGAAGTAATCTTCCGTCAACGTTATGAAATGACTGATAAAGAACTTGAGGATCGTATTGAATCTTATTATGATGGGGTTAATCTTTTCCGTTCTATCAAAATCAAAGGTCATTTTAAACATATGCACGTGCGCATGATTCCAAAATCAAATGCCGATATTAAGTTTGCGGATGTTGCCACTCGCCAACCTGAGTATGAGGTAGATGATATTTCAGGTACTATCGTTGGTATTTGGACGCCAGAAATGTTCCACGGTGTGAGTGTTGCTGGTTATCACCTCCATTTTATTTCAGACGACTTGACATTTGGTGGTCACGTTATGGACTTTGTTATTGAAAATGGTATTATCGAGGTTGGACCAGTTGACCAACTCGACCAACGATTCCCAGTTCAAGACCGTCAGTATCTTTTTGCTAAATTCAATGTCGATGAGATGCGTGAAGATATTACTAAGGCTGAATAAAATTTTTTAAGACATCAAAAATCATAGAAAGGACTTTCCTAGATAATTAGGGAAGTTTTTTTGTTTTTTTAAGGTACTTCTATATCGAAGTAGTTGACAGATGTAATTAAAGGTGTTACAATTCGTGCTATAAAGTTCGATATGGAACTAAAACTCAAAGAAAGACATGGTGTTTTATAATGGATTATTTGAAAGTGCTAGTCGAAGAGATTCATTCAGTTGTAGTGGCAACGGTTGATGAAACGGGACATCCGCATACAGCTGTTATGGACATGATGTGGGAGGACGGGAAAACAGTTTATTTTTTGACTGCCGATTTTAAACCCCTCTACAAACGGCTTAAGGAAGATGGACGTGTAGCAGTGACAGGGATGACTCAAGGTGCCGGAACTATGGATCGTAAATCTATTTCCCTAACCGGTCAGGTGGAATGGATTGGAAAAGAACATTTAGAAGAGTTGTTAAAAGCCAATCCATACATGTATGAGATTTATCCGACGGAGGAGGGACGTAGTCACCTACAAGTCTTTCGTTTTAAAAATGCAGTAGGCAATTTTTATGATTTGACGCAATTGCCTCCCTATCAAGCAAGATTTGAAATTGAGGGATGATAAGATGACAAAGATTCAAGATGCAAAGAAAATCATTGAAGAAGCAGATAAAATTGTGATCGGAGCGGGAGCTGGCTTATCTGCAGCGGCTGGTTTAACCTACTCAGGCTCACGTTTTGAGGTTTTCTTTAAAGATTATATTGTTCGTTATGGCATGCAGGATATGTATTCTGCAGCATTTTATCCTTTTGAGACCGCTGAGGAGCGCTGGGGTTATTGGGCTAAGCATATCTATCATAATCGTTACCAGCCAGAGGGACTTTTGCTTTATAGAGATCTTTTCGACTTGGTTAAGGACAAGGATTATTTTGTGATTACGACCAATGTAGATGGGCAGTTTATGAAGACAGGATTTTCTCAGGAGCGTTTCTTTGAAGTGCAGGGCAACTACGGAGAATGGCAGTGCTCCGTCCCTTGTCGTCAGAAAGTCTTTGATAATAGAGGAGCTGTCATGGAGATGCTAAAAGAAATCAAGGACTTGAAAATTCCAACTGACTTGATACCGTATTGTCCTCATTGTGGGGCGCCAATGACCATGCATTTACGTGTAGACCAGGCTTTTGTCCAAGATGAGACTTGGGAGGCTTCTTATGAAGCTTATCTAGGATTTTTAGAAGGGATGGAAAATCAAAAGGTTGTCTTCTTGGAATTGGGTGTCGGATACAATACGCCGTCCATCATTCGCTATCCTTTTGAGAAAATGACAGCAGTATTTCCAAAGGCCCATTTGATTCGCCTCAATCGTGATTATCTTGAATGTTTTGCTGCTTCAAAGGAAAAGACAATTTCTATAAACGATGATATGAGGGAGGTACTCCAACAATGGCTAGCAGACTAGAATATTTGATTGATGTTTTAAAAAGCGAGCAAGGATTGACAGAGCTAGAGATTCCTGAAAAGGTAGAGGAGCAAGAAGTGTTATATCGGGCTCTTCAAAATGTCCGCTATCCGGCACCAATGACAGCCGACTTTCTCTACCAACAAGACCGTTATTTACAAGAAAAACTAGTAGAAAAAGGAGTTGTAGACTTGAAAGACTTGACTCCCATTCTGCCCAATCTCTACCTGTGGCAAGGCGATATCACTCGCCTGGCAGTCGATGCCATTGTCAATGCGGCCAACAGCAAGCTTTTAGGCTGTTTTGTACCTAATCATTCTTGTATTGACAATGCCATTCACACAGCTGCGGGGGTTGAACTACGTTTAGCCTGTCAGGAGCTCATGCAGGAGCAAGGAGAGGATGAAACTACGGGTCAGGCAAAGATGACCAAGGCCTATAACCTACCTTCCCGCTATGTCCTTCACACAGTTGGGCCTATTATCTATGACGAAGTGACAGATTTGGAAAGACAACAGTTGGCCTCTTCGTACGAAGAGTGTTTGAACTTAGCTTATGAAAAAGGTCTGAGAAGCTTGGCCTTTTGTTGTATCTCAACAGGAGAATTTCGTTTTCCAAATGAAGAGGCAGCTAAGATTGCGATAGAGACGGTTCTACAGTTTCAGAAAAAACACCCTGATATGACAGTTGTATTCAATGTTTTTAAAAATTTTGATTATACGATTTATCAAACATTATTAAAAAAAATGTTTCTATATAGAAACAGTTGACGGATGTAACAAACAGTGATACAATAGCTTTAATATTTCGATATAGAACAAAAAGGAGACAAAATGGAC
>ERZ773213.1601-NODE-1601-length-11654-cov-13.440038_pt1 | contig 11654 bp, 8 predicted proteins | sample MGYA00580996_ERZ773213 | MGnify/ENA primary metagenome ERZ773213 (study PRJEB29015, sample SAMEA2738152) | human oral metagenome | biome: human oral; feature: human-associated habitat; material: saliva | place: China | collected 2197 ...
TTTTATTACTCATAGTGATTGCTGACCTCCTCTATTTTTAGGATTTCGATTTCAATAGGACTAGGAAATACCTTTTCTAAATCCTCCTCACAAAATTCTACAATCAACCGATAGGAACTCCTTCGACCATCTATATCCAAAGCAAACTGTCCTTGTCTCTTTCCCTTGAGTTGGTGAAAGTGATACTTAGGAAAAGCCGTCACACTAGCCAAAGAATCCGCCGCTTCCAAAAAGTTGATCAAGAGATGCAACTTTACAGCAACCTTATCCGAAAAATCCTTTTTCGCTCTCCTCAGCTCTGTGCACTGCTTTTCAACAGTTTTGTTTGTATAGATAAGCTTCATAAATCCCTTTCTATTAAATTAAATTACCTTTTAGGTAATTTAATTATACCATCTTTAGAAAACAAAAACCAGCCAAAAGTTGTTTTGGCTGGAATTTATTAATCAGAAATTTTTGTTTTTAACTTAAATTTATTCAACCCTTCCTCTTGAAACAGTTGACGCCACTGAAATTGCACCTTTAATTGATCTAGATTGTCTTTCTCCAAATGTTATTATCTCATCCAACATACTTTTAAATTCTTCTTTTTGTATATTTTTTGGCACCTTTAACTTAATTTTTATTGCAGTACCTGGGAAGATAAGTGAGTTTGGCAAGTAATTTACTTTCTTTTTAGTAGCTATTGCTCCTTTAGAAATTATTGCAAACTCTCCTTGTAACCTTTTACACAATTCTGTAACTATGTATAGTCCATATCCTGAGTTCAAATAGTCCTTTTCTTCATTTTCTCTTAAATGAGATGTTTCTGTAATACCACTAGTTACACCTGGTTTCAAAGCTAATTTTAACGCTTCAATATCGTCTTTGATATCTCTTTCACCCTTAAAATTCAAACTTTCTTTAAACCCTATACCATAATCAATAAGTGCGAATTCTGCTTCAATGTACTCACCATGATCCCAACGTTGGGAACAATGCCAAGCATCAAAACTGTGAGAATGCTCTGGAATATTTCTAATCATTTCAGAAATAATGTAAAAGAAAACTGACTCAACATTGTCATGACCACATGAAAGAACTTGAGATATTTTTCTAGATATGTTTTCGACAATATTATCTGAACCTCGATAATAATCAATTAAATAAGAGTTAAATATCGGAGTATAATTTCCACTATAATTAATATTTCTATCGTCAAAATTAGTATTATGCTCAGCAAAATAAAAGAAATTATTATTTTTAGCATATCCTAATGATTTTTTTCCATTATCACGAATTTCACTAACTACTGTATACTCATGTTTATAAAGAAATGACGAAATCAATAATCCTATAAATGGGGTTAAAAATTTCAAATCATATATCATCCGAACATCCTTTATATTCATATCTAAAGATAGTAGATCTACAATATAATCCTTATATTTAAAATCTGGTTTATTAATATTCAAATCCTGCATTTATACTCTCCCAATTATTTTCATTTATCTACTCGACCTTCACCTGTCCATTCATCAGCATTGGCAAGAGCCAATCGCGAAGTTGGGTGAGTTGTTGATTTTGTATATAATTATTTGAAATTAATTTAATATTCTTTTCGACCATGTTTTCAAATTTATCCAGAATTTCCTCATTAGGTAAAATAATCCTACAATCTAGTATGTCACTGTTTGTCAAATTATTAATATTTGTCCCCATTGATTGTTTCAATAGATAACCCTTAAATTCAGATGATTGTAGAAAAGTATTTATATAAGTACTATATTTTTTGGGAACAATTTTTGAGCAAAAAGCACCAAATCCAATTACTTCTTCATAATAATTAATCGCATTCTTACCCAGATGTTCTTTACTGCCACTTGACATTACAATTAAAGTTTCGTTCTGTTTAATAATCTGTTTATTATTGATTTTATCCTTTGTAAGATAAACAAGATCATTTAGGTCCATTACATTCCCTGTAATATTAGTTGCTCTTAGTACCCCAATAGCATCATTAGTCGTTTTCTCCACAATATCCGATTTAGCGTAGGTTACACCTCGTTCAAGTTCTATCAATTTCCCCAACTTCTCCACTCCCCACCCCTCAGGGATTTCACGTTTGAGGTCTTGGTGATAGACCATCTTTCCGCCTGATGATTTGTAGGGTTTGCCATTCTGGTCTGGGAAATCAAACTGGACAAACCAGTAATCATAGAGGCTCTTGCCCATGGCTTCTAACTCTTGGTTGATTTGGTTGTTGATTTGGATTTTATCATCAATTGCTGAAAGTATGTTTGCAATTTTCTTTTGTTCTTCAAAACTATGCAATGGAATTTTTAACTCTTTTAATGAAGAAATATTTAAATTACTTACTATAGACCCAGTTTGATTAATTCTTCGTATTTGAAGTTGAACATACTCTGACATTAATGTATAAAGTAAATATTTAGGAAGACATTTTGACTTATCGATTTTAAGAAGAACCAATCTCTGTCCTAAGCAACATTGAAATCCTTTAGGAACTATACCAACAACTCCCATCGGAGCTTCACGAGAAATTATAATATCTGATTCTTCAGGAATAGCTCGTTTCACTCTCTCTTTGTAGCCTTCTTCAGATACAAATGAAAGATTGGTACAATCTATTTTACCATCTTTAAGATTGTAATTCCTAATTACTGGGATTCCTCTATCTTGCCATTTAGGCGTACTATGTGGACAATCTATTATTCCAGTACATAATTCCTCAAGATTAACTACCTCACTCATACTTAATCCCCTTCATCTGCTTCTCGATTTCCTGCTCCAGCTCATGCGATTGCTGGAAGAGGTCTAAGAGTTTGTTTTGAAAGGCTGTCATCTTTGCTTCAAACTCTTCTGCTGTGATGTCTACATAGTCGATCTTGATGTCAAAGTATTGGCCTGCGCTAAGAGAGTAGTTTTTCTCCTTGATGTCCTCATAAGAGACGGTGACAGAAAAGTCCTCGACGGCTTCCTTCTTGATAAAGGTCTCTACAATCTTCTGCTCTTCCTCAGGAGAGAGCACAGTCTTTTGGTTCTTGCCTTCCTTGACCTTGGTTCCGAGGTTTGAGGCATCGATGAGGACGACATCGCCCTTATTTTTCTTATCGATAAAGAGGATGGAGACGTTGGTACCTGTCGTCGCAAAGATATTAGACGGCATAGAGACAACACCTGCCAGCATTTGATTGTCCACCAAGTGTTTACGGATGGTCTTGTCAATCCCTGACTGGGCCGTGATAAAGCCTGTCGGTAGGACAACAGCTGCTTGACCATCTGGCTTCAAGGAGTAGATGATATGCTGAACAAAGAGCTCATAAATCGCCATCTTGTCCTTAGACTTGGCTGGAACCTTGGGCACACCTGCAAAGAATCGCTCACTAGCTTCTGGCAAGGTCTCCACTTGATCACGCCACTCTGAAAAGTCCAGCTTGAAAGGAGGATTGGACACGATATAGTCCATCTTTTCAGGATGTCGATTAGCGATGATGGTATTTCCCTGTACGATATTATGAATGGAGTGTTGCAGTCCATTCAAGATCAGATTGAGACGGAGAAGATTAGACGATTTTTGCGAGATATCCTGACTATAGACAGTGGTCTTATCCACACCGATACGACTAGCCAAGTTCATAAGCAAGGTTCCAGAACCAGCAGACGGGTCATAAATCCGCACGTTTGATGGTTTATCATCTCCTACCAAAATATCAGCGATAATCTTAGCCACAGAGTGAGGCGTGTAGTACTCAGCGTACTTACCACCGCCATCTTTGTTGTAGTCCTTGATCATGTACTCAAAGAGAGTAGAGAAAAAGTCGAAGCCTTGTGAAAAAATGGTCTCATCAAACTTGACGCGTGCAAGGAGATTGATGATGGCTTTTGCCACTTCGTTACGCTTACTGCTATCTGATATTGTATCGGTAATCAAGCGTTCATCAAAGAGACGAATAGCTGTATCTCCGTCTGTATGAACGGAGAAAATATCATTATTATCAATGGCAATCTGGTTGAGGGTATTTTCAAAACTCTCGTAGAAAGTCGCTTCATTTTGCTGACGGTGAAGGGTTTCAATCAACTGGTCAGGCTTGAGCCAAGCCGTACTTGTACCGATATCCTCCAAGAGCCAGTCATAGTCATCTTCACTCATTGCTAACAAGTTTTCATAAGTGTTGGATTCATCCAGCACCTTGGCTTGATATAAAAACTTATCATTTAAAAATTTGTAGAGGAAGGACTGGGTGAGGAGTTTGTACTCACCCGCTTCTCCTCCTAGTCCCGCGTGGGTAAAGACAGCTTTCAAATCATCTACCAAGCCTTGGACTTGGACTTTGTATGTTTCATTCATTAGTGTTGGTATTCCTCTTCATATCCTTCAAATAGTGACTCGACGATATAATTAAAATCCTCTCTTGTCAAACTACTTGCAGATTGGTTGGTTTTCATTTCAATCCGAGCTTCTTCTCGAATCATTTTCTTGAGAAAGTCCTCGTTATCGAGCACTCCTTGATTTTGACCGATTTTACGGTCTAGTCTGACTTTAGAACCCTTGATAACATGGTAAATAGCAGGAAAATCACTGACCATAGTCGAGTTGGTTACGTGTTTGTAGGAACGTGCTGCCATTTCATCTCCGTCAAAATTCATAGTCAAACGTCTCATATGAGTATGATAATCTTCCACTGACTTAAAGAGCTCTTCGTACTCTTTTTGAATTTCTTTGATGTTTTCCATAGTGTAGCCTTCTTGCCCATGAATCAGGTGTTTTTTCATGATGCGCTGAAATTCTTCGTAAAGAGAAACCCACTCAGGATCTTTCTCATCACGCTCTTTTATGATTCCTCCAGCAACTCGACGCTTCAAATCTTCTAGGTCATTGGCCGCTAGACGGAGTTCTTCCTCCGCAATCTTGACAAAACTAAAACTGGTCTCAGACATGGCAAGATTTAAAAGGGTGCGACTAGAAAAATCATCTGGCTTATCTATCAGGGACAAGGTCAGCAAGCGTCTTGAAATCACATTAAGCAGAGTTGCAATCTGAGTAATATCAATCTGTTCGAGCAAATGGTCATGACCAAGTAAGCGGGCGATATTATAGTATTGCTTAACCGATTCTAAAGCTTTTCGGAGTTCATTTAGTTGCTTTCTATCCTTGATATCATCAATTGATTGAGAAAAGAACTCTAGATTAGAGGTTGGATAGTCCATGAGGATGCGCTCTGTCTTGCTTAGTTCCTGAGAAATTTCCTCTGCTGGCACAAAGAGCGAGCCAAACACATCCTCTCCATTTTCCCCAGTCAGGGTCGTATCATACTCTTGATTGAGTTCTTCCAGATATGCACGATTAGTCTTGTCAAACTCCTTAGAAATATCCGCAAAATCAACTACATAGCCAAAGAGATAGTCCTTGTAAGGACGATTCACACGAGTCAAAGTCTGGAGAAGGTTATGAGCCTTAATCTTGCGTCCTAGATAGAGACGCTTGAGACGAGGCGCATCAAAACCTGTCAGGAGCATTGAATAGACGATAATGAGGTCAATCTTACCTTCTTTATAGGCATCCACCTTTTCCTTTTTCTCTTCCTTGTCTCCCTCATCATGGAGGATGAGAGCAGAGGTCAAGTTGGTTGTTCCAGCCTTTCGTCGTTCTTCTAACTGCTTTTCAAGCTCACGCGCCTGCTTAGACGAATCACAGACAATCATACCACCAATAGTCTGGTCATCAAAAACCAAATCACGCGTACGATTAAAGTCCTCCAGAATAAAATCAAGCATTGGTTCCACATAGTGCGGATGGGCAAAGATATCTTCTTTTGATAAATCCCCACGTTGGATTTCTTCATTGATGGCTCTGAGATTATCTTTATAGGACGTCTCGATATCTTCTCGCATCAAACGCAAGGTAAAACCATCATCTATAGACTGGTTGTAGTAGTATTTATGGATATAATCCCCAAAAATATCACGTGTAGTCGCATGGCTTTCCTTGGTCTTACCATCTTTCTTGTAGGTAATCAAGGGGGTCCCAGTCAAGGCAATCTTGATCGCATTGGTATCTGCCTGATAGAGATTTGGCAGGTAGGAACCTCGTTCGTTATAAGAGCGATGAGCTTCATCGATAAAGTAGATATTTTGACGATTGAGATCATAGCCAGAGCGGTCTGTCAGGTCTGAATCATCTTTGAACTTCTGTATATTGACAACGGCCACATCATAGCCGTCTTGTTTTTGATTGAGTTCTCGAGGATTGTTGATGCGCTTAACTTTTAGACCTCTTTTGGTAAATTCCTTAAAGGCTTGGTCTGCCAAATCCAAGCGATCAACGACAAAGTAAAACTGCGGAACAATCCCCTGTTTTGAAAAATAATTGGTCAGATAGCGGATATTGAAGAAAGCCAGGGCAGTCTTACCTGAGCCCTGTGTATGCCAGATAACACCTTTTTTGACACCTTTTGCGATGGTTTCTTCGATAGCTCTTGTAGCGAAGTATTGCGGATAACGCATGACATGCTTCTGCAATTGTATCTGACCTTCCTTGCTTTCTTCTTCTACATAAACCAGCCCAAAATGAAGCATGAAAAGCAGGCGTTCTTTTTGATACAAAGATGATAAGAAAGTATTACAAGGAGTATCGGGCTGTAAGTTTGTTGTAAATTCTGGTTGAGATTTGAGAGCAAAACGCTTCACATCCTCAAGTACGAAATCAATTTGTTCATCTCTTAAAGGTACAATTGAACCAAGAAAATCTACTTCTCTTTCTTCCTTGAAAGCATTAAACTTGGTTTTTGAATAGGCATTTGAACCATAGTAAGAACCCTGTTTTTGTTGACCTTGGCCACTGATATAAGGCAAATTATCTGATAAAGCTATCAATTGAGTAATATTGTTAAAACGACGGAACTTACGATTTTCAAAACGGTATCTGGTTCTGTCCTGTTCTGACTGAATCCCTGTCTTTCCATCACGGATAGCATTGGGTTGTTTAACTTCGATATAAGAAAGGGGAAGTCCATTGATAAACACAACTATATCCGGACGAAATTCATCTTGTCCATTTTGACAAGTGACTTCAAGCGCCAGATGGAAGGTATTGGCTTCAGGATTTTCCCAATCGATATAAACAGCACCTTCTTGTCCCTGTATCCTTTTAAAGAAGGAGCGCCCTAAATCATTTTGATCCAGTTCCAGCTTGATATTGGCCAATTCTCTCTCAAAATCTTCATCTGTTAAATAGTTATTAAATGTTAAAAATTGCTCCTTAAAAACAGATACAAGAATATTGGTATCTGGATCTCTTTCTTCAATTTCTTTACTATTACGAGAAAGATAGGTATAACCCATTCGCATCAAATGCAGAGCTGCTGGGATTTGTACTCTTGTTAATTCAGAAAAATCTTTTCGTCTTGCCATCGCAAACCTTCCTTACGCTTCATTTGAACTATTCATATCCTGAAATTTCCAAATTTTATACTAGGTCTATTATAGCATGTTTAGCCTCAAAATCCATCACTCTTCCCATAGCAAAAAGACTCATTCCCCCTTTCTCCTCCAAAATATGGTATAGTAGAATTATACTATCTATGAGGAGTTTACATGTCACAGGATAAACAAATGAAAGCTGTTTCTCCCCTTCTGCAGCAAGTTATCAATATCTCATCGATTGTCGGTGGGGTTGGGAGTTTGATTTTCTGTATTTGGGCTTATCAGGCTGGGATTTTACAGTCTAAGGAAACCCTCTCTGCCTTTATCCAGCAGGCAGGTATCTGGGGGCCACCTCTCTTTATCTTTTTACAGATTTTACAGACGGTCGTCCCTATCATTCCTGGGGCCTTGACCTCGGTGGCTGGGGTCTTTATCTACGGGCACATCATCGGGACTATCTACAACTATATCGGCATCGTGATTGGCTGTGCCATTATCTTTTATCTGGTGCGCCTCTATGGGGCTGCCTTTGTCCAGTCTGTCGTCAGCAAGCGCACCTATGACAAGTATATCGGCTGGCTAGATAAGGGCAATCGTTTTGACCGTTTCTTTATTTTTATGATGATTTGGCCCATTAGTCCAGCTGACTTTCTCTGTATGCTGGCTGCCCTGACCAAGATGAGTTTCAAGCGCTATATGACCATCATCATTCTGACCAAACCCTTTACCCTCGTGGTTTATACCTACGGTCTGACCTATATTATTGACTTTTTCTGGCAAATGCTTTGACACGTAAAAAATCCGTTTGGTTTCCCAAGCGGATTTTGTGCTTTATTTTGAAACTTCTTTTGCAAGGACAAAGTTCCCAAGTGTGGCAGAACCATTTCCTGCGACTGCTGGAGTGACGATGTAATCACGCACATCTGGTACTGGTAGGTAACCATTGAGAAGAGATGTAAATTTCTCACGGACACGGTCCAGCATGTGTTGTTGAGCCATGACCCCTCCACCAAAGACAATCACGTCTGGGCGGAAAGTCACTGTCGCATTGACCGCAGCTTGAGCGATATAGTAGGCTTGAACATCCCAAACAGGGTTGTTGAGTTCAATGTTTTCCCCACGAACACCTGTACGAGCTTCCAAACTTGGACCAGCTGCATAGCCTTCCAGACATCCCTTATGGAAAGGACAAACACCCTTAAACTCTTTTTCAATATCCATTGGGTGTCTAGCAACATAATAATGACCCATTTCAGGGTGACCCACACCGCCGATAAACTCACCACGTTGGATAACACCTGCACCGATACCTGTACCGATTGTGTAGTAAACCAAGTTTTCGATACGGCCACCAGCATTGTTACGGGCAACCACTTCACCATAAGCAGAGCTGTTTACGTCTGTAGTGAAGTACATTGGCACGTTGAGGGCGCGACGAAGGGCACCAAGCAAGTCCACATTTGCCCAGTTTGGTTTTGGAGTCGTTGTGATAAAGCCATAGGTTTTTGAGTTTTTATCAATATCAATCGGACCAAATGAACCAACTGCAAGACCAGCAAGGTTATCGAATTTTGAGAAGAACTCGATGGTTTTATCGATTGTTTCGATTGGAGTTGTTGTTGGAAATTGTGTTTTTTCTACAACGTTAAAGTTTTCATCACCGACAGCACAGACAAACTTTGTACCGCCCGCTTCCAAGCTTCCATATAATTTTGTCATGATAAACCTCTTGTTTTTATTTTCTTTATTATAGCATATTTCGAAAGTCTAAATTTCTCTATTTTTTAGATTTTCCTCTGTAAATCTTACCATTCAAGCAAAAACGAACAAACATGTCATTTGTTCGTTTTCACATTAGAGAGGATTGATTAGATTTTCACTTCGATCACAGCATCCCCCTTCGCAACTGAACCTGTTGCGACTGGAGCTACTGAAGCGTAGTCAGCTGTATTTGTAACGATAACCATTGTTGTATCATCAAGACCAGCTGCAGCGATTTTGTTTGAGTCAAATGTTCCAAGAACATCGCCAGCTTTAACCTTATCACCTTGAGCAACTTTTGCTTCAAAACCTTCACCATTCATAGATACAGTGTCAATACCAACGTGGATCAAAACTTCAGCACCATCAGTTGTTTTCAAACCAAAAGCGTGTCCTGTTGGAAAGGCAATTGAAACTTCAGCATCAGCTGGTGCATATACCACACCTTGACTTGGTTTCACAGCGATACCTTGTCCCATAGCTCCACTTGAGAAGACTGGGTCATTCACATCAGCAAGCGCTACGACATCACCAACGATAGGAGTTTGGATTGTTTCGTTTTTGTTAGTTACAGTTTCTTTGGCATTTGCCTCTTCAACTTTAATTTCAGTTACTTCTGTAGTTGTCACTGCTGCCGCCTCATCAGCAAAGACACCTGCTGCTTTTGTTTTACCATAGAAATAAGTCAAGGTAAAGGCTGCAGCAAAGGAAATAAGTTCTGCAATCACATACATTGGAATTGATCCTGCTTTAATAGAAAGGAATCCGATAAAGCCAGCTGCTCCCAAAGAAACTGCAATGACATGAGTTAATCCTGCCACAAAGGCACCAACTGCTGAACCAGCAAGAGCACAGAAGAATGGGAATTTGTATTTCAAGTTTACCCCAAAGAGAGCAGGCTCAGTGATACCAAGGAAGGCTGACACAGCTGCAGAACTTGACAAACCTTTAGTCTTAGCATTTTTAGTCAAGAAGTAAATAGCAAGAGTGGCTGCACCTTGCGCAACGTTTGCCATTGAAGCAACAACAAAGATGTAGTCACCAAATCCAGTACCGTTATTATTGTATGCCGATAATAACTGAGTTTCAATAGCAGGAAATGATTGGTGAAGTCCCGTCATAACAATCAATGAGTATGTTCCACCAAAGAGCCCCATGCCAAATGCACCTGTAGTATTGTATAGCCATACAATAGCATTAGTAATCGCATCAGAAACCACCAACATTACAGGGCCAATAACTGTAAAAGTTAGGAATCCTGTAATCATAACAGACAAGAGCGGTGTGAAAGTAAAGTCAACTGCAGATGGCAATTTCTTGTGGAAGAATTTTTCCAGAGTCGCCAATAACCAGACAGCCACAAGAACTGGAATAACTTGGTAAGCATAGTTTGTTTGTGTAACATGGTAACCTAAAATATCCCAAAAAGCTTCTTTACCACCCAAATCTGGAGTGGTCATAATCATACCAATAGCTGCACCAAGGAATTGGTTTGCTCCAAAGCGTTTAGCCGCTGAAATACCTACCAAAACAGGCAAGAACATAAATGGAGCAGCAGACATCAATTGAATCATCGCTGAAATCCCTTTGATAGCAGGGTACATGTCTTCAATTGATTGAGGTCCAAACAAATCTGGCGATGTCAAGAAGTTACGCAATGCCATCAAAAGACCACCTGCAACCAGGGCAGGAATAATTGGAACGAAGATATCTGACAAGAGCTTTATCAAATCCATCAAAGGATTGAACTTTTTATCTTTATTAGCAATTTCTTTCAAATCATCTGTTGAAGCTTCTTTCAAACCAGTTTTCTTGATGATTTCTGCGTAGACAAAGTTAACGTCTCCGGGACCAATAATAATTTGATATTGTCCGTTTGTGCTAAATGTACCTTTCACATCAGCATTATTATCTAAAGCTGCTTGATTCACTTTTGATTCGTCTTTTAATACAAGACGAAGACGAGTGGCACAATGCGCTGCAGCTACTAGATTATCTTTTCCAACAGCCTCAATAACCTCGGAAGCTACTTTATTATAATCCATAGCAATAATCTCCTTATAAAATTTTGTTCTTGTTTGAAAGCGATTTTACCCGCCCTACGATTATTATTCTATCACGTTCTAAAAATATGTCAAGCGTTTTGCAGAAATTTTTATTTTTCTCCTGCTCTTTATGACCATTCATGATAGTTTTTGACTGAATTCTTCTATTTACTCATAAAAATATCCTTATATTAGAGGGTTCAAAGCTTTTATTTTCCAATCTCTTTCATTTTTTCGTGGAAATTTGCCAGATTCCCTTTACTTGTTTTATGGCAATCGTTTGATATATTTTTCTATTTTTTGACATAAAAGACTTGCTTTTTTGGTCGAAAACGTTTACTATTAAGATAGTAGAACTTTCGGAGGAATGATATAATGGAATGGACAACAGAGCGCCGTTATAGACGCTATGAAGATTGGTCT
>ERZ773213.1605-NODE-1605-length-11641-cov-10.920076_pt1 | contig 11641 bp, 7 predicted proteins | sample MGYA00580996_ERZ773213 | MGnify/ENA primary metagenome ERZ773213 (study PRJEB29015, sample SAMEA2738152) | human oral metagenome | biome: human oral; feature: human-associated habitat; material: saliva | place: China | collected 2197 ...
CCATAATCCAATGGTAAAACTAGTTGGCGAGGCATTACTAGTTTGGTATAATTAGATTCATTGGTATGGTTTTTGTTCATAATTTAATTATACCAACGAAAAGGGTCCCTCGGGCCCCTTTTTGCTTAGAAATACAAAAAAGTTATTAGTTGATTTCATATAATCAACTAATAACTTTTTAAATTTAAGGGGCTGTTTTGTTACAGCCCCAATAACCAGTCTAATACATTACATTGCTGAATTCCATTATAATTATGAGATTTATAGAGCTCATCCATAGTGAGTAAAAATTTAGGATACTGATCTTTAACCGCTTCTAATGGTGCTAACTCTCTGTCTCTAGTAGTTGGATCCAATACACTTTCTGATACTTGGTAGTACTCTAATATGCCACCAGGCTTTTGAGCAACGAAATCTATTTCGCCCTTTGTTAATTGTCCAACATATACTGTATATCCTCGACGCCGCAACTCAAGATATACAACATTTTCTAATACATGACCCCTATCACGGTTAATATCAGGTAGTAATAGTTGCTTAAAAGCCATATCCACTACATAATACTTAGGACGTAATCTTAATAATTCTTTGCCACGCACATCAAATCGTTCTGTATTATATAACAGTAAACTATCTTCTAAGCCCCTAAGATAACGTTCTACAGTTTTGTTATCTACCTTTCGACCTGCGCTTGTTAATGAATTCGCAATCTTTGTGGGGTTAATCAAGCTACCAATATTGGCGAAAATATATCTCACAATACTTTCAAGTAATTTAATATCTGCAATTTTTAATCGATCAACAATATCTTTTAAAACAACCGTATTAAATAAACCTTGTAAATAATCCTGCCGACCTTGCCAATTTTCCGACATATGTAAAAGCCCTGGGAATGAGCCTTCACTTACATATTTTTCATATAAGACCATTCGTGAAAGCCCACTTTCACTATAGGCATCGACGTATTCTTTATAAGACAAGGGAAGCATCTCAATTTGTACATAGCGACCTGTGAGAAGTGTAGCCATATCAGAGGACATAAAATAAGCATTAGAACCTGTAATATATATATCAATATTATCTTGTACAAAGAAGTTATCTACTACACGCTCAAACGATGGTACATGCTGAATTTCATCGAGGAATAGATACATTTTTTTACTTGGAATAATCCGTTCATTAATGTATTCATATAAAGCCCGATAATCTCTTAATTTATCATACTCCATCAACTCAAAATTAATATCAATAATTTGTTCGGCTGTTACATTATCGGCTAATAACTCATCTTGAAATAGCTTAAACAACGTAGATTTACCACAACGCCGTATACCAGAAACAACCTTAATGATAGGTCTATCTTTATGTCTTCGAAGAAAATCTAAATAATATGGTCGCGATACTAATGACATGCACACACCTCCTCGCAAAATGGGTTTTAAAACCTAATTCTATATCTATTATATCACTTCGAGGTTTCAAAACCTAATTTTTATGTTTTTATGCTATAATTTAGGCTTTAAAACCTAAATTCAATTATATCGCTATGGACCCATTTTTATAATAATAAAAATGGGTATAAGGTCTATCAAACCCTTATACCCATTCGCTTATACTGGTGCGCCTAACCGGAATCGAACCAGTGACACGCAGTTTAGGAAACTGCTGCTCTATCCTACTGAGCTATAGACGCATGTATACTTTATTATATCGTTTTTAAATCTATCTATGCAAGGTACTAGCGTTAAGCCAATTAAGAGTTTTATATAAAAAAACTAGACGTTAGAAAAAGCATTCATTCTAACGCCTAATTTAAGTCCTTAAATTTTAAGTGATGGGAATTTCGCATTATTCGCTTGTGATAGAGGGTCAGAAGAACTTTGAATTTGTCCCAAATTACCAACTCCTCCATGGCCAATATGACTAGCTACTTCATGACCGCCAGTATGATGATTATTAGATTCATGGCTATTAGATTCATGGCCATGACCACTAGTACTATACACAACCTGATTATGCCCATCTGTTGTATGAACGTGTGTATCATGGCTGCTCAATCCTTGGTGAATCACCCCTACTCCTGCAGGATGATGGATTGTAGCACTACTCAATCCCCCTTGACTATTATGATTCAAAGTTACAGTAGGATGGTGGTCACTCCCTCCGGAATGTATCGCACTATGACTAGTAGCACTATGGCTACCTGTGCTATGACCAAAACCACTATGACCATGAGAAGTATGGCTATCCCCACCGTGATGATCTGCTCCATGATGAGCGGTATCAAATGACATATTTCATTCCTCCTTATAAGAAATCAGTAATTAATTCATTATACCATTTTTTCAAACTATCTAACTCTTGTTTCGTTTGATCAGATTGAACTCCATTAGCCTGAATCTGATAATCAATTTTTTCTCTATAAGCCTGTAAAAGTTCCTCATAGGATTCGTTTGCTGCAAATTCAATAGAGTGACATTGCTGGTCAATATAGACTGTTAATTCATCAAAAATCTTATTTACCCCTTCAATAATAGCAGCATCCAATTGTGGAAGAATATCCGCCTTGGCCGAATCCAACTTACTTTTCAGAAGCCGTTCTTTAATCTTGTCTCTTAATGAATAACCCGCCATGGCCCCCATAAGTACCAAAGGGGTGCCAGCTAAAACAACTCCCACCACTCCAGCAATACCCAAACCTGCCACCAGTGACTTTTTATCGACAACGCCTATATCATCTACAGAAAAACTAGCAACCTCTGTTTTCTGTGTTTGAAACTCATTCACATAGGTATCAAGATTAACTGTATTTTCAAAGGATTCCATTAAACCCAGTGCAATCTCCTCTTGCAATTTCTTTAGAAGAATTTGTACTTGTGGGGTATACGCTGTAATCCAGGTTTCATATTCTCGTTTAATATAACGAGCCAATGTCTTATTAACAAATTCGTCTAATTCTGTCCCCTTAAAAGAGTCAACATCTTCATGAACATTTGTAATCAATTTCTCTTGAAAGCACTTAATAGACTTTTGAGCCATTCCTAAAATAGCTGTTCGCATAGAGTCTACATAAAGAGAAACTTTCTCTCTTACATCTCCTTTACTATCTAAAAGAGTCTGTAAATTCTTATCTACACATTCCAACTCTTGCAAAGACAAAGATTGCAATGTGATATCCGCACTTATCTTATGCGCAATATGTTGCAGAAGAATCTCGTATTTGTGACTATAAGAAGCAATTTTTGTAGTCTCTACAGAACCCTTAGACAACATCTGCATCAACTGATCCTGTACTTGATGTAGACCAGAAGCCTGAATCAAGGTATTATTTTCATAAAGATATCCCTCTAAAGCCATCTTAGCAGAAACTGGGAGAATTTGAATATTTGAAAAAAGCTCTTGTCCTTCATCGCCTGTAAGAATAGACCTCAAACGATCCTCTACATCTTCTAAAAAGCCCTCATCCTCTTCTTCATCAATAAAATCATATTTATTAAGTAAAAAAAGAATATTATCTACCCCTTGTGGTAAAAGGCGATCCACTAAAAAATCACGTTCAGACTGTGTTAATGGCGTATTAGCATCCAAAAGGAATATAACTGCATTAGCTTCTGGCAGAATTTTATACGTCACATCACAACGGGTTTCATCTAAGTCAGCTACACCCGGTGTATCCACTAAAGTAATATTATTCGCTAAGAATGGTAGCGGATAACCCATCTGAATTTTATCCACTAAATAAGCTTGACTATTTTCTGCATTGGCGGAAAACCGTTTTAAAAATTCTGGTGTCAAAGTACCATCTTCTACCAAACTATTAGAATAAAAGACTTTTACAAAGGGTTTCTCACTATATACAATTTCATTTAAAGTCGCTGTTTCAGGAAGTACATCCATAGGTAAGATAGAGCGACCTAATAAGGCATTTACTAAGGTAGACTTCCCCCTTTTAAACTCACCTAAGACCAAAATCTTATATCGATCTTGGCGAATATTGTCTTCCAATGCAGTGACCTTTTCCAAAAGGTCAGCGTGTTGACTTACATAATTATGTTTACTAAGTTGCCGTAAACGCCCCTGTAACTCACGCTTCTGATTCATCATATACATACTCCACTTCTATCTCAACGTCTTTAAAGTTCTTACAAGATCTGCTATCATCTTTATTTCTTCATCTAGCACTGACAACGCGTTGTCTCGCTCAGCTACTTGAATTTTTTGCTCTTGTCTTACTAACTCTAACTGATGAGTCAATTCATCTAGTTGATTAGTAGCAATTTGACCAACCCGATCAACCACTTGATTTACATAGGTCTCATATTGCTTTACGATATGATTCTCTACATTCTCAGCCCAACTCGGATATGCCCTATCGACCATTCTCCGTATTTGGTCCTCTACAGAATTAGAGGTAAAGTTCAATATTAAGTCCGCGATCCCTCGAAGAAGAATGTTGTGATTAGGATCCAAAGCATACGATTTTAAAGCTTGATATAGATTTCTACTTACCACTTCTTCAAATGATCCTTTATCTTCCAAAACTAGCTCTTGTGCATCATCCAGATGTAAAATAGGGCGATTTGATGACAGATTAAAAGCTTCTTTATACTGTTTGTTAAGAATGGAGAAAAATTTTTCAATTTTTTTCTCTGCTTGTTGGCATGTTTTTTTAACCACTACTTCTTGATAGGCAGAAACCTCATCTATAATATGTCTACGAGCCGTCTCTAAATGTTGATTGATGAAAGATTTAAGTTCTTTATTATTATAATCACCACTATATAATCCTATATCAGCTTTCAATTGAGTTCGAACCTTAGCAGACGCAAGCTTACACTTATCTAAAACTAAAACTTTAGATTGGTCGAAATCTAACCTTACTTCCTTAATAACAGAAGATACCAATTTTTTAGTTCTTTTAATAGATGCCTGTAATTCATCAATCGAAGTATCTAAATCATCCGTAGAATGAAAGATAATATGATGGCGGTCCTGTAAGAATGTATCTAACACTAAAGCCTGCTTAATCAACAATCCTGAGAATCGGCGCAATTTAACCTTGCCTTTTTCTAATTCTAAAAATTGGGCTAAATCTTCTTCGAATGCAGGGAATCCCGTAATTTCTATCGACTCAGGTATTTTCATTTGTTGCTTAACCGATAAACTTTCTCCATTAGCATGTCGTCTAGATAAAAGAGCTTGATAACTAGAGACCAAATGAATATGTAGTTTTTCAGTAAAATCAACTCCCACAATTTGGGTAAGATTATCCTTAACAAACTCTAAAACACGTGCCTCTTCCTCAGGTCCTGACAATGTATCCTTACGATTAATGATAAAGAAAATATCAGAAATCTGATTCTTGATGATTCGTTCCTTTAAAAACTCTACCTCCCCTATAGATAGCGCCTGATCCGCTGCTAAGAGCATAATAACCGCATCAGCCTTATTTAGATACTGATAGGTAATTTCTACACGAGCCTGATTTAAGTCATTTGTACCTGGCGTATCAACTAACTCTACACCATGCTGACAAAAAGTAAGCGGATATCGAACTTCAGCATAAGAAATTCTATCCACTTCCTCTTCTGCCCCATCATCACCTTCTGTATTGGAAGCTGTAAGATTGAAAAAACTCTCTTCACTGAGTTCTTGACTTGCACTTTCATCCTTATAGTGGAGGAAAAAAGCAGGCTTCTCTCCATAGGTAATCTTGCTAATTACGGCAGTGGTCGGCTTTTTACTAGTTGGTAGCAACCGCTTTCCCAATAAAGCATCCACAAAGGTTGACTTTCCCCGAGAAAACATGCCCACTACCACTAGTTGAAAGTGATCATCTGCCATGCGTTTTTCTAAACTTTCTAAATCTTGCCTAACAATTCGTAAATCATGCTTTTTAGCCAAATCCAACAAAGACTTTGTATAAGAGGCCAAAGCCACTTTTTCTTCCACATATGTCTGTAACATAAATAATCCTTTTTCGCACGCCTATAGATTTAAGAGAATAGCTTTCGTAAAATCCAACCAATAACTAAGATAACAATTATACCTATAAGTATTTGAGGAAGCGCAATAAGTATTCCAGCAATGATTAGTATTATGATACCCACAGCAACATAGGTAGCACATCCATTCTCCTCATCATTCTCTGAATTATCATTAGTAGGTAGTTCTCTATAATCGATATTATCTAATCCCCGCTCCAATTCGGACTTAGCCAATTCAAATCCTAAGTCTGCCGACTTTTGCATCTTTACTCGCGCCAACTCTATATTGTCTTTCACATGAGCTACCATACCTTCTATAAATAACTGTTGGGGCAAGGAAACTTTTTTAGATAATTCCAATGCTTTGTCGGGTCCTTGTGATCCACCATAGCACGAAATCAAATAAATCCGAGCTGCAAGGAAATACATAAGTTCTGTCGGTTCAGAGGTACTCTTGAAAATATTAATTGCTTTTTCATAAGACACTTCAATAGTTCTTAATCCGTGCATATAAATACCCATAAGTTTTTCTGCAACAATGGTATTTTTTTTATATACTGATTCTAAAAGATTAGTAGCTTTACCTTCCCACTCACCAAGTCTCTCTAATGAAGGTTCTTTTATAGCACTCTTCAAAAGAGCTTCGGCATAATTAAAGCTATAAATAGGATCCTCATACTGACTTGCTACAGAAAGAAGCTCTCTGGCTTTAACTAAGTCTTGTGGAATCCCCTCATAACCCTCTAAGTATAATAAGCCCAGCTTATTATATGCTATAGCCCCTATATCATCCTTTCGAGATAGTAGCGACTCCCAATACGGCTTAGCTTTAATAACTTGTCCTTGATTATCATAATAAGTTGCTAGGCAAATCTTAGCTATAGTACTCCCATGTGCATTAGCTAACTCCAAATAGTGAAGATAAGCAAATGTATTGGAATTACAATAGTATTTTGATAATACAAGTTCCACAGCAGTTTGACTTAAGAGAGAGTCCTGCTCGACAAGGGCATCTAAAGAATAGTAATCTAAAAAACTCGGATCTTTCTTATAAAGTGACTCCAATTCTTCAACCCATGTCCTACAGTTATCTACAAAAGACTGAGCATCTTCCGATTCAATATTCGACGTACATAAAACTGCTAACCAAAAAATAGCAAGTAGTTGCCCACTACGAGCAGCCCTCACCAAGTACGCATAAAAAGCTTGGAAATGGCCATTCTCAGAATAAGTTTTCCAATCTGCTTTCCGATCCGATACCAAAAGAAGTTCTTTAGCAGCCCTATAAAAATCTAAAGAGGCTGACTCCTGAGAGGAAATAATTTGACTATAAGATTTAATCATTTCCTGACAAGCATCATAACTATCTAGCAATGTCAGAAATAAAGTAGAATATTTACTATCTTGACATTCCCCACTAGCGCTTTCAGCAGCTTTAAAAACTAAAGTTGAAAATGTATCTAGAAAAACCTGCATCCGATATTTTTCAGATGCGGTAATGACATCGTGATTAAGGTAGTCCTCTAAAGGAATAATTAGACTTTCTTTTATAAAATCCTCATTTTGATCCGCTTTTCCTTTAAAAGCCAATTGAGCAGATACAGGATAAATACCACTAACTAAATTATCTAGTTTATCCTTAAGAGACGATAATAAATCCTCTAAATCATCCTCTTCTTCATCCAAGGTATCAATTTTATTGATAATAGCCACAGGTTTATAACGAACATCCAATTCCCTTATAGCAGCTACTTCTCGAGCACTAACAGCATGTTCTGCCGAGAACATCCATAAGATAACATCAGCCCGTTCAATAAAATTCTTTGTTTGATTAGTATGTTCTACTTTAGCATCCAAGCCTGGGCTATCAATAATTGAGAAAGACTTAAGCAAATCATTAGGAAGAAAGCGCTCGACATAAAGAATTGAATTATGTAAAGTTTGCCATTCTTCTCCTTCTTCTGATGTGAGCTGATTAAAATCATCGACTCTGTAATTCTCAATATCACCATTTTTAAAATACACCAGAAGCGAATCCTCTGGTCCATATGATAACTTAGTCGTAATAGCCGTCGTAGGTAAAGCTCCTACTTTTGCGATAGATTCCCCAAAAAGAGCATTCAAAAATGTTGACTTTCCTGTAGAAAAAGACCCAACTATCATTACTTGTGGAGGTGCAGCCAAAACATTTTTAAGATTTCTTACAGCATGGTATACATAATCATAGAGAGAATCTGTGTCTCCTCTATGCAAACGATCTTCCAATAAAGCTAATTGTCGCACAATCTGAGGTAGCCAAAGATAAGCATCCACATTCCAAAATAGATTCTTTAAAGGATCTACCGTTTGACATTTAGCGCCACAGTAGACACAAAACTTACAAGAAATCCCAATTTCTCGGCCACACTCTCTGCAAACTTTAGTCCCTATAACTTCTGTTTCTGAAAGAATTGATTCTTGGCAAGAATGCCCGCAATATACACAATACTTATAAGAGTCATCAATCTCTTTATTACAATGCTTACAGCTTTTCATAATCACACTCTACGATCCCACTAACTACATAAATACAAAGACTATTTATTTCCATATTTAGCCTTAAATTCATCCATCTTTTCTTGATATCGCTCAGCTAATTGTTGAGCCGCATCGAAATATTCCTTCGCATCGTAATTTTTTGATGAAATCACATTATAAAGCATATCTAATCGAGCTTTTTGTAAATTCAATAAGGCCACCACATCATTTTTAGTAACTGTATCATTATTCGGCATAAGTGTATCAATAGACTCTCTTGTATTTATAATAGGATTATAAAGTTGATCACGTATACCATCATAATAACGACTACTATAAGATCCTTTCGCAATAGTATCCTCTAACTTATGGAGGTCTCTCTCATTAGTATTTAATACATTCAAAGCCTTATTAATACCATCTTTAACCTTAAGTTTATCCTCTTCCTGTTTTTTCTTCTCTGCGGCTTCTTCCTTCTCCTTTTGTTGAAGTTTTGCCTGTTCTAAAGCTGCTTCCGCTTTCTGCTTTTCTATCATAACCTTCTGTTGATTATCATAGTAAGAATAGGATCCTACTGTTACACCAAGCACAATAACAATTGCAAATAGCCCTGCTATAACTTTTCGCTTAGTAGTCCACCAAGACATGTGTGACTCTCTAGAAACTTCTTGTTTATCCTCTAATAACAACAACGTATCTTCATTATCCACTCCACATTCAGGACAAAAACGGATATCTCCATCCAGCTGTTGTCCACAATTTTTACAAAATCTCATAATATTTAATACTCCCCTTTTCATATTTATTTCATTTTATCATGTTTCTTTCATGTTAACTATTACAAAAATAATAACAATATATAAACAGTGTTAATAATTACTATACAAAGAGCCTCGTAAAAATCATAATATATTCAAATTCCATAACAAAGCCCCTCATTACTATGATTTACATAGCAATGAGGGGCTTTATGTTAGTGTAAGAAATTTCTTTAGTTCTTAATATTGTTAAGAGAGTATAACCTCTTATTTTACATCGCTAAAATCAATGTTCATGCCCAAGGCTTTAGCTACGCCTTCACCATAATCTGGATTGCATTAGTAGCAATGTTTTACTTGGTGTTCAGAAATTACTTCACGCGCAAAAGGCCCAGTTTCTTCATCAACCAAACAGATTACATCAATACAGGACCACGTTTACCTGCTGTTGCAGAATTACGATTATCTGATACAGGAACACCAAAGTCTATTGTTAATTTCTTTTCAGCACTTATGTTATAAACTCCTACTTAGAATAATAAAATAAGTAATAATATGACAAATCAGTAATGTCCGCTTCTATAACACTAATACAAAGAGATTAGCTTATCTAGTATTCTTAAATATCCCCGCATTCTGTAAGACCTTTTCTTTTACCTCATTCAAAGGATCTATTGTCGTGAACAGTTCAGATTTCCAATCTACAGGTGTTAACGTATCATTAAATGTATCAACAATTTTTCCATTAAACATATTATTAATAGTTGTAAGTTGTTTTCCTCCAAATACTTTCACAAATGATGTATAGTCTTTACCTACTATGTCCGCTACATTGCTTTCAGCATAGATTTGAGAGTTTTTGCCGACGCCTAGGGAGTAAGCATACGCATATTCACCATTGGTAGTATCTGATGCAAAGTAATTATTATACACATGAACCTGGCCAAATCGTACTCTTGGTAAGCGTTGCACTACATTATGGAAATAATTATGATGCAAGGTTACATGTAATTTTCCTTCATCTGATATTTTTGAATCACTACTACCAATCAACATGGTTTTATTGTGGTTTTCAAACGTCGAATAAGAAATCGTTATATAGTCAGCTTCATTGGTAATATCAACCAATCCATCTCTATGCTCATATTTACGACCAAAGTATTTTTCTACTGTTTCAGGGCCATCTTGGAAGGAAGAATGATCAATCCAAATGTGTGTACCACCTTTTATGGAAATACTGTCATACTGAGAATTCCAATTGCCCTCTGGTCCATCATTAGGATCCCAAGAAGGGAAATAGTCATAAGGAGATTCAAACTGTATATTTCGCATGATTACATTATCCGAATCAAGAACCAAATTTACCCCCTTTAATTTCGCATTGTCCATGCCAATGATGCTTGTATTAGACGGTACATGAACAGTAATAGACTTACTTTGATTCTTTTGTGATGCCTTACGCTTTGCTTCTTGCTCATCTTTTAAACTCTTAGGCGCTGTGCTTTGCGGCTTATGAGTTTCTAAATATTGTTGAAAGTCATAGCCATCGACCATGTAGTCTTTCATAGTCAATGGTTTACCATTATCATCGGTATCAAAATCTATGGTTCCATAGACTAGCACAATTTTAGGAGCCGTATTTTTTCTATTCTTAAGAGCAGCTAGAAATTCCTTTTTATTCGTCACTTTAAATACATTCTGCTCTGTAGCATGAGCACCACCAGTAGTACCATTGCCTACCGAAGCAAATCCGTCCTGCTTCGGTAAGACTTCACGCATAAAGGTAGGGCTTTCAGCCGAATCTCTCGAAAAGGTCATCATTAATCCAGCGATTAACACAATGACCAATCCAATAGGTATCATTATCTTTTTCATACATCGAGTTCCTTAGTTTCTGATACATCACAGCATAATGCCGTCATCATCTCATAACAACCGCAATATCTCATAGCAACAATAAGAGAACCCCTTCATAGCGCCAATATGCCTATAAAGGGGTATCATTGTCATTACGCAGGGCGGCTCCAGTCAACTTGTACGTCGATGGCTTCCCACATACGTGTAAGAGCTAATTTAAAATTATCCAAAGATTCTAATGGTTTTACATTCAATCGTTCATACGTATCAAGACCTGTAGCATGCTCGATAGCATGGTCTTCATTTAAGTATGCACGTACCTTGTCGATCCATTCTTGTTCAGGTAGATCCACCGTTACGGTTTTTGTATCTGTATCGTAAGATAAAACCCCGTTGCTATTTACGCCATAATGAATGGCCACACGAAATATACTCATATTTATACCTCTCTTGCAGATAGTTTCATGCGTATACACATTTCTATACATGTACATTGTATCATGAATGTTTCTATTCTTGAAA
>ERZ773213.1609-NODE-1609-length-11624-cov-3.321722_pt1 | contig 11624 bp, 8 predicted proteins | sample MGYA00580996_ERZ773213 | MGnify/ENA primary metagenome ERZ773213 (study PRJEB29015, sample SAMEA2738152) | human oral metagenome | biome: human oral; feature: human-associated habitat; material: saliva | place: China | collected 2197 ...
AACATAGAATCCATTAACAATTTCAGTTGACCGAATTCATAATTGTTAATGCTAATAAAAAAATATCCTTCGTCTGCTAGTAACTCCATTGCTATTAATATTCTTTTCTCCATAAATGACAGCCACTTGCTATGAGCATATCCATCTGTCTTATCTACAAATGAATCATCATATATAAAATCCTTATTTCCTGTGTTATACGGTGGATCAATATAAATAACATCAATTTTCCCCTTATGTGTCTTCTCCAAAAGCTTTAACGAATGAAGATTATCTCCCTCAAATAAGAAGTTATATGTTTCATTTCCATTTACTGTGATTTTTCTTTCTTTCTCTTCCACAAAAATTGGGATATTATGTTCTAGCATTTCATCAACTTTTTCTGAGTGTTCTTCCCAAACAAGGCCATATTTCTTTTCATTAAGGGCATTTTCTATTTCTGTAATTGCACGGATATTTTCATCATCGTTATTGATTGCTTTTAATTTTTTAAGATATTCAAGCATTTTTTCACGCTTGATTTTAGATAAATTCGCCATATTTTACCTCCCTTTATTCACCAAATTTTTGTTAAGTATTTGTCTTCTACCTTTGTAATTCTAAAATTTTTTCCCCAGTATCTTTGATACTTCTGAGTTTCGAAAAATAATAACAACTTGTGACCAGTCAATCTTAATCTGTTTTTTGAAGTCATTTTATATATTGTAACATTTTTATAACTCTTTTGTAAGAGTTTTCCAATAGCTATAAATAATTCCCTGAAACTATCCACAATGTAAAAAGCCCACATCAAAACCGTGAACGATTTTGATGCAGGCTATTTATTCTGAAAATTTTATTACATTATGTAATTATTCTTCTGTTGAGTAATCCATTGCTGCCATTCTCTTATAGTAGTTCCATGTATCTTTTGCATTTTTAAGGTTCATTTCAAACAATACTTTTGCATGATCAGGGAACTCTGCAAGTAATGTAGTGTATCTTCTTTCTCTCTTCAGGAATTCTTCATATTTATCCCATGCAGGAGATTTTGAATCTAACTGTAAAGGATTTTTTCCTTTTTCAGCTAATCTTGGATCGAATCTTAAGATTGGCCAGTATCCAACTTCGGTAGCAAGTTTTTCTTCAGTTTGAGATTTTCCCATACCTTCTTTCAATCCATGTGCTATACATGGTGAGTAAGCTATTATTATTGAAGGTCCTGGATAAGCTTCAGCTTCTCTTATTGCCTTCAATGCCTGGTTCTGGTTAGCTCCCATTGAAATTCTTGCAACATAGATATTTCCATATGTCATAGAAATTGCTGCCAAGTCTTTTTTCTTAACTGGTTTTCCGGCAGAAGCAAATTTTGCAACTGATCCTGCTGGTGAAGATTTAGATGCCTGTCCTCCTGTATTTGAGTAAACTTCCGTATCAAGTACAAGTATATTTACATCGTCTCCTGATGCCAATACGTGATCAAGTCCTCCATAACCAATATCGTATGCCCATCCGTCTCCTCCGAACATCCATATTGATTTTTTAACAAGATACTGTTTAAGCTCAAGAATTTCTTTTGCTTTTGCTCCTGTTTCTTTTTCAAGTAAAGGAATCATTTTATCTCTTAATTCAGTTGTTTTATCACCGTCATTAATGTTTTCTCTCCATTCAACAAATAAGTCGGCTAGTTCAGGTGCTACTTCACTTTCGCACTCAGTCATTAATTTAGCTATTCTATGTCTTACAGTATTTACAGCTTGGAACATTCCATATCCATATTCTGCGTTATCTTCAAACAATGAAGATGCCCATGCCGGACCTTCTCCACATGAATTTGTAGTATATGGAGTAGATGGTGCTGAACCTCCATAAATTGAAGAACATCCTGTTGCGTTTGCAATCATCATTCTTTCTCCAAATAACTGAGTTACAAGCTTAACATAAGGAGTTTCTCCACATCCTGCACATGCTCCAGAGAATTCAAACAATGGTTTTGCAAACTGCGATCCTTTTACAGTTGCTTTACCCATTATTTTATCTTTATATGTAACATTGTTAAACAGGTAATCTGTATTTACATCTTCTTTTCTTTCTAATTGTGAATCAATAGGTTTCATTACAATTGCTTTTCCTTTTGGTGCCGGACATACGTTAACACATGATCCACATCCTGTACAGTCTAAAGGTGAAACCTGTATTTTAAACTGTAGATTTTCAAATCCTTTTCCAATAGCTTTTATTGTAGGCATTCCTTCAGGTGCTGCAGCCATTTCTTTTTCATCTATTAAGAACGGTCTTATTACCGCATGAGGACATACGTAAGCACATTGGTTACATTGGATACACATATCAGGTTGCCATTCAGGTACGTCAACTGCAATTCCTCTTTTTTCATAGTGTGTTGTACCATTTTCAAATGTACCGTCTTCATATCCTATAAATGCTGATACAGGTAAATCATATCCTTTTATTGCATTAACAGGATCTGCTATTCTTTTTACAAATTCCGGTTTGTTAGATTCTATAATTTCTTCATTTACTGGTAAATCTGCCCATGAAGGATCTACTGGAATTTCTTCAAGTCCTTCAGTTCCTTTATCTACTGCAGCCCAGTTTTTCTCAACTACGTCATGACCTTTTCTTCCATAAGTCTTTTCAGCATAGTCTTTCATGTAATCCTTAGCTTCTTCATAAGGTATTACCTGTGTCAAATAGAAGAATGCTGACTGCATTATTGTATTTGTTCTGTTTCCAAGGCCAACTTCTTTTGCAAGTTCTGTTGCATTTATAATAAAGAATCTGGCTTTCTTTCTTGCAAGTTCTCTTTTTATTTCATTTGGTATAGTTTCAACAACTCTATCTTTATCCCAGATTGTATTAAGAAGGAATGTTCCACCTTCTCTTAATCCTGAAATCATGTCATATTTTCCCATATATGCAGGAACTGAACATGCAACAAAGTTAGGTTTTGTAACAAGATAAGTAGATCTTATTGGATGTTTACTAAATCTAAGGTGTGATCTTGTTACCCCTCCAGATTTCTTTGAGTCATATGCAAAATATCCTTGAGCATATAAATCTGTTTTATCTCCAATTATTTTTATTGAGTTTTTATTTGCTCCTACTGTTCCGTCAGATCCAAGTCCGAAGAATAGACATTCTTTTGAATCTTCATTTCCTGCAAAGATTTCTTCTTCAAGAGGTAATGATGTAAATGTAACATCATCTACGATACCTACTGTAAAGTGGTCTTTTGGTTCAGGTTGAGCCAAGTTTTTATAAACTGCTATCATTTGTTCAGGAGTAGTATCTTTTGAAGATAATCCATATCTTCCTGCAACTATAACAGGTGCATTTTCTTTTCCGTAATAAAGTGCTTTTACATCAAGATATAAAGGATCTCCTAAAGCTCCAGGTTCTTTTGTTCTATCTAATACTGCTATTTTCTTTACAGTTTTAGGCATTGCATCAAAGAAGTATTTTTCAGAGAATGGTCTGTATAAGTGAACAGATAAAAGTCCTACTTTTACTCCCTGTTTAGCTAAGAAATCTACTGTTTCTTTAATTGTTTCAGTAACTGATCCCATTGCTACGATTACTCTTTCAGCATCTTCTGCTCCATAATATACAAATGGTGCATAGTGTCTTCCAGTTACTTTGTTTATTTCCTTCATGTAGTCATTTACTATATCAGGTACTGCGTCGTAGAATTTATTTTGCGCTTCTCTTGCCTGGAAGTAAATATCATCATTTTGTGCTGTTCCTCTTGTTACCGGTTTTTCAGGGTTTACTGCTCTTTCCCTGAATTCCTGAACTGCTTTTCTGTCTAATAATCTGTCATATACTTCATAATCCATTACTTCTACTTTGTTTATTTCGTGTGAAGTTCTGAATCCATCAAAGAAGTGCATTACAGGTACTCTTGATTTGATTGCCGTCAAATGTGCAACCCCAGCTAAATCCATTACTTCCTGTACTGATCCTGTTGCAAGCATTGTCCATCCAGTCATTCTTGCCGCATAAATATCCTGGTGATCTCCGAAAATTGATAATGCCTGTGCTGATATCGCTCTCGCAGATACATGTATAACTCCTGGTAATAATTCCCCTGCGATTTTATACATATTTGGTATTTTAAGCAACAATCCCTGTGATGCAGTAAATGTTGTTGTTAAAGCTCCCGCTTGTAATGATCCGTGAACTGTTCCCGCTGCACCTGCTTCCGATTGCATTTCCACCACTTTTACCGGTGTTCCGAATAAATTTGTCTTACCATAAGCAGCCCACTGATCTACGAATTCTGCCATGTTTGATGAAGGAGTTATAGGATATATTCCAGCAACTTCTGTAAATGCATATGCCGCATGAGCTGCCGCCTGACTTCCGTCCATCGTTTTCATCACTTTAGCCATTGTTCCTCCTAAAAATTATTTATATAAATTGTCTTTATTTATCTATACAATGATACAATTTTAAAACCCTCTAGTCAAGTATTTTCTTTGCTTCGAGGCTTTTTTTATTTAGTTTGAAAAGTATATAGTTTGTATATCAAAGTATATTTTATTTGTAATTATTTCATAATTACTCTAATTTTAGGCATTTTTCTCTAAAATTATTTTAAATTTCAAAGTATTTTTTCATTTTCTTTTTGCAAAATATCATATATTTAAATTATGATTATACCATTTAATTATAAAAAATATATAAACTATACATTTTTTGCAATTAGCAGTTTGCTTATTTACCAATTTTAGTATATAATAACTAAGTAACATAAACTAATAAACTTTTGAGGTGATTTATAAATGAAAAAATTTTTACTTGTTTTAATGACATTAGTAGCATTCAACACAACATTTGCGGCAAAAAAGGAAAAGGTTGATACAACATTTACTTTCCTGAACTTTGTTCCTACTTCACCCGATGCAGTAAACGAAGTTTCCAGAACAAAAGCTTTAGGATTATCACGTATTGAGTATCCTTCTTTTTCAGGAAACAATCAAATTGTTACTGTAATGAATAAAGAAATGGGAAAATTTATCGATGATTTCAAGGAAACTAAAAACTATGTCTACAAAGTGACTTATTCTGTTACTGGAAACAACGCTTATTTTGTAAGTGTACTTTTCAATATAGAACGTAAAAATAAAACTACAAACGAAACAGTTACTTACAATGATGCTATTTCATTCAATGCAAAAAACGGAAAACCATTATTAATGAAGGACATATTCGTTCAGAACTATGACAATGCCTTAAATGCAGCTGTTAACGACAGAATAAAACAGTTCGGTATAGCTACTTTAGATGAAAAGAAAAGAAAATTTGAAGGTGTTGACAAAAAACAGAAATTCTATTTGGAAGATGATGCAATAGTATTTATTTTCAATCAGAATGAAGCAACTGATTTTGGTGATAAACAGCTATTTATTCCTTTCATTCTAACTGATTTGATTGGACTTCTTAAATAACATTTTTTAATAGTTATTTTAAAGTTTAATTTTAAAATGTAAAACCATTATTAAATTGATTATTATATTTAAGATTTATGTTACTTTGCATAACAAAAAAGAGAGACTCTAATAAGAAATCTCTCTTTTTTGTTATGTATAATTGTTAGTTATTAGGCTATTTCACAAGTTGTGCATTTATTACAGCATATAGATTTTTTGCATCCTGCTGAAATTTAACTTCATATTTATAACCTTTTTCTGTTCTGCTTATATCTTCCGGTAATTTATCCAGTTTAAGTCCTCCTTCAGCATTTACAAGAACTACTTTTAAATTTTTTATATTTTTTGAAGGTTTTCCTTGAAGAACAACATCAACATTTACATTTATATCTTTATTTTTTTCTTTTAATATCTGTTCTTTTTCTTCAGCTGATATTTGAGCTTTTCCAGAAACTTTTACAATTTCAGGCTTTTGTAATTCTACACCTTCAGTACTTGTAAGAACTAACAATTTATCATTTGATTTTACCTGATTCACAGCTACATTAAATACTAGTTTTTCAAAGTTTTTAACATCTTTTACAACTACATTTTTAGTTTTTACTTCAAGAGTATTCCCTGTAACAACATCAAATGGAGCAACTTTTCCATCCTTAAGATTTACATTACGGCTTCCTCTTCCTCCAAATAGAACAGTTTCTGCACCAAACTTTGGAGTTCCTTCAATTATTACTTTATTATTTATTACAGAACCTCTGTGGCTGTATCCACCATAAACATTTCCCTGTACGTTGGAATTTCCTCTTATTATTACTTCATTATCACTTACCACTGCTGACTGACCTGCCGCTCCGTAAGCACTTCCACCTCTTATGGATTTATCCTTTTCCCAAACTCCGTTTGTAGCCAGAACTCCTCCATTTATAATTACCTTGTTATTTTTCATTACTTCAGCTTTCTGATTTTCACCTTCAACTGCTCCGAATACACGTTCAAGAGGAGCTCCACCTCTATTTATATAAACTGTATTCCCTTCAAAGCTTGTTGAAATCCCATAAGAATTAGCTAAATTTTTATATCCTAAAACCTGATCCCCTTTTCCGTCTTTAGGATATGTTTTTGTTTCTCCTGCAAACAGAGTCATTCCCATTAATACAGCACTTGCCGCTACAAATAATCCTTTTTTCAATGTTTTTTCCATTTTCATGTTACTATGCCTCCTATAAAATTATGTTCTCTTATTTATTTTACATTTTATTTCTTAGCTTGTCAATTATTATGTCAGTCAAAGTAATTTGTTTTTCGTTAATTTAGAAAATAGAATTACTTAAAATTTTTTTAAATCCCTTACAGATTATCTTGTAAATGAAATATTATTCATTATTTCTTCCGTTGTATCAGTTTTATTCATTGTATATAAATGAATTCCTCTTATTCCATACGAGAGGAGTTCTATTATCTGGTCAGTTGCATAGATAATTCCTGCTTTTTTCATAGATTCAGGATTACTTCCGTATTTATCCAGTATTTTTTCAAGTCCTGAAGGAATACTGCTTTTACATAGCTGAACTATCCTTTTAATCTGAGCTGCATTTGTAATAGGCATAATACCTGCAACTAGAGGAACTTTAATATCAAGCTTTTCTGCCTTTTCCCTAAAATCTACAAACATTCTGTTATCAAAACATACTTGGGAAATTAGAAAATCAACTCCCTCATCCACTTTTTTCTTTAAATGAACCAAATCAGCAAGATCATTGCTTTCATAATGAGTTTCAGGATAAAATGCCGCTCCTATGGATATATCCTTATGAGATTCCCTTATTCCTCTTACAAGGTCTGAGGCATATCTGTAATCCCCTCTCTCATAGATAGATTCATCTTCCCCCTGAGGTATATCTCCTCTTAATGCCATTATATTTTTAATATTATGCTTTTTTGCCTCTTCCAGAAAACTGTCAATCTCTGTTTTTTTACTTCCTACACATGTCAGATGGGCTAAAACTTCAGAACCCAAGTTATTTTTTATATGGGAAGCCATTTCAATAGTTCCTGATTTTGTTGTACCTCCTGCTCCATAAGTTACACTTATAAAGTCCGGCTTATGTTTTACAAGCTCTCCAGTAACTTCCTTCAGTCTTTCTTCTGAAAAGTTTTTATTTGGCGGAAAAATTTCAAATGAAATTACATGCTCCTTTTCTTCAAATATATCCTTTATTTTCATTTAATTACTGTTCCTTTCTTTAAATATTATTTTATACCCGTATTTTACTATAAGATAAGTAACTTGTAAAGTAAATCATGAGTAAAAAAAAGAACCCGTTTTAATAGGTTCCGAAATCATCTTTCACACATAAACAGCACAATAACCAGTAATTTTTTAAATAAATCAAATATATAACCAATCATATAAAATAACGACATCCCCACATATCTTATTTTATATATCATTAAATAAAATATTACTATGATTAAGTTTACTATAAATTCAATTAATTGTAAAATTCATTCAATATATTGGATAATATAAAACATATATGAACATGTGCTCCTGTAACCTAAAATATAACTTTTTTAAATTTGACTTTATTACAATTTTTTTGTAAAATATAAGAGTAAACTTATTAAAGAATGTTTTAATATAAATTTTGGAGGTAAATAGAAATGAGTTTGTTAGAATTAAAAAATGTTAAATCTGAAGTAGAAGGAAAAGAAATATTAAAAGGGTTGGATTTAACGATTAATAAAGGAGAAGTTCACGTGATTATGGGACCTAATGGTGCCGGAAAATCTACTTTGGCAAGTATTCTTGTTGGGCATCCTAAACATGAAGTAGTCAGTGGACAAATTTTACTTGATGGTGAAGATATCACTGAGCTTGAAGTTGATGAAAGAGCACAAAAGGGGATATTCCTATCTTTCCAGTATCCTGAAGAAATTCCGGGACTTACTGTGGAAGATTTCCTAAGAACTGCTAAAGAAGCTGTTACAGGAGAAAAACAGTATATAATGCAATTCCATAACGAATTAGTAGAAAAAATGGAAAAATTACATATTAATCCTGAATATGCTGAAAGACATTTAAATGTTGGATTCTCAGGAGGAGAAAAGAAGAAAAATGAAATTTTACAGATGGCTGTTCTTGAACCTAAATTAGCAATTCTTGATGAAACAGATTCCGGACTTGATATTGATGCTACAAAAATTGTTTTTGAAGGAGTACAGAAATTAAAAACAAAGGATACAGCTCTACTTATTATAACTCACTATGATAAAGTGCTTGAATATCTGAAACCTGATTTTGTACATGTCCTGATGAATGGAAAAATAGTTAAGAGTGGTGGAATTGAAATAGTAGAAGCCATAGAAAAAGACGGATATGGAAAAATGAAGGAAGAACTTGGATTATAATATTTGTATAACCCAATCTTTCTAAGATTTAGAGAATTTAAAGAGGAGAATAATAAAAATGGAAGATAGTAGAAAAAAAACCTACATTGCAGACATTGAAAGAGGTGTCTATGACATCAAGGATGAAATGCATCATAAATTTACAACAGGTAAAGGTTTGACGGAAGAAATCGTAAGAAAAATTTCTGAAAAGAAAAATGAACCTCAATGGATGCTTGAATACAGACTTAAAGCTTTGGAAGTATTCAATTCAAAGCCTGTACCTACATGGGGACCTGATTTATCAGACTTGGATATAAATGACATAGTGCATTATCTTGAACCGGATGCAAAAGTGATGAGCGACAACTGGGATGATGTACCTGATTATATTAAATCAACTTTCGACAGACTTGGAATACCTGAAGCTGAAAGACAATCACTTGCAGGAGTAGGAGCCCAATATGACTCGGAAGTTGTTTACCACAGTGTTCATAAGGAACTTACAGATCAGGGAGTAATATACACAGATATAGAAACTGCCATAAGAGAACACGAAGACCTTGTAAAAGAACACTTTATGAAAGTTATAACTATGCATGACCATAAATTTGCCGCACTGCATGGAGCCGTATGGTCAGGAGGATCATTTGTATATGTTCCTAAAGGGGTAAAAGTTAATATGCCACTGCAATCTTATTTCAGACTTAACGCGGCAGAAGCAGGGCAGTTTGAGCATACATTAATAATAGTTGAAGAAGGGGCAGACCTTCACTTTATCGAAGGATGTTCAGCACCAAAGTACAAAAAGAACGTATTACACGCCGGAGCAGTTGAACTGATTGTAAAAAAAGGAGCCAGAATGAGATATTCTACAATCGAAAACTGGTCAAGAAATATGTACAACCTTAATACAAAAAGAGCAATCGTTGATGAAGGCGGTGTAATGGAATGGGTATCAGGATCATTCGGATCAAGAGTTTCAATGCTTTACCCTATGACTGTCCTAAAAGGAGAAGGTTCAAGATGTGAATTTACAGGAGTTACATTTGCCGCAGCAGGACAATACCTGGATACAGGATGTAAAATTGTTCATGCCGCACCAAATACATCTTCAACAGTACATTCAAAATCAATCTCTAAAAACGGAGGAACATCTTTTTACAGAGGACTGCTAAAAGTTAATTCAAATGCAGTAGGATCAAAAGCTACAGTTGAATGTGAATCATTGATGCTTGACAATGAATCAAGATCAGACACTATTCCTATAATTGAAATAAATAACGACAGTGTAGATATAGGACACGAAGCTAAAATAGGAAGAATAAGCGATGAAGCAATATTTTATCTGATGTCAAGAGGTATAAGCAAGGATGAGGCAAAAGCCATGATAGTAAGAGGATTCGTTGAACCTATTTCTAAGGAATTGCCACTTGAATATGCGGTAGAATTAAATAAACTGATTGAACTTGAACTTGAAGGAACAATCGGATAAGAAATATAGAAGTAATTTTAGGAGGAATATATAATGCTAAATGAAGCAAGTTTACAAAATCTTGATAACAACAGTTATAGAAAAGAAAGTTTTAAAAAATATGCTTCCCTTGAAAAGCCTAACTGGAAAAGAGTCGGATATAAATATAACGAACCTGAAGAATATAAAGCTTTCAACAGCACTGTTATAAAAAATCCTGATCAGGATGGTGTATCCATAAAGGAATTAAATGATTCCCTGGAAGATCTTGAAAGACTTTCAAATGATAATGAATATGGGCTGGGGAATTTTTTCAAGCTACAGAACTATACATTTTACAATGAAGGAAAATATATAAAAATAAGTGAAAGAAAAAAAGTAGATAAACCAATTTATATAAATTATAACTTCAACAAGGAAAATAATCTTCTTATAGACTACAATATTATTGAAGTTGAAGATTTTGCAAAAGTCACTATCATAATGATTTATGATTCTGAAGATGATGCAAAAGCCTACCGTAATGGTATAATAAGAGTTGTAGCCGGAAGAAATTCTGAAGTTAAGATAATAAAAATACAGACATTAAACACTGAATCTGAAAACTTTGAATCTTCAAAAATAGAAGCTCTTGGGCAGGGGAAAGTTGAATATTACAGTGTAGAACTGGGAGCAAAAGTAAACGGAATAAGCCATAAATCATATCTTGAGGAAGATGCTGCGGAAATATATATCAAACCTGCATACCTTGCTGATTTTAATAGAAAACTTGATCTTGAATATTCAATCGTATTTAAAGGTAGAAAATCAATAGGTGAAATTCAAGGAAGAGGAGCAGTTAAAGATACAGCTCAGAAGGTTTTCAGAGGAAATCTATATTTTGAAAGAGGAGCTTCAAAATCTGAAGGAAGAGAAGGGGAATTTGCAATACTTCTTGATAAAAATGTAAAGGCTCACTCTATTCCAACATTATTCTGTAATGAAGATGATGTAATAGGGGAACATGCCGCTTCTGTAGGAAAAGTTGATGAAGCAAAGCTTTTCTACTTGATGAGTAGAGGACTTTCTGAAAGCAGAGCTAAAAAACTTATAGTTGAATCATCTTTCAGACCAATACTTGATAATATTGATGATGAAGCAATAAAAGAACACTTATTTGACGAACTGGAAAAGAGAATATAATAAACGTAGAGACTATCTCTAAAAATTGAAAAATAATAAAAAAGACTGTCTCAAAAAGAAAACTTAAAAATTAATGTAAAGGGACTGTCTCAAAATTAAAAAATACTGTAAAAACTATATTTATGAATTATTTAGAATTTCACAAT
>ERZ773213.1612-NODE-1612-length-11598-cov-12.867885_pt1 | contig 11598 bp, 10 predicted proteins | sample MGYA00580996_ERZ773213 | MGnify/ENA primary metagenome ERZ773213 (study PRJEB29015, sample SAMEA2738152) | human oral metagenome | biome: human oral; feature: human-associated habitat; material: saliva | place: China | collected 2197 ...
TTAGTCCTACGATTTTTGGAGCAGTATTTGAGTCTACACTCAACCCAGAAACACGTCGAAGCGGTGGTATGCACTATACCTCTATTGAAAACATCCATAAAGTAATTGATCCACTCTTCCTGGATGAACTAAGAGATGAATTGAATGAGATTCGTCAATTCAAGCAATTTAAAACGGTTGAACAAAGAGCTAAACAGTTCCAGTCAAAACTATCTAGTCTGACATTCTTTGATCCAGCTTGTGGTTCAGGGAACTTTCTAACAGAAACTTATATATCCCTAAGACGCTTGGAAAATGAAGCTATTAAGCTTTATATGGGGGATACAGTAGCATTAGACTTAGGTCAAGACCTTGTTAAAGTGAAATTAAATCAATTTTATGGTATCGAGATCAATGACTTTGCGGTTTCTGTTGCTAAAACGGCCCTATGGATTGCAGAGAGCCAGATGCTGGAAGAAACTAAAGATATTGTGTTTGCGAATATTGATTTCTTGCCACTTAAATCTTACACTAATATTGTTGAGGGAAATGCTTTAAAGATTGATTGGGAAACAATTGTACCTAAAGATAGGCTGAGTTATATTATTGGGAATCCACCTTTTGTTGGCTCAAAATATTCAACACCTGAACAAAAGAAAGATATGGATGTCGTATTTTCTCCCTACACTAAGAAATATAGAAAATTAGACTTTGTTGCTAGTTGGTACCTGTTAGCTTCTAAATTCATGGAAGGTACAAGTATCAAGAGCGCATTTGTATCGACCAACTCAATCATGCAAGGAGAGCAAATCGCTATTCTATGGCCACTAATCTTTGATATGGGTAATGAAATTGATTTTGTCTATAAATCCTTTATTTGGAATAGTGATGCAAACTTAAAAGCTCATGTTCATTGTATCATTGTAGGATTCAGTTCTACATCGGTCACAACGAATAAAGTTATTTATGATAATGGAAGTGAATCTAAAGTAAGTAATATAAATGCTTATCAGATTGAAGCTGAAAATATCTTTATAGAAAGTAGAAATAAGTCAATTAGTGGTGCTAAGCCAATGATTGCTCCAAATAAGCCATGTGACTATAATCATCTAAAAATTGAAGCCACGGAGTATGACGACTTTATCAAATCATCTCCTGAATCTGCAAAGTGGATTAAGCGAATGGTTGGTGCAAAGGAATTTATTCAAAATAAAGAACGCTATTGCTTGTGGCTTGTAGGAATCACACCTAAAGAACTCCGTTCAATGCCGATAGTTTTGGATAGAGTTGAAAAATGTAGAGAAGCTCGTATCAATGCGAATACTTCTGAATCATTAAAATTAGCAAATACACCAACACTATTTAGAGAGCAATTAAACCCTGATAAATATCTAATTATTCCCTGTGTTTCTTCTGAAAGAAGAAAATATGTTCCAATTGGTTTTTTAGATGATAAAACAATTCCAGTTATGGGAACTTTGATAGTGCCTGATGCAGATTTACTTGATTTAGGAATATTGACATCAAATGTCCATATGGCATGGATGAGGACAGTAGCTGGTCGTTTGAAATCTGATTACAGATATTCAAAAGACATTGTTTATAATAATTTCCCTTGGCCTGAATTGACTGAGGAGCAGAAGAGTAAAATCTCTAAAACTGCTCAAGCAATTCTCGATGCACGTGCGCTATACCCAGATAGCTCACTAGCTGATCTCTATGATGAGTTAACCATGCCAGTAGAACTTAGACGAGCTCACCAGGCTAACGATAAAGCTGTCATGGAAGCTTATGGTATGACAAAGGTCGTAGATGGGAAGAGAACTTGGTTAACTGAAAGTGAAACAGTTGCACGATTATTTGAGATGTACGAAGAGTTAACAAAATAGACCTAATTTAGGTCTATTTTTTGTATAACGGACTCTAATTTGCGTTTTTTCATACAAAAAACACGCATTTTTGATGCTGACATGATGATTCTGAGCGTTTTTCAGATTTTTTTGTAAGTAATATATTGCTGAAATGCCTAGAATCTCAAGGATCTGAGCGTTTTTAGATAGATAACTTTCCGAAAAAGACCAATTTTTCGGAAAGTTGCAGTGGCATCTATAACATAGAAAAAATAGTTTCTATTATTGACATTACGCAGCTTATTTGATATAATAATTCAAAAGATGTAAATGTACGATTATATACACTTTACATCTTTTTTTCTGCTAGATTCAAATAACTCTGTCCTCTTTTTAATTTCTTCAAAGTTCAAAGGAGGAACAACATGATTTTGAACAGTACAATATTAAAAATAACAAGTTTACTTGTTAGAGTAGTTTCGATATTTTTGCTAACGGAAACGTATAGTAAAGAGTCATTTATTGCTACTTTGATTATCTCAATCCCTGAATTTTGGAATTCTCTATGTTCGAATTCTAAAAAAATGGATGATGTAACAAAGAATGATGCATATAGTAATAATCAGAAAGAATTACAAGCAGTTATACCTATTTTAGGCACTTTTCTTCTGCTATTATTGCTTCAACCTAAGAACTTCGATTCATTGATTCTGAAAATGTTGATCAGTAAGTCTGAAGTAATTCTTCAGTATACTTTTGAAATACTGAAGGAAATATCAAAAAAACGATTACGAAAATATTTTCGTAATCGTAAGTAAACACTCCTCTAAATGAGGGCATGAATTATCTTTGTAAGTTATTGGCCGTAACTTACAAATCAAGAATCTAGCAATTAACTTCCTCTAAAGGAAGTTTTTTTGTAAGAATGATACATTTTATATAAAAATTGGCGTGTTAATAAAAAACACTATACTAGTATATCACAATCGGATATTTTTTGTCAATTTAATATCCTAAATTTTCTAATATTTCCGATTTTATCTTTTCAAATATTAATTAAACTAAAAAACTTCTTCGCGATCAAGCCCTGGGTATGGAGCTTGATCATTTAAAATACGATTTAAACAGTCTATGCTCGCTTGTAGATAGAACAATTCATTTTTTATGGCCGCTGCATCAGACATTCCTGCTAATCGACCACACTGCTGCTGCATATGCCAGATTGTCTTTTGGATATTTTTTTCTTTTAAATTTTTCATGCTTAGATTATATCTTGAAAAGTTCTTGAGCTTTTAAAAACTCCTGAAATGCTGGAAATTTCAGCTCAATAGTCTAGTAATAAACTAAAATACATGGTTTACTTGACTATTTTAGACAACAGGAGTAAACTAGCATTACTAGCCTGTTTAGGAACACTAGCAAAAACTAGCAGTTTTAGCAACATTAGAATAACTAGCATTTCTAGATTAACTAGCGTTTTTAGTGTTCTATCTACAAAAATAATAAAAGGAGAACTATTTTATGGAATCAAAGAATGAAATTTACGCTGCTGCGTTACCTATCGTAGACATTGATTTTTACTCAGCACAAGATGTGTTGGATGCTCACTTAGAAAAAGCTCAAAAAGTAGGAATGGTTTACTTTAGTACAAGTAATAGACTGAATTATAAAAAAGCTCAAAAAGTATCCAAAGTATTACTCGTAAGTAAAGCATTTACTTATATAGCTGACGTAGTCAGTTATACATATTTTGGTACAAAAACAACCCCTTTAGATGCTGCTGATTATGCTCCTGGTATTTTTTCAAATGATGAAGATCATCATTGGTTAAAACTAGCAAATATAAGAGCAATTAGCCTGGAGGAATTGAATGCTTTTGAAATGGTAAATAAAAAAGTACAGGCACAATATAATGGTGTCGGAAACTACATTAAGAACACCGGACGACTACAAGTTTTCTATGCAAAGAAAACATTCTAACCAGGTTATAAAATTTAATTTTATTTTTTATACTGCAATGACTTTATTCAAATAATTATTTAAAAGTTTCAGTACAAAACTGAGACTTTTTTCTGTCAATTTTTTTGCAAAAGCGAACTAGTTTAGATTTTAAAATCACTATTTTGGACAGTATTTTTTGGGAACGTTACTTAGTGTCACAATGCACCCCTCAAACCCTTGATATGACTGCTTGTATCCCGTTTTTCAAACGCCCCGACAAACGTGTTTTACATAAGGGAATATGTTTTTTGTGATATGACACCCTCTAAACCCTTGATATGACTGTTTGTATCCCGTTTTTCAAACACCCCGACAAACGCATTTCATTTTGGGAACGTTACTTAGTGTCATAAGACACCCTCTAAACCCTTGATACAACTACGTGTATCCGGATTTTCAAAGAGGGGGACTTATACGGTAAATTTGGGTTGTTTTTTATAAAAGTATTGATGAAAGGAAAAAATAAGTGGTTAAAAGTATGTATAGTGGAGATCTCAAATGGGAAAAATAAAACTTATTTCAACCAATACTTTTGATTATTATTTTCATAATCCTCATGAAATAAAAAAGACTTTTTTGCCAGGTTCTACTTTCAACTATACACCTCCTGCTCCAGAAAAAAGATCTTAAAAAAGAGAACATTTTAGACCAATATTTTCTCCTACATTAAGTCAAAAAAGTATTTAAAAGTTTAAGTATAAAACTGGAACTTTTTTACAAACTTTTGCATCAATTATTCTTCTAAAAGTACAACAGAAATTAAGTTTAAAACTTCTATTTTGTCCTATTTTTTTAAGGAAACGTTGGACCCTCTTTTGACACCCTCTAAACCCTTGGTACAACTGCTTGTACCCCGTTTTTCAAACGCCCCGACAAACGTGTTTTGTAAAAAAAGAAACATTGGACCCTCTTTCGACACCCTCTAAACCCTTGATACGACTGCTTGTATCCCATTTTTCAAATGCCCCGACAAACGTGTTTTGAAAAACGGAAACGTTGGACCCTCTTTTGACACCCTCTAACCCCTTGGTATGACTGCTTGTATCCCGTTTTTCAAAGAGGGGGACTTACCTGGTAAATTTTGGTTGTTTTTAATGACTTGTTGATAAAAATGGAAAAATAGATGATCAAAAATAAAAAAAGGGTACGTGTAAAAAAGGAAAAATCGTGCACACTTTTAAAAATACGAATGCTTATTTTTTACTCTATCATCATTGAAAAAAAAGATGTTTTTAAACACGTAGTTGAACTTAATTATATGTCATTTAATTCACCCAAAATATTTTTCAAAAGAGAACTTTTTAGACCAGTAATTATATCCTGGACATGGTAGATAAAACTCAATTTGTTTATGCTGCCAATTCTTCTATAACGTATTCTCTATCAAATGAAAAAACGGTTTAAAGTTTTCTATAGATTCCCATGAACATCTAACACATACAGAGAACAATTCCCACGCGATAATAATTTTGACACGTGGGCTTGCACGTGCTAAAATAGACTTATCAAACAGTTAGCTAATGCTATCACCAAAGCCCCAAGGAACTGCCATTCCCTGGGGCTTTTTTACGTTATTTTTGTTTAACGGGTGATAAATATTTTAGTGTTTATGATCTAGATATTTGCAAATGAAATACGCTATTACATTGATTAAAACACCAATGAATATTTCAAACAGTTGAGCCAATGAATCACCTCCTCTCACCTTCTAAATAGCCATAAAGAAGGAGCTACATGGTGATTATAACACATGATTTTTGAAAAATTCATACTTTGTGTCAATAATTGTATTTAATTTAAACAATATTTATTTTTACCACAATATGTTGTGTTTCAAGTTCAAGATTTGCACTCTCTATATGCAAAAAAATCATTAGTTAATTAGTTAGATGGATGCAAAAAACAATTATATAAAAGATTTCCACGATATTCACTCTTATTTTTTTAAGGTTCACTCTTATTTTTTTAAGGTTCACTCTTATTTTTCTAAGGTTCACTCTTATTTTTTTAAGGTAAACTCCCAAGAAAACGCTTTAAAAGACTAAAAAACCTAGATATGTTTGCAAAAAGGGTAAAAAAGTCTATCATAGGACCAGAAATTCTAAAAAATATGATAGAATATGTAGGAAAAATAGCTATCACCTTAAAAAAATCGGAATTAAGGAGAGATACAATAGTGAGTAGGGAAGAATTGGCTTAGTATTCTCTTCGGAGATCACAAAACAATACTACCAGATACCCCACAAGGATTTTTTCATGAGCCTTTATAGCCGATAATAAAAGTAAAAAAGAGAGTACTATTTAAGTCTCTCTTTTTTATTTATTGAAAAATTGAATTAAAAATAACAAAAGGTGGGTTAAAAATAACAAAAGGTGGGTTAAAAATAACAAAAGGTGGGGATAGAGAATCTTGTAATACATGAGAAAAAGTGCGTCAACTTAAAGTCTAAAGGTAACAGAAATGGGGGGAAAAATACAAAAAGGTAGGGGTTTTGACTTAAAAGTAGCAGAAAAGGGGGTTAAAAGTAGCAAAAATGTGGGGTTTTGATTTAAAAGTAGCAGAAATGTGGGGTTTTTGAGACAAAAAATTCTCATACATGAGAAAAAAGTGCGCGATACATGAGAAAAAATCACGAAAATCTACAAAAACTCTCATTTATGAGAAAAAAGTACGTCAATTTAGAGTCTAAAAGTAGCAGAAATGAGGGGAAAAATACAAAAAGGTAGGGTTTTTGACTTAAAAGTAGCAGAAATGTAGGGTTTTTAGTCTAAAAGTAGCAGATATGTAGGGTTTTTGAGACAAAAAATCTCATACATGAGAAAAAAGTGCGCAATACATGAGAAAAAATCATGTAAATCTACAAAAATTCTCATATATGAGAAAAAAGTACGTGGACTTGGTTACATCTTATTTTTGTCTTTGGACTAGATTCAAAAGATCCTTGTGTGTCTGCTTTAGAATGAGAGCTGATAAAGGTTTCTTAGCAACCGTGGAAATTCTATGGATCACGGATGCAATACCTTGTGAAGATAGTGGCTGCTTCTTGTAGTTCAAGAATAGTGAGCCAATAGTAGCATCAGCACTGTACCATTTCTTACGTTCTTTGACGTAAGGCGAAATATAAGGGATAAACTCCTTAATGATTGATTTTTGGACAAGCTCTCCTCTATGATTAACAACCGTCAAAGTTTTCTTTCGTAGGTCTACATCTCGATACGTAGCTTGTGCGAGTTGTTCAATATCAACTCCAGCTCCAGCAAGCAAGGCAACAATAGCTAAATCACGTTCCTTGTTTCGCTCCCAATTTCGTGCTTTTGTTTTGGTAAGGTATGTTACAAGATAATTGTCTATCATATCCAGATAGTCAAGGATTTCTTGAAGATTGTAACTTTCGATATAGTCTGTATTTTCCTTTGGTTTGCTTTGTGAGGAAAGAGTAGCAGCACCATAAACAACCTCCCACTCGTTCATCACGTTACGATAGAAGTGAGGTGCTTGTTTCTCGATTGTGAAAGATGCTACGGTGTAGTAGTTCCAGAAGGCACTCAAAATCTTAATGACTAGTTTCTTTCCATTTGGTTTGAGCCTTAGTGATCCTACATAATCAACGACTGTATCAAGAGGGGTTTGCTCTAGGTCGTCCATAGTGATTTCGATGATAGATTTCTTTAGATATTCAGTTGCATAGAAGTCCAGAAACTTTCTCAACTCAACTAGCTTATAGTAGCTAGAGGTGTTCCTTTTATTCGTAGTGAAAAAGTAATCTAGGTATAAATGAATATCTGGTGAAAGGATACTCTCTAATTCTTGATAATTCTGTTCTAATTTATTCATAAATTCTTTTCATTTTCTCTTTTTTCTATACTACTAGGATAACAAAAAATCATTAGCAAATCAAAGTATGATAGGATAAGTCGGATATCCGACAGTTAATAATTGTTATATATATTAGTTTAGTTATTTAAGTTACCTTAGTTAATTAGTTAGAGAAGTGGACGAACCCTACTGCGACAAAGGATTGGGATAACGAAAGTCCTAGAAACTGCGAGTAAACTCCTAGAAATCGCGAGTAAAACGTTTTTATTTTCAAAAAAACAAAGATATAAAGGCAAATCAATAAATTTTAAGACCAAAATCCTTATTTTTGCTATAAACATGCTATAAAATAAAGGCAAAAAACAGATATTACCCAGAAAAAATCGGAGTTTAGGGTAGATATAATTTATGAACAACAAGAAAAGAGATTGCCTACATCAACCAGCAATCTCTTCCACTAAAAAACTTTAACTTATAGTTATTTCAATGCCATCATCTGCATGAATTTTCAAAACTCTTGCACTATAACTCATTCGATAATATTTTGAACCATATGAACCATATAGACCTAAATCCCTATAATCTGCAATGCCTGCATCTTCCCATAAAATATCTACTCTCATGTAAGTACCATTGGCATAACGTTCAGAAGCCAATACATTAACAATTCGGTCATTGAGTTTTTCATTTATCGGTTTTCCGTTTTTTACAGCAGTAACAGTCTTTTTTTTGGTCAAAATTCCGTTATCTTTAATATATTTCAGAACAGCTGAATCACTTTCTCTCTTTTTGGTACTTGAAAGTTCATTACCCATTTCAAATATCCTCCGCTTTCGTTAAAATTTCACTTGATAAATACAACCAAAGTATAACCTACCCAACCCTATATGTCAATGTAAAATCGAGTTAATAATTTTAATGATCGGCAATTCATACTCTGCCCTTTTAATTCCAATTCTTAATACATGTTCAAATTACAAAAACTCGTAGATATCTGTCTGAAGTAATTTATTTAATCTTCAAATATGTCCATCTGTCCTGGTAAAACGTTTGACGGTTCATTTTCTAATCTAGCTAGCATTTCTTGTTTTTTACGCTCAAGCTCAGCCTTCGTCTCATCGCTCGTGGTATTCATGTAATCAGGATTTGACCAAGAAGGGACGTTCGACTTATTTCCCTTTGCTTTTTGGCTTGGTTTAGGATTATTAAATTTGTTTGGATCATACGATGCAGCTGTTTCTGGTTTCCATGTAAACTCATATCCAAGTACGGGATTTCCACGCTTGTTTGATTTTATTTTTCTGACTTTTAAACCCTCAAAATATGGCGACAGTTGTTTTATAATTGGTTTCACTACCGCACGATCAATCTCGCTTGATTTATAAGTGTCCGGCATATCCAAGAGTGTCTTAAATTCTTCAATCTTGAATTTCCTTTTTCCATACGTACGCCACTGCTTTAAAAGTCGATAGGCTGTTTTAGCATATGTTGAACGAATATTGGTAAACTCCTCAAGCTCATATTGGGTAAACTGCACTTCAAGTTTATTAATGATGTACTCAAATTTAGACGACACCTCAACTTCTACGGTCCGTTCCAATTCGTCAACTCGAAAATATGAGAATAAATTCATGACTAAGTACGAGTGTTCAGTACGCTCATAGTATTTTAAATCCACCACTTTATCTGCGACTGATCTCATCGTTTGTGACCATCTTGGTAGATGCATTTCCTTACTTGCTATCCCTCGAAGTTCGTCAGCATTGAATTTCATTAATTTAGTGCCTTCATTACGAGCCTTAGCAATTATCGTAAAGAAAAAATTCATTTCTTCAGATGTCCATTTACGCATCACCACAGTATTTAAATCATTGTGATATTTTACTACTTCATTGCTCATTTATATCTACCTCTATCTTGTATTGATTATAGCACAAACCTCGTTATTAAGCAAAAAAAATATTTATTCTTTATAAACTGACTTTTGTACACCCATAAACTGACATTTGTACACCCATAAACTGACTTTTGTACACCCATAAACTGACTTTTGTACACCCATAAAAGCTGAAACCCTTAGAGTACCAATGGATTTGAGGACTGCTAAATATATAATAAATAATAATAAATATATATAAAAGAGTCTCACTTCGTTTCGTTCTCTATTTTTCTATAAAATAAAAAACACTCAAGGTTTATCCCAAGGGTGTTTTTGTGATTACGCAAGGAATCCATGCAAAACTAATAACTCAATAATAAATTCTGTACGAATACTGATAAAATATTTAAACCTGCCCTAATTTTTGTAGCATGAAATTCTCATCCCTCTCAGAAGCCATATTTTGACCTCTAACGCATTTTGGCGTCAAGAACCTAGAATTCCATTCTAAAACCAGGAACGAGCAAAATTGAGCCTTCTAAGAGGGCTTGTTCTCTTTTAATAGCCTATGTTTTTTGTATACAAGCGATCCAGATATTTGGAGTTGCCTCATCGCAGCTTATTCAAATCAAGTTGATTTTCTATTTTTTTAAATGTTTGTTGTTCTATAGCTGATATTTCCCCATATTCAATTGTATCGAAAAGATTAGCGTTTCTTGGTTTAGAAAGGATACAGTGTACGGGGACTTTTTTATCAGAAGTCAATTTCCCCTTTAATAACGTTGATGGCCTTAGAAAACCATTATCTATAAAACCTAGCGTACATTTGCCATTTGTTGATGCTAATTTACAAGTAACTTTGTTATGGATGAAATCTTCTTCCACTTCTAGTTTCTGTGACCAGAAGTTTTCTAGTTCATGTAATATACTCCTTTTATCACGTATAGCACCACGTTTTAAAGAGCTTGGGGGGTAGATATCACTTTCTTCAATCTCGTCATTGATTAATTTTTTAACAAATTTTTTAGCATCATATTTGTTTTTTAAACTCATACCTGTCAAGTGTAGGAAATTTTTCTCTTGAGCCACGACAATATAATAGTCTCGATTTTTAAAGTCTCTTGAGTATATTAGATAGTCTTTCTCTAGAAAAAAATCTTTATAATATTTTGCACCTTGTTTTGCATAATTTATTGTATTTTCAATAAAAGTTGGTTGCGTCATAATTCCCCCGAAAATAAAAAAAATGCGAAAGATAAAATCCTCCGCACATCAATCGATAAGGTTTTTGATGTCTCTTATCCGACATTACCTAACTACCTACATTATAGCACAATCTTCTCTGTTGTCAAGGATTTATCTGTTTTTTTAAATTATTTCAAAACTAATTATAACATAAAATGATCCTATATTCTGCGATAGAAAAAAATTGGAACAAGCAGCAGGAACTATCAAAGAAGGCCTTGAAATTTATAGCTTGTATAAAAGGATATTCTCAAAGATTTCATGATTTTCATATATATTATGTGTGTAGAATTGTGTAGAATATGCTACAATATATCTACACAAAGCGTTATTATTGTATAGATGCCGATTTTGGTGGAGGAGAAAAAATGAGTGTTCAAATAAGTATCAGAGTATCTAAGGAACAGAAAGAAAAGCTTGTAGAATTGGCTAAAAATGAAAACAAGACTATCACGCAATACATACTTGATAGATGCATTGTAGAAGATAGCTACACAGAATCTAGCAGTGTAGATGATGCTAGCAATCGTGTAGAAACTGTATTGCAGGAACAAATTAAGCAGCTTCGTGAGGATTTTGATAATGAACGACGTTTTTTAATCTCTCAGATTGATGAAAAAGATGAACAAATTGCCGATATTTTGGAAACTAACAGCAACCAACTCCAGCTTATTGGAGCACTGACTATCAAAAATGAAACATTACTTTTAGAAACAAAACAAAGCTGGTGGCAACGTTTGTTTTCAAAAAAATAACTAATTAGTTGTATATTAGTGAGGATTTGGTTTTGATAAATTTAAAAGAACAAAAGAAAAATGCCCAAGCGT
>ERZ773213.1619-NODE-1619-length-11544-cov-3.191226_pt1 | contig 11544 bp, 14 predicted proteins | sample MGYA00580996_ERZ773213 | MGnify/ENA primary metagenome ERZ773213 (study PRJEB29015, sample SAMEA2738152) | human oral metagenome | biome: human oral; feature: human-associated habitat; material: saliva | place: China | collected 2197 ...
GGTGCTGACGCCTAACTCACATCGTGCTGACGCCTAATTCTTATGGAATTGCAAGCTAACACAACCGTAAAAGGTTAGTTACACTTATTGGTCATGATGTTTAATACCATGTCATCAGTGTTACACATGGCTTCTTTTCCTATGCTTGTCAGGTTCTGGATAGACTTATCCACGTCATTGTCTATAATTCCTTCAGCCGCAGTAACGCACTTCCCTTCCATTGAAAGGGTAGCAGAAAGGATTGCTGTTGACACACCTGAGGATATCTTCAACGAACAACTGGGCTTTGCACCATCACAAATCATACCTGTAAGGTTAGCAATCATATTCTTTATAGAATAGCAAATGTTGTTATAGTCGCCACCCATCAAGTAGGTTATGCCGCAACTCGAACCTGTACAAGCCACAATACAACCACAAAGTGCCGATAGTGTTCCAAGATTTTGTTTAATATAAATAGCTGTAAGATGGCTCAATGTTAGTGCTCTTACCAATTCGTCGGGTGTATTTCCATTCTCTTTAGCAAACACTACAACAGGATTGGTGGCGCAAATGCCCTGATTTCCCGACCCACTGTTGCTCATTACAGGCACCATTGCTCCGCCCATACGTGCATCAGAAGCTGCGGTGGTTTCAATCATGATTTTACTGAGTAAATCATCTGACATTAAACCGCTGCCAACTTGTTTGCGTAATGTTCTGCCAATGTGTAAACCGTAATTTTCGCGCAATCCTTCGTCAGATAGCGCGCGGTTGAGCGCGGCAGCCTGTCTGATAAAGCGGATTTTATCGAGCTCAACTTCACAAGAAAATTCAAAGATTTCACGTGCGCTCACCTGTTTGAAAATATCATAAGGATCGCAATCAGTACATTCATCGTGTTCTTTCTCAAAAACAACTTCGCCATTTTTTTCAATTAAAATGATGTTTGTGTGTTGATCTTGAATCGCTACTTTCACTCGGTCATTATCGGTAAACAACACGGCTTCCGAATATAAAATATGGTCGGTTTGATGAATATCGACACTAACGAGTTTTTTATCAAGCATCGCCTTGGCTTGGGATACTTGCTCTGGCGTGATGTGTTTTAATACTTCTAATTCACCCTCAGGATCACCGCCTAAAGCACCAATCGCCGCCGCAATAGGTAAGCCCACCATGCCCGTTCCCGGTACAGCAACGCCCAATCCATTTTTCATTAAGTTTGGTGATACTTTAGCTTCAATACGTTCGGGTGTTTTGCCTAAATATTTAGCTGCCGTTGCTGCTGCAAGCGCCAAAGAGATAGGTTCAGTACAGCCAAGTGCGGGAACCACATCGCGTTCCACAAGGTGAAGTAATGGTTTTTCGATTTCGTTGAGTCTTTCTTGATTCATAAAATTCTTTTTAATTTTTTAAATACTGTCTTCTTTCTCTATGACTAATATGCGCGCTTCACCTTGTGGATGAGCAACATGTTCGGTACCGATATCCGCATAAAAAATATCACCTGTATGGAGCAATACGGCTTTCTCTTGCCCATTTTCTTTGTAGCGCATTTCCACCGTACCATCCATGACAGCAAAGACTTCTTCACCGTCATTGATATGCCATTTGTAAGGTTTATCTGTCCAGTGCAGACGCACGGAAATACCATTCATATTGGTAATATCAAGGGCTCCCCAAGCACGTTCAGCCGTAAAGAGGTGACTTCTAATAACTTTATTCATGACTAAATTTGTTAGTGAGCCTCATCCCAGTTTGTACCTTGACCCACTTCTACAATCAGTGGTACCACTAAATCAGCTGCACTTTCCATTTGTGTTTTGATGAGTTCGCTATAAAACGCGACTTTTTCTGACCGCACTTCAAATACCAATTCATCGTGCACCTGCATAATCATTGCGATATCGGGATCGTTTTGTAGTTTTTGATCCAATTGAATCATTGCTCGTTTAATAATGTCTGCGGCGGTACCTTGCATTGGCGCATTGATCGCGACACGTTCGGCTGCTTTACGGCGCATACCATTAGAAGAGTTAATATCTGGTAGATATAAACGACGGCCGAATAGGGTTTCCACATAGCCTTGGGCTTTGGCTTTTTCACGAATATCGTGCATAAAGGTTTGTACGCCAGGATAGCGTTTGAAATACAAATCCATATAGCTCTGAGCATCGGCACGGCCAATACCGAGTTGACGCGATAAGCCAAAGGCTGACATACCATAAATTAAACCGAAGTTAATTGCTTTGGCATTACGACGTTGTTCGGACGTCACTTCATCTAGCGTCACACCAAAGATTTCTGCTGCGGTAGAGCGGTGAATATCTTTGCCTTGGGTAAAGGCGTTAATTAAGCCTTGATCCTGTGATAGATGTGCCATAATGCGCAGCTCGATTTGAGAATAGTCGGCAGCAACAACGGTAAAGCCTTCTCGCGCAATAAATGCCTGGCGAATACGGCGGCCTTCTTCATTACGAATCGGAATGTTTTGTAGATTCGGATCGCTTGATGAAAGACGACCGGTAGCTGTCACTGCTTGATGGTAGGATGTATGCACTCGACCGGTTTGTGGATTCACCATTTGCGGTAATTTGTCAGTGTAGGTGGATTTTAGTTTGCTTAGCCCACGATGTTCTACTAACACTTTCGGCAATTCATGACTAAATGCGAGTTCTTCCAACACTTCCTCGTTGGTGGATGGCGCACCTTTTGGTGTTTTTTGAATGACTGGTAAACCTAATTTATCAAACAAAATTTCTTGTAATTGTTTGGTGGAAGCTAAATTAAATGGTTGCCCAGCCAAGATATAGGCTTGTTCTTCTAATTCACTTAAACGGTTAGCAATTTCGTTGGATTGTAGGAATAGCGCATCGCTATCAATTAAGACACCACGACGCTCCATACGGGAAAGTACGCCTAACAATGGCAGTTCCATTTCTTTAAAGAGTTTTTTCAGAGTTGGTTCTTTAGAGAGTTTTTCCCATAGCACTTGTTGCAGCTTCATCGTTACATCAGCATCTTCCGCAGCGTACTCGGCGGCTTGTTCTAATGGAATTTGGTTAAAGGTCAGTTGATTTCTACCTTTACCTGCAATTTCTTCAAAACTAATAGTTTGATGTCCTAAATAACGTTTTGCCAGATCGTCCATATTATGACGACCAGTGCTGTTGAGCACATAGGACTCCAACATGGTATCGAAAGCCACACCTTGCACATCAATGCCATTACGGGCAAAGATGGTGAGGTCGTACTTGAAGTTTTGTCCGACTTTTTGAATGGCTGGATTTTCTAAAACTGGTTTTAATAACGCAAGTGCGGTTGTTTTTTCGAGAGTTTTTGGTGCACCTAAATAATCTAATTGTAGCGGTAAATAAGCTGCCTCGCCGTTTTCTAACGCAAAGGAAATCCCCACTAAGTTGGCGGCCATATAATCTAAATTATCGGTTTCTGTATCTAAGGCAAAAAGTTTAGCTTGCTTGAGTTTTTCCACCCAACGATTTAAATCTGCTTCAGTGAGTAAGGTTTCATAACGGCTACGATCAATTTGAATTGCCGGCAATGCTTCATCGCTATTGTCTTGAGCGAGCGCAGGCGTAGCTTGATAGTGATTAATCTTGGTCGGTTGTTCGCTGTTATTGGTGATGGAATCAGCGCCATTCATCACTTCATTGAGCCAACGTTTAAATTCATAACGGCCGAAATATTCAGTGAGTTGATCATTATTACTTGCACCAAGGGTGAGTTGTTCTGGAGTAATATCGAGGGCGACATCGGTTTTGATAGTGGCAAGACGATAGGATAAATCTGCCATTTCTTTTTCCGCCAATAATTTATCACCTAACTTTTTTGCCCCACGAATTGGCAATTCAGCCACTTTGTCTAAGTTGGCATAAATTTCTGCCATGCTGCCGATACCCTGCAAGAGGCCAAGAGCGGTTTTTTCACCCACACCCGCTACGCCTGGAATATTATCGGCGCTATCGCCCATCAGTGCTAAGTAATCAATGATGAGTTCTGGTGGAATACCGTATTTTTCAATCACCGCATCGCGATCTAATAAGGTATTATTCATGGTGTTGATCAACATAATGTTGTCATCCACTAGCTGAGCCATGTCTTTATCGCCGGTGCTGATCAAGACTTTTTGATTGGCTTTAGAAGCCGCTACCGCTAAGGTACCAATGACATCATCAGCCTCCACACCTTCAATGACTAAAAGAGGAATGCCAAGGGCTCGGATAATATCGTGTAACGGCTGAATTTGTTTACGCAGATCGTCCGGCATCGGTGGGCGATGGGATTTATATTGTTCAAACATTTCATCACGGAAAGTTTTGCCCTTTGCATCAAAGACTACCGCAATATGGCTCGGTTGCACTTGCGAAATCAGGCTTTTAAGCATATTTAATACACCGTACATGGCGCCAGTCGGCTCGCCAGCAGAATTGGTGAGTGGCGGAAAAGCATGGAAAGCACGATATAAATAAGATGAACCGTCCACTAGGACTAATGGATTAGGAGCTATAGTTGGCATAAATATTCCGTTCAAAAATAATGAAAAGTGTCGCATTATAGCGTAAATTGCGAAATGGGGCGAACGGATAAAGTGCGGTCAATTAAACGTAAAAATTATGACGAAGGCATTTGGCTGTGGCATAATAGGAACACTTGAGCATTCAACATAAGGGAATAACATGTCATTAAAACTGGTTGAAGTTGTTGTATTAGGGCAAGTGCTGCGCTTGAATGTCCCTGCCGAACAAGAAGAGATTTTGCGTCAAGCGGCGCGTAATTTAGATCTTCAAGTGTCTGAAATGAAAGAGCGTACAGGTTTATTGCAATTAGACCGTGTGCTTTCTATTGTTGCCTTGAATTTAAGTTTTGAATTAACCCAAGAAAAGAATAAAAATGCCCAGATTGAAAACGTGTTATGTACGCGAATTCAGCAGTTAGATCATTCTTTAGAGAATGCATTGGGTGGGCGCCTTATTGTCGATTAAATAAAAAAAGAACCGCATGTTGAAAGTGCGGTTCTTTTTTTATGTATTTTTAATCGGGCATGTAATAGAGTTTACCAATTTCAATTTTTTGTCGCCCTGTTTCTTCACGCCATTTATTGCTGTCTCGTAAAGAATAAACGCAGCCACAATATTCTTGCTGATAAAAACGTTCACGCTTACTGATTTCGATCATGCGTTGCGATCCGCCAGCTTTACGCCAGTTGTAATCCCAATAAATCACATCATCATATTTTTCAGCCGCACGGTGACCACAACCGTTGATTTGATCCATGTCTTTCCAGCGAGAAATACCAAGGCAGCTGGTAAATACAGGGAAACCATGCTCATGAGCATATTCAGCAGCTTTTTCAAAACGCATATCAAAACACATGGTGCAGCGAATGCCACGTTCAGGTTCCCATTCCATGCCTTTTGCGCGATCAAACCATTGTTGGCGATCGTAGTCTGCATCAATAAATGGAATCCCGAATTTTTGGGCAAAGCGGATGTTTTCTTCTTTACGAATTAAATATTCTTTTAATGGATGAATATTCGGATTGTAAAAATAAATCGTAAATTCAATACCAGAGGCCAAAATGGCTTCCATCACTTCGCCCGAACAAGGCGCACAGCAAGAGTGGAGAAGTAGCTTATTATGCCCTTCAGGTAATTCGAGTTTTTCACGAATAAAAGGCGCATTGGGATCCTTGCGCACTTTTTGTTTACGTGTTTTTTGAAATTTAGGTTGAGAATCGACCGCACTTTGCGGTTGAATTTGTTCTTCAGTCATATTAATAAGTTCGGTCTACCGATAAATAAGCCAGTGAAATTAAGGCTTTTTTGTATTCACTTTCAGGTAATAAGGCAATGGCATCAACCGCTTTTTGGGCTTCTTGTTTCGCACGATCCATTGCGTAATCGAGGGATTTATGTTCTGCCATAATCGCAAGCACGTCATCGATTGCATCACGTTTTCCGCCTTGTTCAATGGCTTCGCGAATAAGTGCGGCTTGTTGTGGATTACCATGACGCATTGCGTGTAATAAAGGAAGAGTGGGTTTACCTTCGGCGAGGTCGTCACCCACATTTTTGCCTAATGCGGCAGCATTTGCGCTGTAATCTAGCACGTCATCCACTAATTGGAATGCGGTACCGAGATAGCGACCATATTCTTGAAATGCCGTTTCAATTGATTTTTCAGCACCTGCAACAATCGCCACAGATTGTGCCGCCACTTCAAATAAGCGTGCTGTTTTACTATAAATCACACGCATATAGCTTTCTTCTGTGGTATCGGGATCGTTCACATTCATCAATTGTTGAACTTCACCTTCAGCCAACACGTTGGTGGCATCTGCCATAATGCGAAGAATATCTAGCGATTGTAACTGTGCCACTAATTGGAATGCACGGGTATAAATGAAGTCACCCACTAATACGCTAGCCGCATTACCAAAGGCTGAGTTTGCCGTTGCGCGACCACGACGCATATCAGATTCATCCACCACATCATCATGTAATAAAGACGCGGTGTGAATAAATTCTACAAAGGTAGCACAAGTCGCTACTTTATCGCTTTCATAGCCTAATGCACGTGCCGCTAAAACTGCAATAAGTGGTCGAATACGTTTTCCGCCACCTTGTACAATATAAAAACCAAGTTGATTAACCATCGGCACATCGGAGTTAATTTGTGCTAGAATGGCTTGGTTAACTTTCTGCATGTCCGTATCCGTTAATGCTTGGATTGCATCCATATCCATTAAATCTTGTTTGTTCATCTTCATTTGGTTCAATGGTTGTGTATATAAAAGAAAAGTGCGGTAAATTTTACCCGATTTTTCAAGGTTTCTGAAATTAAACTCGAGGAAAAGCGCTTTTTTTTATTTTATTGCAAATAAGTGCTTGCGATCGAGTTGTTTTTTCCGTAGAATTTGCGACCTATTTATATGAATTTTGAAGTGCGGACCGAAAATAGTAACGGAGAAGCACAATTTATAGCGGAGTATTTATGTACGCAGTTTTCCAAAGTGGCGGTAAACAACACCGTGTGAGCGAAGGTCAAGTAGTTCGTTTAGAAAAACTTGAACTTGCAACTGGCGCAACAGTTGAGTTCGACTCAGTGTTGATGGTCGTTAATGGTGAAGATGTTAAAATTGGTGCACCAGTAGTAGCTGGCGCGAAAGTAGTGGCTGAAGTTGTGGCACAAGGTCGTGGCGATAAAGTTAAAATCGTTAAGTTCCGTCGTCGTAAACACAGCCGTAAACAACAAGGTCATCGTCAGTGGTTCACAGAAGTGAAAATCACTGGGATTCAAGCATAATTTCAGAGGAGATCAAGTAGATGGCAACTAAAAAAGCTGGTGGTTCAACTCGTAACGGTCGTGATTCTGAAGCTAAACGCCTTGGTGTTAAACGTTTCGGTGGCGAATCTGTATTAGCAGGTAGCATCATTGTACGTCAACGTGGTACTAAATTCCACGCAGGTAACAACGTAGGTATGGGTCGTGACCACACCTTATTTGCTACCGCTGACGGTAAAGTAAAATTTGAAGTGAAAGGCGAGAAAAGCCGTAAATACGTAAGTATTGTAACTGAATAATTTTACATCTGATTTGATAAACGCCCCGCATTACCTGTGGGGCGTTTTCTTTGTTTTCTTACCTGTAATTTACAATCATTAATCAAATTTGTTATCTTAGCAGGATCATTCTCTTCAATATTTCTTAGAATGAAATTTACCTGAATTCCTAACTGTGCTTTAGCCAAATAAAGGAAGACATCATGAAACAACAACCTCTTTTAGGATTTCTATTTGCTTTAATTACAGCGATGGCATGGGGATCTTTACCTATTGCGTTAAAACAGGTTTTATCCGTGATGACGCCACAAACGATCGTGTGGTATCGCTTTATTGTGGCATTTCTAGCACTCTTTATTTTGCTTGCCTATAAGAAAAAATTGCCACAATTTTTGAAAGGTGGTCAATTTATTTGGTTGGTAGTAATTGGTGTCATAGGGTTGTCTGGCAACTTCTTCTTATTTAATACCTCACTTAATTTTATTGATCCTTCTTCGGCTCAAATTTTTATTCACTTTTCCTCTTTTGGCATGTTGATTTGTGGTCTTTTTGTCTTTAAAGAAAAGCTCGGATTACACCAAAAAATAGGTTTAGTCTTATTACTTGTAGGGTTAGTGCTTTTCTTCAATGATAAGCTAGGTGGGTTTCAAGGAGAAAGCCGCTATTTAACGGGCGTATTATTAAGTCTGGCAGGTTCGTTAATTTGGGTTGCTTATGGTATGGCACAGAAATTAATGCTTCGCCGTTTTAGTTCACCACAAATTTTATTAATGATTTATTTCGGTTGTCTTTTGGTATTTACGCCTGTTGCTGAATTTTCCCAAGTGAGAGAGCTCAGTCCGTTAGCATTTGGTTGTTTAGTTTATTGTTGCTTAAATACCTTATTTGGTTATGGTGCCTATGCCGAAGCCCTTAATCGCTGGGAGGTTTCTAAAGTAAGCGTTGTGATAACCTTAGTGCCACTATTTACAATTTTCTTTGCTCATCTTGCGCATTATGTAAGTCCTGAGAATTTTGCCGCGCCAGAATTAAATATGATTAGCTATATCGGGGCGTTTGTTGTAGTATGCGGAGCAATTTTGTCGGCAATCGGACATAAGTTATTACCGCAATCAAAGTAAAGTGCGGTTAAATATTGGAGAGTTTTTATGAAATTTATTGATGAAGCCCTGATTCGTGTGGAAGCAGGGGATGGTGGAAACGGTTGTGTAAGTTTCCGCCGTGAAAAATTTATCCCCAAAGGTGGCCCTGATGGTGGTGATGGCGGTGATGGCGGTGATGTTTATTTGGTTGCAGACGAAAACTTAAATACCTTGATCGATTATCGCTTTACGAAACGTTTTGCCGCAGAACGCGGTGAGAATGGCCATAGTTCAGATTGTACAGGTCGCCGCGGTAAAGATATTACGTTACGTGTGCCGGTGGGAACGCGTGCAATTGATAATGATACCAAAGAAGTGCTTGGCGATTTGACAAAGCATGGCGCCAAAATGTTAGTAGCGAAAGGTGGTTATCATGGTTTAGGGAACACACGTTTTAAATCTTCAGTGAACCGTGCACCTCGCCAAAAAACCATGGGTACACCAGGTGAAAAACGCGATTTATTATTAGAATTGATGCTTCTTGCGGACGTCGGGATGTTAGGTTTACCGAATGCGGGTAAATCCACCTTTATTCGTGCCGTTTCAGCTGCAAAACCAAAAGTCGCTGATTATCCATTTACCACTTTAGTGCCAAGTTTAGGTGTAGTGAAAGTGGATGAGAGCCATAGCTTTGTAGTGGCAGATATTCCTGGATTGATTGAAGGTGCATCGGATGGTGCTGGTTTGGGAATTCGTTTCTTAAAGCACTTAGAACGTTGTCGTGTGTTAATTCATTTAGTAGATATTAATCCAATTGATGAATCCGATCCTGCTGATAATATTGCGATCATCGAGTCAGAATTATTCCAATATAGCGAAAAGTTGGCAGATAAACCGCGTTGGTTAGTCTTCAACAAAATTGATACGATGACTGAAGAAGAGGCGCATGAACGAGCACAAGAGATTACTGAACGTCTTGGTTGGGAAGAAGGCTATCACCTTATTTCTGCTGCAACCGGTAAAAATGTGCCGCCACTTTGTCGTGATATTATGGATTTCATTGAAGCGAATCCACGTGATGCAGAAGTAGAAGAAAATAAACCAGAAGAAGTGAAATTCAAATGGGAAGACTACCATCAAGAACAGCTCGCTGAACATCAATTTGATGATGAAGATGACGACTGGGATGATTGGGACGAAGAAGATGAAGAAGGCGTTGAATTTATTTACAAACCTTAATACCTAAATGAAAAAAGAGCGGAAATTTGACCGCTCTTTTTTTATTGGGGTTAACCTTTCTTTTTCCCACCTTGACGCGCTTTAAAGCGAGGGTTGGTTTTCGAAATGACATAGACGACACCGTGGCGACGAACAATTTTGCAGCCAGGACGGTTTTTTGCGCTTTTGAGTGAAGATAATACTTTCATTGAACATTCCTATTTTGATTTAAATGCGCCAAATTTACCGTAGCGGTTTGCAAATTCACTTGCACGACCTTCGTTACCAATTTGACGAGTTTTACCAGTATAAAATGGGTGAGAGGCTGATGAGGTATCGCACATAAATACAGGGTATTCATTACCATCTTCCCATTTCATGGTGTTGTTGGTTTTGGCACAAGAACGGATGAGAAAGCCTTGTTTTGCGTTGGAATCGTAAAATAGAACGGTACGATAATTTTCAGGGTGAATGCCTTTTTTCATTAGAGCTCCTTATATAACGAAAAGAATTGGGCGAAGATACTAATTCAAAAGAGAATGATTATCAATATAATTTTATTCATGACTATGAGAATTTTTTTCATATTGAGAAAAAGAAAAATGCCTTTCGGTTGAAAGGCATTTTGTCTGTTTGGAGGGAGAGTTATCCACGATGCGCGTTTTTCATAATACGCTCTTTCGCAACTTTCCATTCACGCTCTTTAATATCATCACGTTTATCATGTTGTTTTTTACCTTTCGCAAGACCGATTTTGATCTTTGCCCAAGCACCTTTCCAATAAAGAGAAAGGGCAACAATGGTAAAACCATCACGGCTTGATTTACCGAAAAGATTATCCAGTTCACGTTTATTCAATAAAAGCTTACGTGTGCGAGTCGGATCGCAAACCACGTGGGTAGAGGCCAAGCTTAATGGTTGAATGGTCGCACCAAATAAATAGGCTTCACCGTTTTTAAAAATGATGTAGCTGTCGCTGATATTGGCTTTACCTGCGCGCATTGATTTTACTTCCCAACCTTGTAATTCAAGGCCAGCTTCAATTTCATCTTCAATAAAATATTCGTGTCTGGCTCGTTTATTTAACGCAATGGTGTTGGAGCCGACTTTGACTTTCTTCTTGGTCATTGTTATCCGTTGTTTGTTAATCGTAAATTGGCGTTGATTTTACCGAATCTCGCCGTGGATAGCAAAAAACAAAAGGCTGATTTGACTCAGCCTCTTATTACTAAATGATAGATTATTCTTCTAACTCACCACAGAAACGATAGCCTTCACCATGCACGGTAGCAATAATTTCTGGGGTATTAGGATGATCTTCAAAATGTTTTCGAATACGACGAATTGTTACATCTACAGTACGATCTTGTGGTTTTAATTCACGTCCTGTCATTTTTAGCAATAATTCTTCACGAGTTTGCAATTTGCCAGGGTTTTCGCAGAAATGCAACATAGCACGGAATTCACTACGAGGCAGTTTAAATTCAACGCCTTCAGGTGTGATTAAATTATGGCTATTTAAATCCAGTGTCCACCCATTAAAACGATAGTTCTCACGTTGTAAATGGGTTTCTTTGCCATTTAGTGTCATGGTGCGATGCAATAAATTTCGTGCACGAATAGTGAGTTCTCTTGGGTTAAATGGTTTAGTGAGATAATCATCTGCCCCAATTTCCAAG
>ERZ773213.1620-NODE-1620-length-11540-cov-71.833435_pt1 | contig 11540 bp, 10 predicted proteins | sample MGYA00580996_ERZ773213 | MGnify/ENA primary metagenome ERZ773213 (study PRJEB29015, sample SAMEA2738152) | human oral metagenome | biome: human oral; feature: human-associated habitat; material: saliva | place: China | collected 2197 ...
TCGGCTACGACAAGGCCTCCAAGATCGCGAAGAACGCGCATCACAAGGGCCTGTCACTGCGCGAGTCTGCCCTCGAGCTTGGCTTCCTGACCGCTGAGGAGTTCGACGCGTGGGTGGTTCCCGCCGACATGACGCACCCCAGCGCCGCCGACGAGTGATCCGCTTCAGGCGCGCTGACGTTTCGGCCCCGGTCTCGCATGAGGCCGGGGCCGGTTTCATCTGCACGAGGCCGGGGCCGCTTGCACATTCGAGCCCCGTCCACTCCCCGCCGGCGCCACCGTCACCGACCGACGCCACCGACCGACGCCACCGACCGACGCCACCTACACGGTTCCCCAACAATGTCGCACGTAATTCCCCAACTTATCCTTCAAGTTTTGAATGTCCATCGTTGGCAGTTCAAGGAAAAAGGTAGCACTCTAAAACTGACCCAATGAAATTACGTGCGAGAATCTTGGGAAGGGCAGAGGGGATGCGCCGGGGCAAGAGGGACCAAGATGAAATAAACCTCCAGATCACGCAGTTATGTGTCATGTAAACAATCGGAGGGGACCATGACGCACACACTCACCACCTACAACGAGGCCGTCCATACAGCCCTGCACATCCTGGCTACAGATATGGGATACGAGATTCCCCCCTCGGACACGTCGCAGGAGCGCGCCTATCTGCGCGCCCTCATGAACATCCGCGGCCCCGCTCCCCTGCCTGATGGCTACCCGGAGGCCGAGGCGATTGTCCTCGATGCCGAGCGTGAGCGGACAGGAACCGCGACCTGGGAGAATGCCACGGCCTCGCCGGTTCATCCGAGAATGGCGCTGTGGCGCGGTGACATTACGCGCCTGGAGGTCGACGCAATCGTCAACGCGGCAAACTCAGCGTTGCTCGGATGCCGGACGCCGGGGCACACCTGTATCGACAACGCGATCCACAGCGCAGCTGGGCTCGAACTGCGGCAGGCATGCGCCGAGGTCATGGCTGAGCGCGCACGCGGCGACGGCCCCTCGGGATTCCCGACGGGAGAAGCCGTCCTCACCCCCGGTTTCCACCTGCCCTCGCGCTTCGTCATCCACACGGTCGGCCCTATCGTGAGCGGAGAGCTCACTGACGAGCACCGGGAGGCCCTGACCCGCTCGTACCGGCGATGCCTGGAGGAGGCGGCAGCACATGGGCTCAACACGGTGGCGTTCTGCTGCATTTCCACGGGGGTCTTCGGCTTCCCGCAGGAGGAGGCGGCCCGTATCGCGGTGTCAACCGTCACCGATTTCCTTGACTCTGGCAGCCCGGGCGCGTCCGAGCTGCGCGTCATTGTCGACGTGTTCGGCGGCCACGACGAGGCCCTGTACCGCGCCCTTCTTGGGCTCTGAACCATCAACGACGGAGGAGACACCATGAGCCGACCCACCACCCTGCGCGAGGCCATCGACAGCGCTGACGCGATCCTCATCGGTGCGGGCGCTGGCCTGTCCGCCGCCGACGGCGACAATCACTCGGGCCCGGTTTTCGATGAACGTTTCGCGGATTTTCGCGCCGAGCGCGGCATCGCGGACGCCTACTCGGGCGGCTTCTATCCCTTCCCCACGTCGGAGGAACGCTGGGCGTTTTGGAGCCGCATGATTTCCCTGCTGCGCTACGAGGCCGGCCCAGGGCAGGTGTACGCGGACCTGCTGGGCCTCGTGCGCGGTCGCGACTACTTCGTGATCACCACGAACGTCGATCACCGTTTCCAAGATTCCGGCTTCGACAAGGAGCGCTTGTTCTACACGCAGGGCGATTACGGGCTGCTGCAGTGTTCGGTCCCTTGCCACGATGCGACGTACGACAACGAGTCGTGGGTGCGTGAAGCGGTGGCCAGTCGGGAGGGCATGCGCATTCCGTCGGAGCTGGTCCCCCGCTGCCCGAGGTGTGGGGAGGAGATGACGACGAACTTGCGCGTCGACAATCGTTTCGTTCAGGATGATGGATGGATGGCGGCTGCCGGTCGTTATCAGGACTTCCTGGAGCGCACGTCGAGCGGCCGCGTGCTTCACCTCGAGTTGGGCGTCGGTATGAATACGCCGAGCATCATCAAGTTTCCGTTCTGGCGGCGTGTGTTCGACAATCCGGAGGCGACCTACGCGTGCGTTGCGCTGGATGCTGTGGCTCCCGCAGAGATCTCGGATCGTTCGCTCGTCATTCGCGGCGACATCGCCGAGACCCTGGCGAGCGCGCGCGAATAACGAACCGGACCTCGTCCCTACCTCTGGGCGCGCGCTTTCCGCCGCATCTTCAGGATCGTCGAGGCGATGATGGAGAGCAGGAAGATGTTGAAGAGGATCGCACCGACGCTCGGGGAGACGAGCGTGGCGACGAAACGCCCTGCGGGGGCGGTGGCCGCCGCGGAGGCGCCGACGATGAGGCCGACACGCAGGTCGACCATGCGGTGGCGCAGGTTGGTGACGGTGCCCGCGATGCCGGTGGGGATCATGACGAGGAGAGATGTGCCGCGCGCGATCAGGTCTCCCGCGCCGACGGCGAGTTCCATGCCGGGCACGATGACGGATCCGCCGCCCACGCCGACCAGGCCGGAGAGGATGCCAGCGCACAGGCCGACCAGGATGAGCAGAACGCACGAGGCCGGGGTGAGCGAGACGGCTCCCTCGCGCGTGGGGACGTGCAGGTATTGGGAGACGATGACGAAGAGAGTGAAGCCGATGAGGATCCACGGCAGGGCGGGCGCGGGGAGGCGGCGCAGGAGCCACACGCCGACCTGGGAGCCCGCGAGCGCGCCGAGGGCGAGGAGCGCGCCGCCCGCCCAGGAGACCTCGCCGTGCAGGGCGTAGGTGCCCGACCCGACGGCGGCCGTCACGATGATGGCGGCAAGGGAGGTGGCCGAGGCGCGGCGCTGATCCGTGCCCAGGACGGCCATCAGGGCTGGCACGATGACGAGGCCGCCGCCCACCCCGAAGAGTCCGGAGAGGAATCCGGCGCCCACGCCCGTCGCGATGACGAGGAGAACACGGCTGACGGTGATGCGCTGGGAGTCGGTGTCAGGCATGCCTTCACTGTAGTACCGTGCTGGTGGGCCTTCCGGGGTGGGGCTTCACTACGCGCGAAATGCGTTTCCGCGCCCTGTTTGCGTTGGTTTGGCGGGCGTAGACTTCTCGCATCGACGAAAGGAAATGCGATGTCCAAGGTTCTGGTTGTGTCGGGCCACCCCCGCACCGGCGATGATTCGGTGGCGAATAAGACGATTCTGGAGGAGCTCACCTCCCTGCTTCCGGGCGCCGAGATCGATCATCTCGACGAGCTGTATCCCGATTACGTGTTCGATGTTGAGGCGGAGCAGAACAAGCTCGCCTCAGCGGACGTCATCGTGTTGCAGTATCCGCTGTGGTGGTACGGCTGGCCGGCGCTTCTGCAGAAGTGGATGGAGGACGTGTTCGTGCGTGGTTTCAGCCACGGGTCGACGGGGACGGCGCTGCGCGGTAAGAAGCTGGTGGTGTCGGTGACGACGGGAGCGTCGCAGGCTTACTACGCGCCGGATTCCGTCGATTTCGACGACTTGCTGACGCCCGCGAAGGCGACGTGTGCGCTGACGGGGATGGAGTTCGCGGGGAGCCTGCCGCTGTTCGGGGTGTCGTATGCGAATCGCACGGATGAGGCGGCGCGCGCCGACATGGTGGAGCGTTCGCGCGAGCACGCGGCTCGCCTCGCGGAGTTCGTTTCCGCCCTCTGAGGCGCATGCCCGGTTGCCAATCGGGACGCGTAACCCGGCCCAGGCCTCGTCAATCCCTTCACGAGGCCTGGGCCGTGTCGAGAGAACTCAGTTGGTCTTCGTGTTCGTCGGGTGATACCCGATGTAACCGATGTACACCTTGTTCGTCTTCTTCGTGTCGGCGTAGTAGTACATGCGGGGAGCCTTTTGGTTGCAGAACGGTGGGGCAAAATGCGTCCACATCTCAATATAACCGCGCGAATCGACCTCAGTGGGAACCGGTAGCATACGCTCGAGCCGCATCTTTCGATCCGTCTTCACAGTTCGCCCTTCGTTGCGCTTGTGATGGCCGGGACCACACCTAAAATACCCTTCCGGCGGACACGCAAGGTAGAGGTCAAGATCTCCATTTGTAAAGTCGCCCGTCTCCCGTGCACGCATGTAGTCGCGCAGCACGAGAATGTAGTTCCAGAACTCGGACGCATAGTGGTTTTCAGCCAGGTCGTCGATCGCGAGAATATCGTCCACCATCGAATCCGGTGCGCTCAGCTCAACGTAGCGCGTGACCGTCTCATAGCCCTGCTGCGTCATGCGATCAAACAACTCCGACATGCTCTTCGGCGCGTCAGCCAGCCACGAATCATCAGGTTCAGTCGCACGACCAATCGATTCTTCTTGCCTCAGCTTCCATTCGAGGGACCGGTTTCTCTTACTCAGCCTCTCCCTCTCTTGCTGGCTCGCAAGCAGCTGTTCTGCAATCGCTTTCTTCTCTTCCTTGAGCTCCTCGATCTCCCGGCTCTGATGAGAAGCTTCCTCCAGCAGTTCCTCCGCGACACGTAGCTCATCCGCGAGCGCGTCTCGCTTGTGCGCAAGCTGTGCGTGCGCGTCGTTCATGGCGTCCAGGCCGTTCTCCAGCGCGGCGACACCGCTTTCCAGCTCGGTGTGCGAGCGCGGGTTGAACGCGGGCAGGAAGCGGCGAATCAGGCGGCGCAGCGGCTCGTACCATGCCAAGTGCTGGGACTGGCCGCGCTGCGGGGCAGGTTCGGACGTCGCAGGCCTGACGTCCACCTCGCGGGCGTTGGTCCGAAGAGGGGCTTCCTCTTGCTCCTCGCGGGCAGGCACGCGCGCGTCCTCGACCGGTCCCCCCGCGTCGCTGGCGGCTGCGGAGAAAGACTCGGCGACCCGCTGGCGCACCTTCTCGTCGAGCAGTTCCACCGTCCGCTCGCTCTCGCGCAGCGGGTGGAACGTCGGCACCGACAGGCGCTTCTTATCCAAGGGCGCCTGGGCCCGACGAAGCTCCTTGTCGAGGCCGTTTTCCCATAGGTACTCGCAGGGCGTTCGCGCGATGATCGCCGACAGTTCAGGACGGAACTGCTTGTTTTTCTCGTCATAACCACGGAGCAGCGTGCCCGCGGTCAGCACCCTGTGGCGGAGCCTGTCGGTTGGTTCGTCTGCTCGAAAGCCGGGAAGGTAGGTTCGCAGGCTTCCCTTGGGCATGGCGCACCCCTGTCCGATCCTGGCATGGAACTGGCGGTAGGCCTCGGGCGTGAGCAGAAAGTAGGACGCGCAGCCCAGGGAGTTCTTCGTCAGGGAACGCAGGATGTCTTTCCAACGGCATTCCGCCTCGAGGGAGCCTAAGTCGCTCCCGTCCGTGAGCGGGGCGGCCACGACGACGGATGCGCGCCGACGCTCATCACGAATCCAGCCGATCAACTGCTCCACCTGTTCCTCGTCGGCGACGGATTGGGGGGAGTCCGACAGCGGCATGCCGCGGTCGTGGCAGTGGCCCTCGGTGATGAGGTCGCGGACCAGCGCGGGTGGCTTCGCGTCCCATTCGCCCTCGCGCGGAGGGGTAACCTCCACCCAGAGAACGTCCCGATAGCGCGATTCCTTGGTCGCGTGCAACGCGTAGACGCGCGTGGTCCACTGGTCGCCGCCTTTTCTGCGCTCGACCATCTCCAGGAGTTGGCGCTCGTAGTGTCTATCCTCTGACGCTTCTGACAGCTTGGTCGCGACGACGTCTGCTGTCTCGTCCCATTTGGAGGTGAGCTCTCCGAAACGGTAGATCCCCTCAGCGTCGCATTCCACGCCCGCGCGCGAGCCCCCGGGCGGGTACTTCTTGTTCACCCACTCGTGGAAGAGGCGGTCTGCGGTTTGCAGCGCTCCTTCCCGACTGTTCAGTTCGACGATTGCCCTGTAGCCTCGAGCCATAACACTCAACCCTCGTTCGACGCTGACGGACGGATTATGTGCGACAGCATACAACTACCGAATAACCATCAAAGCATCATGAAGCACCCACTTACGAGATGCGCATCACATACAGTTTCCTGATCTCGTGAATGGACGAGGCCGGGGCTGGGTTAGTGAACTCGGTGTCCTTCCTGCGGGCAAGAGACCAGCGAAGCCGTAGGAGCATCATCGACCACGGATGAAGCGAGCATTCGGCTACACGCCTCGGGATGCCGCTGACAGTATGCGAGCAAGCCCTTGACTTGGGAGGGCATGGGACGCAGGTGCACGAACACGATCGGGTGTGCAACGCCCGCCCCACCTGAACCGAGAACGCGGTGCGTACACGATCCTCGATGCCAGGTCGCATAGTCTCCAGTAAAACCGTGCAGCGCACGTCCCTCTTGCCCAACAGGGTGACGGTATCAGCCATGACGATGCGTCTCCATGGGGCAAGGGCAATGCGGATCACTCAACAATCACAGTGAAGACATCACGGGCCACGATCGCCATGCAAGCCACGCCAAGTGGCCAAATACAACGAAGGCCACGACGCCGCGAGGCCTTCACGCCCCGATAGCATGCGTCCGATCAGCCGCCCGTCCACTTCTTCCAACCGTCGGACCAATGGGTCGATAACATATCCTTAGCGCCTTCTTCAATTCGCTGTTGCACGTCGAGCGGCACGAGTTCTTCGTAGGTAGCAGACACTCCCCACGCAACCAGCGACCCCGCGACGACCGGTGCGGCAGCAGCCGCGATCCCAGATACGGAGACAACCAGGGGAGCGGCGAACGAAGCAGCGACCGCTGAGGCGATAAGCCCCTCTGCTGCGGTCTTGACCGGGGTGTCGCTGGTATACGCTTCTCCAAAACTCCACAGCGCACCGACCCCTTTTCCGAGCAGGCGCACTCCCCTCTTTGCTACTTTGGCGACACCACTCGCCGCTTCTGCTTCCTGCCCGATTTTGCTCTTGGACGCGGCCTTTTCAACCGCCTCCTCGGACGCCTCTTGCGCTCCTGCTCTCACTGCAGGATTTCCGGAGCGCTCCCTCACTTTCTCGCGGACCGCTTCGAGGGCTTTTGCGCGTTTGCTTGCAACCGGACCATCAATCTTATAATCGGCATACTGAATCAGCGTGTCCATCGTATAGTCGGTACTGACTTGTTCGGCAGCATTAATCATCAATTCACAGAATCTATCGAGGTAATTGGAGGACTCTGCGTCTGAACACCACGGATCAATATAGTCAACGACCGCTTTGGCGATTTTACTACGCGCTTTGTTCGCATCAGCACTGCATGACGCATAGTGGTCGCTTAACTGTTTCTGCCGCGCAAGATCACTATTCTGGTCTTGCGCGGAGCCCACGCACGGGGTACGTTCCACCGTCGGAGGCAAGCCCGGCTGCGCGATCTGAAAGTCAGGGTGAATGATATACCAATCTACGACGGTGAGACCCGCTCGTCGAGCCTCGCCGCGAATACGGCTCATCTCCTGCTCACTCCAGCGAAGCTGATTCGCATAACTGCGCACGCCCTCGGCACTTTTACGACAAAACCGCTGAAACTCGAAAGCCAGATCGCGGAAACGATACCCAAAGTCGTTGTAGGCCTGGCCCGTTTCCCCTTCCCATGCGCCAACACTCGCCTGATACGCATAGTCGTCCCAATCATAAGCGGCATACATCGCCGAAGCGAGTTTCTCCAAGGCATCCGCGCACGAATCCACCGATGCTCGGTCTTCCACCAATTTGGTATCAATATAGGTGGGACTCTCAGTCTCTTGATTCACCATGTCGCAAACCTCTTCTGCAATGCACGGAAACGAGATGCGCAATTCATATCATTCCCGTTGGCCTCGTCCATGAAGTCGCTAGTGATGTCCGCAGCTTGTTGACTGATCCATATGATGGAATCACGTCCGCACGTCATTGTGAGCGCCAGTTCACTAATTTTTTCGGTTGCGTCTCCCGCATCGATAGAAGACACATCAATCTCAGTGAGTCCTACGAATTCTCCTTCGACCTGTGAATAGCGTCGGATGATCTCACGCAGAGCTTGTTCATCAACACGAAAATTACCCCGCGTCACAATGCACCGTCCACGCCCGCCATGACATTTGAATCATCAACGGCAGCATCGAAATAGATGACGTCGTACGGCATAGCGGACTCAAAGTCGGACAGGCGTTCAACGGGATACACAGCCCACGCCTGTTCCTCACCCAGCCGATCGTACAAGCGGTCCAGTGCGGTATAAACCAGCAGAGCAGTACGACCGTCGGACAGGTGGTAGAACTGGATCATGGTCCCTGCGCTCGTGTCACGCGTCTGAATGGGTAGGTAGACGTAGGGAGGGATGATCATTCCCCCAGGCCCACGATAGCGATCAGCATCGCTCATTCTTCAGCACTCCTTCACGTGAGAGACATAGCTCACCTAACTTAACAGCTGGTCATACTTTCTGCAAGAGACTCGGATTGTTTTCCGTTCCTGCAAACAAGGTCCCCGACCTCGTCCATTCACGAGGCCGGGGACCAGTATGCGCGAAACCAGGCGTTAGCTGACGGTTATCTCGACCCCTCTGCTCTGGACGAGGTTCGACAGGGAGTCAACGAACTGGGCGATGATCTTGCGGTTGCGACCGTTCTGCATGAGGTTCGGCATGCCCTTCGTCGTGCAGGTGACCTCGACGACGACGCCCTGTTCGCTCGGGACGAAGCCGACAACGATGCGCTCACCGTATGAGGTGAAGGTGAGGGGCGTCTCGAAAGTGACGAAACGGGAGTTCATGTCGGCGCCCGTCAGGGTCGCCTTCTTGACCATCGGAACGGCTGCCATCGCCGCCTGGAACAGCTGCTCGTATGGGACAGCATACTGGAATGCTTGTCGTGTTGAACTCCAACCCATGAGTGTCTCCTTATGAACGTGGTGGACGTGTCGCCCACTGCGCGAGGCTCACGCGCGTTCCCTTGAACAAGGGAGCGCCCTCACGCACGAATGAACGCTCCTCAGTATAGCGCCGTGCGCGCATGGCCCCTTCCAGCTGGCCCAAAGTACCCAATCGCCTATTCGCGTCGCTGTTATCAGCCGACCCACCTGTTCCCGCATGTGCCGCAAGCAACCCCACCTGTACAGACACGGGCGCAGTACCTCCGTACCGTTAGAGGAGATTCCCACCCGAAAGGGGAACCATGACCGTCGAAGCAATCATCGTCCTCGGAATCGCCGCCGTGTGCTGCATCCTCCTGACCAACAGATTCAACCTGATCGGCCCGGTACTCCTCATCGCAGCCGGTGTGGGCGCTTCATTCATCCCGGGCACGGCCGAGGCCTCCCTCTCCCCCACGATCGCCCTGGCGATCTTCGCGATCGCCCTCAGCATCGCGGACAACGGTCAGAGCGTCACGACATCGAACGTGATCACCCAGTTCGCGCTGTCCATCGGCGCAGGCGCGGGCGCGGGCCTGCTCTGGGGCCTGACCTTCACGACGCTCCTGCCCCGCATCATCCGCCTCGACAATGACCCCCTCCTGGCGGTCCTGTGCACGATCGTCTCGCCTTTCGTCGCATACTTCGCCGCGGAGGAACTCCACGGCTCCGGCGTTCTCGCCGTCGTCACTGCTGGCGTCGTCTCCTCATGGCGCGGTGTCGGCACCGACATGGTGCACCTGCGTGCCTTCGGCCGCCCCTTCTGGACCGTCACAACCTTCCTGCTCAACACCATCCTCTTCCTCATGGTGGGCGTCTCGCTGCCCGGCATCATCTCCTCCATGCCGCAGGCAACGCTCACCCGCGCTCTCATTCTCATCCCCGCGATCTATGTCGCGATGGTCCTTGCCCGCTTCGTCGGGCACCACTCGATCATTTTCGCGATCCGCGCACTCGATCGTCGCCCACAGCAGCGCGAGCGACGTACGAACTTCCGTAGCCGACTCGTCACGACGGTCGCGGGTTTCCGCGGCGCCATCTCCCTGGCAATGGCCGTCTCCATCCCTTTGACCTTCGGGGAGAGCACCTACGGGGAACGAGACATCATCGTGCTGGTCGTCGCCGGCGTGACCCTCCTGTCCCTCATCATCCAGGGCATCGCACTGCCTGTCGTTGTGCGCTGGGCCGCCCAAGCTCCCACGCCTTTCCTCGAGATGGACGCGCGCGCCGAGGCCGGGGAAACACAGGCTGTGGGCGCCACCGTGCGCGACCTTATCGAAGAGATCGACTCACTCGCCAGCAGCGTGGACGTCACAGACGCAGACACGATCGAGCGCGTGCGCGCAGACTACCTCCAGCGCATGCACAACCTGATGATGAGCGGTAATTTCAAGGAATACAGAGCCTACGCTCCCGACGAGCTGCGCCTACGCCTCGCCTGCTTGTCCTTCCTGCGCAACGCAGCTTTCGAGCAGCGCCGCGCCGGCAACATTGACGACTCCACCTTCGATTACATCCGCGACTGCCTGGACACGGAGACCCGCCACATCGAGGGGCCCCTCGAAGTCGAGTAATCGCGCAGGCACCGACGCCACGATCAACGAATAGAGAGAGTGAGTGCCCGGACGGTCCATCCGTCCGGGCACTCACCGCGTCATGGATGTTGTTCTCGATCCCGTCAGGAACGCGGCTCGTAGGGGCCAACCGCGACGGACGCGATGTTCTGACACACTCCCAAGGAGAGGAGGAGACTGGTCGACCCGCCGCCATTCGCGTCCGCGATGTCAACTCGGTCGGTATTTTCGGCTGTACAACCGTCGACGCCATCCACAGACTCCGCTGTGAGCGTCACTCCGACTTGCCCACCCTGAGGGATCGTGTACACATTGCCGGGATCCTCACCGTCACGCACTGCCTCCGACACCGTGGCACCACCAGAAGCGAAGGACACCTGCGGGAAGCCACTAATCCAGCACGGAGTCCCCTCGTTCGTGAACGTCAGCTCCACGTACGTGGTCGTACCGATCTGCTGATTGCTAGAGACGACGGGCTGCAGGTTCGTCAAATCACAGCGCGCCTCGTTATCGCTCACGTCCACGTCGGGCGCCTGATTCCCCCTATCAGTGGACGTACTCTGGGCCGCCTCACCGCTCTGCCCGGCCTCCCCGCTCTGCGTAGGCACCGCGCTAGAGGAAGCCGAAGCACCCGGCGTCGCAGGCGAGGACGTCGCCCCCGACTCAGGCTGGCCGCCCTTCGGGGAGCAGGCGCCGACGCCCAGGACGAGGGCGGACAGTGCGGTCACGGCAAGGAAGCGTCGCGTGTTCATCATGCGACCATCCTATGAAAGCGACGCGGGGGCGCTCTTCGCCACGCCGGTCGTTACGAACTGGTGACAAGCGGCGCCCGCCATGCGAGCGGCAGGCCACCCCGGCCTCGTCGATTCCCGATCCGCTGGCGCAGGCGAGGAACGACGCCCTCCCGCGACCACTCAGCTGCCGGAAACCGGCTCAATCTTGACGGGCGCGACGTCCATCTCCTCGAAAGACACCAGGCGGTCCTTGCGCACCAGGTGGTATCCCCACCACACGACTCCGAAGAGAGGCAACCCAATGTAAGAGGACGCGACCTCCCAGACCTGGCCGTGAATTACCGCCTCGTAGTTCTGCCCCGCCATGACCA
>ERZ773213.1625-NODE-1625-length-11532-cov-11.217740_pt1 | contig 11532 bp, 7 predicted proteins | sample MGYA00580996_ERZ773213 | MGnify/ENA primary metagenome ERZ773213 (study PRJEB29015, sample SAMEA2738152) | human oral metagenome | biome: human oral; feature: human-associated habitat; material: saliva | place: China | collected 2197 ...
GGTTCTTCGGACGTAAACAACGTCAACGTGCTAAAGAAATTCAAGCGCAAAGAGATGCGATGAAAATTGGAGATAAAGTAGTGACTATCGGCGGATTACACGGTGAAATCTACAATATTGATACTGTAAATCATACAGTTGACCTTGATTGCGAAGGAGTTATCCTTACATTTGAACGCGCTGCGATTCATCACATTGTTACTGAATCTGCTGCAACAAATAATGAAGTTTATACTGATGAAGTAGCAACTGAAGAAGAGTAGTCGATGGATAAAGAGAGTTTAAAAAATCAATTTAAAACTTGGTTGTATTATAAAGTCAGCGAGTTTAATGACTTAGGCTATACAACAATTGAAACGGAAGATCTCGCACATTATTTTGCGGATTACCGTTGGAAGAAGAACCTTCCTGAAAATCTGTTTGAACAAATCTTTCAGATCAATCAATTAAATATTAATGAGTACTTTGATTTTGAATCTTTAGAAGCGCAAACCAATAAAGAAATCACACTTGAAGATATTAATTTAAGTGATTTATTTTAATGAATGAAGTCGGTTAAGTTACCGACTTCTTTTTTTGTATTAAAAAGAATGTAAAGGATTTCAAAAAGTTCGTAAAAAGTATTGATATTTCGGGAATAATGGTTAGAATGAAGATATAGGTTAGGAATAATTTATGAAAGGGGAAATGAAAACAAATGAATCTGTTTTCAAAGGAAAATTTTTCGTTGAAAATAGTTTACATTTTTACAAAAATAGTGTAAGATAAGAATGTGATAAAAATAACAAACACTGGGGGAAATCACAAGTGAGTGAAGAAAAAAACAACAACCAAGTACAACAAGAAATCAACCGTCTCGTGGAGAATGGGTTGAAAGCCTTAGATGAATTCCGCTTGTTAAATCAAGAACAAGTGGACTACATTGTAGCAAAAGCATCCGTTGCTGCATTAGACCAACACGGTGTATTAGCACAACATGCAATTGAAGAAACAGGACGTGGGGTTTTCGAAGATAAAGCAACGAAAAACTTATTCGCCTGTGAGCACGTGGTGCACAATATGCGTCACACAAAAACAGTAGGCGTTATTTCAGATGATGACGTAACTGGATTAACTTTAATCGCAGAACCAGTAGGGGTTATCTGTGGTATCACACCTACAACAAACCCAACTTCAACTGCAATTTTCAAATCGTTAATCGCATTAAAAACACGTAACCCAATCGTGTTCGCATTCCATCCATCAGCTCAACAAAGTTCTGCACATGCAGCTCAAATCGTTCGTGATGCAGCAATTGCAGCAGGAGCTCCTGAAAACTGTATTCAATGGATTGAACACCCATCTATTGAAGCAACAAATGCTTTAATGAACCACGACGGAATTGCTACTATCTTAGCAACAGGTGGTAACGCGATGGTTAAAGCTGCATACTCTTGTGGTAAACCAGCTCTTGGGGTTGGTGCGGGTAACGTTCCTGCTTACGTTGAAAAAACTGCTAACATTCGTCAAGCAGCTCACGATATCGTAATGAGTAAATCATTCGATAATGGTATGGTGTGTGCTTCTGAACAAGCAGCGATTATTGATAAAGAAATTTACGATGAATTCGTTAATGAATTAAAGAGCTACCATACTTACTTTGTAAATAAAAAAGAAAAAGCATTATTAGAAGAATTCTGCTTCGGCGTAAAAGCAAACAGTAAAAACTGTGCTGGTGCTAAATTAAATGCAAACATCGTTGGTAAACCAGCCGCATGGATTGCTGAACAAGCTGGATTCTCAGTTCCAGAAGGAACAAACATTCTTGCTGCAGAATGTAAAGAAGTTGGCGAAAAAGAACCTTTAACTCGCGAAAAACTTTCTCCAGTAATTGCAGTACTTAAATCAGAATCTCGTGAAGACGGTATTGAAAAAGCTCGTCAAATGGTTGAATTCCACGGTTTAGGACACTCAGCAGCGATTCATACAGAAGATGCTGAATTAGCGAAAGAATTCGGACGCGTTGTTCGTGCAATTCGTGTTATCTGGAATGCTCCTTCTACTTTCGGTGGTATCGGGGACGTTTATAACGCATTTATCCCATCATTAACATTAGGTTGCGGTTCTTACGGACGTAACTCAGTTGGGGATAACGTAAGTGTTGTAAATCTATTAAATATCAAAAAAGTAGGGAGACGTAGAAATAACATGCAATGGTTTAAAGTTCCATCAAAAATCTATTTCGAACGCGATTCAATTCAATACTTACAAAAAATGAAAAATGTAAGCCGTGTAATGATCGTAACTGACCAAGCAATGGTTAAATTAGGATTCTTACAACGTGTTATTGAACAATTAGAATTACGTCCAAACAAAGTAATTTATGAAGTATTCTCAGACGTAGAACCAGATCCAGACATCACAACAGTAAACCGTGGTGCTGAAATCATGAAGAGCTTCGAGCCAGATACAATCGTTGCACTTGGTGGTGGATCTGTAATGGATGCTGCGAAAGTTATGTGGATGTTCTACGAACAACCACAAGTGGACTTCCGTGACTTAGTTCAAAAATTCATGGATATCCGTAAACGTGCATTCAAATTCCCAGAATTAGGGGAACGTGCTAAATACGTTGGTATCCCAACAACTTCTGGTACAGGTTCTGAAGTAACACCATTCGCGGTAATTTCAGATAAAGCTAATAACCGTAAATATCCGTTAGCTGACTACTCACTAACACCAACAATTGCGATTGTTGACCCTGCATTAGTTATGACAGTTCCAGACTTTGTAACTGCTGATACTGGTATGGACGTATTAACTCACGCAATCGAAGCGTACACTTCAACACTTGCAAACGACTATACAGATGGTTTAGCATTGCAAGCAATCAAATTAGTATTTGAAAACTTAGTAAGCAGTGTGAAAAATGCTGATTTCGTTTCACGCGAAAAAATGCATAACGCTTCTACAATGGCTGGTATGGCATTTGCGAATGCGTTCCTTGGTATGAGCCACTCAATGGCACATAAGATTGGTGGATTCTTCCACACAGTTCACGGACGTACAAATGCGATCCTATTACCATACGTAATCCGTTACAATGGTACTCGTCCTGCAAAAGCAGCTACATGGCCAAAATATAACTACTACCGTGCGGATGAAAAATTCCAAGACATCGCTCGTATGTTAGGATTACCATCTTCAACTCCTGAGGAAGCAGTAGACGCTTTAGCTAAAGCTGTTTACGAATTAGGGGAAGCTGTAGGTATCGAAATGAACTTCAAAGCACAAGGCGTTAACCACAAAGAATGGTTAGCTACAATCCATGAGATTGCAATGCTTGCTTATGAAGATCAATGTTCACCTGCTAACCCTCGTTTACCAATGGTTGCTGATATGGAAGAAATTCTTGCTGATGCATACTTTGGATATAAAGAACGCCCAGGTCGTATTAAATAATTGATTTAAAACCTAAAGAGCCTTAGGAGTTTCCTAAGGCTCTTTCTTTGCTCTGTTTTTCATCTAGGAAATATGCTATACTGTTAGGGAAAGAAAGGAGATGGCTTATGACACCAAATAAGGAAGATTACATTAAAACAATCTATAAATTAGGCGGTAAAGATGAATTCGTAACGAATAAAGCCATCAATCAAATGCTGGACCTTTCAGCAGCTTCAACGACAGAGATGTTGAACAAGCTTGTCCATGATGGTACTGTGGAATACATTCGTTATAAAGGTGCAAAATTAACAGGGAAGGGAATTAAAGTTGCAGAACGTTTGATTCGTTCTCATAAAATATGGGAAGTCTTCCTAGTAAATTCTCTAGGATTTAGTGGAGACTCTGTTCATGATCAAGCAGAGATTCTTGAACATGCCTCAACCGTTGAAATGACAGAGCGATTAGCGGAATTTTTAGGAAATCCAACGCATTGTCCACATGGAGAAGAAATACCACCATTTTCAGAATAAAATAGCGATAAAACTGGTCTTTTTTGACCAGTTTTTTTGTTTTGACTCTAGTATTTATTGCAAATTTTTAGTACAATAATAGTACAGTTTAAGCAAGGTGTTTCATTTTTTTTAATACAGAGGGGATATTATGACATCAAAGCATCAACAAATCATTCGTTATATTGAATCACTCCCAGTTGGAGAAAAAATCTCAGTTCGTTCGATTGCAAAGAATATGGAAATGAGCGAAGGTACAGCCTATCGTGCTATCAAGGAAGCTGAGAATATTGGTATTGTTTCAACCATTGAACGTGTTGGAACGATTCGTATTGAACGTAAGACAAAGGATAATCTAGAAAAACTATCTTTTGGAGAAATTATTAAAATTATTGAAGGGGAAGTATTCGGGGGGCACGAAGGGTTGGATAAAATCTTAAACCGCTTCGTTATCGGTGCGATGACACTTGATGCGATGACGCGCTATATTCAGCCTGAATCACTTGTGATTATCGGGAACCGTGAAGATGCTCAATTACTTGCCCTAAACCAAGGGGCTGCTGTTTTAATTACTGGGGGCTTCCAAGCAACACCTCAATTAATTCAAAAAGCGGACGAACTTAAAATTCCGCTCATGGGAACAACTTACGATACATTTACGGTGGCCAGCCTCATCAACCGTGCGATGACCGATCAATTGATTAAAAAGAAAATTATGATTGTTGCCGACATTTATAATGATATCGATAACACGCATTATTTAAAAATGGATCAAACCGTTAAAGAGTATCGCGAGTTGAGTGAAAAGACTGGAAATTCTCGCTTCCCAGTTGTAAACCATTCGAATCGATTAGTGGGTGTGGTATCCGCTAAAGATATTTTAGGAAAAACAGATACGCTAACAATGGAGCGTGTCATGACGAAGAATCCGTCTGTATCAAAATTACATGCTTCAGTAGCTAGTGTTGCGCATTCAATGATTTGGAATGGGTTGGAAATGTTACCTGTTGTTCAAGACAATATGGAATTAATAGGAATCATTTCAAGACGAGATGTTATGAAGGCGATGCAACTGACACAACGTCAACCACAAGTCGGGAATACATTTGAAGATGATGTCAGTGAAAACCTAGAAATCGTTGAAGTGAATACAACGGGCGCTAACTTTAGCTTTACGGTTACACCACAGATGACGAACAACCTCGGTATGCTTTCTTTTGGTGTGTTATGTGAAGTGGTTTCGGTTGCTTCAAAAGAATTTATTCATAGAAGTCAACGTCGTAACACCGTGATTGAACAATTAGAAATGCATTACTTGAAGATGATTCCAATCGAAAGTCATATTGTGATTCAAATTCAAATGCTCGATAATGGTCGTAAAGTATCGAAATTAGATATTTCAGTATTATTAGAAAACTCAATTGTTGCTAAAGCAATTATGTCAAATCAATTAATGGAAAGAAACTAAGAATGAATTACAAAAAATTATTAAAAGAAATTATCACAGAGATTGAAAAAGCCGATTCAATCGTGATTTTAAGACATAGAAAACCAGACCCAGATGCTTTGGGATCTCAAATAGGACTTAGTAAGTTGATTAAAGGTGCTTATCCTAAAAAGGCTGTATATGTTATTGGAGATATGCCCGAAAACTTGAAGTATATCGGTGACATGGATGAAATCACGCAAGAGGTATTCGATTACTCGCTTGTTATTGTTGTGGATTGTTCTACACCGCGACTCATCAATTGTCCGTTTGAGGTGAATGTCGAAGAGGTGATTAAAATCGATCACCATCCAAATGTGACTCCTTACGGAAAGATTTGTTATGTGGATACAACTGCCGCTAGTGCAAGTGAAATCATGGCTGAATTTGCATTTGACGCAACAACACCGTTTCAAATGACGAGTGAAGCAGCTAATGTTATCTACGCAGGGATTATCGGGGATACCGGACGATTCTTATATCCGTCGACTACTTCGAAAACTTTTGCGCTTGTATCAAAATTGATACAACACGATGTAGATTTGGCTTGGATTGCCAATAAGATGATTACAAAGCCACTGAATGTGAATCGAATGACAGGTTATATTTACGAACATCTAGAAGTATCTCCTGAAGGGATGGCAAGTGTTGTTTTAACGAAAGAAGTACTTCACCGTTTTGAAGCCAATGACCAATTAGCTTCTCTTGTCGTTTCAGTACCTGGAACTGTTGAAGGAATCTTGGCATGGAGTATGTATGTGGAACAAGAAGATGGTACCTTTAGAGTTCATTTGCGATCAAAAGGGCCAACTGTGAATCATATTGCTCAAGCTTTTGGAGGAGGAGGGCATACGCTCGCGTGTGGCATTCCTTCAGTTACAAAGGGCCAAATTTTTGAAGTGGATGCTGAGTTAAAAGAAGCAGTTAGGAATTTTAAGAAAAATTGAAAATACAACCAAATAAGAGTATTATAAAATGTTGTTTACAATAAAAATTAGTCCGATAGTTGGATGAAAGGAATTATATAAGAATGAATTATACTGAGTATTTTAAAAAGATTGATGCTGAAATTAAGAAAACTGATTCGATTGTAATCTTACGTCATGAATCACCAGACCCAGATGCAATTGGCTCACAAGTAGGGCTAAGAGAAATTATCCGCGCTACTTATCCTGAAAAAACAGTTTATTTACTTGGTGAAATGCCTAGCTCATTAACATATCTTGGAGAAATGGACGAAATCACACAAGAACAATTTGATGCTTCGCTGATTATTGTTTTAGACTGTGCCAATACTCCACGTATTGACTGCCCATTTGAAGTAGATCCATCTAAAGTCATTAAAATTGACCACCATCCAGATAGAGATGTTTATGGTGCGATTTCATTTGTGGATACAAATTCAAGCAGTACAAGCGAAATTCTATGCCGTTTTGCGTTTGGTGAAGAAAGTACATGGAAGGTGTCTAAAGAAGCAGCAAATGCATTATATGCAGGTATTGTAGGAGACACTGGTCGCTTCCTTTATCCAGCAACAACTGCAGTAACATTTGCGATGGTTTCTAAATTATTAGAATTCGATGTAGATATTTCTGGGATTGCATACCATATGATTACAAATCCAGTATCTGTTAGTCGCTTAGCAGGTTATATTTACCAAAACATGGAAATTTCTGAAAACGGAGTAGCAGCGACAATTCTTTCACAAAAAGATTTAGAGCACTTTGGAATTGAAGAAGATCAAACTCATGGTGTTATCTCACTTCCAAGTACTGTTGAAGGAATTCATTGCTGGGCATTATTCGTAGAGCAACCAGATGGAAGCTACCGTGTAAATCTACGTTCGAAAGGTCCGATTGTTAACGAGATAGCTCAGAATCATGGTGGTGGAGGACACCCATTAGCCTCAGGAGCTGTAGTATCCACCTTAGAGGAAGCACATCAGATTATTGCTGAATTAAATGAATCTGCAAAAGTATTTTTAAGTGCTAGATAATTTTTAAAATCCTAACTCATGTTATTTATTGCGTTAGGATTTTTTTGTACTCAAGCAGTTGATTCTTTTCTAAAATGTGATATAATAACCGCTTTCAATTGTTCTGAAGCTATATTTGCTGTAAAATAGTATTGGTTACATGAAAATATTTCAAATTAAAGAAGGAGAAAATATGATTAGGTTACTTAAGAAAATATATGCTAGCTCAGTTATTTTAGCTTTATTTGCAAACCAGTTTGTTCCGCCAATGGTTCATGCACAAGAGACGACTAACTTGCAAAATACTGCTGTAACACTTACGACTTCAAATGGTGTAACTACTCAAGAAATAACAACTAGTGATTCGAATGAAGAAAATGCGTCTGCTGCTACAGTTGGGATTGCACAGATTGGAAAAGTAAAAGTGACCTCGGCTAATACAACTGGGGAAATCCCACAATATACGACGGCAAACAGACAAGGAACAATTTTCTTGGATGGTGCAAGAGTAGAACAACCTGTCATTGGAGGGTATATCGAAATTAAGTATCCTACAGAATACATTGACAGTTTTTCTGTTGCAAAAGGGGGGCCAGTTGAGAGAACAGATAATTCAACTCCGGGTGTTCTAAAAGTATATCTTTCTGATATTACACAAACGACTTCTGCAAGTTTTCCATTTACATTTAAGTTTAAAGATCGGGTGACACCTGAAGGTTATTCTTTCACTCCAGAAATTTCATTGAAAAGTTCAACGGGAGAAACATTATCTCCATCGTTAAATGATTTGAAGTATACTGTTAAAGTAGATAAGCAATCGTTGTTTAAATATGATGGCCCAAACGATACCCAAAATTATACAGCTGATAATAAAGAACTTTACGGAGGCACTGCAACGAATAACGGAATCACAGGTCCTAGAGATGTTCCTTTCAAATTTAGTTTATCCACGAATACTGGAGGGGGAGGTCAAACTCAAAACTGGGGAAATGGAAGAGCACAAACACGTGCTGTTAAAACTATTACTGTAACGGATACTTTACCTACTTATACGAAAATAGATGGTTCAACTGGAACTGCTGTTTTTGATCCTGCAAAGAATCCAGGATGGACTTTGAATGCGGATGGAACCGTGTCAACAACAGTCACTGGTGGGGATGAGTTAATTAAGTTTAATACCGAAGCAGAGAATGCTTTACGAGAATTAACGTTATTATTAAGCTTCCCAGATGCAAAAGTAAAAACAAACATTGTTAATAATGTAAAAACAGAATTAAGTTTTGTAAACCAAAGTGATACTGAAGAAAACTTAACCTTAAATGATTCTATTCAATTCAAATTAATTGGAGAACTTATTAGTGATGGGGCAACAGGTAAGTCTAATAATGATTCTCAAACATTAAGAGTAGATGAAGGAACTCCTGATTCTGCAGTTTCAACTTGGAATTTAATTTTTACGAATACTGCTCCAAATGCAATTTCAGAATTGACGCTGATTGATGATACGTTAGATTCTCGCATGTATTATTATGCTGTGGGTGTACCGTTTGTTAATGCACCGTTTGATTATGATGTTTATGGTATTAAGGCTGATGGTACGGAGGTAATTTTAGGTAGTGTTGAAAAAGGGACTAACAAACAAGTTATCGTTGATCAAGAGGCTAATGATGCGATTACGAACCAAGCCAAACAGATTTATGCTGGAACATTGGATAAAGCCAACGCATCTAGAGTGAGTAGAACATATCAAAGTATCAAAATCAAATTGAAGGATGGAAGGACCATTCCACCATATGAAAGAACTTCAGTTTTTGTTCAAACAAAATTATTAAATCCATTCAATGAGAAAGAAAGAGAAAATCCAATTCGATATGAAAATAGTTTCCATGCAGAAGGTCTTGTCGATGGATTTGGCGAAAACGGAAAATTTGTAACAAAACCAAAAACTTCTTCAGAAAATTTAAAGTATATCGAAGAAACAATCCAATTAAATAAATCAACACGCACAAATCCTCAAGGTGTTTTAGGTGAGGTTGTTGAATACAATGTAACGATGAAATTTGATGGGTTGTCGAAAAATAGACGTATTAATGGTAGTAAGATTATTGATATTTTACCTGAAGGGATCACTTTCGTAAGTTATTATATTCATAAACAAGAACAAAAGAATATGCTCAAGAAAGAACCATATGTGATTGATGATTATAATGGTAGCGGAAGACAAGCCGTTGTTTTTGAATTGAAAGATTTGGATTTCTACAATGATAAAACCATTGATTTTCAATTTTCTCCAGTTGTAAGTGCAAAGATTACTTCAGATGCAATGCCAACTTCGATTCAAAATCCAGATGACTATAAGAAAAATACTGATAATCATGTGTACTTCACAGCAAATGATTTTTCACCATTACCTGGAAAAGTGAAGTCTCCATCTCTGGTAGATAATGTTTTCAAGGTTCCAAATACTGACGGAACAGTTTCTGATAAAATTATCGGAGCAAAGACAAAAACATTAGTAAATTTACCAACAGAAATTCGCTCAGAAAAATTCATCTCGACAGCAGATGGAAAGTGGACTAAAGAAAAAGTTTTAACGAATTATGATCAAGAATTCAAGTATCAGTTGCAGACGAAGAACTACAGCATTGCAACAATCAAAACATTCACTTTGTATGATCGACTTCCATATGCTGGTGATGAAAAAGGCTCTAATTTTACTCCGTTCTTAACGAAAGCACTTGAAACAGATCCAAAATTCACTGTTTATTACAGTACCGTCAAAGATTTACCTTCAGATCCTTACACTGCAACTCAAGCAGCAGGTTGGGTAAAGGCAGATGCCGTAACTGATTTTACAAAAATCACAGCAATTAAAGTTTTACTTAATGAAGGAGAATCTATTGTTCCTGGTGAGATTGTTGATTTTGTTTTACACATGAAGAACCCTTCATACACAGATGGATCTATCGATACAATGATTGCTAACAATTCATTCTATACGAATCGTGATGCAAATAATCCAAAAGCTTTAGGTGAGACAAATGTTGTCTCAAATCAATTACCTCAATATATCCCAGTTGAAAAGATATGGGTAGGTGACAGAGATGCTTCAGTTTCTAAGGTTAAAGTAGAATTATTTAAAACTTCAGATCCTTCAAAAGTGCTCAATACATTAGAATTAAATGAAACAAATGATTGGAAGGGAATTTTTAAACTTACGACAGATGGTAAGTTATTAGATCCTTCTGTGAAAGATTATGCTGTTCGTGAAGTCCTTGAAGAACAATATGGGCAAGATTATACGGCAGCCATTTCTGGAGATGTTCTAGTAAATGATGGGGTTACTATCACGAATACTCGGAATACTGTTTCACATACTGTAACAAAAGTTTGGAAGGATAATAACAATAAATTATCTTTACGTAAAGGTATTAAAGTTCAGTTGAAACAAAATGGTAAAAACTATGGCGTACCAATTGAATTGAATGAAAATAATCAATGGACGTATACTTTTAAAGATTTACCAGATTCTCTTAATGGAGTTAAATATGAGTATTCTGTAGATGAAGTTGAAGTGCCAGAAGGATATAATCATAGTATTTCAAATGAGGGTACTAAGACAGTTATTACTAATACTATTTTAGATCCAATCAAAAAAGACTTGAGTTTCGAAAAAGAACTACAAGGACGAACCCTTCAAGAGGGCGAGTTCACCTTCAATTTGCTTGATGAAAAAGGGAATATTGTTCAAACTGCAACCAATAGTGCCGATGGAACTATCCAATTTACAAATCTGCAGTTTGAAAAAACAGGCACTTATACCTTTAAGGTAAAAGAAGTGTCAGGAACTGACTCAAGAATTACGTATGATAATAGCGAAAAAGAAGCTACTATTGTGGTTTCTCAAGAAGGTAAAGTGTTAAAAGCTGACATTCAATACGGTAAAGATATTACATTTATGAATGTTTTTACAGAACCTACTACGACGACTACAACAACAGAAGCTCCTACAACAACAGAAGCTCATACAACAACAGAAGCTCCTACAACAACAGAAGCTCCTACAACAACAGAAGCTCCTACGACAACAGAAGCTCCTACAACAACAGAAGCTCCTACAACAACAGAAGCTCCTACAA
>ERZ773213.1627-NODE-1627-length-11529-cov-9.558219_pt1 | contig 11529 bp, 11 predicted proteins | sample MGYA00580996_ERZ773213 | MGnify/ENA primary metagenome ERZ773213 (study PRJEB29015, sample SAMEA2738152) | human oral metagenome | biome: human oral; feature: human-associated habitat; material: saliva | place: China | collected 2197 ...
AAATCAACGAAGCACTTGTCGTTGAATTCTACAACAAAATGCTTTAATTTTAAGAAATATCTTACAGAAAGCCTACAAGAGTGGGCTTTTTGATTTGTCTTAAAACGTTGATTTCTGGGTTTAGGCAATGTCGGAAGGAGTGCTTTTAGTCATCGAAAATCTTCCTAGCTATAGTCTAAAGAAATCCGTGTTTTAGGTGACTTTTCCGCCCTCATTTTCAGCTTTTGTGCTAAAATAGATTTATAAACTTAAGATAAGGAATGTTTATGAAATCGGGTAATGTATTATTGAAAGGATGCCTTTATTTCTGGGGTGGCTTATTTTTACTAGGTCTCTTGGTTCAGGTAGCTCTGCCTTTGGCAATTTGTGGCTTGATAGGTTTCGGGGCTTATCTAGCCTATAAGCGTTGGCGTTATCCTCTTTTGAAGGATCGTTCTTTGGAAGATCAGATTGAGCTTTTAAAAGCGCGGATTCGTCAGGCCGATAAAGATATCCAGCAGTTAGAAGAGACCTTGTCTGAAAAAGGATCAGCAGCCTATAAAAGCCTAGCTAACCAGGTCTTGATTGAACTTCAAGAAATTCATCAAGAGGCCAATCGTTTGAAATCTTATATTGACGAAGCTGTTTATAGTCGCATTGATAAAAAGGTTCGCTCAGTAAGGGCGACCATAGACGTCCAGCTAGAGCGACTAGAAAGAGAGAGTCTGGTAGATATCGAAAATAAGGAGCCCGAAGAATTGGCGCCTGAATTGTCTCAGACCTTGGCAAATATTGCTGCGGACCATCAAGCGATTCTCGACAAAATTGAGTCATCGGATGTTGGAGCCAAAGAAGAGCTGACGGCCATCCATAGTTTAAAAATGGAGAAATTCCAAACGATTTTAGAGGGCTATTTAAAGATTAAGGCAAATCCCAAAAATTATAATCGGGCGGAAGAACGCTTGGAACAAGCTAAAGCAGCTATCGAACAATTTGACCTTGAGCTAGACCAAGTTTTGAGAGAACTCAATGAAACAGATATGCGCGATTTTGATATTAGCCTGCGTATCTTAGGAAAAGATCGCAAAGAATAGGGTAGACACAAAGGAGTAACCATGACAGAATTTAATTTTGATATTGATCAGATTGCTAATAATACAGTGGCCAAAGTGGACAAGACAACCGAAATCATCGAGACCAATACAGGCTCAGCCCAGACGATCACTTTTCTTGAAAAGCTAAGTCCTGAGCAACAAGAGCAGATTAAGGGGCGCGTGCCTCAGTTGGTAGATCAGTTTGTCACAGACCAAAATGCTCTCTTGGACTTTGGTCAATCAGCGGTGGAAGGTGTCAATGGTACGGTTAACCGTATCTTGACCGAGCAGAAGAAACTGCAAATTCCTCAGGTGGATGACTTGCTGAAAAATACCAACCGTGAACTCCAAGGTTTTGTAGCCAAATACAAAAATGCTGAAATTGCAGAATTGGAAGAAAAGCCAAACTTTTTGCAAAAATTGTTTAAAAAAAGTCAGAACAGTCTGCAAGAATTTTATTTTGACTCAAAAACAGTTGAGCAAAAGCTAGATGGTATGGCTGCTGCTGTGGTCAAGCAAGAAGATGTGCTGGCGCGAAATATTGTTTCTGCTGAAATGCTGATTGAGGACAATACCAAATCCATTGAAAATCTAGTGGGAGTTATTTCCTTTATCGAGGCCAGTCAGGCAGAAGCTGGGAATCGCGCTACAGAATTGAAGGCTCAAGTTGATCAACTAGATTCAAGTACGGTAGAATATCAAACCAAGTCCCAAGAATTAGCTCGTATGGCAGAAGTGGTCAATACACTGGAACAACAACATACAGAGTATGTTAGCCGCCTTTACGTAGCTTGGACGACGACTCCACAAATGCGTAATCTCGTCAAAGTTTCATCGGACATGCGCCAAAAATTGGGCATGCTTCGTCGCAATACCATTCCAACCATGAAGCTTTCGATTGCCCAACTTGGTATTTTGCAACAATCGATGAAATCAGGTGTCGTGGCAGATGCCATTGTCAATGCCAACAATGCTGCTCTTCAGATGCTAGCTGAAACCAGTAAGGAAGTGATTCCGCAGATGGAACGAATTGCCCAAAGTCCAACAGTAGCTGTTGAATCGGTTACCAAACTTGCTGAAAGTCTAGTCGCTCAAAATCAAGGTATCGTTGCTGCCATTGAGTTGGGACGCCAGAAACGTGCTCAACTAGAAACAACCATCGTCAAATCTGCAGAAATGATCAACGACTCTGTTAAACTCCGCGATGAAAAAATCGTCCAAGCCCTTCTAGACCAAGGAAAGGCTGCTCAGAAAGAAGTACAAGAATAAAAATAAATCCTCTGCAATGTAGATTTGCAGAATCGCGAGAAAAGAAAGGAAATTAGTGGAAAAAATTGAAAAAAGTCGAGCAAAAAATAAGAAATAAGATTAAATACCTATTATTTATTTTTTTATCCCAGATTATCGAATTTAGTTATTTTTATATCAATTAGAAAACTATAATTCGCTTCCCAACCATTATTTGATTATAATCATGAATAAGTCATAAATCAGATTTTTGGATAGATTAGTAGATGATGAGACAGGATATTTTTGAAAAGCAAAAAAGACAAACGCCCAAAATGGCGTTTGTCTTCGTTCTGAGTGGGCAATAGTCCACTATCAGGATTTAAAATTTTGTAAATAAAATATTTTTATTTAAGAAAAAATATAAAAAAATTATTTTGATATAAAAGATATAGATAATTCTTTATTCGTTGTTTCCACAATACAATTAAGCGTCTCAAGTGATAGTTTCATAACTATATAGTTTTAAAAATGGAGTGTTAATAACTAAATAATTTTTTCAAATTCATTCGGACTAAGATAATTCACTGTTCTATACTTTATAGAATGCTTTCAAACACTTAAAAACTTTAGAGTAGTTTTATAGATAAACATTTTAATCAAATTTCTTTTTTTCTTCAAAAAACCTATCAATTAAATTATTTTCATTAGATAAATTAAATAAGGATTTAAATTTATTTTTATTTATATTTAGTTCCTTAAATTCTTTTTCGATTTCAGAAATTTGTTGAGGAATATCAGGTATAATATCCACATCATAGTGATCAAAGTCTATAATTCTAATCCCCATAGTTTCCGGAGATGTTTCAATACTATCAATAAAAATATGCTCTCGTTTAAAGAAATCACCAAAGTCATAAAGATTATGACTAAGTAAATCTTTTCTAATTAGTTCTAGACTCTTTAGTAAATATGGAGGTATCTTATCCTCTGATTTTATATAACTGTTTAAATCTGGCGAGTTTATTTTCTCAATACAGATTGTTAACTTTTCATCATTTATTTGCAACTTCTTTGGAATATATAACTTTCCTTCTAATCTATTGTATACTTCCTTTTCTGTTTCATAACACTCTGAATCATAAAACTTTTTTTTAATTTGAGTTCCCTCAGCTGAAACACAGCTTCTTCTGTTTATCTGAATTACTCCCATTTTCATATACTCCTTTTTAAAATAATAAATTTATATACTTAAACATTCTAATAAAATATTTAATTATAGAAAACACTGTTATTCTTCTTTGAAATAAATTATAAAAATGAATGATCTAAATTTCCACATATCTAATTATTCATAAATAATCTACTATAATGGACTTCCTATTATCTATAAATTAATTAGCACTTCTCCAACCTTTTATTTTTTTATAAACATCTTTTTTAAATTTTCCTAATGATTTATTAATAAGATCATCCTCAGATGTGAATATGATATCTCCATAAATAAGAGCATCAATTTTTTTATCAATTTCAATTCCTTCTCCTGAAAACATGTTTTTTAAATCTTCTCTATACTTTTCATTATATTCTTTTTCCCTGTTAATCATTTCTAAGACTTCAATAACGTGAACTTTATACGCTTCATCCAGTTTTAAGACATCAATATAATCGTTTTTCATATCTTCGGTTAATTCAAAAGTATGAAAATTACCATTTAGTTCTCGTTTAATCTCAATTTTATAACTTTCTGAGTCCGGGGTTATCTCAAATTTCACTCTATCTGTATCGATACTAAGATAGGGATTTATTTTTAAATTATTTTTCCACTTTACGAGATTACAAGTACTACAACTTGGTATGAAATTATATAATGAAATTGAAAACATCGGAAATGCATCTTTATTATAGAAATGATCCATCTCTGCGCCCAGAGTTCTCTCTCGAGTATTGATATAATTGCGATTGCAATACGGACAGACTAGTAATCCTCTACTATCTGAATCGATAAAATTTTGAATCATGTAACTATTTATTTTTTCAGATTCCCCCATTATAGTGATTTTCTGAGATAAATTATACAGAGCTTTTATCTTTTTAAAATCATTTGTACTACCAGTATTAGGGAGATTTTCAACATATGATTCCATCTTTTTGGGTTCTAATAAAATTAATGCTTTAAAATAATCAGGAAAAGAATCAAAGTGTTGATTTTCAACCTCCTCAACTAAATCTTTAATCTTCTTGCTTTTCCTGTTTATTAAGCGTTCAAATCTAGTAATGAAATGATTATACCATGTCTCTGTCTTATAATCATTAAAATGAGAATCTCGTATTTTTTGCATTATAACTTTATTTTGAGTTCCAATTTTTCCAGATACATAATCCCCAAAGCTAGTATCTTGCTTATTAGGATAGTTATTTATAGCATTGAAACAATCTTCTTGAAGACAATACTCTCTGATTAAACTTTTTATTATCTTAGGCCCAACATAACCAAAAGTTTTTTCGATTTCTTTCCCTAAAGAACTCAATAACCGTTTTTCTACATCTGTACTCTCTATATATTTGCTAATCATAAACTGAACATAAGCATCAACAAATTCTTGTGGATAATTTGGTAATTTCAGATGCATCATTGAGAGTGTTCCTCCTCAAGTTGTCTAAGTTTAATTTGAAGTTGATTAATTTGATTTTGAATTTCACTAATCTCATCATTCTTATTTGAAAATGCTTTGTAAAATAGCTCTTTTAGCTGATTCGCTATGATTGTTTCACCTACAGAATCTATTACTTTTTTAGCGATTTTCTCATTTATGATTTCATCGGAATTATTATATAAACTTTCCTCACAATTATAGGAAGAACTTGAATTCACTTTAAAACTCAAATATTCAATCGTATCCTTAATTGTGTTAAATGCATACTCGCCCATAACATCATTTAAGAAAAATGAATTTTTAAAAAGCGTATATATATTTTGTCCGAATGTCTTTTCAATCGTTTTTCTATTGATGTTTTCATTATCTTTCTCAAGAAATAGAATATTTTCTATATATATATCTGATAAAAAAATAGGTGAATGTGAAGTAATAATTATTTGCACGTGCTTATCATAGAATATTTTGTCGATTATTGGCAAAGCTCTACTAATCCATTTACGTTGCCATTCTGGATGTAGCCCAAGATCAACTTCGTCAAAAAGCAATATGTAATTTGTCGTAGATAGTCTTGGAATTGTTTTCTCTGTTAGATTAATTTTTACTGAATAAAGATTAGCAAATGATTTTAGTAATCCAAGTTCTCCTGAACTTAATCCCTTCCAATTCATTTTAATAGAATTAAGAACCTCTCGTATTTTAATTTTAGAGATACAATCTACAATTGAAGTAATTATTGTAAAATCTTTACCAATGTCTTGTAAATTATACAGAAAATTTTCAAATTTCTGTAGTGTTTCTATCTCTCTCCCAGATTTTTCAATTTTTTTTAAGTCCTCCCAAACCATCTCTGGTTTTAATTTATATTCTATGGAATAACCATCTTCTTTGTACAATTCAAAATAAGAAGTGTAACTTACTGCCTCGGCTACTTTTGTACATAAACCTTTATTTTTTCTCCAAAAGACATTCCATCTCGATAGGGTATCTTCATTATATAGAGAGGTATCTATTAAATCCTTTACAGTATATATAAGTTCTTCCCATTCTGCAAACTCCCAATTTTTATAATGATTATACTCTTCTTTTTCATTAATTTTTAACAATGTGTTACTAAATTCATAGAGAACATCATTCATTTTTTGGGTATATCTATAATCGATTTCTTTCTTCATAATTTTCAAATATTCAAAATAGAGATTAAAAATAAATAAATAATGCCATAATTTTATCCATTCTATACCTTTATTTTCAATTTGATATTCTTTTATGTCTCCGGAAACAGTCTTAGGTTGTACAAAAAAATCAAATTTATCACGGATTGCTTGATACTGTAATCTTATTTTTCGTCGCTTGTTAAATAAATCAAAATGAAGATTTAAAAGATTTTCATATTTAGAACGACTTCGTTTAAAATAACTGATATTAATAATATGATTAATCAAAATGGAAAAATAATCTACCAGTCTAAAATTTATTTCAGTTCTTTCTTTATCACTCTTTTTTAATCCATAAATTTTATCTAAATAAACTAAATCATTACTTTTAAAAGTAAAGGGTAGGGGGTTACCTTCAAATTGTATAACAACTTCTTTTTTAGTATAATCAACAAACTCTTGAATTTCAACTCCAAAATCTTCAATAAATTTAATCTGATTTAATATTTCACTGAATGAAGTTGGTTTCTCCTTCTTATTTTTCAAAGATTTTCCTTCACTCATAATCACATTATTAAAATTAGATACATCAATTCCATTTGAATCACTAGAGAAACTTTTATTAGAAAATTCATTTGCATTTGAAAATTTTATAATATAGGGACATTCGTAATGCTCAGGGAACGATATGGTTTCTAATGGTGATCTAGGATATGCCCAAAATTCATTATTAGCCTCAAAAATTAGATAAATATACTGATTTCTTGTTAGGCCTGTTAGGCCTAAAATTTGATTGATTAGTGTTGTTTTTCCTGATCCATTTTCCCCAACTATTACAGATAAATCCTTTATATTTTTTGTATATGGGATTTGAAAAACATCTTTTTTCTCAACATCAAAGCAGTATCGTCCAATTTCATCTCGCTTATGAACACCAGCCTCCATAACTTTTTTTACTTCTATATCAGGTAAAAAGTTAATAATTTTATAGTCGCAGTCGAATGAAATATTATTCAAATCTTCATCAGGTAAAATGTTGAATCTCTCTTCTAACATAGCAACTAATCTTATTTTATCTCCATTAACCATCATTCTTACCTCTTCATATTATTATTTTATTCTACTACAGAATAAATCTTTTAGCAAAAATTAAACAGTATAACAGAGTGCTATTTTTTCACAACCAAACTGATGGAAAATCGATTAATCTTATTAGTTTATATTTAAAGTATCGTTGAGAGTTAATATTTAATATTTCAGGAATTTTCATAACAACTTAAACTATTTGAGATATAATAAAACCATGAAAAATTTAAAAGAAAATAATATTAAAAAAGCCTTATGGCATATTAAACGCCATTGCAACAACATAGAGAATAACAATGAAAACGAATATCGAAAAACTGAACTATTCCACTTAAAGTCTAGCATTGAAATTCTTATTCGAATTTTAAATAATGAAAATCCCTATCCAAATTTGGATAGGGAGGAAGTGTTTTAGAAAAATATATCATAGAATACGAGGGTTTTGCTTCATCCCAAATTCGTGTGAGAACATATCTATACTTTCTATCAGCTGATAAAATAGCATCCTTGTCCATATTTTCCTCATTTTTTCCTAATTTATTCTTCCCCATTTTCAACTTCGGATTATATCACTTTGAGTAAAAGATTAAAGACAATCGCCAGCACATAAAGCATTACCGGCACTATTAATGCATTGACTTTAAACTTTTTTTGATAAATACCAATTAAAGTAAAAAATAGAATGACACTTGCTATAACATATAACATATATTTCTCCTAATCTATACAAACCGAATCAACTCGATGGACTGCTTGTTATCCCTTACCCAAAAGCCTTTCCTACGTGTCCTCCATAGTAACGCTCGATACTAACTTGGTGTTCTTGTGTCATGTAGTTCCCAACCCAGAAAATGCTATCCGCATCTTTCTTAGTCGATTTAACAATAAATTGCACTACTCCAGATGATTTCGATTCATATACCTCAATATCATCAACATTCACGTCATACTCGTTTTGTTGTAGTGCTACTGCAAAGGAAACAATCATGTCACGCTTAGCCATTATTAAATGATTTTCGATTGAATAATCAAATTCTAAATCTTTCGCTCTCTTACATTCCTTGATAACAACTTTAAAAGCATCTTTTACCTCTTTTTCAATATTAGAATCTACCTTATGCCCTGCCATTTCAAGAGCTCTAAAAGCTTCATTATAACTCTTATTGTCTTCTGTGATCTCTTCTTTTAATATTCCTTTTTCTTGTTGCTTTTGCTCCACAGTATCCTGTGTAGTTTCTGTTTGTTGAGTACTTAATTCTGTTGTTTGTTGTGCAGCTTCGTTTTCTGTCTTCATATACTTAATGTAGAAGACTCCAGAAACACTTCCAACAACTACTAAACTAGCCAGGACAGTTGCAATTAAAAATATACTTTTTTGTTTAAACATCAATTACTTCTCCTCGTCATCTTGTTTTAAATCAACAATAAAACAAACTAATAGGGCAGGGGAAAGGAAACATAGTACAATAGAAAGAATAAATTCAACAATTGCTTTCCCAAGTGCCTTGGTCGGTTCTGCAATCGAGATACCTCCTTGCAGTGTCAAGAAGAAATAGTCTTTATAATACCAATATCCAGCAGATATAACTGCAAATAAAGCAAATCCAATCATCCACTTAAATAATAATTCCACCTTGGCACTATATTCTTTATACTTCTTGTCTTTCTTTGCTTTGATAAACGCTTGTTTTTTTCTTTCTTCCTCTCTCTTCTCCTCTTCCTCTTTTTCTAAGAGTTCTTGCTTTAGAATTTCAATAACCTCATCATTTGAAAGTCCTTCGAATTTACTTTTAGGTATTTCCTTGTCCCCGTCCCAATGATCAAAAATGTTATAGTCATCCATAGCTTTTATTTCCTTTCTTTTCTCTTACAATCCGTGCCTTCTTACAATCGCCCTACTATGGCACCTACGATTGAGAATATCCCTCCAAAGAATAGGATAGGCATAATCACTGCAAGTCCAGCCAGAATAGGTAAGACACTAATAATACCATTAATAATCCACATTATAATAGAATATATAGGAATGATGATACCTGCACCCAAGATAATAGTTACGGGGATAAAGTATACGAAGACAGTTCCAAAAATACCAATCAATCTAAAGGCACGGTCATATACATTATTCTCTCCCTCTAAGCCAGATAGGAAATATATTGAAGAGAATAGACCTGTCAAGCAACCGAAAACCAAAACAAAATAGTTGACCTTCATGTTTAATTTAACCTTTAATGGTTCTGTTAAATCTCTAACAACAGAAATAATTGGGATACCGATCAACTGCCACAAGAAAATATAGAATAGCAACCCCAATCCATTTGTGATTGGGTGCAACAATAGTGATTTCGCATAGTCAATTAAAAATAAATAAATGTTTTCTACCATTTTGGTTTGGCTCCTTGTTATTCATATATTTCTATTTTACATAATTTCTGATTTTCTAGCAATAAACCGTGGCTTAGACTTTAAAATGCACCCCGAAAGTTAAACAGAAGAAATCTAACTTTCGGAGTGCAGTACATTAAATATTGGAGATTTAAATTCCTACTTCAGCAATTGGTTTGCGATAGCGAGGTGAATGAGCATAGTGGCAATAGAGTTTTCCTAAATCAAGTCTCGGTTTAAACTCTTCAAAGTCACTTGCTAGTACATAGCAAGGCTTATAGATACAACTGAATGTGATAGATACTTCCTCTCTTAAATCCTCTATGAGCATTTCTAATGTTTCATACTCGTAGATGCGTACTATCTCTCCTCTACTTTCAAATAGTGCCTTAACAACAATAGAAGTACCATTACCATAAAAGACAGTATTATAGGCCACACTCTCATAGTCTTTCATTTCTAGACGATAATATCTATCTGCTCTTGTATTTCCGATAGATACTTCTTTAGGAACCATATAAAAATATCTTCCCTTTTCTACTGCTAGCGTGAACCGTCTGCGCACTTCTAATTGTTTCAAGTATTCGTCAATTCCGCTACCAATAGTTAATGCTTTTCGGATAATCGTGGCTTTATCTAAAGAGTAGTTTTTGTCTAACCATTGTCCTAAAAATCTATGAACATATACCATAATTTCTTCTCCTTGTTATTCTTATATTTAAATTTTACATAATTTTTCTTTTCCTCGCAACAAACTTGGTACTACGATAGAATTTTGGTATCTTTTAAACTTTAAATCTTGATACGACAAATAATTTAAATACGCTTGACCATAAGTAATTTTGAAAAACTCAAGTATCCATTATAATATTCTTGTTTTTTTCTTCGTGGTAGAAACAAAGGCTAACTTCACAGGAACTGCATTGGCTATTGAATGCTTAAAACTTAAATCTTCTGATTGAGGTATAAATCTTAATTTATCTTCCAAATATCTATACACTCTTTCAGGAATTACTAAATTACAGATGTACTTTGCATGATCATTGTTTCGAAACATTCGTAGGTAGTACTTCTTATCAGTTTTACCTATAAACACCTTACACTCTCCATAGTACATAGTCAGACGGTCAGATACTTCTAATTCATTTAGGAGGAGGGATCTGCGAGGTAAATATTTTCTGATACCGACTTTATTTTCTAAAACAAATTTTACATCAGACACCTCATTATTATTTTGCATAGCATTGGGGTTTCTTTGTTGGACTACTCTAGTGGCCTTTTCTTCCAGAATACGATTTAGGAGTTGCTCAGCTAAGTCTGCATCAATTTTCTCATAGTATTCTTTCAGTTCTATTTTCGAAGCAGATTCCAAAGCATATTCACATCCGTCACCATGAACTGATTTAGGATGGCTCGATAGATAGATTTTCCTTTTTTTTTCATTTATCACTAAATCCACTTTGCAACAACCAGGACAAAACAATTGGTTTTCATACTTAAGTTTTGTCCCAACTTTATCCTTTTGATATTCCTTTTGTAGCTCATGAAGTTCTAGTCTCTCATGATTGTAAATACAGTATTGAAATTTATTTTTTGTAAACATAATAATCCTTTCTAGTTATCAACAATTAAATCTTGTTTTAAAAAATCTGAAATGTGTAGTTATCTAAAACAAACATCTATTTTTCTTAAACAACACAAAAACGCTCTAGACAATATGACTAGAGCGTTTTCTATATATCCGAACATCTAATTTATTTCACAAAAAATGTAGTCAAAAATGTAGTCATTCGGTTGATTTTTATTGCAATACATTGAAATTAAAAAAAGAAAAAACGCTTAAAATCAGCGTTTTTCTTATGTATTGATTCGTATTGAATGCTTACTTCACTTCTGTAAACACAACGTGTTTGCGAAGTTTTGGTGAGTATTTCTTCAATTGAA
>ERZ773213.1630-NODE-1630-length-11507-cov-2.552567_pt1 | contig 11507 bp, 9 predicted proteins | sample MGYA00580996_ERZ773213 | MGnify/ENA primary metagenome ERZ773213 (study PRJEB29015, sample SAMEA2738152) | human oral metagenome | biome: human oral; feature: human-associated habitat; material: saliva | place: China | collected 2197 ...
CCCTCCTTGAGGTAAGCGTCGACCTCGGTGATAGCACCTGCAGCGCGCTCGACGAGGGCCTGTGCAGCCCACTTGTCTTCACGCTGAGCACCATTCATCGCCATATCGTACTGGCTGCGAGCAGCACGCTCGGTAGCGCGCATAGCGTTGAGCTGAGCGGTGGCTTCGTCGTACTTCTGTGCGGGGAGGACGCCTTCCTTGTAGAGGCGCTCGACGCGCTCGAAGCTCTTCTCTGCGACCTCGAGGCCAGCCTTAGCCTTCTGCCACATCTCGTAGGCGCCTTCCTTCTGCTCCTTACGAGCACCAGCCTGTGCCTTCTGGCTCTGGGCTTCGGCAGCGGACTTAGCGGCCTGAGCCTGCTCGAGCTTAGCGAGGACTTCGGGCGAATAGATGCGTACAAGGGTGTCGCCACGATGTACGCTCTGGCCTTCGCTGACGAGGAACTCAGTGATACGGCCTGGGACCTTGCCCGCGATGCGTACTTCATCGACCTCTACTTGGCCGGTAATGATATCCTCCTTCTCACCGAAGAAGATGAAGCCAGAGAGGGCTAAGAGGACCATAGCTACGACGACGATACCGACGCCGAAGATGATACTTTTCTTGGACGATGCATTGGCAGCCTCGTTCTGCGTGGGCTGCTGGGTGGGTTGAGTACTCATTGTTTTATAGGGCAAGGATATTCTTCAGTTTGCTTTCGGAGAGGAGGACGCGGATCTGTGCGTCGATGAGGCTGTCTTGTGCGCTCATCCAGGCGGTCTGCGCCATGGTGTAGTTGAGCAGGGGGATGACGCCTTCCTTGTAGCCGACTTCGGCGTAGCGCATGTTCTCGCGTGCCATCTCGACAGCCTTGAGAGCCGTCTCATAGGCACGGCGAGCATCGTCTGCTGTGCGGATTGCCTGCTTCATCTGTAGGGTGATCTTACTGCGGGCTTCGGCGAGCTCGAGCTGCTTGACGCGGTGCTCAGCCTTAGCCTGACGACGGCGGAAGGAGCCAGAGAAGAGGTCGGAGATGGGTACCTGCAGCATGGCACCGAGGTAATACTGTCCGCCAAATTCCTTCTTCGAGCCATTGAAGCTATTGGGATTCGTAGCCGAATAGCTGGCGAAGCCGTAGACCTTAGGCAGGAGCTCTGCCGTCTCCATACGCACGCGCTTACTATAGATGGTGTCGACCATACGCAGGGAGCGTACTTCGCTACGACGCTCGACGGCGGCGGGAAGGTCCTCTGCCTGCAGGCGCTCGGTAGGAGCGGGGAGGGCAAGCTCGATCTGTCCTTCGTCTGCCAGATGGATGTCAGCAGAGGACTCCAGCCCGCAGAGGTCAGCCAGGAGCATCTTCGAGAGCTCGAGGCCATTCAGTACCTGACTGCGCTTGACCTCGGCTTCACTGAGCTTTGTGCGGACGGAGAGGCCGTCGGCCTTCGTCGCTACACCAGCTGCGATAGAGGCATCTACGTCGCGCACGGTCTGCGTCAGTAGGGTCACGAGCTGGTCAAGTAAGTGGGACTTGCTGTCGAGGGAGATGATCTGCCAATAGGTCTCATCGACCTTCGTCTCGATCTCCGTAGCAGCTGTCTCACGGAGGTTGCCCTGGAGCTGCTCGGCGAGTGAGGCCATCTGATAGCCCGTGGTGATCTTACCACCGAGGTAGATGGGCTGGATGGCGGTGACGTTGGCTACCCATACGTTGCGCAGGTCGACGGTACCGAGGTGGCGCAGACGATCGGGGATGAGGAAGTTGAAGGAGCCAAGAGGCTTGTCCCAGTCGATGAGGTGGAATTCCTTCTGTATGTGCAGGTAGGCTCCGCGAGCCGTCACCTGAGGGAAGAACTTTGTGAAGACCTCTTGCTTACGGGCGTGGGCAGCTTCGCGCTCAGCGTCTTTCTGCTGGAGCACCCGGCTGTGGGTCTTGGCCATTTCGCGACACTCGTCGAGGGTGAGCTTCTCTTGGGCAGAGAGCAGCGACGTGCTGGCCACGAGCCCTGTGAGGAGGAGGGCTATACGCTTGGTGCGTACTGATAAACGTAGATCCATATAGCTATTTCTTATTCTTACTTAGTCTTGGGAGGGCTCGCGCTTGATCTGGCAGGTGATGCGGCCGAGCGCTTGGCGGATATTCTTCTTCGGGTGCATGATGATCTTCGCAGGCTGGAGGGTCGCTTCGGTGACCTCCTCGGGGGTGTTCATCAGCTTGCCTTGGACGAAAGGCATCAGTGTGCCTATCTCTCCAAGGTCGACACCGACGCCTTGCTCGAAGCTCGTGCATACGACCTCGGCGAAGGCACGCAGAGCGGACTCCACATCGATGCGGGAGAGCGAGCAAATACTGCTGATCTGCTCCATCACTTGGTCGATGCTTAGCTTCTCACGTTTTGTGGGGTAGGCGTAGTAAAGCGTCTTGCCAGCGCGAAGGCCCTGCTTAGATACCTTACTCTTTATCTCAAGAGTCATCATATTTCTTATCGTTTTTATGGGTGACCTATGTGTGGTGAATAAAATCACCTTACATAGGTAGTTTGTAATGCAAAGTTAGGTAATAAAATGTTATCAGCCAAATATTCATTGCTTTTCCCCCACATATAATCTTATTCATCAAGGAAGATGAGCTTGTCTTTGCTGAGGGAAAAAGCTCCCACGGCGTAGTGGTAGAGCCGCGAACGAGTATAGCATTACTTCTATCTACGTGCCTGGATCTAAAATCTACGCACGTGGATCTTAGAGTTTACGCACGTGGATGATAAATCTACCCGCGTAGATAAAGGAAATACACTACGTGTGAGAGATGATATCCCTATTACGATCTCATCATATCTCTATTGCTATCCCACTATTTCTATAGGCATGCATAGCGGGTAATTGTAGTGGAAGATACCGCTTGGCTGAGGGGAGACCGACGTGAATTAGCTGATAAAGGTGATTAAATTTCGGCTTTTTAATGGCTTGAAAAAGAGGTGTAAGTGCCTGAATGAATGTAGGTAGGGTAGTGTGTTCTCAAGAGCTTTACCCTTCGAGTTAATTGTATCGTGTGCGATATACGTAAGATTTGTATTACCTTTACAGTGGAAACAGATCATCAGCTATAAGGAAGGGATAGACTCTAATGAGCGGGGCGGTCTTATCAGGCTGCTCGATACCTCTTGCTTTCTCACTAAGTAGCTCTAAGGAGCACCCCGATATTCTTACTCCCTGTAGCACTTCACATTAAATAGATTCAGCTATGTCAATCAAGGTTTTATACACGACTTCGGCTCGTGTCGAAGGTGGCCGCCGCGAAGGCCACGCAGTAAGTAATGATGGTGTACTCGATGTACAGCTTCGCTCACCCAAGGAACTCGGTGGTCAGGGCGATGGTACCAACCCCGAGCAACTCTTTGCAGCTGGCTATGCCGCCTGCTTTGATAGCGCCCTCGGTCTCGTCCTGCGCCAGAGCAAGCTCCGTGCGACGACGGCCGTCACCGCAGAGGTCAGCCTCGGCGAGAATGGTGAAGGTGGCTTCGGCCTCGCTGTCAAGCTCCGTGTCGAGGTCGATGGTATCGATCGTGAGGCTGCACAGCAGGCTATGGAGCGTGCCCATCAGGTATGTCCCTACTCCAACGCGACGCGCGGTAACATCGACGTGACCCTCGAGCTCGTATGATGCCCGCTGCGCTCCCGACGAGCAAGACGCAGCACGCCTTTCGTATCCTCCTCGGGCTCTTCCTCCTCTATGCGGGGATCAGCCATATGACCTTCCGCCGTGCGGACTTCGTGGCGCAGGTGCCCGACTGGCTCACGATGAGCAAGGACTTCGTCGTGCTGGCCTCGGGTGTCGTGGAGATGCTCTTAGGGCTCTCGCTCGTGGTGCTCTATCGTCAGCGCGTGTGGGTCGGGCTGGTCGTAGCGATCTTCTTCGTGGCGATCTTCCCTGGCAACATCCATCAGTACACGGAGGGGATCAGCGCCTTCGGGCTCGATACGGATACGAAGCGCTTGGTGCGCCTCTTCTTCCAGCCACTGCTGGTCCTCTGGGCTCTGTGGTCCACAGGCGCGCTCAAGGCACTATGCCAGCGCTCTAAGTGCTAAGCCCTATCTCTCAACTCTAATCTACGGCGTAGCCCATAGGTGCCGAAGGAGTAGCCTCCCTCAGTGCCTATGGGGTGCGCGTTCTTCGAAGATATATACATCGCATGTCCTCATCTTCACTCCTTCTGGAGGATCAGCTTTGCTTCCGCTTCTACACGGTCGTCCGACTGATCACACGCCTCTACCAGCCTCATCTTGATCGTCTGGGGCTGACCTATCCGCAGTATCTGGTCTTGCTCGTCCTGTGGGAGCAGGACGGGGTGCCCCTCAGTCACATCGTAGATCGTCTGGGGCTGAATACGAATACGCTTACGCCACTTCTGAAGCGTCTCGAGGCGGCAGGCTTCGTCACGCGTACGCGTGGTACGGTCGATAGCCGGCAGGTGATCCTCTGTCTTACACCTCAGGCGAAGGCCTTGCGTGAGGAGGCTGAGGATATCCCCTCGCTCTTCTCCTGTAAGCTGCGAGATGCAGGCTGTGCCGAGGGCGAACTATCGGCACTCCGTGAGCAGCTCGATCATCTGATCCCTCTCTTGGAGACTGTCACCCAGTCCGCGGGAGTATAGCTCCTCTTCTCAATAGGGATAAAGCGCCCCGCCCCACACCGTAAGCCTGATGGCTCGTGGTGTGGGGCGGGGTGTTTTGTATGGATTATGGGGCGGAGCGGGGCGCGCTTACTTGCGGTAGTCCTGCTCGATGTAGTCGATGAAGGCCTTGTTCACCAGGTGCGAACCGCCAGCGGTGGGGTAGTTGCCGCTGAAGTACCAGTCACCAGGGTGCCCAGGGATTGCCGTGTGCAGACCCTCCAGGCTCTGGAAGACCAGCTCAACCTCGGCCTTGGTGTCTATGGGACGAAGGAGCTCGACCATCTTGCGGGAGATCTCTTCGGGCGAGAAGGGAGCGTAGATGGCCTTGACGACATTCTCCACGTGCTTGTTGTGCGAGACGCTCTCCAGCTCACGCGCCTTCTGATACTGCTCCTCGAGGAGGTACTGCATGCCTCGCTCTTCGATGAGGGCGATAGCAGCGCGGAAGGCGATGAACCCCTTCATCTTGCTCATATCGATGCCGTAGTAGTCGGGGTAGCGGACCTGTGGGCAGCTCGAGACGATGACGATCTTCTTCGGGCCGAGGCGGTCGAGGATCCCGATGATACTCTGGCGCAGGGTCGTCCCACGCACGATGCTGTCGTCGATGACGACGAGGTTGTCCACGCCACGCTCTACGGTGCCGTAGGTGATGTCGTAGACGTGCGCTGCGAGCTCATTGCGGCTCTTACCCTCGGAGATGAAGGTGCGGAGCTTGATGTCCTTGATAGCGACCTTCTCCGTGCGGACGCGTGCGGAGAGGATCTCACGTAGCGCTTCGTCGGAGAGCGAAGGCGTGCTCTTGATCTGTCGGAGCTTCTCCTCGGTGAGGTGCTTGTCCATACCCTCGATCATACCGTAGTAAGCGACTTCGGCCGTGTTGGGGATGAAGGAGAAGACCGAGTGGCGTAGGTCGCCACCGATAGCACGGAGGATAGCGGGCGTGAGCTGCTCACCGAGAGCCTTACGCTCGCGGTAGATGTCGACGTCACTACCACGGGAGAAGTAGATGCGCTCGAAGCTACAAGCCTGATCCCGCTTGGGCTGGATGATCTGCTCGGTGCGGACCTCCGCAGCGCGATTGACGAGAATAGCTTGCCCTGGGTGAAGCTCGGTGATCTGCTCGGCGGGGACGTTCATCACTGTCTGGATGACGGGGCGCTCGGAGGCCAAGACGACGACTTCATCGTCGATATAGTAGAAGGCAGGACGGATGCCGTGGGGGTCACGCATAGCGTAGGTCTCGCCGCTACCCGTCTCACCGCACATGACGAAGCCCCCGTCCCAGAGGGGGGCACACTGGCGCAGAACGTTTGCCAGATCGATGCGCTCCTCGATATAGTGCGTGATATCCATGCCCGTGAGGCCGTGGGTACGGCTCTCGTTGAAGAGACGCTCGACCTCGCGGTCCAGGCGGTGCCCGAGCTGCTCAAGCAGGATGTGCATGTCGGAGACGTGGCGGGGATGCTGCCCAACAGAGGTAATGGCGTCGAAGACGTTGGTGACGTTCGTGAGGTTGAAGTTACCACAGATGGAGAGGCACTTAGCGCGCCAGTTGCTGCGGCTGATCATGGGGTGCACGTAGGTCAGGCCACTCTTGCCCGTCGTGCTATAGCGCAGATGTCCCATGAGGCAGGAGCCAGCGAAGGGTAGGTAGCGCTCGGCATAGGCTGCATCGGTGAGCTTCTCTGCGGGGACGTCAGCGAAGGAGGCGTAGACGGAGTTGAAGATCTCTTGGATGGCGGAGGCACCTTCGGCGCGCTCGCGGAAGAGATATTCGTCACCAGGAGCCGCGTGGAGCTTGACGACAGCAAGCCCAGCACCTTCCTGACCACGGTTGTGCTGCTTCTCCATGAGGAGATAGAGCTTATTGAGGCCATACATCCAGGTGCCATACTTCTCTTGGTAGTAGGCGAGGGGCTTACGCAGGCGGATCATCGCCACGCCACATTCGTGCTTGAGGGGTTCCATTGAGTGAAGGGATAAATCTATGGAGTCGGTATAGAGGAAAGAAGTAAAGATGCGCATGCCTCCCTCAGCGGGGAGTATGCGCATCTTTGACTTATCTATTTGTGCATAGGAGGGTGCCGAGGATTAGCGCTTGCCTTGCTTCTGAGCTTTGCGCTGCTGCTCCTGCTGGAGGCGCTGAGCTTCCTCGAGGCGCTGCATCCACTTGGACTTCTTGCGGGGCTTCTTCTTGTTCTCTTCGAGCTGGCGGAGGAGCTTGTCCTCGTTGAGCGTCCAGCGGAAGGCGAAGTACTGCAGGATGGTGATGAGCGTGGAGACGAAGTAGTAGTAGCTAAGACCCGAGGCGTTCTGGTTGAACATGAAGAAGAACATGATCGCCATTATATAAGGCATCATCTTCATGCCGGCCATACCTTCGCCCGAGGGGCTCTGATTCATCGTGTAGCGCGTGTAGAGGATGTTCGTCACCGTCATCAGCACGCAGAAGAGGCTCAGGTGGTTGCCCAGGAAGGACGAGATGAGGGGGATGTTTGCATTCCACGAGATGACAGCATCATAGGTAGAGAGGTCATCAGCCCAGAGGAAGCCCTGTCCGCGCAATAGGATGGAGGTAGGGAAGTACATGTACAGCGCGATGAGGAAGGGCATCTGCAGCAGCATAGGCAGACAGCCGCTCATGGGGCTGGCACCAGCAGAGCGATAGAGATTCATCGTCTCGGTCTGACGCTTCATCATCTGATCCTGCTCCTTGCCGGGGTACTTAGCGTTGATGGCCTCGATCTGAGGGCGCAGTACACGCATCTTCGCCTGCGACATGTAGCTCTTGTAGGTGAAGGGCCAGAGAAGCATCTTGATGAAGAGCGTCATCAAGAGGATGATGATACCCCAGTTCGACAGGAAGCCAGAGAGGAAGGTCACCACGGGGATGATCAGATACTGGTTGATCCAGCGGAAGACGCTCATGCCGAGGTAGACGAGGTGGTCGAGGTGTAGGGCGTTTGCCTTGTCGACACCTTCGTCATAGCCCTTCAGGAGGTCGTAGTCGTTGGGGCCGAAGAAGAACATAAAGGGCACGACGGTCTCCGTCTCCTTGACCGAGATGGGGAAGGTCCCCTTGAAGTCGCCGGAGCGGACGTAGCCGCTACCTTCGCCCTCGGTCTTGAGGGTGAGCTTATTGTCCTTGAAGCCCGTAGCCGAAGCGATCAGTACGGAGCTGAAGTACTTGTCCTTGAAGGCTACCCAGCGCAGCGTCTCTTGGATGTCTTCGCTGGCTTCGCTGGTCGTCTCGAGACGGTCTACATCGCCCTGAGGGTAGTGGTAGTAGATACCGCTATACTGCCCCTCGAACTTCCAGGACTGCTCCTGCTGGGGGATGCGCTGGCGCCACTCGATATCCTGCAGCGCAATGTTCACGGGGAGGAAGTGACGAAGCTCGTGACCGCGGATGGTGAAGTCTACGCGGTAGTCGGAGCTGCGGAGCTTATATACGTAGTCGAGGTAAGCTGACTCGTCGAGCTGCATACGCAGGGTAGCAGTGGAGTCGGTAGCTTCGATGATGTCGAAGTTGGCATCAGCCGTGCTCACCATACGGTTGTCGAGCGTGCGCAGGGGGAGGTCCAGACGAGTGTCGCCCTTACGGAAGAGATGTACGGGCTTCTTCGACTGGTCGAGATAGTCTGCGAGTACGGCTTCGACAGGAGCACCACCACGGGTGGAGATGGAGAGTGTGAGCTTCTCGTTCTTCAGTACGATGACCTTCTCTTCCTTAGCCTGCTGGTAAGGGGCGAGGATGGGGGCACCCGTGCTGTCGAGGGCGGCGGTGTCAGCCGTGGCCTGTGGGGTAGCGGGCTGCTGAGCTACGACGTGGGTGGTATCCGCTGGTGGCGGTGTCTGCTGAGTCGGGTCGGGCTTGCTGAACCAGGTGAACCCGATGAGTACGGCCCCAATGAGTAGGGCTCCGATGAGTGTATTCTTATCCATTAATCTATACTATGCCTCCACACGCACCGGTGGTGCTGGAGACGATGTGATACAGTCGCGGGGGGCTGTTCTTAGCCCTGATGGCGCTCGCCACCATGCTTGATCGCTTCCTTCACGAAGGCGAGGAAGAGTGGGCTGGGGTGGAGTACCGTGCTGCGGTACTCGGGGTGATACTGCACGCCGACATACCAAGGATGTCCGCTGAGCTCTACCGTCTCGACGAGCCCCGTGTCAGGGTTCTCCCCTGCACAAATCATGCCAGCTGCTTCGTAAGCCTCGCGATACTGGCTGTTGAACTCGAAGCGATGGCGGTGACGCTCACGGATGAAGTCCGAGCCATAGGCGGCAGCGATCTTCGATCCTGGGCGCAGTACGCAGTCGTAGCCTCCGAGACGCATCGAGCCTCCGAGGTCGGAGATGCTCTTCTGCTCTTCCATGAGGTCGACGACCTTGTGTGTGGTCGTGGGGTCAATCTCCGTGGTGTGGGCATCACTCCAGCCCAAGACGTTGCGGGCAAACTCGATGACCATGCACTGCATACCGAGACAGATACCCAGCGTGGGGATGCCGTGCTCGCGGGTATAGCGCAGGGCGACGAACTTCCCATCGACACCGCGGGAGCCGAAGCCCGGAGCTACGACGACGCCATCGACACCACCCAGCAGTTCGGCTACATTCTCCTCAGAGACCTTCTCGCTGTGTACCGAGATGAGGCGGAGCTTGCGGCCGCTGTAGGTAGCAGACTGCAGGAGCGCTTCGTCGATGGACTTGTAGGCATCCTGCAGCTCGACGTACTTACCGATGAGGGCGATGGTGACGACGTCCTTAGCTTCTTCGCGCAGGGCGAGGAACTTCTTCCACTCCTTCAGCTCGGGCTTAGCCTCGGGCGTGATACCGCTCTTCTTGAGCACGATCTCATCGAGATGCTGATCGCCGAGTGCCAAGGGGACCTGATAGATGGTGGGGACGTCGACGCTCTGCACGACGGACTCTGCTGAGACATTACAGAAGAGTGCGACCTTGCGGAGGATGTCGCTGCTGAGCGTGTGCTCGGTGCGCAGGACGAGGATGTCAGGCTGGATACCGACCTCCTGGAGCTGCTTGACGGAGTGCTGGGTGGGCTTGGTCTTCACTTCGCCAGCCGCAGCGATATAGGGGACGTAGGTCAGGTGGACGCACAGGCAGTTCTGCCCGAGCTCCCACTTGAGCTGTCGTACGCTTTCGAGGAAGGGGAGGGATTCGATATCGCCGACGGTACCACCGATCTCGGTGATGACGAAGTCGTACTGCTTCTTGAGGCCAAGGAGCTTGACGTTGCGCTTGATCTCGTCGGTGATATGGGGGATGACCTGTACGGTCTTGCCGAGGTAGTCGCCCTTACGCTCCTTGCGGATGACGTTTTGGTAGATACGCCCGGTGGTGATGTTGTTGGCTCGTGATGTCGCTATGTCGAGGAAGCGCTCATAGTGTCCGAGGTCCAGGTCGGCTTCGTGCCCGTCATCGGTGACATAGCATTCGCCGTGCTCGTAGGGATTGAGGGTGCCTGGGTCAATGTTGATGTAGGGGTCGAACTTCTGTATCGTGACACTGTAGCCACGTGCCTGTAGGAGCTTGCCGAGAGAGGCAGCTACGATCCCCTTGCCTAAGGAAGAGACGACGCCCCCCGTGACGAAGATGTACTTTGTTTCCACTATGCGCTATTATATATCGGATGAAGCGTACTCCAGCTATGGCCACACGCCCCTTGCCTTGCAGGGGTAGGGACGAGCTGATAAGTACTCCACCCAAGTTACCCTGCAAAGATACGCTTTTTACCCGCTATGCCCTCCGCCTTAGAAGCGGAAGCCCAGGGAGAGGCCCATGTTGAAGATATAGGATTGGTATTTGAGGTTCGAGACCTTCACATTGTTATCCGTCTTGTTGTCAAAGGTGAAGACAGCCTGCTCCGTCATGCTTAGGAGTTCGCTGCGGATAGCTTCTTCGAGGACAGCATGGCTGACATCATCGAAGTTCGCCTTGAAGCTCCCTCGAGCAAAGCCGCGTCCGACCCCGAGGATGTGCCAGTCTAAGACGATGTTCTTCCGTCGGCCAAAGAGCCATTGTGCCCCGATGTTGATGCCGAAGGAGTGCATCGTGGCACTGCCGTTATAGCGCACGTCGAAGAAGTTCGTCCCACTGCCTACCATATGATGGTGTACATACATACGCTGGTGGGAGAATTCGCTGTGCTGGGCACGGTAGTACGCCTCCATATAGAAGCCATGCCCCATGCCCCCATTGAGATAGCATCTTATCTGAGGGGAAGCGGCTATATACCTCGGCTGCTCGGGAGAGAAGACGAAGGAGTTGCTCATGAAAAAGGGCTGGGCGTGGAAAGCACCTGACTGCTTCTCTGTGGCTCCGTCAGGGGAGAACTCGAGGGAGAGCTGCGCACTGGCACCTCGTGTGATGAGACGCTCGACCTTGAGATTGAGATGCCCCAGGATGTCGTTGAAGGGGTCAGTCTTGATGATGGTCTTCCCGTCGACGAGGGAGTAGAGCTGCGGGAGGTCAGTCTGTGGAGTCTGCGCCAGCATCGGGAGTGAGCCGAGGCCGAGCATAAGAGCTGTAAGTGTCTTTCGCATAATTGATGGTGTGTGTAGAACGTGCTTTGGGCGAGATAAATGAGTGCCTTAGAAACGGAAGCCGATAGAGAGCCCCATGTCGAGGACGTAGGCTTGGTATTTGATATTGGTGATTCTTACCGTATGGCCCTCTTTGTTGTAGGAGATCTCAGCATCCTTCCCATCGTTGGGGAGGCTTCCTCGGAAGGCTTCTTCGAAGTTATTGCGGTTGGCTGGTGGGATAAAGCTCCCGTAGAGATCCCCTCGGACGAAGCCACGTCCTATCCCAGCGATGTACCAGTCT
>ERZ773213.1632-NODE-1632-length-11505-cov-11.419127_pt1 | contig 11505 bp, 8 predicted proteins | sample MGYA00580996_ERZ773213 | MGnify/ENA primary metagenome ERZ773213 (study PRJEB29015, sample SAMEA2738152) | human oral metagenome | biome: human oral; feature: human-associated habitat; material: saliva | place: China | collected 2197 ...
AACCAGCAGCGAAGCCCCCTAACAAGGCGTTGACGTCATGACTGCTTTGGCCTGTGTGCGCCTTGCAGTATGGGAGGATATTGATGTTATATTTTGCCTCACAAGATAGCGGCCTAAACCCTGCCCTGGAAGATATACAGGCCAATAGTGACACCCATACAGAAGCCATTAGCTGGTACAAGCCAATAAACCGTACTACACACTGGGGCAGGTAAACAATCAAGTATGGAATACTCATCTTGATGAGATATGCTACCGGCGTGCGCTTGACCTTAACTCATATTCCTAAGACCTACAAGACATATAGTCACGTCTCAGGGTGAAGACGCCGAATACCATCACCCCTATATCATCCTTACATAACAATTATATGGAGGGCCCTCATGCCTAGCGGCGTGCTTGATGTACTGTGGACCGCGGTGTTTCTCGTGGGTATCGCGTTGGCGCTGTACTGTCTGCTCACGATTCACCGCAGCCCGTACTTTAGTGAGGTGCAGAAGCTCAAGTGGCTCCTGTTCACCTTGGCGCTACCGTTTCTTGGCCCTATCGCCTGGATTTTACGTTCACGCGCCGAGAAGCGGGAGGCTGCGCAGCGGCCCTCACCCGATACGCAGAATACTCAGCCGCCCAGCAATGACGCCCCATAGGATGCTAAACGCCGCAGGGCGTACACCACTGTTCGGTCTTGCTGGATATTTATGCTGATGTTTGGCCCGCCGGGTGCTGCAGACACTCAGGAAAGACGGGTATAAAAATCCCCGGTTCAACTGAACCGGGGATTAGTTGGTGCGCGAGGGGGGAGTTGAACCCCCACGCCCTCACGGGCACACGGACCTGAACCGTGCGCGTCTGCCTATTCCGCCACTCGCGCAAGTGTCTTACAACCTGTGGTTGCAGGCAACATATAGAACTATACGCACCCCTTGGCCCCCTGTCCAATCCAATTTTAGTAACCTTATTCACATCACATGACGGATTTTTACGCCCTATTATCGGGGTGTAATGGTATGGAACATCCACGCATGGTGCACCAGAATTCACCGTAGTGCCTCTTCAGCACCCGGTTTTACCGCGAAAATAACCCCGATTCTGCATTAATCACCGCCTATCGCATAGAATAGCGTTGGGTGTGTGTATCTAACGCACGCACAGCATATGCACAGTTAAAATCGCTAGACTGTACCTTTCGCGGGCCCGCGCGGGCTCACGGCAGTACAATCGGCACGGATCGTTAGGAGGAGGCGGCAATGAAGTTTATGGACAGGCTTGAGCGGCTAGAACAAGGCATTGGGCAGGCCGTTGGCTTCTCCAAAGGCTTCGGCACCTTCGAAAAAGCAGATATTGCAAACCGTATTCGCACGGTCATGGACGATGAATCCTACATCGATCCCAACGAGATGCTGATGGCCCCCAATATTTATGCGGTTAATTTCTCTCCCGCAGATTTTGACAGGATACGGGAGTGGGGCAACCCGTTTGCTATTGAGCTCTGCGACCTCGCCATTTCACACGCGCGAGCGCAGGGATACTCGCTCATTGGGGCGGTGCGCATCACCTTCCATTCCTTACCGGAGGTTCACCCCGGTGATTTCCAGGTGGTGCCCACGTTTGAGTACTTTTCCACCCCGCCCGCTCAGGGTGCCCTGCCGGTGCAGACACCGGTCAATGATGGCCCGCCGAGCCCACATGGGGCGCCCTCCTACAGCCCGGTGCGCCCGCCGCGTGCACGGTCGCTGCCGACGCGCATCACCAAGCCGCAGGCCGCACCGGCGCAGCAGCCTCCGCAGGCTCCGCCCGCCCCCGCCCCGCAGCCGCTGGTACCGCACCTTGAGATTGATGGGCAGCCCATTGAGCTGACCTCGTTCCCGGTAGTTATTGGGCGCGGCAGTGTGGCTGATATCCGTGTGGATGGTAAGAGTATTTCCCGCCGCCACCTGCAGATTTCGCACCAGAGCGGGGCATACATTGTGACCGATTTGGGCTCCACTAATGGCACGATGCTCAACGGCACCGCCCTGCGCACCCCCGCAACTTTGCACGACGGTTCTCTCCTGCGACTAGGCGATACGAGCATCTTCTTCCGTATGATGCCCGCCGGGGGTGCTCTCTAGTGGCCTCTGAGCTTACCGTCATTATCCTGCGCTTCGCGTTTTTGGCGCTGCTGTGGTTCTTCGTGTTTCTGGTGTTGGCCGCAGCACGCCGCGACTTGGGGCTGGGGAAGAATTTCCGCACAGTCTCGGTGGATGCGTTCGCCTCCCCTGCCCTGCCGGCGGCTGAGCAGGCCCCGGTGGCTGCTCCCCCGGCGCGCCCGTCCCAGTTGGTGATCACTGAGGGCGCGCAGGCTGGTGCCATGATGCAGCTGGGGGATGAGCCCATCACGATTGGACGCGCAAACGATATTGAGGTTTCGCTTCAGGATGACTACGCCTCGGGACGCCACGCGCGCCTGTTCCCGCAGGGCTCCCGCTGGTTCCTTGAAGACCTTGGCTCAACGAACGGCACCTATGTGGACGGCCAGCGCCTTAGCCGTGCCACCGTCATTGAGCCGGGCACCGAATTTAGGGTGGGTGGCACCACCATGCAGTTGAGGGGGTAGTCGGTGAAGATTGCCTTCCGTTTCGCGGCACGCTCCGATGTGGGTGTGCGCCGCAGCAAAAATGATGATTCCGGCTACGGGGGCCGGTATCTTGCCGTGGTTGCCGACGGCATGGGCGGGCACGTGGGCGGTGACGTCGCGTCCGCCACAGCGGTACTTAACCTGACCCCGCTGGATCACCCCGATTTTGACGGCACCGCGGGCGTGTACCTGGCGGATGAGATTCAAAGCGCGAACAGCATCATTAACGATCTGGCGCATGAGGATTCGCGGCTGGCGGGGATGGGCACCACCTGCACCGCCCTGCTCATTGACGGTGACAAGATTGAGCTGGCGCATATTGGCGATTCCCGAGCCTACCGTTTGCGCCCGGGCCCGGACGGGAAGTTCGAGCAGATCTCGACAGATCACACGTTTGTGCAGCGCCTGCTGAATGAGGGGCGCATCACCCCGCAGGAGGCTGTGCACCACCCGCACCGCAACGTCATTATGCGTGTGCTTGGTGATGTGGACGCCTCACCTGAGCTTGAGCTGCAGACCCTTGATGCGGTGCCGGGAGAGCGCTGGGTGTTGGCTTCTGATGGGCTGGACTCGGTTGTTCCCGATTCCGATATTGAGGCGGTTTTGCGCTCCACCGACGATTTGGAGCAGATTGCTGATGTCCTCATCCAGATGACCCTGGAGCGCGGTGCGCCCGATAACGTGACGGTAGTGGTCGCCCAGGTGATTGACCGCAGCGTGCTGCCTGAGGATGAGCCGGTGGGCGAGTCTGCCGTGCCGGATGCGCCCAGCCTGCCGGCTTCTATTGCCCCGACCGTGCCCAATACCACCGGGGATGAGGATACGATGCGTATCCCCCCTGAAGACCCCACCGAGGTGAACCCCGCCGGTGGCGACAGCCCCGGTTCGGCGCATATTCGCCGCCGGTTCCGGCGTGCACGCGATTTAACCGGGTCTTTGCTGCACGAGGAGGAACTGCACAAACGCGGCGCGGTTGAGGTGATTCATACCTCCGCTGAGATTCTGCGTGGGCAGCTTGGGCAGCGCCCGCACCAGCTGGTGGGTTCAGCCGCTTCGGCGACAGAAACCGGGATGATCCCGGCTGTGGTGGACCGCACCCTGGAGCACCGCGCCACCTTGGCGCAGCGGGTGCCGCTGACTACTGAGGGTGAGACGGCGCAGCTTCCCGAGGAGCTTGAGGCCATGCTCACCGTGGATGCGGCTAAGCACCGCCCACGCCGCTGGCCGCTGCGCATTTTCGTGCTGCTGCTGGTGGTTGGGGTGCTCTCGGCTGCCGCGTGGACGGGTATGCGCTGGATTAGCGGCCGCTACTATGTGAGCGACAGCAACGGCAAGGTGTCAATCTATAACGGTATTCCGCAGACCCTTGGGCCTATCCGGTTCTCGCATGTGGTTGAGGAAAGTAACGTGTCGGTTAATGACCTCTCGGACCATAACCGTGCGCTGCTGAAAGACACGATTTCGGCCGACAGTATTGATGAGGCGCGCGTGGTGGTGAACCGTCTGCAGACGCAGGCGAACCTGAACGCGCACCCGAGTCCTTCGCCTTCACCTTCTTCTTCAGCCAGCCCGTCTGGGAGCGCGAAGCCTTCCGAGAGCCACAACCCGTCGGTGACCCCCACTCCCACCCCGAGCGCGGAGGAATCCGGTAACGCCACGGTTCCGTTAATGCCCGGCACCGAGGGTGCCGCTACCACGGAAGGGGACGTGGGTACCGTAACTGGTGAAGGGGGTGCGCATCATGGCTAGTTCCCTCTTCTCCCGACGCGACCCGAACGCCCCGAAGTCACGCCGGTTCGTTGAGATTGTACTGCTGGTTTTAGCGGTGGGCATCAGCTCGGGTGCGCTGTACCTGCGGAACCCTGAAGAGGCATTTGGCAGCTCGTCAAGCGCCTGGCTCATGGGCACCGTTGTATTAGGCGTGGGAGCGCTGATTCTGCATGTGGTGCTGGGGCTTCGGGCACGGTACGCCGACCCGTTTATCTTACCGATCGTGATTGTGCTCAACGGTGTCGGTTTGGCCATGATTTACCGTATCGACTCGGATTTGAAGTACCCGGTGGGTGACTCGCAGCTGTTTTGGACGGGCCTGTCGATGCTCGCCTGCGCCGTGGTTATCTACTTCCTGCGGGATCACCGGGTGCTGCGTAAGGTCACCTACATTTCGTTGGCGTTGTCCCTTATTTTGCTGGTGCTGCCGCTGCTGCCGATTATTGGTCAGGAGATTAACGGTGCGCGCATCTGGATCTCCATTGCGGGCCGCACCTTCCAGCCGGGTGAGGTCGCGAAGATTACCCTGGCGATTTTCTTCGCCGGGTACCTTTCGACCCACCGCGATTTGATTCTTGTGGCGGGGCGGCGCATTGGGCCTATTCAGCTGCCCCGGTTCAGGGATTTGGTGCCGGTGTTTTTGGCGTGGCTGGCGAGCATTGGGGTGCTGGTGTTCCAGCATGACCTTGGGTCGTCAATCCTGTTCTTTGGCCTGTTCATGGCGATGCTGTACCTTTCAACGGGTAAAACCTCGTGGCTGGTCACCGGTGGTATTGGCGTGGTGGCTGGTGGGTTCTTGGCGTACCACTCCATTTCGCACGTCCATGACCGCATCTACGCGTGGGTGCACGCCTTCGACAACGATATTTACAACAGCTCCTACGGTGGTTCTCGGCAGATCCTGCAGGGTGTCTTTGGACTCTCCTACGGCGGGCTGTTTGGCCGCGGCTGGGGGCAGGGACGCACCTACCTGGTGCCGTACGCTAACTCGGATATGATTATCACCTCCCTCGGTGAGGAGCTGGGCCTGCTGGGTTTGGGCGCGATCCTCATGATGTACCTGGTGCTGGTCTCACGCGGGTACCGTGCCGCGCTGGGCACCCGCGACGGTTTTGGGAAGCTGCTGGCGGCTGGGCTGTCCACCGTTATGGTGCTTCAGCTGTTTGTGGTGGTTGGCGGCGTGACTCGGCTGATCCCGCTGACCGGTTTGACCACCCCGTTCATGTCTGCTGGCGGCTCGTCGTTGGTGGCGAACTGGATTATTGTGGCGCTGTGGCTGGCGATTTCGCATTCGGCACGTGCCCCGCACGGCGTGGTCGATTTTGATGCCCCACGGGGTATTGACTACGGCAGTAACGATTACGAACCTGAAGGTGCGACCAGTGTTCTGGCGCGTATTTCTACGGCATCAACAGAAGGGAGCCAACGTGGATAGGGCGATTCGCCGCATGTGGATGTCTGCCGCGTGCGTCTTTATCTTGCTAATGGGCACCCTGAGCTATATTCAGTTCTTTGATGCGCAGATGCTCATGGAGCACAAGTGGAACACCCGTGCCCTGTACGATAACTACGGTTCGCAGCGCGGTTCGATCGTGGTGAACGGAACTGAGATTGCTTCCTCAGTGAAATCTAACGACGAGTACAACTATCAGCGCGTATATTCCGAACCTGAGAAGTATGCTGGTATTACCGGCTACTTCTCGTCGGTGTACGGTTCGACGGGTATTGAGTCGGCTCTGGATAAGGAGCTTTCGGGTACCTCGGACAGCCAGTTCTATGATCGTGTGGCGCAGCTGTTCTCGGGTAATTCCACGCGCGGGGCCAGTGTTGAGCTGACTGTGGACGATAAGCTGCAGACCCTCGCCTACCAGCTGCTGCAGGGCAGGAAGGGTTCTATTGTGGCGATGAACCCGAAAACAGGGGAAATTCTGGCGATGGCATCCTCGCCTTCATATGACCCGAATAAGTTGGCTGCGCATAATGAGCAGTCGGTGATCGCCGACTACACGAAGCTGACCCAGGATCAGCAGTCCCCGCTGTTTAACCGTGCGATCGCGGGTAACACCTACTCACCGGGTTCGACGTTCAAAATTATTGATGCCGTGGCCGCGCTGGAGTCGGGGAAGTATGACGAGAAGTCCGTGATTGATAACCCGGCGCAGCTTCCGCTGCCGGGCACCAATGTGACCCTGCCGAACTTTGTGAATGGTCAGTGTGCCACCCGCACGCAGGCGACGATTGAGTGGGCGTTAGCGCAGTCGTGTAATACTCCGTTTGCGAATATCGCCCTCGATTTGGGGCAGGAGAAGATTTCTCAGACCGCCTCAAAGTTCGGGTACGGCCAGGATTTGTCGATCCCGTTGAAGGTCACCAAGTCGGATTTCCCCTCCGATATGACGAAGAGCCAGCTGGCTCAGGCGTCGGTGGGCCAGTATGACGTGAAAACCACGCCGCTGCAGGTGGCGATGACCTCCGCGGCGATTGCGAACGGTGGTGTGCAGATGAAACCTAATCTGGTTCGTTCGGTGAAGACCAGCAACCTGAGCACGTTGTCTGAGTTCTCTCCCGAGAAATTGCGCACCTCAACTTCCCAAAAAGTCGCCGATCAGGTGAAACAATGGATGGTGAACTCGGTCGATAATGGTATTGCGTCCGGTGCGGGTGTGTCGGGCGTGAAGGTGGCGGGTAAGACCGGCACCGCCGAGATTGGCACGACCGGGTTGAACAATTCCTGGTTTACCGGTTTCGCCCCGGCGGATGACCCCAAGATTGCTATTGCGGTCGTCTATGAGGATATTGATGTGTCCACGGGCGCGAAGCTTTCGACTAATGCAGGTAAACAACTCTTTGAGGCGGTGTTGAACAAGTGAGGCCTTCGGCTGATGTCACCTTGGGCGGTCGCTATACCCTGACTGAACGTATCGCTGTAGGCGGTATGGGTGAGGTCTGGAAGGCGCGCGATAAGGTTCTTGGGCGCATCGTCGCAGTGAAAATCCTGAAAGAGGAGTACACGGGTGACCCCGGGTTCTTGGAGCGGTTCCGCGCGGAGGCGCGCCACACCGCGCTGCTGAACCACCCGGGGGTGGCGAACGTGTTTGATTACGGCGAGGAAGATAACTCGGCGTATCTGGTCATGGAGCTGGTTCCCGGGGAGCCGCTATCGAACATTATTGAGCGTGATAGCACTATCCCGGCGGATCGTATCCTGAACATTATTGCGCAGACGGCGCGCGCGCTGGCGGCAGCGCACGCGCAGGGCCTGGTGCACCGCGATGTGAAGCCGGGTAACCTGATTATCACCCCGGATGACCGCGTGAAGGTAACCGACTTCGGTATCGCCCGGCTGGCGAACCAGGTTCCGCTCACAGCCACGGGTCAGGTGATGGGTACCGCCCAGTACTTGGCCCCTGAGCAGGCGACCGGGCAGACCGCGACCCCCTCATCCGATATGTATTCACTGGGTATTATCGGGTACGAGGCGTTGGCGGGGCACCGCCCGTTTACGGGCGAGTCGCAGATCGCTATCGCTTTGGCGCAGGTGAATGATACCCCGCCGCCGCTTCCTGACAGCGTCTCGCCAACAGCGCGGGCACTGATTATGTGCCTGCTGGCGAAGGACCCCTCAGAGCGTCCCGCGAGCGCTACAGCACTGGCGGCGGCGATTGACGCTATCCGCCGTAACGATGTGCGTGCGGCGTTGAAGGCCGTGCCCGCACTTAAACAGTTCATGCCGAAGTCGGCGACAGCTGCGACGGCGACGCAAACCCAGACTCAGGTGCAGCAGAGCGCTGCTACAGGTGCTACGGGGGCTATCACTGCCGCGGCTGCGCCCCGGTTCGGTTCGGGTGGGCGGTTCTCGCCGAATCCGACGACCGCGCCCATCCCGCCGGTCGCTGGCACCGGTGCACAGCCGGTGCAGCATGTTGATGATGAGGACGAGCCGGAGCAGAAGCGTTCAGGCATCGTTAAGTGGATTGTTATCGGTGTGGTAATTCTGCTGGTGGTTGCCCTGGCCCTGTGGGCTGCCACTGCGCTGCAGGGTTCCCCTAAGAACGACCCAAGCGGCAGCCCGTCGGTGAGCGCCTCGGCGTCCCCCTCGGAGCAGGAGCCTTCGAGCAGCCCGGCTACGAATAACCCGGATACGCAGAAGCAGAATAATGTGACGGTGAACCCTGCCGAGTTCGTGGGCCGTAGCCTGCTGGAGGTGACGAACGAGCTGTCCCAGATGGGTCTGCAGGTTAAACCTGAGGGTGTTGACTCGAACGAGGCGAAGGACACGGTGCTGTCGGTCTCCCCGTCAGGTTCGGTGGAGAAGGGTACAAGCATTATTGTGAAGTACTCGAATGGCCCGAAGACGGCGACTATCCCCACCGGGCTGATTGGCCAGGATAAGGACACCGCCTCTGCAGCGATCGTCAAATTGGGCATTAATGTGAATCAGATATCGGAGCATTCTGATACGGCGGCCCCGGGTACGGTGCTGCGCATTACCCCGCTGCCTGGCACTCAGGTTCCCCTTCATAGTAGTGTAGATGTGTACATCGCTGATGCCTCTTCCGGTCAGGGGTCCGGAGGAGCAGCCCCATCAGCAAATACCTCTACGAGTGCGAGCGCAAGCGCGAGTGCAAGTACACCACCGAGGCAGCCTACTTCCGCTCCCGCGAGCACAAGCGCTACCTCCTCCGCCAGCGCGGCTGCTGCCACGCCGTCAGAGTAGTGAATGGTGCCCAGTATGTCGTGTCGCGCATGTATGAGCTAAGAGTTTAACTTCTGACCCTAGACCAGGAGATTGTATGGACCTGTTGGTTCCCGATATGGTAGATGATCGCTATAAGGTGCTTGATGTTATTGGCACCGGGGCGATGGCTACTGTCTACTCGGCGGAGGACACCCGTTTGGGCCGTAAGGTCGCGATGAAAATTCTTCGACCGGAGCAGGCCCAAGATCAGACGTTCCGTATACGTTTTAAGCGCGAGGCCGAGGCTGTCGCGTCACTGAACTACCCCGCTATTGTGGCGGTGTACGATACCGGTGCCTACTCACCCACCCCGACCACACCCCAAGAGTATGGTTTTGAGGGGGCCCAGCCCGGCGCTGAGGATGGGAGCATCCCATATATTGTGATGGAGCTGGTGAACGGCCGCACCTTGCGTGAGGTGCTGTCGTCGGGGGCGCATCTTCCGGTGCGTGAGGCTATGGCGTACGCCGATCAGCTGCTGGGTGCACTGCAGTACAGCCACGATATGGGCATTATTCACCGCGATATTAAGCCCGCGAACATTATGGTTCTGCCGCTGACTGATGAGGATATTTCCTTGGGCCAGTCGGGGAAGATTAAGGTGATGGATTTCGGGATTTCGCGCGCCCTTGAGGAGGCGGGCGAGGCCCTGACGAAGGCGAATGTGGTGCTGGGCAGCGCCCGGTATATGTCGCCGGAGCAGGTGAGCGGCCACGAGGTGGACACCCGCAGCGATATTTACTCCGCTGCGTGCGTGATCTATGAGATGGTGGCCGGACGCACCCCTTTTGATGCCGAGTCGAATGTGGATTTGGCGGCTAAGCACCTGTCGGAGGCTCCTCAGCCGCCGAGCGCTTTTTCTCCGCTGCCGGTTCCGCCGCAGCTGGATGCTGCGATTATGCGCGGTTTGGCGAAGAACCCGAATGAGCGGTACCAGTCGGCGGATGAGTTTGCCCAGGCGCTGCGTGCGGCGTTTGGTTCTGCTGATGATGATGCCACGGTCGCCCAGCCTGCCTTGGGCGCAGCAGCTTTTGCACCTTACCAGGGTGAGAATACCGGGACGATGGAGCCGCCGCCTGATGAGGAGGCGGGGCTGAATGATTTCTTTGAGCAGGATTATTATGACGCCTGTGAGGAGGTTGAGCCGGAAACTCCCCGCAAGCGTGCCTGGCTGCAGGTGCTGATCGGTTCGCTGATTGTGGCCCTGCTGGCCTTTAGTGTGGGCTCGGTGCTGTACTACCAGAATAAGCTGAATGAGGTGCCGCAGGTTGCGGTGCCGTCGGTGGTTAACGTGTCGAAGGATGAGGCGGACACCCAGCTGCGTAACCTGGGGTTCACGCTGGAGTATAAGAACGCCTTCTCGGATACCGTGAAGAAGGGCGACGTGATTAGTGTCGACCCGACTGTGGGCACCATGATTGATAAGGGTGCGAAGGTGACTCTGACGGTTTCCAACGGCCCGAAGAAACTGGTAATTCCGGATAATCTGCAGGGTCAGAGCGAGGCGTATGTGCGTAACGCCCTGAAGGAGATGGGCGTTGTGGACGGGCGTGTGACGACCGTTGAGAGCCCGACTGTCCCTGCGGGTATGGTGGTGTCGCTGACGAATCAGTCCGGTGAGGTTCTTGAGCCGGGCGCGGCTGTTGAGGCGGGCCAGACCGTCGATTTGGTGCTTTCTTCCGGTAAGGTGAAGGTCCCGTCGCTGGTGGGTCTGACGAAGGATCAGGCGGTGGCTGCCTTGACTGACCCGAACACGCACCTGAGCACGAATGTTGAGGAGGTGCAGACGAGTGCTTCCCCGGCGGGTACCGTGATTGCTCAGAGCGCTGCGGCGGGCACTTTGGTGGAGCAGAACAGCACCATCACTATCCGTGTGGCGAAGGCCCCGGCGCAGACCGCTACGGCGGCACCGGTTCCCTCGGCGTCAGCGCGTTCGGGCGCCTCCGGTAGCGGCAATACATCCGGTGGTGGTGCCAATAGCGGCACCGGCACCGGCGGGAATACGTCTGGCGGCGGCGCGAATGCTGGCACCGGCGGTAACCAGAACCAGCAGCCGACTGCTGCGCCGACGAGTGGCGCCTCAGCATCTGCGGCTCCGGCGGCCCCGTCAGCACCTGCAAGCAACCCGGCAAATGGCGGGAATAATAACGGTAACCGCGGTGATACCGGGAACAACGGGAACAACAATAACAACGGGAATAACAATAATAATGGCGGGAATAATAACGGAAATAACAACAATAACCGCCGATAGCCGCCCGGGCGTGTAAACGCCAAACGGCTAGTGGGGTGGGTTCTCCGGTTATCCGGGAAGCCCACCCCATTCCTATTCCTTTGCACCACACATATACACATACGAAAATGCCCCCAGCAGCCTGCT
>ERZ773213.1634-NODE-1634-length-11502-cov-3.027780_pt1 | contig 11502 bp, 12 predicted proteins | sample MGYA00580996_ERZ773213 | MGnify/ENA primary metagenome ERZ773213 (study PRJEB29015, sample SAMEA2738152) | human oral metagenome | biome: human oral; feature: human-associated habitat; material: saliva | place: China | collected 2197 ...
TACCTGCCTGTCACGCAGGGGGTCGCGGGTTCGAGTCCCGTCCATTCCGCCAATTAAGCCGAGATAATGAAGCACCAGAAGGTGCTTTTTTTATGCCCGAATTTTACCTGCCAGCCAACATTCGCTATAATTAACCAAATTTACACTTTACAGAGATATTTTTATGACAACTCCTGTCGTTGCCTTAGTGGGTCGCCCAAACGTAGGCAAATCCACCCTATTCAATCGTTTAACTCGTACTCGTGATGCGCTTGTCGCTGATTTCCCAGGTTTAACCCGAGATCGTAAATACGGTCATGCCAATATTTCTGGCTATGATTTCATTGTGATCGATACCGGCGGTATTGATGGCACTGAAGAAGGCGTTGAAGAAAAAATGGCGGAACAATCCCTATTAGCGATTGAAGAAGCCGATGTAGTGCTTTTCTTAGTGGATGCGCGCGCAGGTTTAACGGCTGCAGACATTGGCATTGCCAACTACTTGCGCCAACGTACTAATAAAACAACCGTGGTTGTAGCAAATAAAACTGACGGTATTGATGCAGACTCACACTGTGCGGAATTTTATCAATTAGGCTTAGGTGAAATTGAACAAATCGCCGCATCACAAGGCCGTGGCGTGACTCAATTAATGGAGCAAGTACTTGCACCTTTAGCGGAAAAATTACAAGAAAACGAAGCAGAAAATGACCGCACTTCTGATGAAGAAGAAAAAGATGAATGGGATCACGAATTTGACTTTGATTCAGAGGAAGATACTTCATTAATTGATGAGGCATTAGACGAAGAGCTTGAAGAAGAACAAGATAAAAATATCAAAATTGCGATTGTAGGCCGTCCAAACGTCGGTAAATCCACATTAACCAATCGTATTTTAGGTGAAGATCGCGTGGTGGTTTATGATATGCCAGGCACAACACGCGACAGTATCTACATTCCAATGGAACGCGATGGGCAACAATACACCTTAATTGACACAGCAGGTGTGCGTAAACGTGGTAAAGTGCATTTAGCCGTTGAGAAATTCTCTGTCATCAAAACATTACAAGCGATTCAAGATGCAAACGTGGTATTACTCACAATTGATGCGCGCGAAAATATTTCGGACCAAGATCTCTCTCTACTTGGATTTATCTTAAATGCAGGACGCTCGCTCGTGATCGTCGTGAATAAATGGGATGGCTTAGATCAAGATGTGAAAGATCGTGTCAAATCCGAATTAGATCGCCGTCTTGATTTCATCGACTTTGCCCGTGTGCATTTTATTTCTGCTTTACACGGCAGTGGCGTGGGGAATCTTTTTGATTCGATTAAAGAAGCTTATGCTTGTGCGACGCAAAAAATGACGACGTCCCTTCTCACCCGCATTTTACAAATGGCAACGGATGAGCATCAACCACCAATGATTGGCGGTCGTCGTATTAAATTAAAATATGCTCACCCAGGTGGTTATAACCCACCAATTATCGTGGTGCATGGTAACCAAATGGATAAATTACCGGATTCGTACAAACGTTATTTATCTAATTATTATCGTAAGAGTTTGAAAATTATTGGTTCGCCAATTCGCTTGCTATTCCAAGAAGGTTCAAACCCATTCGCAGGTAGAAAAAATAAACTCACACCAAACCAATTACGTAAACGTAAACGCTTGATGAAGTTTATCAAAAAAGCGAAACGCTAATCTTAACAAACAAAGAGCGGTCAAAAATCACTGTGAATTTTGACCGCTCTTTTTATTATAAAAATAACATAAAAACCACATTAAAAAATGAGTAATATAAAGTTATCGATTTGTTTTTTTTGATGAAAGTTTTAATTTTCAGGTGGTATTATAAAAATATAATTTACATTATTTAAAAGAATGTTTAGACTAAATTTTAAACCATCCAAAGAACAGTCAAATATGAAAAAACGTAACATTATTTTCTTACTTATCCCGATAATTACTGCTTGCGGGGTTAATTCATTTTCAGCATCAGACCGTAACGATACTCAAACACTTTCTACACCCAAAGCATTTGATCCGAAACGCACAGAATACACCTGCACCACATGGACGCCGCCGTCTCCACCCGATGCCGAATCCCATCTTTGGTATCGTGCTGCCACTCTGATTCATGCCAAAGATGGACGCAGGAATAAACAGGAGCTGCAGAATATGATTATCTTGTACGAAGCGGCTGCATCAAAAGGACATTATCAGGCAATTAACAACCTCTACTTACTCTACACTCACGTACAAGGTGCAAGCGGTACATTGTTTGATCCTTTGCAGAAACGAGCACGCAAATGGCTGCATTATGGTCTAGATAAAAATTGGGCAATGGCAAACTATTGGCTGTTTGACGCTTTGTATGAGGGTAATGCAGGCTATAGCCATAATCCCAAACTTGGACTTGCCTACCTGCAAAAAGCAGTAGATTTAGGTGTGCCGCTGGCACAATATGAATTGGCGCGGATTTACGAAAATAAAATGAAAGATGTAAAGACTAGCGAGTCATTGTTTAGCTGCGCAGCCAAACAAGGTTTCTCTGCAGCAATGGACGAATTATCCATATCTAAGAAGATTGATGGAGACCTAAAAGAATCATTGCTGTTGATGCATAATGCAATACGTTACGGTGGTGAAGGAGGAGGGGGCGCTGCTTTACGCTTGGGGTTGGTTTATGGTAATTCAAAGTCCTATATGAAAGAATTTGAAGCAACTCCTGCGGATCCTATCCGTCAAGCAGCCTATACTGAATTGTATAAGGCACTTAAAGGCACAGGCACTAAAAGTGGCAACCCCTTCTACACCTTCCCGCACCTAGACGAAGTCCTGCCCCTGCCACCTGCCAAAACTCGCTGGAAAGGCATCTACTCCGCAATGAGTAAAGAAGACGCAGCGTTCTACCAAAATCCGCCTGACACCGCCGCCCTTGCTGCCGATATTCTCAAACGCGGTATCGTCAAAAAAGAAGACGTATATTGGCCACCGCGCAAGGATTAATCGTTAACAAGCATTAAAAAGGCGGTCAGATTTTAAAAGCAATTTGCTTGAAAATCTGACCGCACTTTTATGTTTAAAATATGACTAAATTATTCGTCTATAACCACTTTGCCAATATAGCCTAGATTACGATAACGTTGAGCGTAATCAATACCATAGCCGACAACAAATTCATCCGGAATAGAAAAACCAATCCATTCAACGGGTACTTCCACTTCTCGGCGAGAAGGTTTATCTAATAAGGTACAAATCGCCAAGCTTGCAGGATCGCGTAAATTTAAAATACCACGTACTTTTTCGAGGGTGTAACCCGTATCAATAATGTCCTCAACAATTAGCACGTGTTCATTACGAATATCCCCTTCAAGATCTTTCGTAATTTTGACATCATGATTGCTTGTCATTCCGCAACCATAGCTTGAAGTGGTCATAAACTCCACTTCTACTGGCAATTTTAATTCACGCACCAGATCGGCCATGAACATAAATGAACCACGTAAAAGCCCAACAACAATCAGTTTATCAATGGCTTGCTGTTGATAAAAATGCGTAATTTCTGCGCCAAGTTCAGTAATGCGGCTACGAACATCCGCTTCTGAAATTAAAATATCGACGTGGTGTTTTTTCATGGTCTTTCCTTTTTAATTTAATCGTTTGCGTATTCTACAATAAAAAAGGCTGAAGTTTAAACCTTCAGCCTTTTTAACCCTAACGAATTTACTTTCTACTCTACCTGTTGGAGCAATCTGCAATCGCTGCTAAACAGATGTGCGTATAGTAGCAGAAAGAAATTACATGTCAATAAGAATTATTATCATTTTTAAAAAAATTATTAATTTCCTGAAATTTTCATCTTATCTAACAAGATTGAACCTGTTTGAATATTGGAACGATGTTCAACATCATCTGCTACTGCCACAATATTTTTTAACATATCCTGCAATTGACCCGCAATAGTAATTTCAGCAACTGGATATTGGATCTCACCATTCTCTACCCAGAAACCCGCTGCACCACGAGAATAATCCCCCGTCACAATATTTACGCCTTGCCCCATGACATCGGTAACCAATAAACCGGTGCCCATTTGGCGTAAAAGTGCGGTCAATCCGCCCGTTAAATTTGGTTTCACAAGCCAGTTATGAATACCGCCAGCATGCCCAGTACTCTGCATGCCCATTTTTCTACCGCTGTAACTGGTGAGCAAATAGGTTTGCAACACGCCATCTTGAATAATTTCAAGATCCTGTGTGCGAACCCCTTCGCTATCAAAAGGCGTGGAGGCTAAACGTTTTAACAAATGCGGACGCTCACTAATTTGGAACCAATCTGGCAACACTTGTTTTCCAAGATGATCGAGCAAGAAACTGGATTTACGATATAAGCTGCCGCCACTAATCGCCCCCGTTAAATGAGAAATTAATCCTGTTGCCACATCATTTAAGAAAATCACCGGTACTTCACGTGTCGTTAATTTTTGTGGATTTAAACGAGCAATCACTTTTTTCGCACAATTCTGCCCTACCCAATCCGCTGAAGAAAGCGCATCAAACTCACGTGAAACCGTATATTCGTAGTCATTTTCAAGTTGATCTAGCTCTCCACCAATCACCGAACAAGATAAAGAATAACGGCTAGATAAGTAACTTTGTAGCATGCCGTGTGTATTACCATAAACACGCACACCGGTATGAGAGTTAAAGCTTGCACCATTGCTATTTACAATTTTAGCATCGTATTCCAACGCTGATTTTTCAGCTTCTAAAGCTAATTTTGTAGCCTGTTCAACATCGACACTTGCCCCATGATAAAGCGCTAAATCGGGTGCTTCAAAAGCCATTAGTTCTTTATCGGCTAGCCCTGTACAATCATCTGGTGAGGTATATTTTGCAATAGCAAGTGCTGCTTCAACGGTATTTTTAATCGCTTCTTCACTTAAATCTGAGGTAGATGCATTGCCTTTTTGTTGGCCTAAATAAACAGAAATGCCTAATGCCCCATCATTAGTAAATTCAACATTTTCAATCTCTTGCAGACGGGTTGAAACCGATAAACCACTCACTTTTGTCACACCAACTTCAGCGGTGGCTCCCGCTTTCTGTGCGGTTTCAATCGCAAAACTGACTGCATCACGTAATGTTTGCTCTTGAGATTTTAAAAGTGCGGTTAAATTTTCTGCTGTTTTCATGGTGATAATCCTATTAAAAATTTGCGCCATTTTATCTTATTTTGAAAGTTTATGCTAAAATGCACCAAATTTTTCATAAGGTAATAGAATGGCAAAACGTAAGAAAAAAGAAGCCTTTGATTGGGAAGATGAAGACCAAGAAGAGATTATTTGGGTAAGTAAAAGTGAAATCAAACGCGACGCTGAGGATTTAAAACAGCTCGGTGAGAAATTGGTGAACTTAACCAAAGCAAATCTGACTAAGGTTCCACTAGACGATAGCTTGAAAGATGCCATTGAATTAGCACAACGCCTACAAAAAGAGGCGCGTCGTCGCCAATTGCAATATATTGGTAAGCTCTTACGCTCAATTGATGCAGAGCCTATTCGTGAAGCTTTAGAAAAAATTGAAAACAAACATAATCAGCAGCAAGCGATGTTGCATAAATTGGAAATCTTACGTGATGAGTTGGTTGCGAAAGGTGATGCAGCTCTGACTGATTTGTTAAATGAACATCCTTCTGCAGACCGCCAACACTTACGTAATTTGATTCGTGCAGCACAAAAAGAGAAGGAACAAAATAAGCCGTCAAAAGCTTATCGCGAGATTTATCAAATCTTAAGAACACTCATTTTAGAAGACTAAAACACGACTATTTTTGACCGCACTTTGTGTCAAAAAAGTGCTATGATTAGATACCCTTTTAAGAAGGAAAAACGTTATTTATGAATATTCGTTGGAATATTATTTTAGGTGTCATCGCCCTCGCTTTATTAGGCTGGTATTATTCGCTTAATCAAGATCATAGCGATTTACAAAGCCTCATTAAAAAGCCTGACAGCCCGGAATACGTCGGTAATAAAATGGAAACTACCGTATTCTCGCCTGAAGGCAAAAAGCAATATCTCGCGATTTCCGACAAAGTGGAATATTACACACAAGACGGTCATACGGATTTTATTTCGCCGTTAGTCTATCTTTTTGATGTCTCTTTGGACAATAAAGATAAAGAAGCGAAAACCGATAAAATTCAATTAGAAAAACAAAATTGGAAACTTAGCGCGAAAAAGGCAAAATTAACGAAAGATCAAATGCTCTATCTTGAAGGCGGCGTGGTTGCCGAGAGCCTTGATCCTTTATCTCGCCTACAACGTGTTGAGACCGAAGCGGCAGTGATTAATTTAAAAACACAAGACATTACTTCCGATACACAAGTAAAAATTAACGGATTAAACTTTAACTCAAGTGGATTGAAGCTCGTCGGAAATTTACGTCAGCAAGTTGCAACTCTAAAGGAACAGGTAAAAACATATTATGAAATCAACAAACAATAAAATTCTGCTTTTAACAGCGTTAATGATGACTTCCTTATCTGCTTTTGCGTTAAAAGACGATACCAATAAACCGATTAATATTGTCTCAGATAATCAATCTTTAGATATGGAAAACAGCGTGGTAACCTTTACGGATAACGTTGTGATTACGCAAGGTTCCATTTTGATTAAAGCTAATAAAGTAGTCATTACTCGTCCACCAGAAAATTCAGGTAAAAAAGAAACTGTTGAAGCCTTTGGTAGCCCTGTTACTTTCCACCAACAACTTGATGATGGTAAGCCTGTTGATGGTAAAGCGAATAAAGTTCACTACGATTTAGGCACTGAATTCTTAACATTGACCGGTAATGCTGAATTAAAACAATTAGATAGTAAAATTAACGGTGAACTCATCACTTATGATGTGAAAAAACAACAGTTAAAAGCCAATGGTAATGGAAAATCACGCGTGCAAACCGTTTTAATTCCAACCCAATTACAACAAAAAGGTAAAAAATAACCGATGTCTGTATTACAAGCTGAATTCCTCGCAAAAAGCTATAAAAGCCGAAAAGTGGTTTCTGATGTGAGTTTAACCGTAAACTCCAATGAAATTGTTGGCCTACTTGGTCCAAATGGTGCGGGTAAAACCACTACTTTCTACATGGTCGTCGGTTTAGTGCGTCACGATCAGGGAAAAATCACCATTGATGGCGATGATATTAGCGTATTACCTATGCATGAACGTGCACGTCGAGGAATTGGCTATTTACCACAAGAAGCCTCTATTTTCCGTCGTTTAACAGTCTATGAAAACCTCATGGCGGTATTAGAAATTCGTAAAGATCTCACTGCAGAACAACGCAGAGAGAGAGCGGATGAGTTAATTGATGAGTTCAATATTAGCCATATTCGTGATAGCCTGGGGCAATCGCTTTCTGGTGGTGAACGTCGTCGTGTGGAAATTGCACGCGCCTTAGCGGCAAATCCAAAATTTATTTTATTAGATGAACCTTTTGCGGGTGTGGATCCTATTTCGGTTACGGATATTAAGAAAATCATCACGGATCTCCGTAATCGTGGCTTAGGCGTGTTAATTACCGACCATAACGTACGCGAAACCCTTGATGTCTGTGAACGTGCTTACATAGGTGGCGAAGGAAAAATTATCGCGACCGGTACACCGGAAGAAGTCATGAATGATGAGCACGTTAAACGTGTCTATTTAGGCGAACAATTTAAACTATAACCTATGAAATTTACGACATTGCTCTCCCCTGATGATATTCGTCAGGGGGTTGCTTTTTCTAGCAAGAAACGATTATTTGAATCTATTGCCACTTTCGTTGTGCAAAAACTTCACTCTGAAAATGGTAAACAAGCTTGTTTTGAATGTTTATTTGAACGAGAAAAATTAGGTAATTCAGGATTAGGCAATGGTGTCGCCATGCCTAAAGCTAAGTTACCTGCTACTGTGTCAGATAAGATCCAGACGGTATTTATGCAATTAGAAACGCCTGTCGAATATGATGCCGCCGATAATAAACCGGTGGATATCGTTTTTGCTGTGCTCGTACCCGAAAATCACTGCCAAGAATATATTCCTGTTCTGGCAGAAATCAATGAAAAATTAACTGATAAAAACTTAATTAAACAACTTCGTTCAGCACAAAGTGCGGATGAAATTTGGCAAATTTTTGAATGTGCCGATCATTCAGAGGAATCTGAGGATGACACAAATTTAGATAATATTTAACCTCAAGAGGTATAACCTAACCTACAACCATAAGGAATCACGCAGATGGAAATTATTATTATCAGCGGTCGCTCCGGCGCGGGGAAATCTGTCGCATTACGAGCTTTGGAAGATATGGGCTATTATTGCGTGGATAATCTCCCACTCGACTTACTTCCTCAACTCACCAATATTCTCGCCAAAACTCAAACGGCTGTTGCCATCAGCCTCGATATTCGAAATCTTCCCTCTTCAAGTGCTGATCTAGACAAAATTTTGACGGACATCCAAGCTACTTATTCCGTCAAAATCATCTTTCTGGACAGCGATCGTAGTACACTTATTCGTCGTTACAGCGATTCACGTCGTCTTCATCCCCTTTCAGCACAAGATCTCCCACTTGAATCAGCGATTGATTTAGAATATCAGCAACTTGAGCCTTTAATTCAACATGCTAATTTTATTATTGATACTGCGCCACTTTCGACTCATGCGTTATCTGAACGTTTAAGAGAAGTTTTACGCGGTAATACAGATAAAGAACTTAAGATCGTGGTTGAGTCTTTCGGCTTTAAATATGGTATTCCGCTGGATGCCGATTATGTCTTCGATGTGCGTTTTCTGCCTAACCCACACTGGAATCCAGAACTGCGCCCAATGACGGGACTTGATGAACCTGTTGCACAATTTTTACTTGCGCATGATGAAGTGAATAATTTTATCTACCAAACGCGTAATTACATTGAAACGTGGCTACCGATGTTAGAGCAAAATAATCGAAGCTATCTCACTATTGCCATCGGTTGTACGGGGGGTAAACATCGTTCTGTTTATATCGCTCAACAAATTGGTGAATATTTCCAAGCCAAAGGCAAGAATGTGAAAATTCAACATAAATCCTTGGAAAAGAATAAAAAGAATTAATCAAACCATAAAAAAACGCAGCGACTCGCTGCGTTTTTTGTTAAACCACATATTGCTCAAAAATCTCTGGTAAATGTGCAATTAACGTTTCTTTTCCAGCCACTATCTCATGCTTCCAAACCTGCAATAGCACATCTGGCGTAAATAATCGTGATGCCTGCTCTGCCAACGGTAAATAGCTAATATGCCAAGGCTCTCGACCCACTTTTTTACCTTCAGGTTGGCTGATAAATGGCAAAGCAAAATCAAAGTGCGGTAGATTTTCAGTGAGAAATTCACTTAATTCAAAGAAATAGCCACCGCTTTCATATTCCCAAGGTTCAAGTTGTAATGATTGACCTTGAGGCAAAAGATCAGGATCAAAAATATCGATTTCAGTTCCCCAATGATGACGACTGCCTCCTGGAAGCGCTGACCAACGCAAAATAGCTTGTGCTTTTTGCCAATCATCTAATAACGCTAAATCTAATGGATTTCCCGCATCATCATGAACCTTGCGTTCACCGCTAAATTTACCATTCCAAATGAGTTGTTGACGTTCAAAATCACGAAAGCTACTCGCGGGTTGCAAATTATAGCCATTTTTGACCGCACTTTGTTGCAATCCTTGAAACGCTTTCATTGCCTCAGCTTGCAAAAAATGATTTGGAGAATGAGGTGTAGGCAAATTGATCAAATGTTCACGAGATTTGCCGGTTAACATTTCTGGCGTTAATTTCATCTTACTTATCCAATAAATTGACTAACATTTGATGATAAATCTGACCGCACTTGATAAGATCATCGACACTCACACATTCATTCACTTTATGAATCGTTGCATTAAGCGGCCCAAATTCCACAACTTCAGCGCCCATCAATGCAATAAAACGTCCATCAGAGGTACCACCGCCTGTTTCTGCTTGTGGCGTAATACCGGTTGTTTGCTCAATTGCCGTCGTTAATGCATCTAATAATTTACCCGGTTTCGTTAAAAATGGTTTACCTGATAAATTCCAATCAATACGGTATTTCAAACCATGCTTTTCGAGCATTTCTGCCACTTTCTGCTTAATGCTTTCATCAGTCACTTCTGTACAATAACGTAAATTGAATTGCACATAAAGCTCATCAGGGATGACATTATTACTCCCAGTGCCTGCATGAATATTTGCAATTTGCAAACTGGTCGGCGGGAAAAATTCATTGCCATTATCCCATTGATAGGTGGTTAACTCTTGCAAGAAAGGCGCTGCTTTGTGAATTGGGTTTTCCGCTAAATGAGGATAAGCTACATGACCTTGAATACCTTGAATGTAGAGATTACCTGTAATCGAACCCCGACGACCATTTTTGACTACATCGCCTAATGTTTTTGAACTAGACGGCTCGCCCACCATGCAATAAGTGATTTTCTCACCGTGCGCCATTAACGTTTCGACAACACGCACGGTACCATCTTTCGCGGCAGCTTCTTCGTCAGAAGTAATCAACAAAGCAATCGTTCCCTTATGATTCGGATTGGCTTTCACATATTCTTCTGCCGCCACAATCATTGCTGCTAATGAGCCTTTCATATCTGCCGCACCACGACCATAAAGCATATCATCCACAATTTCGGCAGAAAATGGTGGATAAGTCCATTGAGTTTCATCTCCCGTCGGCACCACATCGGTATGCCCAGCAAAAGCGATAACAGGCTCACCACTACCATGCTTCGCCCATAAATTTAACGTATCGTTAAAAGGCATCCATTCAATGTGAAAACCGAGTTTTTCTAAACGCTCAGCGATTAATTGCTGACAGCCCTCATCATTCGGGCTAATAGAGGGGCGACGAATTAATGCTTGTGCAAGCTCAATAGTTTTTTGTTTCATAATATTCAGTGACGACTAAAAGTGCGGTCTAATTTAACAAAATTTTCCTTCAATTTAAATCTGTTCAAACAAAAAACGGATAACAAGGTTATCCGTTTTTATTAGTTTACAAAGAATCCTAGAATTGAACTTGTAAACGTAACCAATATTGACGTCCTGGCTCGTTCACTCGAACAGTTTGAAGCCCCGCTGAAGGATCTGCGCCTTTACTTACAAATTCTGCATAGGATTTATTAAATAAGTTATCAATTCCACCCTGCAAAGTGGCATATTTATTAATTTTCCACCCTGTGTTAAAGGATAACGTTCCAAAGCCTGCTGAAGCACCGATGTCCTGCCCAATAATGTTGCCTTGTCCCGCTGCATAGCGTTTTTGTGCAGAAACCACTCGCCATAATACTCCCGCACTCAAGGTTTCATTATCCCAAGTTAATGAGTTTTTCCATTCTAATGGCGGTGTTTGAGCGAGTGGACGGTCGTCCGTGCGATTTTTACCATAAGTATAAGCAAGACT
>ERZ773213.1635-NODE-1635-length-11501-cov-6.248908_pt1 | contig 11501 bp, 9 predicted proteins | sample MGYA00580996_ERZ773213 | MGnify/ENA primary metagenome ERZ773213 (study PRJEB29015, sample SAMEA2738152) | human oral metagenome | biome: human oral; feature: human-associated habitat; material: saliva | place: China | collected 2197 ...
CCCCCTTCATGCTAATGGGAAAGTTCGTGCTGCTGATGCACCTGTCGCTGTACAGCGCGGGCAGGCTTAGCCTGCTGCTGAGGTCCTCGAGACTTCGCCGCGGCCACAGCCTGGTGCGGGTGAGTACCGAGAGACTGATCGTTGAGCTTAGCTGCGTGTGCGGTTTCTGCGTCCGCATGAGTTTCGTAGTAGGCGGCACGTTCACCGCGGGCTTCTGCCCGGTCCCACTCATGGCCAGCCTGAGCATGAGCCTGCTCTGACTGGTCCTCGTGCTGCTGAGCTTCAGCAGGGTCGTCTGAATCGAGGGCCTTCTGGTGCTCAGAGTCAGAGACAGTCTCACGTTCCTGGGCACGTTCTTCGGCTTGGTGCTGTTCGTAGCGTTCTTCCCAGCCGTGCTTGTCCTTCAGATACGCCAGGTAGTCGGCGAGGGTGAACCCGTATTCATTCTGTAGCCTGTCGTCAAGGTAACGGTAGGCTACGGCGGCGTCGGCGCGGTAGGGTGCTTCCTGTTCAGCGGCGGTAGCCCATTCGGCTAGGTCGCGGCTGGTTGCGGTTTCCCACCACGATTCTTCCCAGAGACGCGCATACGGAGATGCAGGAATCTGTACATCTGCATTTACAGATTCCTGGGTTTCTGTACGGGCGGCCTGCTGCTGATGGTTCTGCAACGCCTGGCGAATCTGCCGGGCGATAGCTTGCAATTCACGGGCAAGTTCCTGCTCAACATCAGTACTGTGGTTGTCGAAGGGGTGAATGCTCATCATTGACCTCACGGGGGTATCAGTGCTTTATTCCAGATTAACAGAGCACCATCTTGCGTGCTGTCGAGAACGTTAAAGAGGTATGGGGCGAGAAATCCACTACTGGATTTCTCACCCCACGCCCCTTTATTAGAGCTCGACGCCCCGTTCCGGTGCCGCATGACCTCGACGCGGCGTATCAGCCTGAGACGAATCAGGCTTCTGACCCTGATTACTCGCCTGATTTACCGGACGGCGACCAACCATGCCGATCTGACTCAACCTCAAAGCCGCAAGAGTTTCCTCATCCGCTTCAGGCTCAGGCGCACGCCCAGCACGGGCTTCCTGAACTTTCTGCTCTACCGGTGAGAGCGGCTTCGGCTGCTGCTCCGGCTCAGTAACCTTCTGAGCCTTCGGCTGCTTCTTGGCACGTTCTGCCAGGCGGGTCGCCTTGGCAACACGCTTGACCTGTTCCAGAATTCCAATCACTGCTTCAGCTGCGCGGGTCTTCTCAGCAGACTGCACCACCACGGGCGCACCCGCAGATGCCAAGCGGGCATTATTAACCCGCTGGCTGGCCTCATGCACCATCTCACGCGGTAACACGGCAGGTTCACTTTCCGGAACCTTGTACTTGGTGCGCAGTGCGTCAGCCTCACCAGCAGCACGCACCCACTGACGGAAGGCACGCTTGCGGGTCGGCACCGGACCCAAAGCCTGCGTCCACGCCGGGGCCTTGCCCTCGCGCACCTGACGCGCCAGCTCCTCACCACGAGCACGAGTGAGCTTGCCAATCTCACGCGAACGAGCACGCAGAATCGTACCCAATCGGCCCTGACGAACCGCAGGATGCTGCTCCCAGAACTTGTCGAGTGTGTGGCCAGAGACCCCGCCTGAAGTGACCTTCGCCGGGTCTACCGCAGCCGGGCCAGAGGGCAGAGACTGACGAATCTTCTGCTCTTCCAACAGCACCTGATGCAACGTGAACTGGTGGCCGCTCCGGGTACGTTCACCACGCACAATCTGCTCCAGCTCACGCTGATCCCCGCTGATTTCCCAACGGCGGCGCGTGATTTCGGCGTCCATGTCACCCAGATTTTCCTTAATCTGGCTATAAACACTGGTGCCTTCGTTCGCGTTCAGCGCCTTGACGGTCCGGGCACGCATGGACATCAAATCATCCATCTTCACCAGAGCATACGGCTGCTGGAACCACCACGGGTCCTCCACCGCCAAACGCTCCTCTACCGGGGCAGTCTTCTGCTTCGCCTGCTGCACCAGGCGCTCCAGATGCTCATCTGACAACGACGCCAGCGGGCGATCAGAGCGCACCTGCTGGGCCTGCTGGCGAATCTGAGCCACACGCCAGGCCATCACGGCGGCAGCATCACGCGCCGAAGCCCCCTCATCATGCAGGGCACGACGACCATAAGCCCGCTCAATCAACTCGGCAGGGTCAAAGCCCTCACGGGCTGCTTCACCCAGCTCATGAGCCAACGCACCCCATGCGTCAGAGGACAGAACCTCAGCGGCATCAGCTGCAGCGTCAGCAGGCACATGATGAGTCACCATGCCGGAGGCACCATCATGAACCGGGTGTTCAGATACTCGGCCCATGCCTTCGTGTACGGCAGCGGCCATGACCTTCTGCACCGCCAGTTCACTGATGTCTTCATGCTGGGCAATCAAATCAGCGATATTGTGGTGTTCGGCGCGCACGGCGTCTACGCTCTCGTGCACCGTGAGGTCACGTTCATACGCGGAGGCGATCTGCTCCAGAACTTCATCACGCTTCTGACCATCACCCAGGCCGACATAGAGCGTATTGCTTTCACGGCCACGGGTGAGTGCCACATAGGCACCGGCACGGTCCGTTGACGAGTCAACAAGTGCGTGTGCGGTATCCACGGTAGCGCCCTGGGCGCGATGAATTGTCGAAGCATACCCCAGCTCGACGCTTGCGGCGACATATGAACCGGGCAGGGTGACCTTGCCGCCATGCTCAAGATGCTGCACCGTGAGCATGCCGTCCTCAAGCCCAACAACTCGCCACAAATCACCGTTCTTCACAAAATCCTGACCGCCATTAACAGTCAGGCGGCGCGCGTTCTGACGGGTCACAACCACATCACCCACATGCGCGCGGGCCTCATTATGCAGAAGCACCGAACCATGCTCAGGGCGTACGTGACCGCGCTCCATGGCATGAGCCTGCGCCAAATCGTTCAGCTTGCCCACGGTTCCATTGGTCGAAGCGATCATGATGGACTGCTTACCTGCGGTGGTGTCGTCACGCCATGCAGTGAAGACCTGCTCGACCATCACATCAGACTCACCGGCAACAACACGGCCCTGATCCTTGTACCAGTCAAACGGCTTATCGTCTCCAACCAGGGGCGGCTCACGCAACGCCAAGGTCGCAGCCGCCTCATCCGGATTCTTAAAACGGAAGAGCTCATCAAGGTGAACGGCGCCAACCTCACGGTCCACCAAACGCAATGCACCACCAGAACCAACAGCAGAAAGCTGCCTGTAGTCGCCCAGAGCGCGCACCAGTGCGCCGCGCTCTTGCGCAAGTTGCAGGATCTGCTGGAACTTCGGGGTCGAGACCATACCTGCCTCATCAACCAGAAGAACATCACCAGCACGCAATTTAAGAGGCGCGCCCTTCTTCCAGTCAGACAAAATCTTGTCGACCGTCTCAGCCTCAATGCCCATTTCCTCACGCATCACCGCAGCCGCTGCGGCAGTCGGCGCCATACCCACCACGCGCCCGCCAGAGGCTTCAATCGCGTTAACCGCCAGGCGAGTTGATGAGGTCTTACCAGCGCCAGCGGCACCAATGCCGACCACCAGAAGCTTGTCACTGGTGGCGAACTCACGGGCCATGCGCTCCTGACCCTCGGGCAGGGTGTACCCCTGCAACGCAAGTTCAGCGCGACGCTTCTCAGCCTCCATCTCAAAGACATCAAGGCTCGAAGCGGGAATAACCTGCTGGGTTGCCGCGTCCAAAATGGCGCTCTCAGCGGCCAGCACACGCTCAGAAGTAAACAGCTCGTGGTTGATTCTTTGGTACTGTGTGGTGCCGTCAGCGCGCATAAACTCGCGCGGAGTCAGCCGCTGAGACTGGGCATGAAGGGGCAGCATCTCAGCATTCAGGTGCTCACGAATCGAGTCCAACAGGACCAAATCCTGCTTCTCGTTCAACCCCAAATCGCGTGCATAGCGCAACACCTCAGCGTTCACGTGGGTACGTCGCCAGGTCGAACGGGACTCTTCCAGGCGCGCGACAATAGCCGCCGCGTGCTCTTGCATGGGCGACTCATACGCCTGCTGACGCTTCGCCTGCAACACCTGCTGCTCATATATTTCAGATGCCGCTTTCAACTTCTCAGCCAGGGCACCCTCAACCGGAAGGTCCACACCCTGCTCACGTAACACGTGCGCTTGCGCCACCCACTCAGCGTGCAGATCTTCCAGAGAATGCACCCCACCCTTCGCCGGACGGGTCGCCAACGTCGCCTGCTGAGCCAGCTGAATCAGCTGCTTCTCACTCGGCGCGTACCCATGTTCTTCAACAAACTTCGCGGTCACCTGTTCCAAGGCGGCACTAATCTCACCACGGCGCGACGAGAAAGCCCGCACCATCTCATCATCAATCCCGACAATTTCGTGCACAGGCTGCTTACCGTTCAGGGACCGTGCCTCAAACTGTAGACCGGTCAGCTCAGTGACATACTGCTGGACACGGGCGTTATATAGTTCGCTACATTCAACGCCGTACTGGTAGAGCATGCGCCCATCAATCGAAGACCACTGACCATCAACGCCCTGAACACGGTTGGCAATCACGACGTGATCGTGCAGGTTCGGATCTCCCGCGCGGGAATCCCAGTGACGGAACTTCGTACCAATCACACCGCCAGCAGTGTCAATCTGACGCACACCATTGCGGCCCCGGCGGGTCATCACCACGTTCTTCTCCAGATGACGAATCACATCCTGAATGGCACGCTCATGCGCCGCCTCAATGCCTCGGCGTAGCTGCTCATCCCCCAGACCCCAGGCAATAGAGACACTTTTCGGCGGGGTGAACACCAGATCGAATCCGGCAACAGCCTTCTGAGGCGCCTTAGAATTCTGAGCCACGAACTGCACCAGCTGTGCGTTGCTCGGCTCAATTCCACGCTCGTCACGGAACATCTGTGCGCCAACACGGAACTGGATCTCCTTCATCTCAGCCGTGTTCGGTTCGGCACCATCATGCATGCGGCGGTGACGTGAAACTTCCTCCTCAACACGCAAGGTGAAGGGCGTAACGCCCGCATAGTCCGGGTGGATATGCGGCGCAGCCTGCTCAGCGTAGAGGGCTTCTTGTGCCTTCTTACCTGCACTATGAGCGCCCTTAAGTTCACTGCTTGTGAGACGATACTGGGCTACGAATTCGTCATGATTTGCGTGAAAGGTTTGACCAGAAGCCGTATAACGCTCTAGCCATCGTGACACAGTCTTCTGACTCATAGGGTAGCCCTGTGCGGTCATTTCATCAGCAATCTTCTGCTGACTCATCCCCTCATGCGCACGACTCAAAAGCTCCCAGGCACGTTCAGCAGCCTTCAAACGGTGCTGTTCAAGAGTCTGCTCATAGACCTGCTGATAGGCTTCGGCTGCGGGTGCACCGTGCAGAGTGTCAAGGACCTCGCCGGTGGAAACCGGGGTGAATTTTTGGCCGAATAGGGCATGCATGTGCGCTTCAGAAACCTCACCGTTGAGATTCAAAGATGCAGCAGCTGAGCCAATCCACTGACCCGGCGGCATGCCATGAACCGTGTAATAGTCACCAATTTCACGGTCTTTTGCGCGCAGAGCATCGCCAGTGGCGACCTCATTCATGTAATAACGATAGCCGTCGCCGGTGGTGAGTTTGTGGACGGTCATCATGGCAATATATTAACACGAATAACTCAGATTAGTCACCTTGTTTGTGTGATGCAAGAGGTGTGACAAAAAATTAGTGAGCGTTTCAGCTCCACAGCGTGCGAGGAACGAGCACACACCAGGTGGAGGCGCTGAGACGAGAAACGGTTTTGTCCGACAACAATTTGTCGCGCTCATCCACAGGCGGCGCCGGTGTGTATGATGAGCCCTGCTCTCTTGGAAGGAGCTTGCGGGAGGAAAGAGAGGAAACAGGGCTCTCATGCATTCCAGGCAGCAGAAGCCGGTCAAGCTGTGCACACCTCGTGGGTCAGGGCGCATGATGGAGAGAGGAGCTTGCGGGGTGAATCAATCTGCGGGCTGTCCACAGGTCGTGTGCAGGTAATCGGCGGCTGCGTGCCAACTGTGGACGAGCGAAACCGGCGGCGCAGCCGCCGGTTTTTCCGTCACCGGTGACGGAAAAACTAGCACCGATTATCTGCAACCTGTAGTATTAGATTGACAAATGTAATGAACGGCCCCGATAGAGTTCATGAACATCATTGAGAACAGACGTCCCGAACCTCAGTTGAGGTTCGGGACGTCTGTTGCTGTGTAGGCACTAGGGGTGTTTAGGGTTGGTGGCCATCTTGCCATGACCCGACCTGCTGAAAAATGAGGCCCTAAAGGTTAAACTAGAGGGTAAGAAATCAACCTCCCCTCCCTGAAAGGACTCCCCTCATGACTCGCTCACCCCGCACTGTCGCCGCCCGCCGCGCGCGCGAAAACGCCGCAGCCTTCGCAGAACGTGAGGCAAAGCTTCTGACCCTGGCTGAAAAATTCTTCTCCCTTGAAGCCTCCAGCCCGGCCGCCAAAATTGAGGACGAAATTGAAGCCCGTGAGAATGCGCTTGCAAAGTTGCGTGAGAAGCTTGCAACCGCTCGTGTAGAAACTCAGCAGAGCCTCGCTGAGCCGGTCGCCGAAATGAAGGCACTGAAGGTTTCCACGAACGAGATCGCCGCCCGCCTCGGCCTCACCCGCGCCGAAGTGAACGCACTACTGCGCATCTCTGCTGCCAAGGCTGACGCTGAACCTGAAGGCGAGTAACGCTCGTGGGCACCGCATACCAAGGCAACCAGAAAAAAGGACTCCGACCCTACGTTCACAAAAGCAAGCGCCGCGGCTCCGCTGAACGTGCTGGCGTCGACATCCGCGACGTCCCGAAAGTCGAACCCGGAAACTACTCCCTGCTTCTCTTGCTGAATCAGGCACTCTCCTACCGCCTCTCCCCCACTAATGAGGACGGCAAACCAAACACCGAATGGGTGCAGACCGAACCCCGCAGCACCCTGCGTCTGGTCGCTGGAACCATCCAACCCAACGGCACAGATGAGCCCCGCCGGATTCTACCCACCGGAAAATTTGCGCGCGCCGCTTTCCTCTGGATCATGCTCGCAACCGCGAAGCATCAGTCACCAAAAATCTCAGTCAGTTCATTCCTGGACTTCCTCTATAAGTTCTATGCCTCAGGCGCCGCAAAGTTCACCCCGGAACAGGAAGCTGAAGCTATCGAACAGCTCCACGCCCTGCTCGCCGTGCAGGTTGAAGCTGTCCTGACTGGTCCGACCCCGGACGGAAACCTCGTCAAGAAAACCTACCGCTTCGCTCTAGCATCAAGCGCTGATTGGGTGTACTCCTCTTCGGGTATGCCGCTTCTGAATGAGTCAACCGTCGTTCTGGCCCAGCCCTTCTACAGCCATGTTGCCACTTTCTTTGTGGTCACCGGAACCGGCCCCGCACTCATTCAACTTGCGGAGAAAACACAGTCACCGTTCACCCTGGACGCGCTCATCTGGTTCTCTCATTTCGTCTACCAAGCAAGGTTAAACCAGCGGTCTATTGGGCCGGTGAGCTGGGACCAGCTGCGCGAAATGTTCGCGCCCGATCAAACAGATACTCGCTTCTTGAAGCGCACAAAGGCATCAGCATTCGAGCTGGCGAAGCTCGATAAACTCATGATGCTTTCAGCTGAGGTTCTAGAAGGCCGTGGAGAACATGGCCCCGTGCATGGGCTCATTTTCCACCCGGTCCCGTGCGATGCATTCCATAAGAGCATCATCGACAACCGCTAAACAAAAAATGGGCGGGCCGATACATCTTAGATGTATCGGCCCGCCCATTTATTCTAGAAGAGCTGCGTCTGCCCTTCCATGACCATTCCGCGGCCTAGCCGGTCGACGGCATCTTGGTCATACCCATGAGCTAGGGTGAGTTCACGAAGTGCTCTGGAGTCTGCGGCACGCTCGGCTCGACTCCGGCGAAGAAAAGCAAGGCCGTGCAGGTTGTCACGCCCTCGCGCCGCGCGTTCCCTCATATTCGCGGCATGGTCGCCAAGAAAAAGATGAGAGCCTGCGCCGTTCTCGGCACGCACGCATAGCGGGTTGTCACACAGATGCGTGACCATCTCCGCAGCGTCTACTTCGGCGCTGCCGAACGTGAGAGCGGCGGCGTATCGGTGGGCACGCCACATTTTTTCGCCTGCCTCCAACTTGGAATCTTTGACCCAAAACCTCCCGTAGCCATCAGCTCCAATAGCTCCGACCCATACCCAGCAGGCGCCAGGCGTTTCACCTTTGACGACTTTCTCCCAGAAGCGGCGGGCCTCTTCGCTCGATTTAGCCTGCATCGGTGTACTCCGCTTCGCCGTATTTACCGATACGGTCAAGCACTGCATAGACGGTGTGGCGGCTACAGTTGAGTTTTCGGGCGATAGCAGTCTTAGGCACACCCAAAGCATCCAGCCTGCGCACTTCGCGCGCTTGCTCAGGCGAGAGCTTCGGCGCGCGGTCATACTTTCCGGCTGCCCTAGCTATCGCGATTCCTTCAGCCTGGCGTTCTCTAATGATGGAGCGCTCCAGTTGCGCGACGGCGGCAAGAATCGTCAGCATGAACTCACCCTGCGGGGTGTCAGTATTCAGCGCGGGGTTATCAAGGAACTCAACCTGCACGCCACGGTCTTTGAGACTCTGAACAATGTCGAGCAAGTCGCGGGTGGAGCGGGCGAGGCGGTCGGCGCTGGTCACCTGCAAGACGTCACCCTCGCGAAGGTAACGCGTCATTTCTTGGAACTGCGGGCGGTTGCTAGTCTTGGCTGCACTGACCTTCTCGACAAAAATCTTGTCGCACTCAACCTCAAGCGCCTTCACCTGGCGGCTAACATTCTGATCTACGGCTGAGACGCGGGCGTACCCGACGATTTGGCCGACAAATTCTTTCTCTTCTTGTTCCATAACCCCCGCTTTACATCAGGCTTGTCTGTCAGGGTTTATTCTATCCTTCAATAGACAGAGAAACACCCCGCCACAGGTCACTGTGGCGGGGTGTCTGCGGGGGCATACCCAAAAAACAGGGGCGGTGACGCATCATGCATCACCGCCCCCTATCTTTTCTGAAGAACTAGCGAATCAAGAACGGAAGAGCAGCCAAGACAGCCAACAGCGGCAACGTCGCGGATGCGAGAACCCCGGTGATGTCCACTGTACGAGTCAGCACCACCCAAAGAATGACGAGACAGAAGGCCGCAATCAGAATGAGACCGACCACGCCAGAGGCACCAGCAGCCGCAGCAGCTGAAAGAGCAACTTGAGCATTTAGGCCTTTAACCCGCTGCGGGACGCGGCGGCGCAGAAGAATCACAAAGGCGCCCATGCCCACCATTGCCGCAATCATGAACCACCCGGCGGCTCCATCACCACCCCGCTCAGGCACATGCAAGGCGGTGCGGAAGAGAGGGCCGACAAAGGACAACTCACTGAAAATCAGCCCGCCTGCAAGTGCCGTCATCAATGCCAGGGCGCGCCAGCCGTACGATTCTGCATCATGTGTCGTCATCTTCCCCACGGCGACAAAGGGACCGCACATTACCAGAAAGAGTGCGGCAACCATGGCCGGGCCATTCTGATGCCACAGGCCCATACTTCCTAGGGCAAAGGAACCAGCAGCAAAGAAGATGCAGAAGGCGAGAAGCCAGCTGTTGAAGCTGAACGAATCATCAGATACGTGTTTCTGCATATCCATATTTCCATATTCTAGATAGGGGTTTTAGTCGTCGAGCTGGTCGATAAACTCGAGCAGTAGGTCAGTCATGGTCTTGCCGGTCATGGCTGCGTGTGCCTTTAGACGGGTGTGGGCGCTGGCCGGTAGGTTGAGGGTCAGGCGCTTGATAGGCTCTTCCACTTCCCTGCTGTTCTTAAATGCCTGTTCGAAGCTAGCGCGATTCTTCACACTCTTCTCAGTACCGGAAGGGATGGTGACATTGAGCTTCTTCTTTGCGGTTGCCATTAGGATTCCTTTTCAAGGCTAAGGAGGTGAACGAGTTGGGTAGCGACTTCGTCGTATCCTGCGAGGTCGCCAGGGACGAAGCCATAGGAGGCGCGTACGGACTGCTTGGGGCGGATGGAGGTGTCGAAGATGGTGATACCAGATTCTTCGAGCAGTTCCTTGGTCTCACGGAAGAGCACGGTGCGCGGGTCTGCGGAGGTGAGCAGCACGGCCGCGGGTTTGCCCTCGGGGATGGAGGCAAGGGTGGAGAAGACGCGGGTAATATCCAGGCCAGCGGGTGCTGCCGGAATGATGAGCGCGTCAGAGCGCTGAGCGATCGCGTTAAGAATGGATTCGTTCAGCGGGGGCGAGTCAATGAGGGTAACTTCGGCGGTGGTGCGGCGCTTCTTGAGCTGCGGCACGTTGACGGGTGAGACTTCGAACGGGAATTCGCCGCCGTTTTCTTCTGCGGTGAAAGCCCAGTCGGTTGCGGAACCTTGGGGGTCTGCGTCCCAGACTTCGACGCTACGACCTGCATTGGTGAGGGCGTGGCCGAGGTAGATGGTGCTGACAGTCTTACCGACGCCGCCCTTGGCGTTGATGATGCCGATGATGGGGCTCATGGCTTCTCCAATCTGTTTCTCTGTATATACAGTTTAGCAGAAAAACAGAAATCTGCATATGAAGATTTAGGTATTTCTGTATAGTATTTACCTTGGTCAAGACATAACCAAAGGGGCGAGTGAATCGTAATGATTCACTCGCCCCTTTCAGTTAGGTGCTAGGCGTCAGAGGTCTTTCGGCGGACAGACCACACACCGGCGGCACCGGTGAGAATCAGCATGAAACCGCCGATTGCGATTCCGCCAGTCTCGGTGCCGGTGTATGCCAGCTCGTCACGTGCGGGTGCCGTGGATTGAGCAGACGGAACAGATGCAGGGGATTTCGCATCTGCAGCAGGCTGAGTCGATGACCCCTTCTTGGGTGTCTTGGCGCCCGGTGCTTGCGGGGCGATACCTACCTCGTCATTACCAGTCACTGCATGGTCTCCGCCGCCTGCGGGGGACTCGTCAGGCGTTGAGGTTGCGCTCGAGTGTGCCTGGGCGCCCTCGGGTGCGATGGGCACCTCGGTGCTGAAGACCTCTGAGTTATCCGGCGCCTCATTGCCTGCACTATCGGCAGGTGCTTTCTGGCTCGGCTCAGGGGAGGGCGCGATGACGACTTCAACCTCACCGGGAGTTTCAGTGACCTCGGGTGCCGGGGTGGAAGGCTCCGGTTCCGGTTCGATAACGGGTGCGGTGTCTTCAGTCGGCTGGTGGTCGGCGGGGGTTTCGTCGCGTTCGCTACGTACCGGCTCGGGGTTGATGGGCACGTCAGTATTACCCGGGGTTTCCGGTTCGGGGGTGACCGGTTCAGGTTCCGGGTTGATGGGTACGTCGGTATTGCCCGGCGTTTCAGGAACCTCATGGGTCGGCTCAGGGGAGGGCGCGATGACGACTTCAACTTCACCGGGGGCGGCGGGTTCCT
>ERZ773213.1639-NODE-1639-length-11488-cov-9.502143_pt1 | contig 11488 bp, 15 predicted proteins | sample MGYA00580996_ERZ773213 | MGnify/ENA primary metagenome ERZ773213 (study PRJEB29015, sample SAMEA2738152) | human oral metagenome | biome: human oral; feature: human-associated habitat; material: saliva | place: China | collected 2197 ...
GGAGATGTTGAATAAGACAACGATGATGTTTTGTTTCATAAGTCTACTCCCGTGGATTGAAAGATTTAAGAACAATACAAATTGTATGCGGTGTCAGTGTAAATTGCAAGGGGGGGGGAGCAATGCGGCAAACAGAACTTTACCTATGTAAAGTCTGTAGAACCGGCAAACGGATAACGAACAATACCCAGCCTTAATGGGATTCGGTTTGTTGCTCACGCATGATTTGGGCGCGGGCTTTATGTCGGATGTAGAGGGCGAGGCTGCCGACTTGGCCGAAGACGGCGCCGAAGGCGAACAGGAAGGCGGCGACGGCGAATTGTTTGCTTTGAATGGAAAGCAGGTACGCGCCCAGAGTTACCAATGCGATGAAGAGCAGGGTGAAGAGGACGGTCAGGATGAGGAAGGTTCGGCGTTTGGTCATGGTGGTAACGGGGTTAGGTGGTTCGGGAGGCCGTCTGAAAAGCGGGAAATGCGTTTTCAGACGGCCTTTTTTGTTTATTCCACCGTTTCCAGCCTGTCGAGCAGGGCTTCTGCGGCGGCGGAGACGAGGCGGAAGGTTTCGGTAAAATCGCCCGTATACCAAGGGTCGGGCACGGCCCGGTAGCCGCTGTCGGGAATCAGGTCGGTGAGCTTGAACTGTTTTCCGGGGCAGCGGCCGAACTGCCTTTCCAGTTCGGCCAGGTTGTCGTCGTCCATGGCGATGATGAGGTCGTAATGCGCCGGGTCTTCGCGGCGGATTTTGCGGCTGGAAAACCCGTCGGCGGCAATGCCGTGCGCTTTGAGTTCGGCCCGGGTGCCGCGGTGCATGTCTTCGCCGTCGTGCCAGCCGGACGTGCCCGCGCTGGCTGTTTCGACGAGGTGCGACAGGCCGCGTTCGGCGGCTTGGTGGCGCAGGACGTATTCGGCCATCGGCGAGCGGCAGATGTTGCCGAGGCAGACAAACAGGATAAGGTTGCCGTTACGGCGTGTATGCGCAAACTGCTGACGATATTGAATGCCCGGATGCGTGATTATTTTGCCGAAAACGGTACCATCGAAAACGGTATCCAAACGGCTTGATTTGAGTTTTGGTATTTTTGCCCGACGGGGTGAAAAATACAGTTGCTACCCATGTAGACTACGGCTTACCAAGCTGCGGAGTTTCAGACGGCCTTTGTGATAAAAAGGCAGCCTGAAAACAGGGAAACAAGGATTTCAGGCTGCTTTGGGTTGAGTTTAGCCACCCAACGCACGCTTGTTGCCACAGATATTTATAAATCAACAACAGGTTGGTAACCAAATTCTTTGAACACGGCGCGGCGCAGGTTTTTTTGCGCGTCGTCGAAAAAGCCGCCCAGTTCTAAGCCGACAAAGGGGAGAAACGGAGTAATCAGCGGGTGGCTAATCATACTGTTGTCCAAGCCTTTTTGCGTACGCAGGCGCAGCAGGGCGAGGATTTCCCACGGCATCCATTGTTCCAACGTGTATTCGAATTCGGGGTAACCTTTTTCATCGTCGCGGCTTTGCCGGATATGGTAGTCGGCGAGGTCGTTGAAAATCTGCTTCACCTGTTCGGCGTCGCTGCTGTCAAAGCCTGCGTAGGCGGTTTGGTAGAGTTCGGAGAAGGCGAACAAATCTGCCTGCGTTTGTTCAATCGGCAGGGCAAGATGGTCTTGGGCGAGGCGGAACGACAGGGGGATGAGGGTGCGGGCGGCATCGGTTTCCTGCGGTCGGATGCATTCGTCTGGGTTGGCAATGATGGTTTGCAGGGCGGCGAAGCTGAGGCTCTGCTCGTCGCGGCTGAAAAAGAGGGAGGCGAGGAAGGCGAAGTAGCTATTGTTTACGCTGATATAGGGAATGCGCGGTCTGCCGGTGAGGTGGTGGCGTACATAGCCCATGGTAAGGAAATAGGCTTTTGCCATCATGGCGCGGAACAGGCTTTCGCTTGGAGCTTGCAGAAATTCGGCAAGCGGGATGCACAGTTCCATGCGCAGATCGTAGATGACTTGGGTGGCGGTGTAGCTGACTTCACAGTCCTTCTCCAAAAAGTCGTCATACCAGCGGTGGGTGAACGGGGTGGTGCCTTGGCGGATGTATTCGTCCAGATAGCCGCGTTCGCGTTGATAGTCTTCGCTGTCGTCACCGGTAGTAATGTTTTCAACCAGACGGTCAAGATTGTGCTTCATGGCGGCGGTGGGTTTTTGCTCATTTTTTGCTCCTAAATTAATTACCATGGGCTAAATGTCATGCGGGTTGCTTGAAATTTATGATTCATATCAACAAAGACAGTTTCGGTTTTATCTATATTATTAAATATCTCTTGCGCCTTCTTCTTATTAAGAGGCGTCTTTTTGCCGTCTAAGCCTTTCATAAAATATCCGCCTTTTTTCTTATCCGTTACATCTTCCGTCAACACTTGCTCAGCAAAACATTTACCGCCTTTCTGCTGTCTTTCGCTTAGTTTAAATTTTCCACGTTTAGAACTTTTAACTTCAAATATGTCATATTTCCCATCCGGTCTCAATGCGACAATATCCAAGCCGTTTCCGGAGGCATTTTGAATAGAGAAGACTTTTTTGTATCCCGTACCTTCCAGATATTTCATTACCCTGCGCTCGCCGGCAGTACCCAAGCGCTGCGCGTAGGTTTTTTCAATCCCAACGGGTCGAACCAAACCAAAGCGTTATCTGCAAATTGATAAAGATGCTCCCCACCCAACAACCCAATCGGGTCCTGATTCACAAACCGCCCGGCCTCAGGCTCGTAATAGCGCATCAGGTTGTAATGCAGTCCAGTCTCTTCATCATAACACTGGTTTTGCAGCCGGAACGGCTGATACGCATTCCAATAGACCCGTTCGTCCTTTCAAGCGACCCTAGACGGTATAGTTGCCGAACCACAGCAGATTGCCGTGGGTACCCATCTCTCTGGGATACCGATGTGGTCGTTGTGGAAATAGGCGAGGTATTGTTTGCCGTCTTTGGCATTGTCAAAGACTTGCGCCAGCGGTTCGTAGCTGTCCTAGTCGGTGTAGAGATGGGTGTGGCTGCCTTGGTAGGTATACTCCTGCGCCAGTCTCGTACCGTCCCAGACGAAATGGGTCCGCTTTGGTTCGGTGCTGGTCCAGGCCAGTTTGTCTTTGCGTTCTTTGGAGAGTCTTCGCCCGAACGGGTCGTAGGCGTATTCCCAGATTTCGGTGTTGCCGGCTTTCTTTTTAATCTCGGCGCGGACCAGTTGGTTTTCGGTGTCGTATTGGAAGTATTGGTTTTCGCCGTTAGGGAGCTGGCGGTAGATCAGGTTGCCCAGGGCGTCGTAGGTGTATTCGATGCCGTTGTATTCTTTGAGGCGGTTGCCGCTACTAATGTTGCTGCCCTTCCCTTCGGCCGCTTTGTCGGAAAGGATGTTGTGGGCGGGGTCGAAGGCGAAGGTTTCGCTGCGGCCAGTTTGGCTGTTTCGGGCTTCCTGAACCTGTCCGATTTTATCGTAAACGTAATTAAGGACGCCGCTTCTGTGATCGGCGCTTTGGATCAGGTTTCCGGCTTTGTCATAGGCGTAGCGGCGGTTGAACACGTTACAACGAAGGTCGTCTGAATGTTGTGTTTCAGACGACCTTGATGCTGAGCAGTAATCGGATTATTAAAGAACCAATATTTCAGACGATCTCAAAAAACGTATTGAGGTCTTCTAAAAAGCAGAAACTACGTGCATGCATTCCACACACACCCCACTTCAGGATTAGGGGTTTTATGCAGGCTACGGTTTGTTGCTTGTTAAACCTAGTTTTCTAATAATTAAACATTCCTTTCTTTACCAATAGAAATTCTTCTAAAGAAGATGATATTTTTTCTAAGGAGTCTTCAATCATTACTCCCATGCCAACAGCAAAAATATTTTGCTCTTTATTGTCCATCAGAATAGCAATTCCCCCACCATTATCTCCAATCATAAGAAAATTCGGTAAATATTCTTGTACCTCATAGTCAATATTCCTTTGTTGAATATCCTCTGCCTCTAAAAGGGTTATCTCATCTCCACATAATCCATTACTTAGTTCTAAAAATTGAATATATGATGAATATGAACTATGCCACTTCAGTGGTAGCATTTTTATTGCCTGGCTAGTAGCAGGGTCATTTAAAGTGTATAAAGTTTCTAATTCATATCTATTCATTTTAAAATGCCCCCAATTCTTTGAAATACTTATAGCTTTGATTTAATGCCCGTTTAATTTTCTTAGGCGACAAACCCGCAGCTTTTAATTGTCTTGCTGCTTCCGTAAATTCTTGTCGAATATTTGTATTATATCCATTTTGTTTCCTAAAGGCTCGCTGCATTACTGAAATAATAGCATGAGCTTTTTGACGAAGAAGGCAATAGAATTGCTGGAGCTTTTAGGGGATCGTAACCTTTTATATTCTTTCTTGCCCATTCTCGTTCAATGGTATGGTGTGATTTCCCCCTATCATCATCTTTTATGTTGCAATATCCTGGTGCACGATTACTTTACCGAAAACAATATCCAAACAGCTTGACTTGAGTTTTGGCAATTTTGCCTGATGAGGTGAAAATACAGTTGTTACGCATATTGTCACATAATTTAATATTCATTATTTAATATGAGCTTTTTAATTTCCTGATCAAAAGGATTATCTTCGAAAATCAAGTCAAAACTAGTAAAAAGGCCATTCTTATTTTCTTTCACTTTATCATCAAACTCGAACAATTTTTGAACAAGTGGGTGATTAAAAGGTAATTTATTCACCTTAATAATATAAAAAGCTGTCAAGGATTTAAACTCAAAACGAGAGGGGTACTTAACTAAATATTCTAGAACATTCGGACTCATATCCATGAAAGCTTTAATAATAGAAACATAACCTGACATCAAATGCTTCAGGACATCAGGATAAATTTTGTCAGCTTCCTCAGGAGAGGACGGTACCTTAATAGCGTCCCCCCATTGGAAACTAGTAAGCGAGGGAGCATGATAATAATGTGCACATGCTATAGACTCCATCCAAAAAATTACTTCAAAACTAATGTTATGAATATTATATTTTCGATTTTGAGAATCATACATTTCCTTTAAAAATTTAGCTAAAGTTTTACTTTCTATCCAAATACATGCTGTATATCCCTCATAAACTCTTGAATGATCAAAGGAGATTTCTCCGTAAAGATGGTTTGCTTTTCTAAATTTAATCGACTTTTTAAAGAAACGCACATTTTCTTCATTCATGTTTTCTTTAATATATTCCATGAGATTTTCTAAAAATACTTTTCTATCCATACTATTTTTCCTTTAATCATTAAACTGTAAGAGTATTTCACAAACCGCCCGGCCTCCGGCTCGTAATACCGTATCAGGCTGTAATGCAGTCCAGTCTCTTCATCATAACACTGGTTTTTGCAACCTGAACGGCTGATACGCATTCCGATAGACCCGTTCGTCCTTTCAGGCGACCCCAGGCGGTATAGTTGCCGAACCACAGCAGGTCGCCAGCTTTGTCGTAGGCGTAACGGCGATTGAACACGGTACAACAAAGGTTCTCTGAAAAGCAGAAACCACGTGCGTGCGTACCGCATACACCCTACGTCCAGACTTGAAGGTTTTGTTCGGGCTACAGCTTGCTATCCCAGTCCAACCGATAACAGAAATCGGATTATCAAAGAACAAATATTTTAGACGACCACAAAGAGATACTGGGGTAGTCTGCAAACCAAAAAACGCGTGCACGTTTTGAGGAACGCACGCCACCGCTACCTGTGAATTTGGAAATTTAGGTAGGCTGTGGCTTGCTCGCTAAAAGCGCATACAGATAGAGGTCTACATTTTCTTATTTATTTTCTTGTTATTCCTAATTATTCAAAGAAAAAACCATAGAAGTTTTTTACTTCAATACTTAGTTTAGTCAGCTGGAAAAAAGCATTAATTTCAGCAATGAATTCATTGTCCTCTAGAATAAAATAATCATCATTATTAATATTTTTCAAAAAGAATTTTTCCGACAATGTCATTATTTCAGATAATGTTTGTATAAAATCTCCTAAAGAAGAAGCTATTTTTTTAGGTTCTTCTGAACCCAATCGTAAGGAAAAGATTTCAAAAGTTTCCTTTGAAATTAATATAGGTTCATCATTTTGACTAGCCATATAGAGATAATTCTCTATGTTTATGCCTTTTGGCCATCCTACTAAGCTTTCTCGATTTTTAGATGATGCAAAAATTAAATTAAATGGCTGACCTATATGGATCTGAGGGTTTAATGTTACCAAATTGAAAAAATAGTTAATGATAAACTCATTATCTTGTAATATTTTTTATCAATTATAATTTGCCCAAAATCAATCTCCTCACGAGAAAGTTGACCATAAATATTAGAAAAATTTCTAACTGCTGTGTTCAAACTAAACATAATAATATACTCCTATACTGTGCATTTTTAAGTTATTGTAACATTGCTCGCCTACCAATTAGTTTACCGCGTCCTAAATTGGCCCAGCGACCTCTACGCCCTTGATTAGAATGTAAATTATCGTCAACTCCTCCAGGATGGTTACTATTAGGCAAAAATACAATATTTCGTGGGTTGCCCTTCCATTTTGACCTAAACTGCCTGATTCAACAGAATTAATATGATGACCGGTATAACCCGCTCTAGACATAACAGAAGTCAATTTTTTATTTTTCGTGCTCAAAATCAAATCTCTTTCTGCTTGTGTCCATTTTCGAGTACCACCCCCTGCCTCAACTAAAGCTTTTTCCTCTCTCCAAAGCTTTATCTATGGCTGTTCCACGTGCACCATTTTGAGCCGGAATAGTATCTCGGGGTTTGTAACGTATAAGGTGAACCAAACCCCATGGATCACCCCAAATCTGAACATTCGGCGCAAACTGATAAAGGTTATCCCCACCTACCAACCCAATCGGGTCCTGTTTCACAAACCTACCGATTTCAGGTTCAAAGTAGTGCATCAGGCTGTAAAGCAATCCGGTCTCTCCATCATAATACTGGTTGTGCAGTCGGAACGGCTGATGTGCGTTCCGATTAGACCCGTTCCTCATTTCAGGCGCCCCTAGGCGGTGTATTCGCCGTACCACAGGAGATTGCCGTGGGTGCCCATCTCTCTGGGATACCGATGTGGTTGGTGCGGAAATAAGCGAGGTATTTATTCTTCTTTGTTTTGGTTGTTGTGGAAGACTTTGGCTAGGGGGGTAGCAGCCTTTGTAGGTGTACCCCTGAAGTAATCGATTACCGTCCCAGACGAAATGGGTACGTTTCGGGTCGGTGCTCGCCTATGCCAGTTTGTCTTGGCGTTCTTTGGAGAGCCTTCGTCCGAACGGGTCGCAGGCGTATGTCCAGATCTCAGGGCGGTTGCCAACTAGATAAAATATGTTGTTAAAAACAAAAATGCCGCCTGAAAATTTTATCTAAAACTTTTCAGACGGCATTAGTGCTTACGCTTTTTGCATATTAATCTCCACGAAACTCACCGATATATGTTAAACCATTATATTTTTTATCTGGAGAAATTTTTAAGTCAGGGTCTGAATACCATAAGACAGCATTACCTTTTGTAATACCCAGCTCTTTACATTTTGCTTTTACGGCTGGTAATTCAGATTCATCTATCGCAGCTTCAACTAATAATTTATTCAAAGAAACTACTTTAGGAAATAAAGGAATAATTCCAATATAGTCTTCATCGTATTCTTCATCTAATCCAATATCTTTACAAAAAGGGCAAAACACACCCTCTGGCAAACTATCTTGTTCGAAATACTGCTCATACTGATCTTCTGAATCTGTTACAGTTCCTAACCACAAGTGTACCCTGTCGAATCTGTCGTCATCTTCTTCCAAAAACATGATATTTTCCTTAATTGAATTGTTAAACAATTATATTCATCAACCATCTACTGAATTACCACATATACCACAGACTAATGGAAATCTTCCTATCATGCGCCGATCATGGTGTTCTGTGAGTATATCTAATACCTCTTACTGCGTTGCCCGAGTTGAAACGGTTGCCGAACAATCGGATAGCGAGTCTGGTCGACATCGCGCTGCACCTGAGACAGAGCGACAAAACCAAATTCAAAAGCCACTACTTCGGTGGAAGGTCTGCGGTACATAAGGCGCTGTATATGGCTACCATGGTGGCAACACAGTTCTGAACCGCTTATTCGTTGCCGTTACGGCGTGTGTGCACAAACTACTGATGGTATTGAACGCCCGGATGCGTGATTACTTTGCCGGAAACAGTATCCGAGCGGCTTGATTTGAGTTTTTGCATTTTCGCCCGACAGGGGTAAAAATACAGTTATTACCTATGTGGGCTACGCTTTCTACGCTACTCTGTATCCTCTTCCCAATCTATAACTTCACGATCAAGAGTTTGCCGCACAATTTTATGTTTATCAAAATCAGATGAGTACTGAATAAACTCACCCAAAAATAAACAATTGTTAAAAAAATCAACCAATTCCTTTTTTATTTCATTAGAAAAAATAATGTGTATTTCTTGAATGGTGTTCAGAAATTTTTCACTTTTGTCAAAAATAATTATGATTCTTTTAGGTTGAAAAATAATTTTTTCTGGATCTAAGTACCTTCCATTTTCCTGACCGGATAACTCGAAATAAGCATTCTCTGAATACTCGAAATCAGGGTCTATATATACAGAAGACTGAATATTAAAATATCCACCTTCAAATATAATATTGAAACAACTTGTATCTAATTGATCATAAACCATTTCATAATTAATTACATTTAAAACAATTTTACCCATATTAAAAATTCTCATTATGTACAATTATATTTTGGAGATAATATTTTTTGTTTTTCTGTGCTCTCTATGCTTTATGACAATCCTTGCTTTTAGGATTTTTTCCCATTTTTATTTTTCCTGTTTTAGCATCTTCTCAATAAGATTCTATAACTAAATCTAATGCAGCAGATGCGTTGTTCATATTTCCTGCCAGCCGTTACCCCTTCCATTTCTGAAGTTCAGCGAGAGCACCCGGCCGTTGTTGTCGATAACGTACTGCAGCAAACCGGGGTCCGGTCAGCAGATGGTAAACGAAACGCTGATAGCTGCCGTTGGTGTCTTCTACGGCCACTAGCGAAGAGGAAGTAGCGGAAGTAGCCTTCATCCGAACCCTCCTCTGCTACCAGCGGCGCAAAACGCAACGGCAACGAACCGTCCAGCGAGTTGTATAAACAATGCAACAACGGTTTTTAATGTCTAGTAAATTTTTATTTAGAAGATATATCCTATACAATTTTTTTGATTTCTATGATTTGATTTTCTACCTCAGAGATAATTTCAGGATCATTATCCCATATGTCTAAGAACTCCCAATCGCTATTTGGAGGATTTATCATATTTTCAAGTATTGTCAAAACCCTCTTAATGATTATGCTTCTTTGATCTAGAAAATCCTCTGGACATGTATAAGGTGAACCAAAACAAATTAAAATATGTGCGATCACTCTTATTGTGTCGTAATTTTCGTTCCTAGGATCAAATTGCTCCACTTCTTTAACTAGGAGTTCAAAGCTTTTAGTGTCCCAAAATTGATGTAACCAATCTGCTGCTTCGTCATTTTCGTAAAATTTATATCCCCAAGCTCCCATAAAAATACACTCCTTATTAAAATCTAAAAATAGACTATTTATTTAATGTTTATAACCAGCTTATTGAATGACCGTACTTTTTTATCTCTCCAAATAGTTTTTCGGAATCATTTTTAATTGAATCACGATACTTTTTCTGTAACTTTTTTTCGGCTCTTACAAACCATTCATTAAAAATAATTTGCCATTCAGAAACTCTTTGTTTTTTTATTTTTAAGTTGGCGTCATCGGGAAATTTTTTAGCAATCATGAGTAACATGTCTAAATACCCTAATAATTGTTGGGCAGGTTCATCAGTACCTTTCATCCATTCAATAACATCTTCGATTTGAGATATTGAGAAGTGCAAATACGCCAACCCAACAAGATCAGCTCTATCGTTCTCATAGATTCCAGTTCCATATACTTTCATTTTATACTCCTAATTTTATATTCATATTTCTAAGGTTATTAAGGACATCGGTGACACGGTCCAATTTCCAGCAAATACCCTCCTACAACCACATTGTCCTATTAACCTTAAATTATCCCTCCAATCTTGTACATTTGACCTAAACTGATACAGATCCTCTCCACCTATAACCTAATCGAATTCTAATTCACAAACCGACCCGCATCAGGTTCATAGTACCTGAAGAAGTCGTAGCGCACCCATCTCACGGTCACAATACTGGCTTTGCAGGCGAAAGGGCTGGTAAACAGTATCCGTTACCTTGGTTTCCTCTTTCAGACGATCCCAGCCGGTATAGATACCGAACCACAGCAGGTTGCCGCCCTTATCGGTCATCTCCCTGGGATATTGATGTGGTCGCAGTGGAGGTAGTTCACTTCCTGAGGCTTTCGTCTGCGGCATTGGCGACGGCGCGCACGGCGGACGGCTTGCCCATGCGGGCTGCCTGCTCTCGGCGGCTGACCTGCCCGTTTTGCCGTGTGGGATTTGGTGCAAATCCTTGCCACGCTTCATTTTGAAACGATGTTCCGTGCGTATGCAATGCAGTATCGAAAGAGCGGTGCGTACCAGAAAAAATATTCGCGCAGCTGTGCTTCGGTTTGCATCAAATGCTCATTTGTGCCGATGCGCAACGGTAGGTTTAACAACCGCTGCAAGTTCTTTTGTTCGCGCTTGACCCGCCTACTGCCAACAAATTTGAGTAGGCACAAACCCTGGTGGTGACGCAGGTAATTATGTCGCCCAAAGCTCCGGAAAATTTGGGGTCAGAATGGTGCTGTTCATAAGATAGATTCCTTGGTCTCAACCAAACAAGGCTTGTCTGAGAACTTAACATATTATTAATAAACCGCCCTCGTCCCCATACATCATCAAGATTTGCCTGGCTGCGTTTTATGCATATTTGGATTTTCGAGAACGTTCTCATTTTTAATGCTTGAACCGAAAGAGAAAAAATACTATCCTGTTTAGGTGACGTTGGAGAAACGTCCAGAACCCAAGAAAGGCAACTAAGGGGACAGCATCATGGCAAAAGATTTAAATGTGTTCGATAAAGAGTATGGCCTTTTGATTAACGGCGCGTGGACGAGCCCCGGCACGCTTTTGGATTCCTACAATCCCGCCAACGGCGAAACACTGGCAAAATTTACCGACGCGTCCGACGCCGATGTCGATGCCGCCGTCGCCGCCGCACAGGAAGCGTTCAAAACATGGCGCAAGACCACCACAACCGAACGCGCCGCCATACTCAACAAAATCGCCGATGTGATTGACGAAAACTTGGAATTGTTCGCCTTGCAGGAAACGCTGGACAACGGCAAACCCATCCGCGAAACCCGCGCCGCCGACATCCCACTGGCTTCCGACCATTTCCGTTATTTCGCCAGCGTCATCCGCGGCGAAGAAGGCA
>ERZ773213.1640-NODE-1640-length-11473-cov-7.805658_pt1 | contig 11473 bp, 5 predicted proteins | sample MGYA00580996_ERZ773213 | MGnify/ENA primary metagenome ERZ773213 (study PRJEB29015, sample SAMEA2738152) | human oral metagenome | biome: human oral; feature: human-associated habitat; material: saliva | place: China | collected 2197 ...
TATGCTGGTGCTCCGGCGTATACGGCTCCGGTGAACTCACCGTTTAACGATGTGCGCCCCGGCACGATGTTCTACCGGGAGATTACCTGGCTGGCAGCGAAGGGTGTTACGAAGGGGTGGAGTGATGGCACTTACCGTCCGGGTGAGCCTATTCACCGTGATGCAATGGCCGCGTTTATTTACCGATACAGGCATCAGGGGTAATACCGCCGACAGGCTGTAGCGTCCAACGAGTGATAACCGAGGTGGCCCCGTGCCATTACTGCCCGCAGCGGCGTAAGGATGGGGCTGCCTCACGGGGTGGCTGGTGTGTAAATACCGGGTATGTCAACAACCTGACTTTTGCACCCACGCCACCCCGCAGCGGGCAACTATTACATGCAGAAAACATAAATATTAAATTGAATCTGCAATATCCAGGAATATATTCCTAACTTCACTAGAGTAATAGTTGAATTTTATTTCAAGCGCACTATAAGTGATGTGCATAATATTCATAAATATTAGCTGTTTTTGTCTTTTAACATCCCCGCATTTTGGTACCTTAAATATGTTCTAGCAACAATGTACCGTTAGCATTGGATACACACATGTCTACCTTTTACTCCCGCAAGGGGTTGAAGAAGGGTATCTGCGCAATCGCTCTTGTAAGCTCTGTCGCTATGCCTCTCACACCCGTCCTTGCAACCCCCGTTCAGCCAGCTGCCCGGTTAGCACCCACTGATCAAAACACTAAGACCGCTGCAGATTACAATCTTTTTAATAAGAACGTTATTACTAAGACCATTGATAGCTCACCTGCACAGAGTGCGCGAGTTGGTAAATATATTATTCACCTCGCTGCCGCATCTGCTTTGGGCAAAGAGGCTTCAACCTACACCATTATTAACCCCGAAACCATGCAGACGGTATCAACCGGGCAGCTGCAGGCTGGGGGCGGCGCGCATTTTGCTGCTAATTCCGAGACGGGTGAAATCCTAATCGCTGCCACAAACACCAACCAGCTGGAACGGTACACCGTTACTGAGGACGGGCAGCTAAGCCCCACCCAACCGGTTGCTGGCTTCAACTTTGACCCCGCAGAGGAAAACCTGGCGATGGGGTACAACAAGTTCACCCACTCCTGGGGTGTGCTTACCTCTAAAAACTACATTACGGTTGATTCCTCAGGACAGGTCAGCAGCATGCCGCTGCCCGACCCGAAAACCCTAGATCCGGCTTTGGCCAATGCGCCCGATGCCGATACCTCGGAGTATTACGGCGCCCAATACACGCATACGGCGAACGTGCTTGCCCCGCTGCCCGACGGGTCATTTGTGTATGACTCGGGAACGACTATCTCAAATGAGCAGGGGGAGGTACAGCGCGGTTATCTGCTCCATTTCAGCAAAGATGCGGTGAAGGTTTTTGACGATGGCACAGCTATTGCTGAGCGCGTCTCATACGGCCGCGTAACCACCACCGACGACGGTCGCGTATACCGTTGGAGCTACCTGCATAATTCCTCATACCAGGTTCTCTCATATGCCGACGGGCAGTTTACTGTGCTCAACGGCAAAACCTCGATTCACGCGAAGGGCCTGGAGAGCATTGGTGAGCTATTTACGGTGGGCGATAAGCTTGGCGTTCTGGATTCCGTGAATAACCGCATCGTTATCCTCGATAAGGATATGAACGTTGAGCGAAGCATCAGTCTGACCGGTGTGAGCGCTAAAAACACAAACCGCGGCTCACTTAATGCTGTGGCACTGCCCAATGGGGATATTGTTTTCCCGAGCACTGCTGAGGATCCGCAAGAGTTCACCACCGTGGTACAGATGAACCGCCTGGTGAGCGCTCAGCCGGAACAGCAGCCCGCCCCCGAACCTGAAAAACAGGCGAACCCTCAGATCACTTTAAGCACCGATGAGATTAAATCGGATGAGGGCGCCTCGGTGACCGTTTCGGGTACCGGCTTCTACGGTGAGCAGGCGCAGCACGGTGTGTACGTATACCTGGTGCGTAAGGATGCATTCCCCGCTCACAGTGCTGATGAGCGTGACCCCGCTGTGGCTGCAGTCGCCTTCGTGAAGGGTGCAGATATTCAGGATGGTGCGTTTACCGCTGTTCTTAATGTCCCCGGGAACACACTCGACCCCGCCGCAAAGTACGTGGTAGCAACCGGTGCGACGGGTGCGGCACAGGATGATGGTGCCGCCCTGAAAGCGGGGCTTTTACAGGCATCAGCCCCCGTGAAGGTAACCGAGCCGCAGAAGCAGGCAGACCCGAAGATCACTCTCTCCATCACCGAGCTTAAGGTGGGCGCAGAGTCGAATGAGGTGCTGGTGAACGGCACCGGGTTCCACGGCCAAGGTGCGGCTAAGGGCGTGAGCGTTGGCGTGTACGAGGCTGATGAGCAGGGCCAGCCTACCGGTAATCCGGTTGGTAATGAGGCCCTGGTGCACGCGAACGATCTGCACGATGGAGGCTTTGCCGCCTCTGTCACCGTGCCCGGCTCTCTGTTGGATGCGTCGAAAAAGTACGTGGTGGCCGCAAAAGCTGAGAATGAGGGTGTGAAACTGGTGGCGCTTTCCCCGGTGACTGTCAAGCCCGCGCAGCCGGTGGCTAATCCAAAGCTGAGCATTGACAAGAGTGAGCTTGACCCCACTCAGGATAATGCTGTGACCGTTTCAGGTTCCGGCTATGTGGGTGCTGCCGCCCAGAACGGCGTGTATGTTGCCGTGGTGGAGGCTGAGAAATGGCAGGAAGGCAACACCCCGGATACGCATTCTGTTGCTGCGATGACTCGTATTGCAGCTGAGGATGTGCATGATGGGCAGTTCCGTGCGACCCTCAACATTGCCGCAGGTACATTGGATGCTTCGAAGAAGTACCTGATTGTTTCTTTCGCGTCGCCGGAGCTCAATAAGAGCGACCGTTCATTGGACACTACAGCCGAGATTACGCTCAAGGTGCCCGAGTCGCCTAAACCAAGTCCGACGCCTGAGCCCAGCCCAACACCTACTCCGGAGCAGCCTAAGCCGAGCCCAAGCCCGACACCGGCTCCTACCCCGGAACCGTCTCCCAAGGCCCCCGAGCCTTCGCCGAGTCCGACACCCTCACCGGAGCAGCCCAAGCCAAGTCCAACGCCCTCACCGGAAAAGCCGACTCCGCAGCCAACTCCTACTCCGGAGCAGCCTAAGCCGAGTCCAAAACCTACGCCCGAAAAGCCCAAACCGGACCCGACACCTACCCCGGAACAGCCTAAGCCAAGCCCTAAGCCCACACCGGAGAAGCCAAAACCGCAGCCTCCGGCGCCTGAGCCGCCCAAACCAGCTCAGCGGTTTAAGGATGTGTACCCCACGGATCAGTTCTACACTGAGATTGAGTGGCTTGCTTCCACGGGGATCACCACCGGCTGGCCTGATAATACCTATCGCCCGCAGAATAATATTGAGCGCGGTGCAATGGCGGCGTTCTTCTACCGTATGGCGGGCAGCCCCCGTGTGATGATGCCGTACCGGTCTCCGTTTAAGGATGTGGACGCCTCGTACCCGTTCTACAAGGAAATCGTGTGGATGTACCAGCAGGGTATTACCACCGGTTACCCGGACGGTACGTTCCGCCCGAATGATTCGGTTAGCCGTGAGGCCATGGCGGCGTTCTTCTACCGTCAGGCGAGGGACTACCGGTTCTACGCTCCGCGGCACACGTCATTTGTTGATGTGAACGGGGATAACCTGTTCTACACCGAGATCAGCTGGCTGGCCGATCGCGGTATTAGCCGTGGCTGGGACGACCGCACTTACCGCCCGGGCCAGGCCATTACCCGTGACGCAATGGCGGCCTTCCTGTACCGTTACCACCGTATTTACGGTAAGAAGTAATCAACGGTTCAGGCTCTTGAGTCTCCCCCGTGACGCGCAATCATCATCTCCTCTGATTGTGCGGCGCGGGGGTTCTTTTCTGCGCTGTATTAATGCATCGTGATTGTGCGCCGTGTTTTCTGGGGCGTCTGCGGATTCAACATTTTCTCCTCTGTGCCCCACTCCCCTGTTTGCGCACCAATAATGTGGCCCATGGGGCATGTGTAGGGGGTCATAGGTCTTTGACTGTGCTGCACGATACTAAGACCACACCAGATACTTTACACATGAAACATATATATACAGAGAATTAAAGCATATAAACATACATATCTGTTTTTAATGACACTAAAGTGCGAATAAGCCATTTAATGAATATTAATCTATGAATAGTTTTTCTACACCTTTACTTTACAGTTAATGCTTTTCGGGGTAATTTTGCGGTTTTCCTCGACTCCCACTAGGCGTTTTGCTACCGTGAAGGTATCGATAAATTACTTTACGAGTGGAGTAATCTGATGGGTAATTCATTCTCACCGCACAACCTGCCCAAGCGCGCATGCGCTCTGACTCTCGCCGGGGCTCTCGCCTTGCCGCTCGGTGCCGCCCTAGCACCGGCAGCATTAGCAGCCGAAACTCCGGCCGCCGCACAAGCCACTGGACAGCCCGCAGCCAGCGGCCCCAAGCTGACCGTTGATACCCCAAACCTTGACCTGATTGATGGCGGAACCATTACGGTGCGCGGCACCGGGTTCACCGATCAGCACCGTGAACAGGACGGTTCGCTCGCCATTGCATTCGGCCCGCGGTCTATGTTTGTTGAAGGGTCACGGCAGAAGATGCGGCGCGTTCCGAACCTTTACACTACTGTAATTCCGAAAGACAAGATTAACGCTGACGGTTCCTTCGAAATTCAGCTCAACGTCCCCGGCAATGATATAGACCCGGCGAAAGGCCCGTACAGCATTGGCACCTTTAAGCTGGATGTGTACTCCGAGTATTTTTACGGCACCATGACGGGTGTGAGCGTTCCGCTCAATACTGTCACGGGTGAGGTGCAGCGCCTGTCCATTCGCAATAACCAGCTGAATCCTGTGGATAAACAGGCCAGCCTGACAGTTAGGGGGCTGAACTTCTCGAATATTCCCGCAGGTTCAACCTCGTACGCGCAGATCGTTGAGGTGGACGCGAACGGGAAGCCTCAGGGTGAGCCTCTCGCTTCCAAAGACATTACCTTTGCCGCGCAGGACGGCAAAAACACCAGCAGTTTTACGTCCACTCTGGAGTACTCGGGGTTCAAGGTTGATGCTTCGAAGCGTTACGCCTACATTGTGTACAACCGGCATAACGGCCAGGTGAATGAGATTGCGCGGGCAAACCTGCCGGTGAAGGATGCCCAGCCAAGGGTCAAGTACATCGGCGAGACGATCAACACCACCAAGTCATACAACCACGTGTCGGTGTGGGCCACGAATTTCCGGTTAGATGAGGACGATTCCTTTGAGCTGGTGCTTCGTGAAAAGGGTACCGGCACCGTGGTGAAGCGGGTGAAGCAGGATTGGAAGGCCGCAATGTTCCCTGATGGTTCAGGCGCTATTGTGGCAATGGGGATCGATGGGTCGCAGGTAAGCGCCTCTAAACAGTACGAAGTTACCGTGTCGGTGAAGTCGCAGGATCCGTCCCGCGCGGTTAGCCGCACCATTGATATTCCTGCGGTTACCTCACAGCAGGAGGTCCGGAAGCCGAAGTCCCGGTTTGTTGATATGGAGTCCTCACAACGCTACTACCAGAGTGCCACGTGGGCGGTGGATCAGAACGTGCTGGAAGCCCGTGACGGCCGTTTCTCCCCGTCAGAGAGTGTAACCCGCGGACAGCTGGTAGAGGCACTGTACCGTATGGCTGGCTCCCCTGATATACAGCTCCCAGCCCAGTCACCCTACCGCGATATTTCCACCAGCAACCCGCGGTATAAGGCGATTGTGTGGGCTCGTCAGCAGAATATTGGTAATGAGTATGGGGACGGCTCATTCCACGCGGATGATAGCGTGAACCGGCAGACCCTTGTCTCGTTCATGTATCGCGCCGCCGGTAAGCCGAACGTGACGCTCCCGAAGTATTCACCGTTCACCGATGTGCGCGCTGGCAGCAACATTTACTACCGCGACATGGTGTGGGCGCAGCAAAAGGGCGTAGTGCTCGATGCGCAGTCTAAGGAGTTCAACCCGCGCGCTCAAGTGAGCCGTGCTGAGGCTGCTCAGTTCCTGTACCAGTACGCGAATGCTACGAGGACGCGATAGCACCGGCTGTTCTCTGCCTGTAGAGGTAGTCAGCTAAAGGTGGAAGACCCCGGGACCCGTGGTGGGTTTCCCGGGGCCTTCCCGTTTCTAGACGCCGCACACCTTATACCCCGCAAACCGCCGCAATGTGGGTTTGTGTGGGTTGAGGTGTTTGGGTTTTACGGCGAATTACCGGGTGGATGCTGAGCCCGCCGCGCTGCCGGTGGATACGGTGAAGTCCCACGGGTCGGTGTTCAGTGATGAGACGGTGAAGGTAATGCTGTGGCCACGTTCGGCCAGTAGCGCCTGCAGCCTCTCACCGGCGCGCTGCAGCCAGAGCGATTCGCTGGCCGCGTGGGAGCAGTCAATCAGCGCGCACTCGGTGCCGCGCACGAGCTCTTGTTCACGGAATTCGCTGGCGGGGTGGTGCCGCAAGTCGGCGGTAATGTACACGTCTGCCCCGACGGAACGTACCGCCTCGAACAGGGAATCGCCCGCCCCGCCGCACAGTGCCACACGGCTAATGCGCTGCTCTGGGCGCCCGGCGATACGCAGCCCGCCAGCGGTTGCCGGTAGCGCATCCGCCAAGCGTTCGGAGAGGGCACGCAGGGTGAGCGGTTCAGGCAGTGTGCCCACGCGCCCGGTTCCGATGGGGTGTTCCTCTCCCCCAAGTTCTTGGGTTTGAGGTTCGGCCAGTGCGGTGCGGTCGGTGAGGTGCAGGGCGTCGCAGAGTGCCTCGTTCACGCCCGCAATGGCGGCATCGGCGTTAGTGTGCGCCCCGAGCAGTCCGCATTGGCCTTCGATGAGGGTGTGCAGCACGTGCCCTTTATAATCCGTGTCGGGGATGAACTGCGCCCCGCGCAGCAGCAGCGGGTGGTGGGTGATGAGCAGCCCCGCGCCGTGTTCTACGGCTTCGTCAGCGGTGGCGGCGAGGGCATCAACGGCGAAGTGCACGTGCCTCACGGGGGCGGCGGCGCGCCCGCAGACCAGCCCGGATGCGTCCCACCCGGCGGCCAGCTGCGGCGGGTAGAGGTCGTGGAAGGCGGCAACAACCTGCGCTAGGTTTGGTGTGGTGGTTTCAGTCATGTCTCTATTGTGGCATGAGCACCCGGCGGGGAATATTCGGAAGGTGCGGGGCGTTTAATGGGGTGTCAGGTGAGACAGTGGTTTTCGTGAAGGAGCGGGACGATGCGTAGTTTTGTGGTTGGCGGCGGCTGTTTTTGGTGTATTGATGCGGTGTTCCGCCAGTTTAAGGGCGTGAGCGCGAGCGTGTGCGGCTACGCTGGCGGCACCGTACCGAACCCGGATTACCGGTCGGTGTGCTCGGGGACGACGGGGCATCACGAGGTGGTGCGCGTTGATTTTGATGAGAACGTGATCGGTGAGGACGCGGTGCTGGATATTTTCTTCGCCTCCCACGACCCCACAAGCTGGGATCGCCAGGGGGCAGATACCGGGTCGCAGTACCGTTCGGTGCTGATGTATGCCGACGAGCAGCAGCGAAAGATTTTTGAGGCGGCAAAGGTGCGGGCGCAGGCTCTTTTCGATGCTCAGGTGGTGACGGAAATAAAGCCTCTTGAGACGTTCTGGGAGGCGGAAGACTACCACCAGGACTACTACGCGCTGAACCCGTACCAGGGGTACTGCTCTGTGGTGATCAGCCCGAAGGTTGCGGCGGCCCGCCGTAAGTACGCGCATCTTCTGAAGTAGCTTTGGCACTGTGGCAATAGAAAATCCCCGGCTTTTGAGAGCCGGGGATTCTTTAGTTTTAGCGTGACCCCAACCGGATTTGAACCGGTGTTGCCGCCGTGAGAGGGCGGAGTACTAGGCCGCTATACGATGGGGCCGTGAGAATTTCTTCTCGTTGTGTGCCGTGGGTGTTTCGGCAACAGATATAACTATACAGTTCGGGTACCCCACCACCAAATCAGCTATCAGTGTTTTACGACACTTCCACAGGGTGGTGTTTGGGGCGGTTCCCGCCGAGGTTTCCTCCCCGTTCAGGCACCGTACTGCGGCGGTTTTACGCATCACCCACAGGGAAGGGGCACCCCCCTGTTTTTCGGGGTGCCCCTGCGGTTTTTCACGCAGCCTGTCGGTTAGCGCACCAGGGGGCGGCTAGGATTTACTGCGGCGGCGTACAACCAGCACCACCGCACCGGTCACAATAGCCAAAGCGCCCATACCCGCCAGCATGATCACGCCGTTCGCGCCGGTATTCGCCAAGCTGCGGGATGTGGAGCCGCGGGTCGCCTGGGGTGCGGAGTCACCGCCGGGGTGGTTACCGTTAGCAACGGTCACGGATACGCTTTCCTGAGTGGCCTCGGGCTTCGACTCACCGGTAGTGCCTCCCGTTGCTGAGGGTTGCGCAGATGCCGACTCGGTGGGGGCGGGGGTGGGTGAAGGCGCGGTCACAGCCGCAGTTTCGGTGGGCTGTGCCGGGGTGCTCCCGCCGCCCTGGTTCTGCTCAGTTTTCGGGCCGGACACGCTAGAGCTGGTCTGCCCGTCCTTGGTGATCTCAAACATTGCGGAGTAGTCCAGGCTGCGGTCAGTCACCGACAAGTCGTGCGCAGCAATGGTGCCGACCGTGTACTTCTTGCCGTATTCTAGGGTGTTCGCGGGGATGGGCAGGTCAATCTCAAACGAGCCGTCCTTCATCTGCTCGGGGCGCACCCACACGGCGTTCTTTGACAAGTTCATGGCCTGCTCACGGTCGATGCTCTGCCCGGGTTTCCAGGTTCCCTCAGGGACGAGGAACACGTACACGCCCTTCGCGGCGCCCTCCCCCACGTAGCCGCTGCCTTTAATGTGGAGCTTATAGTCTGCGGTGATGTCGATCTTCCCGTCGGGGAACTCAATCACCGGGTTGGCGTAGCTTACGGTGCGGGTGGCCTCGGTGGGGTACCCCTGAAATTCGCGCTGCTGCGGGGTGATCTGCACGGCCGCCTCATCCCCTGCTTTCACCTCAGCTTTGAACTTCATAATGGAGTTCGGGTGAATCTCTGACTCGGCGGCGGGGATCTCGCTGCCGTCCTTGTCTTTCTTCGCCTTCGAGGTGGTCTTATCTGAGGTTTTCACCTCACCGGTGGCGCCGTTCAGCACGTACGGCACACGGGCTGTGCTGGGCAGATCCTGCTTGTCTACAGCCACGATCGAGCCGTTATTGAGCATGGTCAAATCATTAGCTTTAGCACCGTTCATGGCGACCTCACCAATGACTTTGCTGGTGGCACCGTCAATCACACCAACCTTGCCGGTGCCGAAATCACTCACATACACCAGGTCGCGCTCTTCATCATGCTCCATGGCCAGGGCCTGGGTGCCGAAAGCAATCGTTTTCTTGTACTCGCCGGTGGTGAAGTCATACACGGTCACCCCCGAATTAACACCGTTCACGCCCTGGGAAGAAACATAGATTTCGTTCAAAGACTTATCGATGGCAACATCAGAAGGGCGAACCTCAGTGCCCTCAGTATCTGCGTGAACATCAATGGTGCGCACAGTTTTGAGGGTGTTCGTGTCTACCACAAACAGTTTGCCGCTGGTGCGCTCCGGCACATACAACAGGTGATCCTGAGAATCGACGTGCATATTCATGCCCACATACCGCACCCCGCCGTCAGGGGCACCCGCAAGCTGCAGCTTCTGAACCTGCTTAGTTTTCAGGTCAATAGCCGACACATAGAACCGGCCCGACACGAACGCCTTCCCTGAGGCGTGGTCAATGCGCACCTCACGCGGGTGCTCAATCCAGTTCGCGTCGTTCTTATCAAGCCCGTGGTTAGTCCACACAAGCTTCATCGTGGCCTGGTCGTACACCGAAATGGAGTTATCGCGGGTGTTCGTAACCCACACGGTTCCCTCAACATCATCAACTTCCACCCCGTAGGCGGCCTCAAAATTGTAGCCTCTCTCACCCTTAATGATGGGCAGCTCGGCCACGGCCTCAACCTTCAACGAGTCAGCATCAAGGCGGGCGAGAGTAGAGACATGCATATCCCCGTCAGCGGTTCCCGCCACCCACAGCTTATGGTTCTTCTTAGAATACGAGACCTGGAACTGGCCCGGTAGGCCCTGCGTGATCTTAGCTTTAGTTGCCGCCGCATCTAAGGTGCGAGACGTGGCAGCAGGTGTGCTCTGCGAATCTGGTGCGCTAGGGGCAGCGAACGATGCGGGAACAGCAACCCCAGAAACACTCAGGGCCAAGGCCCCAGCCACGAAAGACTTTGTAACCTTGCCGGAAGCGAGAGTCAGGTTCATTGGTTTCCTTTCGAAACAAAAAACGCGCCGCGCACCACCGGGAAGACCACTCTTAACCGGAAGAAACAGGGCGCGCATCCAAAAGCATCCTCAATAATGCTCTACCCATAATTTTTAGCGAACTCCCAGGGTTTTACAAACCGAATACCGAAAATACACAAAAATTACTTTTATCCCCGCAGCCCATGAAAAAACAGTAGACGCGAAGCTGACGGTTAGAAAACACAGCAAAAGAAAATTAAATAAAAGAAAGCGGCCAACCCACCCAAAAAAATTTCGGGCAGGCAAGCCGTTTTCTAGCAGACCCTACGGGTGCAGGGAACGATCAGGAGCCTTCTCTATTAACTGTAGAGTATAGACCCCCCTCCCCGCAGGTGCACAGCACATGCTGAGGGCGGAATCTGCAAAATATTTTAATAAAACCAGTGGCAAGGAGTGGGACGCTACGACGGACCCTCAATGAAAGTCACCCATTTTCATGGGTGAGACGTTGGTGGCAACGATACGGGTGCTGAGCCCGTCCCCCCCTCAATGAAAGTCACCCATTTTCATGGGTGAGACGTGATCGGTAGCAGACGGCCCGCCCGCTCGGTAGCTCCCTCAATGAAAGTCACCCATTTTCATGGGTGAGACAAATACTCTACGGCACGGAGCTGCCGTGCCGCGACCTGCCCTCAATGAAAGTCACCCATTTTCATGGGTGAGACGTTCCCTTCCCTACGTGCTTCCTGGGTGCGTTGGCGGCCCTCAATGAAAGTCACCCATTTTCATGGGTGAGACGGTTTACCCGTCGTTGATGGTATTCGTTAGGGTTGGCGCCCTCAATGAAAGTCACCCATTTTCATGGGTGAGACCATGCCCGCCACCAGAGAACCCGAAGAACTTCTTACGCCCTCAATGAAAGTCACCCATTTTCATGGGTGAGACCTGCTTCCTTGGCTTCAATGTTCTTGAGGTATGCGTCCCCTCAATGAAAGTCACCCATTTTCATGGGTGAGACCTGCTTCCTTGGCTTCAATGTTCTTGAGGTATGCGTCCCCTCAATGAAAGTCACCCATTTTCATGGGTGAGACCTGCTTCCTTGGCTTCAAT
>ERZ773213.1644-NODE-1644-length-11448-cov-3.938559_pt1 | contig 11448 bp, 10 predicted proteins | sample MGYA00580996_ERZ773213 | MGnify/ENA primary metagenome ERZ773213 (study PRJEB29015, sample SAMEA2738152) | human oral metagenome | biome: human oral; feature: human-associated habitat; material: saliva | place: China | collected 2197 ...
TCTGTACTGTCTGCGGCTTCATCGCCTTGTCCTGATTTAAAGTTAATCCACTATATACAGTCCGACGATCTGAAATGACCATTCCGAACTGTATTTTTGGCGGCTTCTGAAGGCAAGTACGGAAACCCTCGCTGCGAAGTATTTATAGTTGTGTAAATTCTGCGTCGATTTCCGTCAGGATTTGCTCTAGCTCTTCCTGCCACAAAAGCCAGTTTTCTTCTATTTGCGTTAATTTTACTTTAATTTCTGTTAATTGTGCGAGGGTTTGTTGTAATTTTGTTTTATTTTCGTCCGAATAGGCTTCCTCTTGTGCCAAAAATGTTTCACATACCGTTTGAATTTCGGAAAGCTCCGCCATTTCTTTTTCGGCTTTGTCGATTTTCTGCTGTATCGGCTTGCCGCGTCGGGCTTTTTCTTGACGGATTTGTGCTTCGATACGCTTGGTGTCTTTGCGGTTTTGGCTTTGCGCGGAAGCGGCAGGCGCGGTTGTGGCGTTTTCCTGCGTCAACCGCCATTGACGATAATCGTTTAAATCGCCGTCAAAGTTTTTCAGACGACCTTTGTCAATCAGGAGGAAACTGTCGGTAGTCGCTTCGAGCAGGCTGCGGTCATGCGATACGACGATTAAGGCACCTTGGAAACTTTGCAGCGCGAGCGTCAGGGCGTGGCGCATATCCAAGTCCAAATGGTTGGTCGGCTCGTCAAGCAGCAGCAAATTTGGCTTTTGCCAGATAATCATGGCAAGGGCGAGGCGGGCTTTTTCTCCGCCAGAAAAAGGTTCGGTTTTCTGCAACGCCATATCGCCGACAAAATTGAAGCCACTGAGAAAATTTCGGATTTCTTGTTCACGCACTTCGGGAGAGAGCTGCTGAATATGCCAAACAGGGCTTTGGTCGGCGCGGATGGTATCGAGTTGGTGTTGGGCAAAATAACCGATATTGAGTTTTTCGGAACGGACGATGCTGCCGGAGAGCAAATCGATTTTGCCTGCCAAGGCTTTGATAAATGTAGATTTACCGCTGCCGTTGACACCCAATAGCCCGTAACGTGCGCCGCTTTCCAGCGACAGGGTAATGTCGTGCAGGACGGTTTTGCCTTCGTAACCCAAATCAGCGTGTTCCAGCTTCAGCAAGGGATTAGGTAGATGGTCGGGATTGTAAAACTCAAAGGAAAACTCGCTGTCCAGATGCGCGGGAGCGATGCGTTCGAGCTTTGCCAAAGCCTTCATGCGGCTTTGCGCCTGAACGGCTTTGGTGGCTTTGGCTTTGAAGCGGTCGATAAACGATTGCAGATGTTTGATTTGCGCCTGCTGTTTGACATAGGCGGCTTGTTGCTGCGCGAGACGTTGTGCGCGTTCGTTTTGGTAAAAATCGTAATTGCCGCCGTATTGCGTGAGCTTTTGCTGGGACAATTCGATGGTTTGGGTGGTGGCCGCATTGAGGAAGTCACGGTCGTGGGAAATGATGATTTGCGTGCAGGGTAAAGAGGCAAGGTGGTTTTCCAGCCACAAGACGGTTTCCAGATCCAAGTGATTGGTCGGTTCGTCAAGCAATAGCAAATCGGCGCGGCAAATCAGGGCTTGCGCAAGATTCAGGCGCATACGCCAGCCGCCTGAAAAGGATTTGACGGGACGGCTGTGTTCTTCTTGCGAAAAACCCAGTCCGTTCAACAATTTCGCCGCACGGGCCGGCGCGGTATAAGCATCGATTTCTTCCAATTTGGCATGATATTCCGCCTGCTTCATGCCGTCATTTTGCGCTTCCGCCTGCGCCAAGGTCGTCTGAAAAGCCTGCAACTCGGCATCGCCCTGCAAAACGTAGTCCAACGCGGAGATGTCCAAGTCGGGCGTTTCTTGGGAAACGGAAGCCATCCGCCAATTTTTCGGAATCGAGATATCGCCGCCGTCCTGAGTGATTTCACCCTTGATTAAGGCAAACAGGCTGGATTTGCCCGTCCCGTTTTTACCGATCAAACCGACGCGCTGACCGGGATTGACGGTGGCGTTGGCTTTGTCGAGCAGGACTTTCAAACCGCGTTGCAGGGTGAGGCTCTTGATTTCAATCATGATGGTAAAGGACGGGCGGAAAAATGGGAAAGGCGGTATTTTATAGCGAAAACAGCGTTATGTCGCCGTTCGTTGATGCCGCAGCGTTTCAACATAAATCTATGATGAAAAAAGGTCGTCTGAAACTGGATCTGGTTTCAGACGACCTTTTTACAACATTCCCACCTCAGAATTTCACGCCTTTATGCAATGCTACAATTCCTGCGCTCATATTATGATAATCCACGCTGTCGAACCCCGCGTCCAGCATCATCTGTTTCAAAGTTTCTTGGTCGGGATGCATACGGATGGATTCGGCCAGATATTGATAGCTGTCAGCATCTTTCGCAATCAGTTTGCCCATGACCGGTAGCAGCTTGAAGGAATACAGGTCGTACACCCCTTCCAGTGGTTTGTAGACTTTGGAAAACTCCAATACCAGCAGCGTGCCGCCCGGTTTCAACACGCGGTACATCTCTTTCAGAGCGGCATCTTTGTGCGTCATGTTGCGCAGACCGAAGGCGACAGAAACCAGATTGAAATAGTTGTCGGGAAAAGGTAGTTTTTCAGCATCAGCCAGCGATACCGGTAGAATCAGCCCTTCGTTGAGCAGTCGGTCGCGTCCGACGGTCAGCATCGAAGAATTGATATCGGTTAGCCAGACTTCGCCCTCTTTACCCACGCGTTTGGCCCAACCACGCGACAAATCGCCCGTACCGCCGGCAATATCCAATACTTTGTCTCCTTTTTTCAAGCGTGCGGTATTGATGGTGAAATGCTTCCAAACACGGTGCAGGCCGCCGGACATCACATCGTTCATAATGTCATAGTTTTTCGCTACCGAATGGAATACTTCGGCTACTTTGCCTGCTTTTTCGTTCTCATCTACGGTACTGAAACCAAAATGGGTTTTGTGGTCGCTCATGTTGCCTGCCTTTTGAAATTTAAAATTAAAATAATATGAATTCAGATATTGAATACGTCGAAGAAATCGTCAATCGCTTTCGACGCGGGAAATATATTTTTCGCCTATCCCACCTTAAAACGAGCGGCTGTTGAGTAACAGGTAACGTTGTGTGTAGCCCGCTCCGGTACCTAAAAATTTCAGTTCCATCTTTTCAGACGACCTTTTCGTCAATGTCTTCCGCCACAACCTCCGCTGCCACAGGTATGGCCGGATTTCGATTCGGTATTCAAATCGTCAGGAGAAGGGACACGGGACGCACCAGCCAGCTCCATACGGCGCAGGTAGTCCGTCCAAAGTGCGTCGTGATCGTGTGCCAGTTTGTGCAGATAGGCCCAGTCGTACAGGCCGCTGTTGTGGCCGTCTGAAAAAGTGATTTTCAAGGCATAATTACCGACCGGCTCCAAATCAGTAACGGTAACGCTTGCCTTTCCGGTTTGTAAAACCTCCTGCCCTACGCCGTGTCCGCGCACTTCCGCACTGGGCGAATAAACACGCAAAAACTCTGCGGAAAGTGGTTTTTCATCGGCATCGTAACGCAGCGTCAGTGATGCACGGTCTTTCGACAGACGGATTTCCGTCGGAATGAGGTTGTTTTCGTTCACGGGTCATACTCCGGATTTTTTACGCAGCCACGCAACTCTGATGGAAAAAACGCCCCCGGCCGCAGCAAACAGCAAAATTGAATAAAGGGACAGGCGTATCAAATTTATCCTCGTCTGCCCGTTTAAGCCCAAAGGTAACATCATCAGTCCTGCAAATATTAAAAACGCCGAAACCATTAAAGCGATAGAAATGAAGGCATAGCGGGTATTGGCATTGATTTTGTGATGACGCCTTATGGCTGCGCAAGGGTTGCTGAACTTGAAGTTGGGTCATTCTATCAGTTTTGCAGGCTAATTTCGATAAAAGGTCGTCTGAAACGGAAACGCCTGTTTCAGACGACCTTTTGGCTTTTGTTTTATCAGGCTTATTTGATAACTAGGACAACTGCTTTTTCGGTTTCTTCATTCGGCATCAGGCGTACGGCTGTGCCGGTTTTCCCTTTGAGGCGCACGAGGAAGCCTCCGGGTTTGCGTTCCAAAACATCAAGCTTTGCATCACCTCGCGGGCGGAATGTGATTTTTTCGCATTCGCGAAGACACCAGTGGTTTTTCCAATGAATGAAATAAATGTTATCCGGTTTGACGGCAAGCGTTTCTCCACCATTGACGACAAAATAAGGATAATCGGGCTTTTTGGTTTTGAATGTCCATTCTGCTTTCTGTTTCTTACCGTTTTGACTGTATTCGAATACGGCGCGGTAGGCAGTGTCGTATTCGAGCGGCGATAGTGGGAAAAGCGCGAATTGTTTGTCGGTCAACTGTCCGTTTGGATCTGTGTATTTATCCAAAATTTTGGTTTTGTCGATTTCGTTTTTGCCTTGATAAAGTTTGAACGACAGCATCTTGGCTTCGCCCCCATCGTCTGAAAATGCAATGCTGACGGGATTTCCGGTAAATTCATAACCGGGCATGGGATCAGGATGTTCGCCGTAAAAATCCGGCGCGGCAAAATTTCCCTTCGGATAAGCGATATACGCTAATTTTGTTTGATTTTTAATTTCGTCGGCGTAAACGATAGAGCCATTGAAACAAGAATTTTTATAGAAACGGCGACCTGCTTCCGGATAAGATCGCCCTAACGAACACCAATGATTGAATTCCCGGTTGCCCTGATTGAAGACGACGGCGGTTTTTCCGTTGCCACGCTCAACAGCTACTCCCGCTTCGTCAATATTTTGATCAAGCAAAGAAAAACGGTGGTAAATGGCTGTCATCAGGGCATCGGTTTGCTCGTGCAGGACAAGTGTGTTTTTAAATCCATCCTGATGGCGGTACTCGCCCGTGCTGATGTTTTCATGAACACCATCGAAATAATAGCCGGCCTTGCGGGCGCGGTCGGAGGGCTTGTACCCTGTGTAAAATTGATTGTTTCGATGTTTTTCGTCATGGCCGTCTTCAGGATTGATCAGCAGATATTTGGCGTGCCTTCGGGCTGACCGTTCCAATACCGGGGAATTCGACAGAGAATTCAAACCGGCAGCGGCACGCAAAAAATTAAGGTAACCCAAACCGCTTAAAGATTCTACGGACGAACGGTCTTGACCGGCTTGAGGGTGGATAAGGTTGTCTGAAAAGAAATAGCGATTTTGCTGGTAATAAAACAGACCAAGCGCGCCTGCTAATATTACCAGCCAGATGAAGATGGATTTCATATTGTCATTTTATAGAGTGAAATGAGTTTAACGTAATGATGAAAGAACTTGGCGAATCATACAGCATAATATCCGTAAACGTCGTCTGAAAAGCGCTGGTCAAGTGAAATAAATGTATTTTTATTACAGTAAAATATTGTTAAGCGAATCTGCCTGATTTATATTCCTACCATATTAAAAGATGAAGTTTTTGTATTTTATAGGCAAATGACTTCATCCTCTTTTTTGTCTGTTGAAAATATTGAATATTTGCTCCATCGGTATTGGTGTGACTAGCCTGAAGCTGATATTTGCTTTATATCCTCAAATTACGGAGTTTTCATGTCCACAATGTTTTTTATCCAGTTCGCCATCGTACTGGTGTGTATCTTAATCGGCGCGCAGGTCGGCGGTATCGGCTTGGGCGTACTCGGCGGTATCGGGCTGGCGGTTTTGGCCTTTGGTTTCCATCTTGAGCCGACCAGTCCGCCGATTGACGTGATGCTGATGATTATGGCGGTTGTTTCCGCCGCCGCATCGATGCAGGCAAGCGGCGGTTTGGACTACATGATTAAAATCGCCACCCGAGTTTTACACCGCAATCCGAAATACATCACCTTCATCGCGCCTGCGGTCACTTACCTGTTTACCGTATTGGCAGGTACAGGACATGTCGCATATTCGGTATTGCCCGTTATTGCCGAAGTCAGCCGCCGCAACGGTATCCGCCCGTCGCGCCCGTTGACGATGGCGGTCATCGCGTCACAATTTGCCATTGTTGCCAGCCCGATTGCGGCCGCGGTCGTTGCCTGCGTTACCTACCTTGAGCCTCAACACATTACCATGGCTGATGTGCTGAAAGTGACTGTTCCTTCAACCATTCTCGGTATCGGTCTCGCCTGCGTATTCGTCAACAAGCTCGGCAAAGAGTTGAAAGACGACCCGCATTATCAGGCGTTGCTGAAAGACCCGGAATATGTAAAAGCCAACGAAAAAGATTCGGTTGAAGTATCCAATGCGCCCGTCAGCAAAGAGGCGAAACTTTCAGTCGGGATTTTCCTTGCTGCTGCGTTGCTGGTGGTCGTGATGGGTGCCGTCCCCGAGTTGCGCCCGACCTTTCAAACGGACGAGGGCCCGAAACTGATGGGCATGGCGCACGCCATCGAAATCGTCATGCTTTCTGCTGCCGCGCTGATTATCCTGCTGTGTAAACCGGATGGTAACGCGATTACCAAAGGCTCGGTATTTCATGCGGGTATGCGTGCCGTTATCGCCGTATTCGGCGTGGCATGGCTGGGCGACACGCTGATGCACGGTCATCTGGCTGAAGTCAAAGAAACCGTATCACATCTGGTCGAAACTGCGCCGTGGACTTTTGCGTTTGCCCTGTTCGTTTTGTCCGTCTTGGTCAACAGCCAAGGGGCAACCGTCGCAACGCTGTTTCCCATCGGTATTTCGCTGGGCATTCCCGCTCCGATTATCATCGGTACGTTTGTCGCGGTGAACGGCTATTTCTTCATTCCGAACTACGGTCCGATTATCGCGGCAATTGATTTTGACAGTACAGGCTCAACCAAAATCGGCAAATTTATTTTCAACCACAGCTTTATGATTCCCGGCCTCTTGAGCATGGTGTTCAGTTTGGCATTCGGTTTGCTGCTGGCGAATTACTTCTTTTAAGGTCATCTGAAAAAAGGTCGTCTGAAAACACAAAATGCGTTTTCAGACGACCTTTGCATTAGGATTATCCGCTATAATATCACCGCATAACAAAACCCGTCTTTTACGACCCTATCCCCACGGAGCGTACAAAATGTACCACTACAAATCCGAAGCCACCCAGTTTCTCGACAAACTTATCGAAGACAATCCGCAACTGGAAACGCAACGCCTAGAAAACCGCCACCTGCTTTGGGATGTCGAATTAAATCCGCAAGAGCAGGCAGAGTTTGAGGCTGCCAAAGTCGCCAAAAAACCCTACACATACTATCAAGACTGATCGTGCCGAAATGACCGTCCGTACATTCAACACACCTGCCGGACTACAGGACTACCTCAATACCATCGGACAAGCGGAGCATCCCGTCCTTGCCGCATTGCGCGAGCGCACGCTTTCACACCGATTAGGCAATATGGCCATTGCCCGCGAACAAGCCGCCCTGCTTTCTTGGTTGGCGCAGCTTATCCGTGTCGAAAAATATTTGGAAATCGGCGTGTTTACAGGATACAGCAGCACCGCCGTCGCGCTTGCATTGCCCGAGCATGGCAAAGTTACCGCCTGCGACATCAACGTAACATTTACCGACATAGCGCGCGAAACTTGGCGGGCGGCAGGAGTGGAACACAAAATTTCGCTGTACCTGCAACCCGCCCTTTTGACTTTGGACGACCTGATAGCGCAAGGCGAAGCGGAAAGTTACGACCTGGCCCTGATAGATGCGGACAAGCCCCCTACCCCGCAATATTTCGAACGTTGCCTGAAGCTTGTGCGTAAGGGCGGCATTATCGCCATCGACAATGTTTTGCTGAACGGCAGGGTCTTGCATGAGGGAGACGAACACTCCCCGCCCAGCTTGAAAATACTGCAAACATTCAACCGCAGCCTGCCCGAAGATAAACGTATCGTTCCCATTACCCTACCCGTCGGCGACGGATTGACCCTTCTATTGAAAAAATAAACCGATGAAAACAAACCTGCTTATCCGACTGCTTCCCATTGCCTTTACCGCCGCCTGTACTTCCGTTTCATCCCCGTCTTCAGACGATACTTTTTCGCTGCCGGATATTCCCGATAGCCCGCAGAAAGTATCCATCCCCTATCCCAAGCTCGACGAACAGACACAAATCGACCATTTGGGCGTACAGGTTGCACGCATCGAGCGGGAAATGGAGGCGGTAAACCTTCGTTTGCAGCAAATCGAGCAGCAAAACAAAATCCACTCCCGTCCTGCTAAGAAAACCGTGTCTCAACGCTTGGACGACCAGAAGCTCAAAAAACATTATCTGGAGAACGGCGGTACCGCGCCGACCGAAACAGATTCGCTTACCCTAAACGAAACTCGTCTTTACGAGCGTGCATCCAAATACTACCGCAACGGGAATTATCGGGCGGCGGCAGCCATTCTGAAGGAAGCCGACGGCGGTAACGGCAGCGATATTGCGCGCCGCAATATGTATCTGTTGCTGCAAAGCCAGCAGCGCATGGGCCACTGCGAATCCGTCATCGAAATCGGCGGCCGCTACGCCAACCGCTTCCGCAACAGCCCGCAAGCCCCCGACGCGCTTTTCAGCATCGGACAATGCCAATACAAGCTGCAACAGAAAGACATCGCCCGCAACACATGGCGCAAGCTGATACAGAGCTATCCCGATAGCGAAGCTGCCAAACGCGCCGCTATCAGTATCAAGCAACGATAACTTTTCAGACGATCTCCCCCCTATTCGAAGGTCGTCTGAAATCATTCATTGAATAATGTTTTATACAATAGGAGCAAATATGGCCAAAATCGGCATCATCATGGGCAGCAACAGCGACTGGCCCGTCATGCAGCAGGCAGCGCAGTTTCTCAAAGAGTTCGGCGTCGAATACGAAGCCCGCGTCGTGTCCGCACACCGCACCCCCGATTTAATGTTCGAATACGCTGAAACCGCCCGCGAACGCGGCATCAAAGCCATCATCGCCGGTGCGGGCGGCGCGGCACACCTGCCCGGCATGGTTGCCGCCAAAACCACCGTCCCCGTATTGGGCGTTCCCGTACCCAGCAAATACCTGCGCGGCGAAGACTCCCTGCTCTCCATCGTGCAAATGCCCAAAGGCGTTCCCGTTGCCACTTTTGCCATCGGCGAAGCAGGAGCCGCCAACGCCGCCCTGTTCGCTATCTCGCTGCTTGCCAACGAAGATCCTGAGCTAGCGCAAAAACTTGCCGATTTCCGCGCCAAGCAGGAGCAAACCGTTTTAGACATGGAATTACCCGAAGCCTGATATAAAAAAGGTCGTCTGAAAACGGATTTTCGTTTTCAGACGACCTTTTTGCCTGATTTCAAAGAAACCTTCAAAATCGTTTAAAATCCAAACCCTTTCATCTTTCTCAATCTGCCTTATGAACATCTTATCCGTAGAAAACGCTTCTTTTGCCGTCGGCCATGTCGCCTTGCTCGACAAAACTTCCTTCCAACTCGACAGCGGCGAAAAAATCGGCTTAATCGGCCGCAACGGCGCGGGTAAGTCTTCGTTTCTGAAAATCCTCGCCGGCGTGCAGAAGCTCGACGACGGGCAGATTATCGTTCAAAACAACCTCAAAATCGTTTATGTGCCGCAGGAATCGTTTTTCGACAAAGAAGCCACCGTATTCGACACCGTCGCCGAAGGCTTGGGCGAAATCCGCGACCTGCTGCGCCGTTACCACCGCGTCAGCCATGAGTTGGAAAATGGTTCAAGTGAAACCTTATTGAAAGAACTCAACGAATTGCAGCTTGAAATCGAAGCGAAGGACGGTTGGAAGCTGGATGCGGCGGTGAAGCAGACTTTGGGCGAACTCGGTTTGCCGGAAAATGAAAAAATCGGTAACCTCTCCGGCGGGCAGAAAAAGCGCGTTGCCTTGGCGCAGGCTTGGGTGCAGAAGCCCGACGTATTGCTGCTGGACGAGCCGACCAACCATTTGGACATAGACGCGATTATCTGGCTGGAAAACCTGCTCAAAGCGTTTGAAGGCAGCCTGGTTGTGATTACCCACGACCGCCGTTTTTTGGACAACATCGCTACGCGCATTGTCGAACTCGACCGCGGCATTCTGCGCTCCTATCCTGGCTCGTTCTCCAAATACAGCGAAAAAAAAGCGCAAGAGTTGGCAGTAGAAGCGGAACATAACCGCCTCTTCGACAAATTCCACGCTCAGGAAGAAGCGTGGATACGCAAAGGCATCGAAGCGCGCCGTACCCGCAACGAAGGCCGCGTGCGCCGTTTGGAAGAACTGCGCCGCCAGCGTGCCGAACGCCGCAACGTACAAGGACAGGTCAACTTCAAACTCGACAGCGGCGAGAAAAGCGGCAAAATCATCGCCGAGCTGGAACACGCCTCGTTTGCCTATGGCGACAAAGTCATCATGGACAAATTTTCCGCCATCTTGCAGCGCGGTGACAAAATCGGCTTAATCGGCCCAAACGGTATCGGCAAAACCACCTTCCTCAAGCTGATTCTGGGCGAATTGCAGCCGACCTACGGCAGAATCCGCATCGGCAGCAAGCAGGAAGTCGCCTATTTTGACCAGTTCCGCAGCGCGTTGAACGAAAACGACACCGTGTTTTACACGCTCGGACAAGGCAACGATTACGTCGAAATCGGCGGCAAGAAAAAACACGTCATGAGCTATCTGGAAGATTTCCTGTTCCATCCTGCCCGCGCGCAAAGCCCCGTCTCATCGCTCTCCGGCGGCGAACGTAACCGCCTCCTGCTGGCAAAACTTTTTACCCGCCCCGCCAATATCCTGGTCTTGGACGAACCGACCAACGACTTGGACATCGACACCCAAGAGTTGCTCGAAGACCTGCTGCGCGATTACCAGGGCACGGTATTCCTCGTCTCGCACGACCGTATGTTCCTTGATAACGTAATTACCCAAAGCATTGTTTTCGAAGGACAAGGCCGTCTGAAAGAATACATCGGCGGCTATCAGGACTATATCGACGCAAAATCACGCGAAGAGAAAATTCAGACGACCGCTGCGCCGAAAATAACCGCAGAACCGGAAAAAGCCAAACCCAAAGCCAACCGCACGGTCAAACTTTCCTACAAAGAACAACGCGAACTCGACGCCCTGCCCGACGAAATCGCCGCCTTGGAAACCGAACAGGCGGAAATCAACGCGCAACTTTCCGATCCTGAAATTTTCAAAGATTACGAAAAAGCCGGCGCATTGCAAAACCGTGCCGAAGAAATCGAAACACTGCTCTTGGAAAAATTGGAACGCTGGGGGCTTCTGGAGGCTAAGCAGAACGGTGAAGCAATCTGATTTTTAGGGCATTATTCAAACAATAGAAAGAGGTCGTCTGAAACTTTCAGACGACCTCTTTTCACTTTACCTTAGCGGTGATAGTTCGGCGCTTCTTTGGTAATTTGAACATCGTGAACGTGGGATTCGCTCATACCTGCGGAAGTGATTTCCACAAATTCTGCTTTCTCGTGCATTTCAGCAATATTGGCGCAAC
>ERZ773213.1646-NODE-1646-length-11436-cov-27.821984_pt1 | contig 11436 bp, 9 predicted proteins | sample MGYA00580996_ERZ773213 | MGnify/ENA primary metagenome ERZ773213 (study PRJEB29015, sample SAMEA2738152) | human oral metagenome | biome: human oral; feature: human-associated habitat; material: saliva | place: China | collected 2197 ...
AGATTTGGGATATTTTCCGTACGGCTAACAAAGCTTCTGAAAATCCTAACAAACTCATCTTGGGTGTGCGTGCCTTCACAGGAAAAGTCCCTCTCCGTAGCCGTTTTGGGAATAGCTTAACAAAAGCACTCTTTAAATTACAAACAGGAGTAGGAGTAACAGATACACAAACAGGACTTCGCGCTTTTACGACAAATCTGATCCCTTTTATGTTAAAGATAGAAGGGAAACGGTACGAATATGAAATGAATATGCTTCTTGAGGCGACTAAAGAATACGAGATTGTGGAAGTTCCAATCGAAACTGTTTATATCAATGATAACGAAGCTTCACACTTCCGTCCGATTAGAGATGGGTTAATGATTTATAAAAATATTTTAAAATTTGCCTTATCATCTCTTAGTAGCTTTGTTGTTGATTATATCGTCTATGCTCTAGCTATTTTGTTTTTACCAACAGTCCCAACTGGTTTACGGATTTTTCTTGCTAATGGATTAGCCCGTGTGACCAGCTCCATTTTTAACTATTCTACAAATAAGAAACTAGTCTTTAAAAACGAGGATAGTCTTGTAAAAACAGGTTTGGGATATTTTGGTCTAGCAGTTGGACTCTTTGTTTTAGACACGCTTCTTATTCGTCTATTCTATGCAGTCTTTGGAATTAATCTCTTAATCGTTAAAATTATTGTTGGAATTCTTCTCTTTGCTGTTTCTTGGACCGTTCAGAAGAAATACATTTTTAAGGAAAGGACATCAACTGTACTATGAAATTTTTAAAGAAACCATATGCTTATGCCTCGATTCTCGGTTTACTCTTGACAGGATCCTTTAGCTACTCCATGCTGAAGACTTTTGTCCTTGCTGAGACTATTTCGACAGTAGCAACAACTAGCACTAGTACAAATACTGCCACGGCAAGCCAAGCAGCTAAAACAGCAACAGTAACAGACTCAAGTTATAAGGATGATAATATCTCCATCAATTTGACTGAAACAACGGTCAAAAATACGCAAGTCTACGTTGCAGATATTACAGTAAGCTCATCAGATTATTTAAAAACAGCATTCGCTCAAAATGCCTTCGGAACCAATGTAACTGCAAAAACTTCCGAAACCGCCACTGATAACAATGCTATTCTAGCGGTCAATGGAGATTACTACGGAGCTAACTCTACAGGATATGTTATCCGTAATGGAGTCGTCTATCGTGATACAGTACGAGAAGATTCTAGCAATGGTGATTTAGCTATTTATAAAGATGGTTCTTTCAAGATTATTTACGAAGATCAAATTTCAGCTGACAAACTAGTTAAAGATGGTGTTGTCAATCTCTTGGCTTTTGGCCCAGCCTTAGTTGAAAATAGTGAGATTGCAGTAGAAACAAATGAAGAAGTTGGACAAGCTATGGCATCAAATCCTCGTACTGCGATTGGGATTATTGATGAAAACCACTATATTATCGTAGTTTCAGATGGACGTACTTCTGAAAGCAAGGGGTTATCACTGTACCAAATGGCTGAAGTCATAAAATCATACGGTGTAAAAACGGCCTACAATCTTGATGGTGGTGGATCATCTACGCTTTACTTCAACGGTCAGGTTATTAACAAGCCAACGACTGGAGGAAACAGAATTTCAGAAAGGGCGGTGAGTGATATTGTCTACATCGGTTATTAATCCTAACAAAAAACGCTTTAAAAAAACTGTCATCTCTTATACACTAATTACGATTTTCTTCTTTGCTTTTTCTAGAATTTATGAAGCATTCAGTTTTGGAGAGACATCAGTTCATATGCATTACTTGTTCGCTGTACCTCTGGTGGGTGGGATAATACTAGCAATCTTGCTCAAATCCTTTCCGTATTTTTCAAGAATTAGCCTTAATTTATGGAACTCAGCAGTAGCAATTGTTACAACGGGCACACTATTCCGAGGTATTGTCAATTTATCTGGTCGTTCAACCACACTTGATTCACCATATTGGTATGTAGGTATTAGTTTTGCAATCATAGCTATTCTATCTATATTTATAAATCCTCTTCTAACTAATAAACGTACCAAAGTAATGGAAGGTTAATTATTAGAATAAAAAAAGTAGTCGTTCAGTTACTGTTCGACTGCTTTTTATTGACTTTTATTTCTAAAATGTTTTAACAATATTACAACTTTCTTTCTTCTTAATTATTCTACTTTTATCTTTAATAGAATATTGTATAATATAATGGATAATTGCTGTGTTTTAAACATTATGTATCAAAAACGAATACATCATTTATATAATGATAAGGAGAATACAATGAAAAGGATTTTACTGGCAAGTACAGTTGCTCTTTCGATTGCAGGCTTTGCAAAATCTACTGTTTATGCCGAGGATTCACAAACTAGAAATAAAGCTCAAACTTCAGAACAGGCTGTAGCTAATGGAGTTGAAAAAGAAGATCAAAAACAATCAAACAGTCGTGATAAATCGACTAAACAAAGTTCTAACGAAAGTCTGAACAAGGCAGAAAAAGAATCTTCGCAAATTACGCCGAAGAAAGAAACACCTGAAAATAAGGAAAAAACAACAACTGAAACAAAAATTGAGGAAGTTAATAAAGATGGCTGGCAAAAAGAAAATGGCCAATGGCGTTATTATGAGAATAAAAAGGCTGTCACAAATTGGAAAAAAATAGCAGGTCGCTGGTACTATTTTAACCAGGATGGCGTGATGCTTAGTGATACTGTTTATGATGACTACCTCTTAAGTAAAAGTGGTGCTATGGTTGAGGATTCTTGGGTTAAAATAGATGACAAGTGGTACTTTGCTACAAACTCAGGAAAAATCATCCGCAACAAATGGGAAAAAATCAACGGTGCTTGGTATTGCTTCGATGAAAATGGTGCCATGTTAACTAATACCGTTTACAATGACTACCTTCTTCAGAGTAGTGGAGCTATGCACGAAAGGGGTTGGGCGAAAATTGATGAGAAGTGGTACTATGCTACTGATTCAGGAAAAATCATCCGTAATAAATGGGAGAAAATCAATGGTTCATGGTATCGTTTTGATGAATCAGGTATCATGTTAAGTAAAACCATTTATAATGACTACCTTCTCAAAACTAGTGGCGCTATGGCTGAAAAGGATTGGGTGCATTTGGATGAGAAGTGGTATTATGCTACTGATTCAGGAAAAGCTATCCGGGATAAATGGGAAAAAATCAATGGTTCATGGTACTCTTTTCATAAAGATGGTGACATGTTAAGTAGCCAATGGAAAGAGAAATATTATCTAAAAGATAGTGGGGCAATGGCTCAAAGCGAATGGTTCTTTGATAAGAAGTACGATAGTTGGTTCTACTTAAAATCTGATGGTGCTTATGCTGAAAACCAATGGCAAGGCTCTTACTATCTCAAATCTTATGGTTATATGGCCAAGAATGAGTGGATATTTGATAAAAGTTATAACGCCTGGTATTATCTCAAAGAAGATGGGGTATATGTAACTGGTAATTTTACCATTAATGGAAAAAACTATTCTTTCCAAAGCAATGGAAAATGGATTTCTGATACAGCAGCATACTACAAAGTAAAACCAATTACAGCAAATGTATATAGTGCTTCTGGTGAGAAACTTAGCTATATTTCGCAAGGAAGTATTGTATCGATTGATGGAGATGAAGCTAAAGACGGTCGACTTCCAGTCAAAATCTCTGGACTTTCAGGCTATATGAATAAGAGTGATTTAGTAGCTGTCAGCTCAGACAGTGAATTCATTCCTCACTATGCCACTGACGGTAATTATCTTTATCATGAGTTATCACCTTACACAAGTATTCGTGTAGCCCCTCATAGCTCATCAATGGCTATTGGTAAAAAATATTATTCAGCTGATGGTATTAACTTTGAAAACTTTACAGCGGAAAATCCTTTCTTATTCAGGGATTTAAGAAAACCAACTAATTACACAGCTGAAGAATTAGATAAAGTATATTCTCTTATGAATATCAAAGGAAGTCGTTTGGCAGGTAAGGGAGCTATCTTTAAAGAAGCTGAAGAACGCTATCAAGTAAATGCACTCTACCTTATAGCTCACAGCGCTCTAGAAAGCGCATGGGGACGTAGTCAGATTGCTAAGGATAAGAATAATTTCTTTGGTATTGCAGCCTACGATACTACTCCGTACGATTCAGCTAAGAGTTTCGATAATGTAGATAAGGGAATCTTAGGTGCAGCCAAATGGATTCGTCAAAATTATATAGATAATGGCAGAACTTACCTAGGAAATAAATCATCTGGTATGAACGTTCTTTACGCTTCAGATCCATATTGGGGTGAAAAGATTGCAAGTATCATGATGACTATCAATAGTAAACTTGGTGAAAAGGACTAAAATATTTTAAAATCGATAACTACAAACAGTTATCGATTTTTTATTGTTAATCATAAATATAAAAAAAGAATTTACTCATTAAAAGTAAACCCTTTTTAGTTCCTAATTTATATTAGTCTTTTTTTGACTTATGCAAGATTGCTACTAGGACGATTGATGAAATTAAAGTTACAGCCCCAATGATTGTAAACAATGTTCCTTTACTTTCACCTGTATTTGGAAGTCCTGGCTTCTCTTCTGTAGTTGTAGTTTCAGAAGAGACTGACGGAGCTGTAGATGTTGTTGTAGTTTCAGAAGATGAAGAAGGAGTTGGCACTTCTGGAGTTGTAGTAGTTGAAGTTATAGGAGCTTCGGTTGTAGTAGTTGAAGTCGTAGGAGCTTCGGTTGTAGTAGTTGAAGTTGTAGGAGCTTCAGTCGTAGTAGTTGAAGTCGTAGGAGCTTCGGTTGTAGTAGTTGAAGTTATAGGAGCTTCGGTTGTAGTAGTTGAAGTCGTAGGAGCTTCAGTCGTAGTAGTTGAAGTCGTAGGGGCTTCAGTTGTAGTAGTTGAAGTTGTAGGGGCTTCAGTTGTCGTAGTAGTTGAAGTTGTAGGGGCTTCAGTTGTCGTAGTAGTTGAAGTCGTTGTAGTTGTTGTAGTTGTTTCTTCTTTCGGATTCACAATTGTTTTTGTTACAGCGTGATCTGTTCCGAAGTCTTCAACATTAACGACAGTATCAGCGTCTTTAATAACGAATCCTGCAGGAGCTTCTGTTTCTGTCAAGATATATTTATCTTTTAATAATGCATTAACAGTAATATTACCATTTTCATCAGTTTCGTATTCACCGATTACTTGTTTATTCGCTTCACGTACGACTTTAAATTTAGCACCTTTAATCGGTTGATTAGCGTCATCTACTTTATGAATATTAATTGAAAATACATAACCAATACCAGCACCACCAGCAATTTGAACTGCAGAAGCATTTGTTATCTCTTTAATAACGACACCTTTTCCTTTTAATGTAGCGTCATTCTTTAATAATTCTCCATCTACTGGTTGGTAATTTAAATGAACGTCATAAGAAATACGGTATTGATCCTCTTCTGTAATATCTCCTAAGGCAATGACAAAAGATTGTCCATCTTCTGCAACTGTAACTTTATGTTGATTTGTAACATCAACACGATTTGAAAATTGCCATTCACCATCTACAAATGCAAATTTACCTTTAATCACCTTAATACTATCTTTCACATAGCTAGCATTTGTAAATTTCAAATGATCTTCTAATGTTACTTCTTTAATATTTTGACGGTTACGGTTCACAGAAATTGTATATGAAACTGTCTTATAGTCAGTATTATTTACCCAGCTTGTCTTTGTTAAAGTTCTTGGGTTGCCATCTCCAATTCCTTTAAAGGTTACTTTACCAGCAACTTTTGTTACAGCATTGACTGTCACAACAACAGGAATTTCACCTTGTTGTGGATGTTTCTTAAAGTCAATACGTGCATAGAAGAAAAACGAACCATTTGTATCAGAATGTTTTTCAACATAGTCTGTATAAGTTAAAGTTAATTTTTTGTTTTCAGCATCTACAGTAGCGTGAGCGATAATTTCATTTGTATTAATATCGCGAATCTCAAAACTACTAGATGTGATAATTAATGCATCAGGTACGGTAACTACAGTTTGGTCACCTGCTTTAACATTTTTACCTGCTAAATCATAGGTCGCATTAATTCGGAAGGTCGCCCATTGCTCTAAATCCCAATTTAGATCTCCACCTTCATTATTACTTACATTAACAATCGTAATGGTATCCGCAAATTTACCAGTTACTGAAACTGCAGGTGTCGTTTCTTCAGCAGATGCATTATGAGAAGCTAATGTGAAAAGTGCTGTTAATAAAAATAGTAAGAACGAAAAAATCCCCAATTTTTTCCCGTTTTTGTTCATCGTGCTTTCCTCTTTTCTTATAAAATTGATGGTAAAAATTACCTCTCGTGTTCATTTTATCACATTTAGTTCTTAAAGAATACCTTAAAGGTGAAATTTACCGCGTTTTTTTTCATCTTTTTTTCAAAGAATTTTTCCTAAAGCACTCAGAATCATTGAATTTTAAAGCGTTTTAGTACTTTGTTAAATTTAAAATAAATAAATAATGCACAATCATTTCCATCCTAAAAGCCCTTAAACAACGCCCAACCTTGACAAGAACACTATTATTACCTATCATAAAGCTATACTTAAGAATGAGGTATTATTATGAATAATGAATCGCAGACGATATCAATCGAAAGCATTCTACACCAAGCAACTACCCCGTGGTTGAGCTTTATTCTAGCTCCGCTTGGTTATTGCTTTATCGGATTGATTCTTGCATTAAGACAACAGCAATTTCAATTATTGCATTTTGTCGTTTTATTTTTATTTTTTGTAGCTATTTACTTACAAGAAAATTCATATCGCAAACTAGCACTTCATCCAGAGAAAAAGAAATGGCCAGTCATTGCATTAACGAATGTTATTCTCTTTGCCATTCTCTTCTATTTCTACCAAACAGTTGCTATTAGAGTGGTTCTACTACTCTTTGCCATTGTGTTATTTAATCATACGAATCTGTTTGAAGTGAAGGTAAATGAAGTTTCATATATTTATCACCTGATACTAAATGGGATTGCTAAATACTATATCGCAAATTTTGTTACAGTATATGTACTCAGTGGCAATGTAACTTCTGCTATTAGCGCACAACTCTTCCAATATGTTTTATTTGGACTTTATGTGTCTCATATCAAAACAAAACTGACAGAGAGAAAAGAAGGAAAAAGACATTTCGGACCTGCAGCAGCGACCTTTAATGTATTCGTAAGCTTGTCATGGTTAGTTGGAACCGTCGTTTATTACTTATGGTATTTGAATCATTTAAATATTTTGGGAATCATTTTATTCTCATTATCATTATTAATTCCGATTCTTTATCAAATCCACTTTAGAAAACAGTACACAGTGAATCGATTAATCACTTATCTTCATTGGTATTTAGTCGTAATGTCTGTTTTATACGGATTCTTGATTACAATTTAAATCAAAAAATGGTTGGACAATTGTCCAACCATTTTTTTATACTTCTTTTTGACCATAGGCACAAATATCCAGCAAAGGACAACTCGCGCATTTTGGTTTTCTAGCAATACAATGATATCTTCCAAAGAAGATCATCCAGTGATGGGCTTTTCCCCATAGATCTTTTGGTAATTTTTTACAAAGTGTCTCCTCTACTTCTAGGACTGAAGCTGATTGCTTAACCATTTGGAGTCGTTTAGAAATACGTTCTACGTGCGTATCTACTGCAAATGCAGGCAATCCAAACGCGACGCTTAAAACAACATTCGCTGTCTTTCGCCCAACTCCTGCTAATTGCACCAACTCTTCTCTTGTTCGTGGAACTTCTCCATTAAATCGTTCAACCAGTTGTTGAGCACACAGTCGAATATTCTTCGCTTTATTTCTATAAAGTCCTAAGGATTGAATACACTCTATCACTACTTCTTCTTCACTATTCGCCAAGGCATGCGCATTTGGATAAATTGCAAACAATTTTGGAGTGACTTTATTCACACCTTTATCGGTTGCTTGCGCGCTGAGAATAGTCGCAATCAGCAATTGAAACGGCGTCTCGTGATCCAGTTCGCAATGAGCATCTGGAAATAGTTTTTGCATTTCGAGAACTGCTTGTAATGTTTTTGCTTTTGATAACATCTTATCTCTTCACCCAATTCACTAATGGAACTGATTGACTAGCAGTTTCATTTGGTTTTACGTCTACTTGTGCATTCTTCGTGCGAGTTTCAGACGCTGCTAATTGTTGCGCAGATTGAATCCCTTTGTTCTTCCACGCCAGTAAAATACGGTCAATATATTTCACATTATGCGCTTGATTTAAGACGGCTTCTTTTAAGGCAGCCACGATTAATTCCTGTGGATACTTGTCGTTATGAATCCATCCAGAAATCATCTCAATTTCAAATCCACTTAACTGACGATTAAATTCTTGTTCGATCAATGATAGCACATTGACATCTTTTTGCGACATCTTTTCAACACTAAAAGAGTTTTGCTTAAATAACACTTCTAGTTGACGAAGAAGCGGTTTAAAGCTATAGTAATCCACTTTTTTCCCGTCTTGTGCTTCGCGCTGTTTAATCTCTAACACTTGTCGATCCATTAAATGTTGAATAATGCTAAACAATTGTCTTTCGTCGACTCCAAATTGTTGGCAAGTTTCTCGAATATTTAACACAAATGATTCTTCTGGATGTCGTTGCATTAACCATGCAATTAATAAGCATTCATCTGCAGTCAATTGCAATTTTCGGTAATTTTGAAGTAGTGCATTCGGAACAGACGTACTGCCACTATAAATCCAATGTTCTTGGAATGTTAATGCCATTTTTTGACCTCCCTCTTTTAAAAAAGAGCCAACGACATAGGTCAGCGGCTCTTTCTTATTCTTTTTATTATGGGTAAATACGGTTTAATAAACGTGGGAATGGAATAGCTTCACGAATATGTTTCGTACCAGCCACAAAGGTTACCATACGTTCTAAACCTAGACCGAATCCTGAGTGAGGAACAGAACCGTATTTACGTAAATCTAAGTAGAATGCATAATCATCTGGATTTAATCCGTTTGATTTAATTCTTTCTAATAATTTATCGTAGTCCGTTTCACGTTCACTTCCTCCGATAACTTCACCATATCCTTCTGGAGCAAGTAAGTCAGCACATAGTACACGACTTTCGTTTCCAGGAACTGGTTTCATGTAGAAAGCTTTAATTTCAGTTGGATAGTTGATTACGAATGTTGGCACTCCAAAGTGGTTTGAAATCCAAGTTTCGTGTGGTGAACCGAAGTCATCACCATGTTCTAAGTGTTCGTAGTCAGTATCTTCATCATTTTCGTGCGCTTGTAATAAGTCAATCGCTTCATCGTATGTGATACGTTTGAACGGTTCGCTAATATATTTCTTCAATAATTCAGTATCACGTTCAAGAGTTTCTAATGCATGTGGTGCACGGTCTAAAACGCCTTGAATTAAGGCTTTAACGTATGCTTCTTGTAAGTCTAATGACTCGTCATGTGTTAAGTATAAATACTCAGCATCCATCATCCAGAACTCTGTTAAGTGACGACGAGTTTTAGATTTTTCTGCACGGAATACAGGCCCAAAGTCAAACACTCGACCAAATGCCATTGCTCCAGCTTCTAAGTATAATTGACCAGATTGTGTTAAGTACGCTGGATCTCCGAAGTAATCTGTTTCGAATAATTCAGTTGAATCTTCAGCCGCATTTCCAGAAAGAATTGGGCTATCGAATTTAATGAATCCATTTTTATCAAAGAACTCGTATGATGCGTAAATGATCGCGTTACGAATTTCCATAATGGCATGTTGTTTTGTTGAACGTAACCATAAATGACGGTGGTCCATTAAGAAGTCAGTACCATGCTCTTTTGGAGTGATTGGATATTCATGACTTTCACCGATTAATTCGATGTCTTTTACTAATAACTCATAGCCTAATTTAGAACGAGTGTCTTCTTGAACAACACCTGTTACAAATACAGAACTTTCTTGAGTTAATCCTTTTGCTAATTCAAAAGTTTCTTCGCTTACGTCTGCTTTTACTACAATTCCTTGGAAATAAGCTTTTCCATCACGTAATTGTAAGAACGCGATTTTACCGCTAGAACGTTTGTTAGTTACCCAAGCGCCAATCGTAACGGTTTGTCCAACGTAATCTTTTGCTTGATTCATTGTTATAGTTTTCAAAATATCACTCTTCCTTTACTTATATGATTCAATAAATTCCTTAATTCGATTAGCGGCTTCTCTTAATTCCTCTTCGCTATTAGCACAGCTGAGTCTTAGGAAACCGTTGCATCCAAAGTTCTCTCCGGATACTGTTGCAACCCCTGCTTCTTCGAGTAGTTTTAGAGCAAACTCTTCTGAAGAAGCAACGCCTACAATATGCATGGCTACTTTCACATTAGCAAATAAGTAGAACGCTCCTTTAGGCTTCTCACACTTAATTCCTTGAATATCGTTTAGTAATCCATGAAATACGTTGATTCTTCTTTGGAACTCGTCACGCATTTCTTTTTTAGCCGCTTCAACATCTTCATCAAAAGCGCGAATGGCTGCATATTGTACAACCGCAGCAGGGTTACTTGTTGTGTGACTTGTTAAGTCATTTAAAGCTCTAATGATTCGTTTGGGACCAAATACATATCCAAGTCTCCACCCAGTCATCGCAACTGATTTTGATAATCCATTAATCACTAATGTATTATTAAAAATCTCTTGGGATAAACTTGCCATACTGATGGAAGGCGCATCATAGACTAACTCATAATAGATTTCATCTGATACGACAAATACATTATGTTCTAATGCCCAATTTCCAATCGCTAGTAACTCTTCTTCTGTATACAAGAGCCCTGAAGGATTCGAAGGCGCATTAAGTACCAAGAGTTTTGTCTTATCCGTTACATATTCGTTTAGTAAATCGACTGTTAGTTTAAACGAATTTTTTTCTCTAGTTTCAATATACACCGGAACGCCATCCGCTAATTGAATTTGTTCGGCATAACTCACCCAGTAAGGAATTGGAATTAAAACCTCGTCTCCTGGATCTACTAAAGTCATAAAGACTGAATACAGCGCAAATTTTGCACCCGCAAAAGTCGCAACTTGCTCCTTTTGCAAATCAATTCCATCTTTACGTTTATGAAAATCACAAATCGCCTGTCTTAACTTATCTAATCCCAAAGCTGGTGTATAATGATCGGTTTCGTGTTTTCTTAAAGCATCAATGGCTGCCTCTGTAATCACTTCAGGTGTATTAAAATCAGGTTCACCAATCGATAAACTAATGATTTTTCTTCCCTGAGCTTTTAGTTCTCTAGCTTTTTGTGTCATCGCTAGAGTTCCTGAAGGCAAAATTTTCGATACTCTATCTGAAATTTTTACCATAAATCACCAATTTCTATATATTCTCAATATCTTTAATCCA
>ERZ773213.1651-NODE-1651-length-11395-cov-6.697354_pt1 | contig 11395 bp, 16 predicted proteins | sample MGYA00580996_ERZ773213 | MGnify/ENA primary metagenome ERZ773213 (study PRJEB29015, sample SAMEA2738152) | human oral metagenome | biome: human oral; feature: human-associated habitat; material: saliva | place: China | collected 2197 ...
TATTAGCAACAGGTACTGAGCATAATCATTTAATTCTTGAGCAACATGATGAATTATTAGGTATGGGAATTAGTTATTGTGCTACTTGTGACGGTGCTTTCTATGCTGGTAAGAATACAGCTGTTGTTGGTGGGGGAGATAGTGCAATGGAATCAGCATTATTACTATCTGAATTTGCTAACAAAGTTTATCTTTTAATTAGAGATAAGATTAGAGCTAAATCTCATTTACTTAAAATGGTTGAAGAAACAGAAAATATTGAAATTATTTACAATGAAGTAAAAGAGTTGATTAGTAAAGACGGTGCTTTAAATGCAGTCAAATTAAAAGATGATACAATTCTTGAAGTATCAGGTTTATTCCCTGCAATTGGAGCAAGTCCTAACACTAACTACATTGATTCTTTATATTTAAACAATGTTGAGAAATTCAATGATTATCTATTACCCGTTACTACACATAATTTATTAACGTATCACAATGGTAGTGGATTATTCATTGCTGGCGATTTAAAAAATCCAAAATATAGACAAGTTGCTATTGCAGTAGGAGAGGGGGCTTATGCGGCTTTAGAAATCTATGATTATCTAAAAGGAGTATAAGCTAATGAATGAAATCATTAAAAATGATTATACTGAAACTCAAAAATATTTTGATGATTATTACAAAGAGCAATTAGAAAAATATGAGTCGCTGAAAGATTATGATAACTATCTTTTTACTGAAGTCAAATATGAACCACATTGTTGGGTATTAGGTCTAGCCTTTTTAGGGGTAGCCAATTTGTTAGCAGACATTACTCATAAAGAACTTTGGAATTATATATTCTTTTCAATTTTAGGAATTTTAATTTTACTCCTAATTTTAATTTTCTTTAAAGCTATATTTTGGAATTTTGGTTTTGAAAGGTCAAAAAAGACTTTCTTCAAGCGCTCATACAAATCAAAAAATATTAGAACAGTAACTAGATATTTAGGAGTAAATAAATCAGATTTGCTTTTTAATGAAGATTATATTATAATAGGTCTTAATATTAAAGACGAAAAACAATTAAATAAAATAGAAAGAGAACTTAAAAATGGAAAACAACTTAGTAGAACTCAAGTACGATAAAGTAAATGAATATTTTGAAAAATTCAAAACAAAATATAAATCTCATTATGAACTTAACAAAACTAATAAAACTCATTTAGTATTACCTTATCAAAAGTTAATTATGCCAACATTCTTTGGTTTTATTGGAATGATTACTTTTCTTATGACTAGAATGATGTATAGTCAAATCTCAAATAATACAGCAATACCAAGTTTGACTCAGGCTGCAATACTTTTAACTAATATTTTATCTATTGTTTTATTGATTAGTTTTTCTTTTTTAATTGTGATTAGTCTTATTGACTTTTTTAAAAATATTTATAGAGAAACTATTGAATATACGACAAGAGAATATTACAAAAAAGTTAAAGACATTATGATTAAGCAAATCCAATCAGAATTAAGCAATTTGATTACAGAAGATATGCTTACATTTGATACAGATGGTTTAATTATAGCTCCAAACTTAAATACTAATGAAAACATTAAATTATTTAAACAGATAGAAAGAGAGTTGAAATTAAATGAGCAACAATCTAATTGAGCTCAAACATGATAGAGTCAAAAGATTCTTTGATGAAATGATAATTAAATATGAAACTGAGTATCAAAACAATAAAACAATAACTGAAAAGATATATGTTAGTAATCTTAGACGAGTATTAGAAGCTATTCCAATTATTTTGTTTATGATTGCTTTCTGCTTTGGCCTAATTTGGTTCATAGAAAGCAAGCCTAATTATACTGGGCACAGAATTACAGATGAAGTTATTAAGTTAGCAAATGAGGGAATAATCCCATTATTAGTAACATTTGTTAGTGTTATTTTTGCTGGTTGGGTAAATATTAAGCTAATAAGAGCTATGACGGGGACAAGACCAAGTGTTGAAACAAGAGAAGTAACAAAAACTCTATCAAGAAAGAAATATTTTGCTAAAATCAAAGCAGAGATGCTTTATTATGTAAGATGTAACCTTAATTATGCAATAAGAGAAGATATGCTCATCTTTGATAAATACGGTATGGTGATTGGCCCAGACTTGAGCACAAATGAAAATAAGAAAGTGTTTAGCGAAGCAGAACGTAAATTGGAGCAAAAGAATGAATGACATAGTAGAAATCAACTATCCTAATTTAGATAATTATTTCAAAGACCTACTTATCAAGCAAGAATTTTCAAGGAAATGTTATTGGAGTTCTATAAAAGAAAATTTTTCTGATTCGCTCCGGTTTGTGGGAATAATTCTTTTGATTGGACTTGTAATAAGTATACTTAAGTTTCCAGTTCAATCCGAAACATTACCTATTGAGCTTAAAGTCATACCTTGGCTTATAATTGGTCTTGGTGCTGTTGCAATATTCTTAGCATTTTTATTTTTTCTTTATTTCTTGTTTGAAGCAATAAAAATTGCTATTTTAAATACTTTAGCATTTAAAGCTTTTAAAAATGAAAGTAAAAAGGAAATACTAAAAAAGATTTGGAAAGATTTTGACCGATATGTTGATGTTTCTTGTTTTGAATTTGACTCAAGAGGATTTATTACTGGAATAAATAAAGAAAGCTCTTTATTATGCCGAGGCTTAGAAAAACGATTACAAGATAAACTAAAAACCGCTTCTTAATAAGTTGAATAAAATTGGAGTTACACTATGAAAAATAATATAGTAGAATTTGGTTATCCTAATTTAGATAACTATTTTAAAAATTTATTAGAAATCCAACAGAAAAAATATGAAGTAAGAAAAGAAAAATGGCAAAATCATTTTAAAGATTTTTTTGCTAAATTTATTCCAGTTGTAATAAGCATGATTATCGTTTCAATCTTAAATCACTTAATAACTTTAGATTATCCTAATGCTGTTAAATTGATTCTTGTTATAGGTGATGTTATAGCAGCTATTTATGTTTTTGTAAATGGATTTATTTTTATCTTTCATCTACCGCTATTCTTTCTTTCTTCATATTTGATTTTTAGAGAAATAATGAATTATAAAAGCTATAATGAACGAGAAATACTCAGAACAATCAAAGATGATTTTGATGTCTATTTGAATAGTTCAAACGTTACTTTTGATTCCAAAGGTTTTATAACAGATTTAAAACGTGATGATAAAGAATTTTGCCAAAAAATAGAAGAACATTTAAAAACAAACAAAAAAGAAGTTATTTAGCTTATGCTAAATGACTTTTTTACTAACGCTTACTGCTGTTTTAAGCTGTTTTACTGAAGAGTCGATATATTTATCGAAAATAGATTTTTACTGTTTTAGCGTCTTGCTAGTGACGATATAACATATATTAAAATGAATTAGAGCAAATTAAAAGAGAGGTAGAAAATGCCATTACCAAAAAGAAATTCTAAATTGCCAGATTTAGATGAAATGAATAATGTACAAGAACAAGAAAACATTAGAGAAACAGACCGCTGGAGAAAGTTATATACACGTTTGATTGATTCCAAAAAAGCTATGAGAGGTTCTGCTAAAGATAAAGAAGAAGCTTATTGCCAAATGATTGATAAACTTTATAGCCAACCGCCTGTAAAACAAAGTAACATTATGAATAGTGTAAAAGGCTTCATGAATGAAAACTTTATGTATGAAACTCCACCAGAAGAATTAGAATTGATTGCAGAAGCTAAAGAGAAGCGTAGATTAAGAGAAATTGCAGAGGGGCTAAGAGATGAGTAAAACTAATATATTATCTATGGAAACTCCTAATGATGTAAAACCTGAACTAATGAAAGTAACAGAAAACTTCCTAAAGAATGATAGACATTACTTTGGAATTGCGGCTGCTTCATTACAAAATCAATTAGACGACCCAAAATACAAGCAATTTAATCCTAATATTAAGCTAATAAATGCTGGTATAGACGGAGAAAAGAAAACTTCTCAAATTCTTAGAGAATGGATTGCTGATAAACCTGATTGTATCTTAATTGATAGCATTTCTTTACCAATTGAAGATAAATTAGAGCCTGAAGTCGATGGTGAAGAAGGTCAATTAGACTTAGGTGATACAGACCATTTACTTATTATTGGCTCAACACTTGTTATCATTGATTCAAAGAACTGGAAATCAAAAGCTTCTTATAAATTCAATGATGATGGTTCAATCTTACGTTCAGGTAAAGAGTTCCCTGGTAATAGACCTAGAATAAATCAAGCTCGTTACTTATGGGAAAAATATTACAGTAATACAACAATAGCAGATGTTGAAGCTTTTGTTTGTATCTCTGCTGATGGAAATACATTTATTCAAAGAGACCGCAACTGGTGGAAATTTGGTTATAAATTAGTAAACCAAGAAACATTGATTTACTTCTTAGATAAGTTGTATGCTCAAATTTCAGATAAAGGATATGTAAGACCTGAATTAGTAGCAAAAGCTTTAAAAGGATTAACCAAACCGTATAATAAATATAAAGAGAAATTCGGTAATGTGTATAACTTAGCAACTGCTAAAAAATAAATAGCCAATTTATAAAGTAGGAGAAAAGGAATTGAAAGAAATCAATGAGAAGAAAGAAAAAAGAGACTAAAAATCTAATTCCAACTATTACACGAGCTCACAAAATCAGAATTTATCCAAATAAGCATAATCAAGAAGTATTTCAAAAGTATTATGACTATCAACGGTCAATATGGAACAGAGCAATAGATGAAAGAAATGCTCAATATAAAATCTATAAAGAAATGAAAGCCACTGGATTATATACTCAAAAAGAACTAAATAAAAATTACTTTCCCAGCACTAGCAACTTGAGAAAAATGGAAAAACTTGATTGGGAAGATAATTTTTATTGTAGAATAAGAGAAATTCAATTTGATAATTTATGTCACGCTTGGGATAATTTTTTCAATCCAAGTATGCCTAATCATAAAAAGCCTAAATATAAAAAGAAAAAAGATGTTGAAACTCATAAGAAACTTGCCCTAAGAAATGTGAGGATAGAAGGTAAGTGGCTTTTCCTACCAAAATCTCGGTACTCCAAACCAGAATATAGATTTACTAAAATCAAAATGGAAGAACCATTAAGGTTTAATGGACGAATAGCAGATGATTTTACCGTTTCTGTTGAAAATGATAAATGGTATGTTACTATAACTGTCGAAGTACCACTTGAAGAAAAAATTGCAATATCTAAACAATCTACAGGTATTGATGTAAACGTTGGCTCTATTGATTATTTGAAGCGTGATGGTTTAAGTAAAGAATACGGTAAATTTTATCTATTGCCGAAATCTTTACTTAGACAATATGATAAGATTAAATATTATTCAAGAGTAATTTCTAAGAAAAGGAATAAAAATCCATATTATATTCATAGTAAAAGTTATAAAGAAGCGATAACCAAGCTAAATAATGCTTATACAAAAGCTTATAATATTCAAGAAGCAAATTTGAATAATATAGTTAAATATTTCTTTACTAATTACAATAGGATTGTTATTGAGGATTTAAATGTTAATTCTATGAAAATGAACAAAAGATTATGTAAATCCTTACATAAAAATGCTTTTGGCCGCTTCAAACAAAAGATGATTAACAAAGCTGAAGAATATAATGTAGAGTTCATATTGGCAAACAGATTTTTCCCCAGCACCCAAACTTGTTCAGAGTGTGGTCATGTTAAAAAAGGTGATGAAAAATTATTCCTATGGGGAGATAAATATGGGAATGACCATAATACTTATGTTTGTTATAATTGTGGTACAATTCAAGACAGAACTGAAAATGCTATTTTAAATTTAAACCATTATGGAAAATAACGTTAATTAAAAATTAGTAATTCCATATTACTATTGAGCGAAGTGTAGGTGACGCTTGCTCGTTAAATAAGAATGGGTGAACAATCAACCTCTGTGATTAGAGTTATTGCTTTCTTTAGAGAGAATAGTTCTTGTTGGAATGTTGGTGACAGAATACGCACCCGAGGAAAGTGAATATAACAAAAGTTTCTTATATAGTGAAGCATAAATTGGTATATCTAATTATGTTTCAACACTCTTTCCACACCCGCATTTGACTCATTACAATATCTCTTTAAAATTTTTATTTTATATATTGTTATTCGTGCATTACTAAATGCACGAAAGCTGTTTTAGCAACAGTTTTGGGTTATTTTTGATAGTTAACCCTAACCATTACTAAAACAGCTTAGACTGCAGTTTATTTGTTTTTGCCCAAAATTCTTAAAATGTATAAGAATAGATTGATAAAGTCTAGGTATAAATCAAGAGCATGCCAAGTAGTAACATTATTGTAATTATCTTGATTTACTCTTGCAAATCCTTTTTGGATTTTTTGATTATCATAAGCAATCAAAGCAGAGAAAACAATTACACCAAGATAAGTAATAATATAATCTAATACAGTATTATGTAAGAAAATATTAACTAATGTAGCAATTATTAAACCAAGTAATGTTGCAATAGCAAATTTACCAATACCAGACAAATCTTTCTTAGTTGTTCTACCAATGAAAGCAAGTGCTCCGAACATAACAGAAGTGATTAAGAAAGTTACTGCTACTGTTACTGGATTAGAAAAAGCTAAAATAACACTAAACGTAATTCCATTCACAAACGAATACAAATAGAACCAAGGTGTCATATTTTTACTTGAGTCTTTCATTGATTTACTAATGTAAAATATTAGACCCATTTCAACAAATAATGACAAGATTGCTACAATTTTATAGTTATGTACGATTGCTACAAACACGCCCGGTAACATAAGTGGAAGTAAATATGATACCAGAGCTGTTATAATCAATCCAATAAACATTTTAGTATAAATAGTAGAGAAGTAATCACTTAAACTATAGTTATTTGTGATTGCGTTCCCTTTGAAGTCATAAGTTTTCATAGTTTAAAAACCTCTTTTATTTTAAAAATTTTCTTTAGTATATCGTAATTAAAAATAAAGGGAGAAAGCTATTCTTTCTCCATTACTTTCCAAATAATTTATTTAAGTTTTGTTTTATGTTGCTAGATTATGGTTGTTTCATTCCAAACTTTTCATATAATTCTTGTTTCTTCTCTTTGTACTCTTTTTCAATTTCATTAAGTTTGTCTTGGAATGAAGTTCGAACTATATCATAGCTGTCTGGTTCGTCCCAGTCACCCCAATGAGGGAATGAAGCACTTGAGATTTCTCCTTTAATGAATCTTTGATAATCAGATTTACCATCATCACTACATAGCCATTCATAGCCTTCCATAGCTTCTTCAAGTTCATCAATAGAATTGATAACAAAGCTTTCAATTTTTGTATCAGCGTCAGATTTACCATAAACTCCAAAAATCTCAATTAAAAATTTTTCCATTTCTTTTCAGCCTTTCTCATTTGAATTTTTGTAATAAATTAAATATTAAATAATTTGTTTAATTTGTCTTTTTCAAATTGGAATATTCGTTCAAGTTCTTCTAATTTTTCTTGATAAGAATAGCAAGTAATTGAATAAAATTCAGACACATCACTATTACGTTTTTTAGAAAATGTGGCAACAGTAATTTCACCGTTAATGACTTTTTGTAAATCTGATTTTTTACCATAACGATAAATATATTGTAAATCACGGTTTAATAATTCTGATTCAATTTCATCAAGAGAATTTACAGCAAAGCTGTCAATTTCTGTTTCCTTATCATAATCAACTACATAAGCAATTTCAATTAAATATTTTTTCATTTTAAATTCCACCTTTTCATTTGATGAATTTATTATATCAAATATTTAATAAATTGTCAACCCTTAAACAATAGATTTATTTCATCTTTTTGAGTTTCATAAGCTTTTTCGATTTCTTTCATTTTTTCATCATAAGAATAGCGAACTAGTTTGTAAGCAACTGGGTCGTCCCAATCGCCTGTATAATCAATGATTGCAGAGTCAGTATTCCCGTTGGCAAAATCTTCATAATCTAGGTCACCAATTTCAGCAAGCCATTCATAATTTTCATCTTCTAAAGCTTCTTCAAGCTCGTCCATAGAATCAATAACAAAACGTGTTGCTCTCTTAGTGACTTCAGCACTGTTACCATAGCAATCATAAATTTCAATTAAAATCTTATCCATAATTTTCTACCTTTCATTACTAAATAATGAATTTAATTCATTTATTTGGTCTAGAGCAGCTTGATTTATTTCTTTAACTTTATCTTCATAAGTAAATGTTTTAATTTCATAAGCTATCGGGTCGTCCCAATCGCCGTCAGTTTTAATAATTACATTTGTACTTTCTCCGTTAAAAAGTGCTTCTAAATCAGAGAATCCCTCGTCTAGCAAAAATTCAAAATCAGTATTTTCTAAAGCTTTTTCAAGCTCTTCAATATCCTTAACAATAAAACTATCCTCTTTTTTTGTATATTTAGAAAAGAATGCAGTTTTACCATAGATAGAGTATATTTCAATTAAAATTTTATCCATAATTTCACCTGTTAAAATTCATTGTAAATAGAGATTGCTTCATCAATAAGTGTATTTGCTTTTTGTTTGGCGAGTTCTTTGTCTGATTCATTATTGATTAACAAGATACGATTAACAACATCATCAATAGTATCACATACAGAATTTACTTTAGGGAACTCATTATGGAATCTATCAGTGTTTACTAGCAATGTATTACCTTCAAATCCAAATTGTTCTCCAGTATTATCCCATTTCAAATCGTGATAACTTTGTTTAATGAATGACTCAACAAGTTCTTGTACGGAAACACTTGTATGTTCACCTGCACCAATATTATAAGCATTATATGTTCCATAAGAAGCAATGATTAAATATTGAGAAAGGCAATCTAATACATAAAGGTAAGGACGAACAAAGGCTGGATTTCTCAATTTAAGAATTTCTCCTTTTTCAACAGCGTCCATAATTGAAGTTACAATACGGTTGATTCCTTTATCTCCGCCACCAAGAACGTTTGAAGCACGAGCGTTAATGAATTTAACTTTATCAGAAACACCGTCCATTTGACTGTACATATCTACAAGCATATTATCAAATACTTTAGATAATGAATATGGTTCAAATCCAGCCATTGAGTCTGTTTCAACATGAGGGTGTGGTACTGAAGCATAAACACGGTCACTTGCTACGCTAAGGAAAGATACTTCATGAGTAGAATTTTTGACTAATTCAAGCATTTTAACTGTACCCATAACATTTGTATTAAATGTTCCATAAGGGTCACGATAGCCTTCTGATACGATTGGTTGTGCAGCTAAATGGAAAATATAATCTGCTTCTTGAATGTCAGAGATTAACTCATCTGAAAAATCATCACGCAAGTCTTGAATGTAAACTTTGGCGATTTTTTCAATTTCCCCTTTATAAAAGATTGTATTTGGTTCCGGCTGTTCTAATCCAAGTCCTTTTACTTCTGCTCCTAATCTATGTAAGAGCAATGCAAGCCAACTTCCTTTAAAACCTGTAATACCAGTAATAAATACTTTTTTATTTTTATATGAGTCTTTTAGAGTTCTAGTCATTTTTGTTAATCTCCTAAAATTTGATTACCGTTTGGTGTTGTAGTTATATTATATTGTTTTTGAAGTTCTTTAAAGAATAAATCATCTTTATAAAATTGGTAAATATCTTTATAATAATCTCTTTGATTTAATTTTGCAAAATCTCCAATTTCATAAATCATATCATCAGCTATAGTTCTATATTTTTCAACATTTGCATAGACATATTTGCTATAAATATTTGATGAAATTCCAAGAATCAATGCTAATGTAAGAAATGGATTATAGAAAATATTTGTTTTCCCAGTAAAAAGAAATACTGCTACTACGAAAATGACAGCAACAAAAACTGCAAGAGAGAACCAATAGAGAAAATTGTATATTTTAAATGATTGGTGTTTATTTTCTAATGCTTCTTTTTGAGCTTTACTTTCAGGTAAAAATTTTCTGTTATAGTTATCTTTGAAGTGATACTCAATACTATTGTAATCGCCCCTGCTATCAAAACCAGAATGAACTAATTCAAACTTGTCATAAGCTGTTTTTCTTTTAATATAATTAAGTAGTTTCTCAAAGTAAGAATTGCCATCACGGTATTCATCTAATGTATCAAGGTCATGGAAAAAAGTTTCATAAAAAGCTAACAATTCTTTTTCTTTATTATATGTAGTCAAATTTGAAACAAAAATTGTATTATTACCGATTTTACGATGTAATGTTCCAAAACTCAAATAATAATTGTTATGTAATTTGATTTCTTTCTTTAGCCCATAATCTGTTAATTCTTTATCAAATTTGTATATCTCATGAACCAATTCACTTTTATTCATTTTATTTTAATCCTACTTTCTTATTAACTTCTATAATTTTTATTATATATTAAAATTGAAATAAAGTCAATAAGTTCTAACCATTTACAATTTCATTTTCAGAATTAGTAGTACTAATATTATATCTTCGTTTTAATTCTTCATACAGAACATCACCTTTAAAATAATCATTGAAATACTTTTCGTATTTGCAAAGTTTAATATATTTAAGAAGTTCTTGTGAAGATATGTCATGAATTTTACTAAAGAACTCTTCTTCAATTTTAGTTATATTATGGGCTCTAAGTGTGTATTGTGCTTTTGTAATGTCAAAAGCAACAATAAAAGAAAAGATACCACCTGAAACTAATGTTGCCATCAAATTATTAAATAATAAATAGAAAAATCCAGTCGCAACAAAACCTATGAGACCGCCCATAAACGCTATAAAATATTTATTATATTCAAATTTATACCAATTACTCAAAGTCTTCCCTTTTATATCTACTTCATAAATAAAATCATTTTGAAATCTTTTTTTGAATATGAAAGATAATGAGTCTGTCTGACCTGAGTTATGATTGTTATAGATTCTCTCAAAAGAGTCATAACCACCAGCTAAGAAGCACGATAGTTTGTTAAAATATTTACTATCTGAGCTTTGACAATTATCCTTTAATGATTTATAGGTGTTCTCATACGCATTATCTACTGATTTAAAGAAATTCTCATAAAAAGTTATTAGCTCTTCAGTCGTTTTTAAATCTCTAGCATTTATTTCTATATTTTCTTTGCCATCAAACACTTGTCTAACTAATACGCCTTTATTTATAAAATAAGGTGAAAATTTATCTCTAGTGGATAATTTCCTATCATAATTTCGTGCTAATTCTTTTTCAAATTCATATATTTCGCTAATCAATTCATTCTTATTCATATACTATTCCATTCCCACTTTCTGTTTTAATATATTTTGCTTTTACATATTTATAAATTTCACTATCTTTGAGT
>ERZ773213.1652-NODE-1652-length-11383-cov-20.918785_pt1 | contig 11383 bp, 7 predicted proteins | sample MGYA00580996_ERZ773213 | MGnify/ENA primary metagenome ERZ773213 (study PRJEB29015, sample SAMEA2738152) | human oral metagenome | biome: human oral; feature: human-associated habitat; material: saliva | place: China | collected 2197 ...
TTGTTGTCGGCGCTTCTGTCGTTGTTGTCGTTGTGGTTGTTGTCGGCGCTTCTGTTGTGGTTGTCGTAGTTGTGGTTTGTTCTTTTGGATTGACGATTGTTTTTGTAACTGATTTATCAGCTCCAAAATCTGTTGCATTCACTTCTGTGTCTGCTGTATTTATCACATACCCCTTTGGTGCTTCAACTTCAGTTAAGATATACTTGTCTTTCAAAAGGCCAGTTACTGTAATTTTCCCTTCAGCATCTGTGGTAAACTCACCAATCACTTGATTATTAGCTTGTCGTACAACTTTAAACTTAGCCCCCGCTAGTGGTTGGTTCGTTTCATCTACTTTATGGATATTAATCGAGAAGACATATCCAATACCTGAACCACCTGCTATCTGAGCAACGGTAGTTTGAGTCGCATTTTCCAAAGTTTTTTCTTTTGCTTTTAAAACAGCATCATTATCTAATTTTTCACCATCTGCAAATGCATAATTTGCTTGAACATTATATTCAATACGGTATTGATCAGCTTCAGTGATATCTCCAAGTTGAATAACAAATGATCGACCATCTTCACTAACTGTAACAGTATGTTGATTAGTTACATCTGTTTTATCGTTAAATTCCCATTCTCCATTTACATAGTTGAATTTCCCTTTATAAATATGAATACTATCTTTGATGTAAGATGCGTTAGAGAACTTCAATGCGTCTTCAACTATTGCATCTTTATAACTCTCTTTTGTCTGGTTGATTGAAATGGAATAAGAAAGAATTCTTTGTTCTTCATTACTTATCCATCCAGTTTTTGAGAACAACTCTGGTTTGGCTTCTCCAACTCCAGTAAAATTCACCTTACCGGCATTATATACTTTACCATTGATAGTAATTTGAACAGGAATTTCTCCTTTTTCAGGATTCTTTTGAAAGTCCACTCGAGTATAGACAAAGAAAGAACCACTGGTGTCAGAGTGCTTTTCAGCATAATCAGTATAGGTTAAGATGATATGTTTTTTAGTTTCATCAATTTTACCAGTTGCGATGAGATTATTAGTTGCTGTATCTCGAATTTCAAAGTTTTGTGATTCTATATAAAGAGCATCTGAAACATCAATAGTAGTTGTATCACCGGCTTTAACATCTTTACCTGATAAATCAAAGTTTGCGTTTAATCTGAATGTAACCCATTGTGGCAGGTCCCCATCAAGATTTCCACCTTTATTATTTGTGATGTTAAGCGAAGTAATCGCATCTACAGACTTACTAGAACCAGTCAACTCTGATACTTCGGCAGAAGCCTTTGTTAAAGTAAGAGAAATTATGACTGTTAATAAACACATGATGATAGAAAAAAATCCAATTTTTTTCATATTCATTTCTATCTGTCTCCTTTGTTTCTAATTAGTTATTATTTAATGTTTATTGTAGCAATATTTATTTTAAAAGTCTAGTTTTATAATTGAAATAATTTGAATTATTTACTAAAAAATTGTTATTATAAAATTACTGTATATAAAGATTGCTTTTTTTCTTATTTTTATACTTTTTAAAAAACAATATAACAATTTCTTAAATGTTTTCAACAAAAAAGCCATCCCAACTTTATTAGATGAATGGCTTTTAGATTAACTTATTTCTTTAATAAACTTAGTGCTTCTGCATCCGCAATAATAGTCACATCCGAATGATTTTGCAAACTACTTGCTGGTAGATTTTCAGTCACTGGACCTTCAACAGTTCCGGCAATAGCTTCTGCTTTTGATGGGCCATAAGCGAAGAGAAGAATAGATTTGGCATCTAAGATATTTTTAATACCCATTGAAATAGCTTGTGTTGGTACGTCTTCGATTTTATCAAAGAAACGAGCATTAGCCTCAATGGTAGACTGATCAAGGTCTACAAGATGAGTTTGGCTATCGAACGGAGTTCCTGGTTCGTTAAATCCAATGTGACCATTTCGACCAATTCCCAAGATTTGCAAATCAACCGGATGATCAGCAAGAATTTGATTATAGCGTTCTACTTCTTCTTCTGCATTGTCTTTAACTCCACGAGGCAAAAAGCTTTCTTTAAATGGCTTTTTATTGAACAGATGTTCTTGCATGAAATAACGATAAGATTGAGGATTATCTCCATCTAATCCTACATATTCGTCCAAGTTGACACTTGTAAGATTTGAAAAATCAAGGTCACTCTCTACGATTTCTCTGTAGAACTCAAGTGGACTGCTACCTGTCGCAAGTCCTAATGTTTGAGCACCCTTTGCTAACTTTTCTTTTAAAATTTCAAAAGCTACTTTTCCACCTTCTTCAGGATTTTTTACTTGAATAACTTTCATAATTGTTCCTCCACATTTCTTTACTTCATTATATGGTATAGACCAATTTTTGTCAAGTGTAAACGGTTTAATATTTTAAATTTTATAGGATAAAGTTAAGTAAAAAAGGCCCTGCTCTTTCGAGCAAAGCCTTTTATGTTAGATCTAAAATTGTTATTTCAACACCAAAATACTGATGTCATCTCAATCTTAGTCTTCACGTCTTTTTGGTTTTGCAATTAAACCAAGTCCTACTAGACCAAGTGCTGCACCTAGGGCAACTAATCCAACTTTAGATTGCTCACCAGTATTTGGCAACTCACGACCTTTAGGTTTTTCAGGAGTTGGTGGCGTTACTGGTGGTGTTGGTGGTGTTGGTGGTGTTGGCGGTGTTACCTTGTTGTTAAACTCAGTATCTTCAGGCATTTGTGAAGTAAGAGTCAACACTTTACCATCTTTAGTTACAGTAACTCCAACAGTCGCTACCATCTTATCGTACTCAACTCCAGCATCTGTACCTTTCACTTCTTCTACGTGATAGATATAAGTACCTTCTTGACCACGTTTGAACTCAAGAGCTGAAAACTTGATCTTACCTTCAGCATCATTGCTTACAGTTTCAATCACATTTCCTTTTTCGTCCTTCAGAATAAAACTAAACTCACCAGCCTTCAAGGCACGACCATCAAGTTTCTTAGTGAAATTAAATTGTGCTTTAACTGGAGCTACAAAGTAGTTATTGAAAATTGTGTCATCTGTACCAGTTGCTTCACCTCCCGATGCAATCATTTCAGTCTTAGCACTTAAAAGACCTGTAGTAATATCTTTAGTAACAGTAACTTTAACTGCGATAGTCATACTATCATAGTCGATGTCTGTATCTGCTCCGACTACTTCACGAACAGTGTAAGTATGAGTTCCTTCTGTTGCGTATGAGATCGCATCAAATTGGATATTTCCATGAACGTCATTCTTCTTCGTTTGAATGACAGTGCCATTTTCAAGCAATTCAAAGGTGAAGGCATCGGCTTCAAGCGTTTTTCCTTCCAATTTCTTAGTGAAATTGAATTGTGCACTTGTCGCACCTGGTGTGAAGGTATTATTGAACTCAGTATCTGTTGGAAGTGCTTTGGTTGCTGTAAGGGTATGACCATCTTTCGTTACAGTCACTGTAACCTCTGCCTTCATTGGGTCATAACTCATTCCGGCTTCTGAACCTGCTACTTCTTCTACAGTGTACTTATGCACGCCAACTTCATTGTTCTTGTATGTGAGCGCATCGAAGGAAACTTTACCATCGGAATCATTGGTCTTCGTTTGTAGAACCGCACCATTCTTATCTTTCAAGACGAATCTGAACTCACCAGCTTTAAGGGTACGTCCTGCAAGAGCCTTACTGAAGTCAAATTGTGCAGTGACAGGAGCAACAACGTGGTTGTTGAAGATTCTGTCATTTGCATCTGTTGCTTCACCACCTGTTGCAGTCATCTCTGTTTTGGCAGTTAACAGACCTGAATCCTCATCTTTTGTTACAGTCACCTTAACTGCGACAGTGATTTCATCGTAGTCTACATCAGGTTTGTTACCCTTCACTTCTTTAACAGTGTAGTTGTAGACACCTACTTGATCGAATGACAATTCACTGAAGTTAATCTTACCGTTAGCTTTGTTGCTTACAGTTTCATTTACATTATTATCACCAGTCAATGTGAAGCTAAAGTCATCAGCATTCAATGTACCATTTGAAAGTTCTTTATTAAATTCCATATTTACCTTAACAGGAGATGATTTGAAGGTATTGTTGAACTCTGTATCTCCTGGCATCGTTGTTTGAGCTATGTATGAATCTCCGTTTGCATTTACCGTGATTGTTACATTAGCTTTCATTGGATCATAAGTCATACCAGTTTCTGAACCAGTGACTTCCTCAACTGTATAATGATAGGTCCCTACAGAATTAAACAAGAGTGGATCAAAAGTAATATTTCCCAAACTATCATTTTTTTGAGTGTCAACAACTTGACCTGTACTATCGTCAATCAAATTAAAAGTGAACTCGCCACGTTTTAAATTTCTTCCTTCCAATTGTTTTGTGAATGATAAATCGACCCTCGCTGGTTTTTTTGCTTTTGTCGCTGAGCCAGATCCTCCTGCCTGGAAGGCAAATGTTGCTTGGTAACTATACTCTTCTCCACTGTTATAAGTTATTTTAATATCATTCCCGTGTTTTTGTTGCAACTCTTCAAGTGTAGGGTGTTCTGAAACATTCTTCAATCTAGTCATATAACGGACGTAAATCATTTCGTTCAGTTGTGCTATCTTGAATGAAAAACCAGACGAACTTGTCTTGATATTCTCTAATAATTGAATTGCATTTCCTTTAGATACCCAAGGTGAAATCGATTGAACCTTTTCGGCTCTAAGAGCTTTTCCATTCCACAAATCCACATGGTCATCAGGAATTGGTGTTGCATGCCCTGCTCGCCACGTTGCTTTTGTTTGATTATCAAACTCTGTTAAAACTGCATCACCATCTTGAACCAATTCTTGATCATCTGGAAGACTATCAATCAATTGGTAGTTATTTAAAACCTGTGGAGCTACTAGGCTTCCTGCGTTTACACGGATGGTCCATTTGATTAATTCGGGATGTCCTGTTACTGCTTCTCCGTATTTCTCAACCTTTGATTTTGCTTTTGGTGTTGGAGCATTTTCGGGACCTACTGTTACTGTAATCTTACTTCCACTATAATTTAATTCCATTGGAACATTTGGCTTGACAGACGCTTTCCAACCTGTACTAAGGTTTAATGTATAATTTTTTCCGAGATTATTTTTCTCAAAGTAATCTGTAAAAGTTGTGATCACTTTGTTATTGATTGAATCCAAAAACGCATTGCCGATCACTTGACCATCTGGCCCAGACACATCATAGTGTAAACTTGTAGGGATTCTCACAGCATCCGGGATATCAACTACCAGTTTATCATTTCGATTAATGATTAAACTATCAGGCATATTCATGCGAATGATTGTTTCTACTGGGGCATACAATCCATTACCATTTGGGAAATTTACTTCAACGTCTGGTTTTTGTACGGTAATCGTATCACCTGTTTTTACAAAAGTTGTTGTATCACCTGATGAAGGTAGTTCTCTTTTAGATCGTCTTGACCTAGCTGTAGGTTGTACCCCAGTTTTTTTATCACTAGCCGTAGATGAAGAAGCTTCAGTACTAGCTTGTGAAGTTTGTGAAACTGATTCAGCTGGTGTAGCACTACTGCTAGTAGGTTCTATGATTTCATTTGATTGTTTTTCAGTTTTTTCCTTTTTAGTCACATGTACAGGGCCTTCGCTACTAGCTTGCGAAGTTTGTGAAACTGATTCAGCTGGTGTAGCACTACTGCTAGTTGGTGCTACGATTTCATTTGATTCAAGACCAGATTCCTTGTATCTCTCGCCTTGATTCTCTTTTGCGACAACTAAAGTTTGTGAACTTGTATTATTATTCACTTCGTCAGCATAAACGTTTCCTTCCACAAATACCAGTGTTGATAATAACACAGAAGCAACCCCGATAGTGTACTTTCTAATAGAAAAACGTTCTTTAGAATCAGAGAATATATTTTTCATGCTTTTTCCCCCTGGTTAGTTGCATTATAGTAATGATATTATATCATATTTCTCTTTCAACAACAAGCGTCTAATACTTTCTTAAATCATTTTCAACACTGAGAAGTTCCTTAAAATATTCCTAAATATGACTTATATGAATTCAATAATACTACTTATATGAATTTAATTTACTATTTCAGTTAATTTATAAGCTTAATAGATATATTTCCCCCACTGTCCTATATTTGTCTTGTTTTAAAATATTTGTATTTAAGATTTTAATAATTAATTTTTTGAATCTAATACATCGACATTCACCATTACTTTTAATATAAATACCTTCACCATAATTTGAATTTCTGGACGGGAAAAATCTTGATTTTAAGTAAAGTGGTTAATAAAATGATAAGAGAAAAACATTCAATTCGTTACATATATAGTAAAAATATCTAAAATTCGTATAGCGGTTGTCTTTCTGGCGACGATAGGTTTGATGAACTCTCTTTATATAGATATAAAATCTTTACCTAGCAAGATAGTAGTAATCTCACTATCACGAAAACACTGCTAATTATACACTAAATATATCTGAACTCTCTGACTATTTAATACCCTTTTAACGATTACATTTTTTTAAAGTTGCCTAGTTTATTTTTATAACTTGAAGTCTATCTACAAACCTAAGTAAAAGCCTTACAATCAAGGCTTTTCATTTCCACTTTTGTTACAGGTTTTTACGTTTTTACCAGCAAAGTTACATACACGCAAAGAACTTTTTTTAACTATTGCACATCTTCCATCGCTTCTTTCACATATCCTTCTACATCTTCAATCTCTACAAACAACGGGTCTAAGTGGCATAAGAAGTGCCAATCGTCGGTGCCTCGTTTTCTGTAGAGAATTGCTTCGCCATCTTCACTTCCGAAAAAGCTTCTGTCGGCTTGATATCCACTGCGCTCTAAGAAGTCTTTTGCCTTACAGAATTTCGCTTCTCTTGCTTCGACATAGGCTTTCACTTCATCGTTGTTAACGACATAGGCATCTATTTTTGTAGCGCCTTCAATCACTTTATCGTTTTTAACGGATAGATTCGAAATCTCTTTCCAAATAATGTCCACGTTTTCTTCAGGATCAAACGAAAATCTAGATAAAGGGACAATATTTCCATTGAAGATAATTTCCATATAATCCGGCAAGTGTTTAGGGTTCACATACTCCACTTCAAACCCATCTTCCGTTTCTAAAGTATATCCCGGGATTTGAGCTACAAATTCTCGTCCTTCTTCTAAAGCTTCAAATACGACTAAATCTTTTGAATAATTGTTTTGATACAATTCTAATATAACCATCTATCATCCTCAAATCTTAACTGTTTCTATTAATTCTGATCATTTTTACGTTATTACTCATTCTCAGGTGGTACTACTGTTGAAAAATAAAAGTAAGACATTAAATTTTGTCAATCTCCTTCTTAAACTTTAATTCAAGTATTTTATTATAACCTTCATAAAAACGATCTCTTGTTACCACTTCACCTGGATATTTCTCTTCTAGAAGTTCATAAATTTCAATTGGTCTAATCCCTTCTTCCGCCAAATCTTGAAGGAATGGACTGCATAGCCTCATCTCACCTTTACTCGATTGTTTTAATAAAACTCCGTATATAGGAATCTTAGTTAATAGATTATAGGTACTCTTTTTCATAATATTTATCTCCCACATAAATTTGGATTAATTAGCAAGCCTACTTGACAAAATGATCCTGCTCATAGCTTGACTTAATATTAGAAAAGAGGCCAGTAACAAACTTAAGCCCAGCCTCTTAGATAATCATTTTTCTTTGTAGCAAATAATGTATGCTTTGATGAAATCACTACCCACGACAATGGTTAACGGAACACTCAAAACAACTTCATCAGTTTTGCCATTCTCATACTCTTGTCTTTCTTCAGGAGAGTATAGGTACATAGCTATTGAATAGGTGTTCCCAGCCTCCAAGTCAAGATCCATACTGATATTTTCTGATTTGATATTGATTGTTTGATTCAGTCGAGTCTCAGTCGTTTTATAAACGCCCTCAATTGTATATCTCCCTGGAACTAAAGCAACTACCTTTTCTAGGTTTTCTCCAGTTATTGGATTAAAGTCAGCAAGATTCTGTCCATTAATTTTAGTTTTTGAACAGTATAAATGAACAATAGCTTTATCACTATTATCACTAACAAAGCTAACAGCTTTTTTCTTTCTATTACCATTTGCAATCATAAAAACAACAAACAGCAAGAACCAAAAAACAACAAATCCTACGATAATATACATTGTATTCATCATCTATCTCCTATGTTTTCTTTACTTTTTAACTACATTATAGCACCAATCATTGAACAAAGCAAAAAGATATACTAAATGCAAGTAATTGTTTTGGGACTTCTCTTTCAACTCCTTTTTGTCACCTTAAAATAGGTGTTTCTACAAGCATTTTTAATTATATTAACTGTATGAGGTCGATAGAAAAATCGTTAATCAATAATTTTTATAAAGCGCTTGCTCATGACCTTGCGTCATGATGTATAATATATATTAGGAGGTGAGAATAATGGCAAAATTCAGAGCAATCCCTGAAGGTTTTATGACAGTTGGGGAAGTCGCAAAGAAAATGGGAGTTACAGTCCGTACTCTACAATACTACGATAAAGAAGAATTGCTTTCTCCATCTGCAGAAAGTGAGGGGGGACGTAGGCTTTATACCGATAAAGATCTAGTCATGCTTCATCAGATTATATCCTTGAAATCGCTTGGTTTTTCTCTGAAGGACATAAAGGGGCGTTTGAACTCTTTGAAAACACCTGATGATGTCGCAAATGCTCTTACCGAGCAGGCGGATGCTATACGTATAAATATTAAACAACTTAAGGATTCTTTGGCCGCAATAGAACAGTTAAAAACAGAAGTTTTACAGATGCAAACGGTTAATTTTAAGAAGTATGCTGATATTATTGTTAATCTACAGATGAAGAATGAGTCATACTCTTTAATTAAGCGCTTTGATGATGATACGCTAGACCGTATACGCAGTCGATTTGACAAGAAAAGCGGATCAGACTTTCTGGACAGATTTAATCGCCTGAGTGATGAGATTGTGAAGCTCCAAAAAGAAAAGGTGCCAGCTGATAGCGAACAATGCCAACAAGTTGTTCAAGAATACTGGGGCTTGATTATGGAGTTTACAAATGGAGATATGACTATGCTTCCGAAGTTGATGGAAGTCGGTAATATTGATACCGCCACTAACGCTTGGGAAGAAAAACAAAAGATCGTTAATGATTATTTAGAGCCAGCTTTGCAAGTTTATTTTTCAACACTTGGAACCAATCCCTTTGAGGAGGTGTAACCATGAAATACGCAATAGAGGTTCGTGAACTAAATAAAAATTACGGCTGTCATAAGATCTTAAAAGGTCTTAATTTTCAAATTGTAAAAGGAGAAATTTTCGCTTTACTCGGTGTGAATGGAGCTGGGAAAACAACAACACTTGAATGTATCGAAGGACTGAGAAAATATGATGGAGGCACTATTGTTGTAAACGGCAAAATGGGAATTCAACTGCAATCATCTTCTTTGCCCGCCCATATCAAACCCATGGAAGCGATAAAGCTCTTTGCAAAATGGAATCATACAAAAATTGATGATGATATGCTTAAAGCTCTGGAAATAAAAGAAATTGAGAAGTTACAATACCTGCAATTATCCACGGGACAAAAAAGAAGACTACATCTCGCTCTTGCACTTATCGGCAATCCCAATATTATTTTCCTCGATGAACCGACAGCGGGACTTGATGTTGAAGCAAGACTATCTCTCCACGAACACATACGGAATCTCAAATCACAAGGGAAAACAATCATTTTGGCAAGTCATGATATGGCTGAAGTTGAGACCTTATGTGACCGCATTGCTATTTTGAACAGTGAAAAGATTGTCTTTTGTGGCACTCCTTCAGAACTGACAGACAAGGTTGGAAGAAGATACTATATCTATTTAAAGACTCAAGAGGGAGTGAAGTCTTTTGAAACGACTAATATTGAGGATACCTTAATTTCATTATTGAATGAATGCAAGCAGAAAAAAATCCAAATATTGGATATTAAGGTTGATCGTGGCACCTTGGAACAGCATTTCATCAAAATTGCAAGGAGGGAATCAGAATGAACTGTTTTCTATATAGTTTAGTATTACAGTGGAAATTAAATATACGAAGCAAATCTCTCTTGGTTACTTTCTATATTGTACCGCTTATTTTCTTTCTAATCATGGGTGGTATTTTTACTTCTGTTATTCCTGAAATGGGAAGCACGCTCATACAATCTATGATAGTCATGAGTGTCTCAATGGGGGCTTTTCTTGGCTTGCCATCTTCATTGGTTGAAATTTATGGAAGCGACATTAAAAAGATTTATAATGCTAATGGTGTCCCTATTTATTTAGGATTGGTGACCATACTTCTCTCAGCCTTTGTCCATTTGATGATGACCTGTATTGTGATCCTTCTACTTGCCCCTATTTTATTTAAAGCAAGTCTACCGACTCAACTTCCGATTTTCTTACTTTCACTCACCATCTATATTATTGTATCATTGAGTATTGGATGTATACTGGGACTTACTTTAAAAAACCAGGCAAAGCTGACCATGTTAGCTCAACTTGTATTTTTGCCTTCAATTATGCTTTCGGGGATTATGTTTCCAATTAGTTTGCTACCTGATTTTCTTCAAGTAATAGGCCATGTTTTTCCGGCTTATTGGGGATACAGATTGATGCTAGAGAATGGTTTTAGTATTGAAAACCTGTGGTATATGATTTTTATATTTTGTATAGCAGTAATGATAGGTATCTTACTACTGAATAAGCAAAAATCTGAATAAATAGCTTAATAAAGCAAAATGGATCAATTTCCGAATTAATTTAAAAGCAAAAAGCGACGATATTATTTGTTATCTCGTCGCTTTACTATTTTTCAGGGGTCAAGCTCATGACTTGGTTAAGTTTGTTTCTGCCTTTTCTTCTCAAAAAGTGATAATTCTTTATCCTAGTATTTGCTCAACTTCCCTAATCTTATTTTTCAGAGTTTGATATTGACTAGTTAGTATCTGTTATGATATTGAAACTTCTTTCTCCCATCGTCTGAGCACATCTTTTAAAGGTTCATCTAGATAGGTATAAACTTTGTCCTGAATCCACTCAGGAATTCCATAGGCTGCCTCGGCGATACTTCCTGTGATTGCAGCAAGAGTGTCGCTGTCCCCACCAAGAGAAATCGCATTTCGAATCGCATCTTCAAAATCTGTACTTTCTAGAAAGGCAACGATAGCCTGAGGAACGGTATCCTGACACGTTTCATTGAAACGGTACGTAGGACGAATTTCATCCAGCGTTTGAGAAAGGTCATATCCATACTCTTTCT
>ERZ773213.1654-NODE-1654-length-11378-cov-24.347788_pt1 | contig 11378 bp, 10 predicted proteins | sample MGYA00580996_ERZ773213 | MGnify/ENA primary metagenome ERZ773213 (study PRJEB29015, sample SAMEA2738152) | human oral metagenome | biome: human oral; feature: human-associated habitat; material: saliva | place: China | collected 2197 ...
CCATACGCATAAAAAGCCTCCCATTTCTTATGTCCAAGAAATGGGAGGCAGTTCAAACAGGGTGGGGAACTTGTATTCAATCTCCCTCGGGATGATGACGTCACCTGTCGTGACATCAACCTTCAATGGCGTCCTCATACGCCCGAATGTCGCAGTCAGATGCGCACGCAATCCGCCGTAGTCGTCGTCCTTGCGGATGGGCTCTACTCGCTCGAACGCAAAGGTAATCCCATCTCCTAGATTGATGGAACAAATATCTCGCATGGCAGCCGCAACTGTCTCTTCGCTCACCGTCAGAGCTCTAATAGTCGCGTCTAAATCCATGGTGGTGCGCTGGGCCACACCCATCATCGAGGAAAGAAGCAGCCCTCCCTTGATGATGAAGTGTTCACGGTACTGCGTCCTCTCTAGTCTCATAAGAAAATGCTCGAAGAAATAGCGTTGCATGATCTCCTGGGCCGAAAGGCCGTACTCCCTTGCCAGAGTCTTCGCTTTACCTCTCAGGCTTGCATCGCTGAGGATTGTCATGACAGCACCTCCAAGTACATCTGAATCTCTGCGGTTGCGTTCATGACCTTTGCATAGCGCATCAGCTGGGGCAAGTCCTTCTCGGGAGAGTCAAAGTACGCGTTCATAGCCTGTCCGAAAAGTTGGGTGTCAGCCTCGCCGCGTCTGCGCGCCATCACGAGGTCACAGATGCTGCGTTCGCGGTCGTGAAGCAGCAGCGGTGTGCCCGCGGGAGACTCGCCTTGCACCACACCCAAACCATAGAGCCCCTTGCCCTCATGCGAAACAAGGCAGTTGGGAAACTCCCCTACTATGCCATCTTCCTTGTATCCCCGGGGGAGCGAGATCTCGTACACACCCGGCACGATATCAGTCATGCCGTGGAGGTAGAGCGAGCTACTGCAGCGAAAGACGACCTTCGGCCAGCGAAGCGAGATGACAGCGAAGTCATCTAGCGGTGTATCCGCGAGTGCAAAGACCCCACGGCTCTCCTTGACCGCTACGCCCTGGGAGACGAGCAGCTGCAACATGCTCGATGAAAAGCCCGCCTTACGTGCTTGTTTGGTGGTAATGCGACCGGTGCTTTCATGCATGAACTCTATGAGGTCGTCCTTCTTCGTTTTTTCCTCCAATGGTAAGATATACGACAATCATACTTATAATATAGTATATATTGCCATAGTCTTAGATATGATTAGATAATTTAAGGCTTGCATAGAAGGGTGCAGAAAACATTTCAGGCGTGTTGGTGTGGGCACGTATAGCTACACGAGAATTATTTGACATAAGCAAGCAGATGTTTTCTGCGCTCTTTTCACTGTGCTACCGAAGCATTATCCCTTACATGGGTTCTTGCTCATATAAAAGATTTTCTATGGTTGAACGAACTGCGGCTTGAACCGTTCTTCCGTTTGACTCAGTAAGAAGGATTTTTCTTGCCGCTAACTGTATCACCTGCTGGCGATTGATTTCTTCATGATTGACAATCTGTGACAACTGCTTATCTGCTTCTATTTCCAATATTTTCAATAAATTATTTGGAGAGAACTCTTCGAAGTAGATACTTTTATCAATTCGGAAATAAATTGGATCCCCAAGGTTTCTTCTTGTGGTCATATCCCGAAAAGTGGTGTAAGAGAAGCACTTCAGGTGTTTAAAAGAAGTGCGGTTATTTCCTAAAATATAGTCACCACAACCAAATCAGAAAGGAAATAGCCGCAATGCAAACTTTACACGAATCTGAGCTTTCATACACTCAAGATTACAAATTAGATCTCAATGGTATTGCACGAACTCTGCTTGAAGATGTGGTAAATACCGTAATGGTCAAGTAAATAGAAGAGCTGGGATGTGTCCGTAATGGATATCGCAAGCGAAAGCTTGTAACCAAGTGAAGCCCTCACACTTAAAGTACCTAAGCTTCGTTTGATAGCGAAAAAGCTCGTAGTTCATTCGCCGACCAGGTCCCGCACTCGCATGACATGGCGTTGCGGCTAACAATCCACTGCTCCATCTGCCACCATATGCGCAGCACGATATGGTTATGTAGATGGTCGGACACCTGACGACAACGACCAAAGCGAGGACAATCACTCCAAGTACCATGCTTACGAAGCTAGCTACCGCAATATTGTCGATGCAGCAGATAGCTCAGGGCTTCGCGCTCAGCGCCCGCAATTCGAAAGAATCATCCAGCCGGCCCCACGACATGCTGAAGTCATTCAGAGTTATTCATTTCCTCTGTCGAACTGGATGGCATCATCGTACATCATTCATACGAAGAGGATGTCGTCTATCATCCAACTATAAACGCTAACTTCTCGAGTTTTATTATTCTTGAAACATTCCTTGTAATTCAGCGGGTTGACTAACGATTGATCATTATTAGAAAAGGGTTTTTGTTTCGACTTCAAAAATGTCACTACTTTATAGAACCAATATCGAGACAGCTTGCCATTTTCCCTTCTAATCCAACAGCGTCCAGCGGCATCCTCGAAAATGAATACATCAACTTTCCATTTCTCATCGTTGATGATCGGCCGTACTTTACCAATCGTTTCTTTTATTACAGACAGTTCCTCGGGATACGTCCAAGGGCGCTTATCAGTTCTTTTTTTGTTATTAACAACAGCAAATGAGATGAACTCCCCGGGAACCAAGATGGGTTGAAGAAGGAGCGTCTTCACTCGCCCGTCTTTCCTCCCACCTTCTTCCATTTTGTATGCTTCGCCATAAACAGCTAGATTTCTAATGGGGGTCTGCGACTGGTTGAGCAATATTATTCCGGCATGGTACTGTGGTTTATCTTCACGCGGAGGCTGCCCGAACTTATTGCCACTATTTCGCGAATCGTTTTCTTCCTTCTCGCCACAACGATCATCGTCAACGCGCGCCCACCAAGCACTGATCTGCTCAGCCTGAGCTCTAATCTTCTCCTTATGGCCTCGATAACCTTGAAAAAGCGCTATAGTCGAACCCATGACAGCCAATACTGGCGTTGCAATATCTTTGATAAACGACATCAAATCCATTAGACGCTCCAAAAATTCTCAATTCGAGTATCGTTGACGCAATCACTCATCGTTTGAAAAGAATTGCTCGCTCTACGGTAAAACGCTGTCATTCTCAATTGCATTGAGTTTACGTATTGGAAGATAATTAACTCATCTTCGGAACACCCATATAGGCATGAATCAACTCATAAAGTGTAGAACGACTCAAAGCGGCACATGACCTATGTGTAAGCACAAAGCCAGTAATCGCTGCATCAAAATCCATAGTCATCCTAGAGGTCACGCCCACAAGAGACGAGATCAACATACCTCTCCTAATGATGACGTTACTCTGCCGCCCCGAGCGGGACAACCGCTCGAGAAGCCTCTCAGAAAATATTCACCCCAGCGATGGCACAAGAAAGGTTATTCTTCGTCTCTGCAAACCCCATGGCTAATGTGATGGATTCAGAGATTTTCCCGCACCTCCCTTTAACACATATTGAACCCTTTCTTGAACCATTTAATAATACGAGTTCTGTCCGAGACTCTAAATGATTATTTCCCTTGCAATAGATTACACGCTACACAAGTCGCTGGGCGACCAAAACAACTTCTTCTACCATTGAAGTAACTGGCTTGCCAGCTACGCGTGACACAGATGATGGCGTTCGCTTGTGTTTTATGTTTCTCCTCAGGCGCTCTTCCACCTCAAAGCCTCTCGAGATAAGATGACGACGTGTAAAATTAACCATGTCAAGGGTAACGCCATCTACAGTCCTATTCCCAAGCGTTAAAATCATTACTCCCCTTGTCACGCGTACCATCTCATTTAGCGATTCCTGATAACCACGAAGAAACCGCTCTACTTTAAGCTGTTTCTTGTCACAAATTGTACCAACCTGTTTGAGAATCTCAGTATCAATGATTTTGATTGCTGTATTGTTTGAGACTGTACTACACGACCCTCCCAAACTGCGTGAGTCCACAGCCCCATAACTAGCGAGTTCCCACCCCTCAAGTTTCAAATCTTTCGCATCAATCCATGCCATTGCAAGCGTAGAATACTGCCCATAAGGAATGGTTGTTGCGTTATCTCCGTAAGGTGGCGAGGTTATGCAAATGTCAACAGATGAGTCGCCTAGATTTTTCAGGAACTTGATTGAATCGCCTTGATTGAGCTTGATGCCGCCCTTTGGTGCCCCGCGATCAAACATGGTCTTTTCCGAGTCAATTTTCTGTAAGTAGTCACTGATTACTCTGTCTTTGATTCTATCAATCTGGATTTGTGGGCGTATATGCAGCTTATAAGTCGAGCTACGGGAATTACAATACTTACGTACGATATCAATTAGCATGTACCAGAAGAAAAGTCGGTTTTGATTACTTTGAACCCGCAGAACTGCTTCTCGTACTTTAGTGAGGCTCTTCGCGATTTCTGGTCTAAACCATTTGTCCCTGCCGTGAAAATCCAATGGCTCCACATCGCTGCTTTTATCAAGAAGCATCTGTCTCACCAATGCAAAGTCATCCTCAAACGTGTTGCCATCGATACCTTCCAACTTCACCCGTGTGATAAGGATAGCTAGAGGATTGATGTCTGAGCCCATTATCATGGAGCCATTGTTGATACAACGAGCCTCATAAAGCGATGTTCCTGATCCCACGAACGGGTCAAGTATGATGGGAGAGCCTCCTGATCGGAGATATTCTCTAAGAATGTCACGCTGAACCGGCGCTATCATAACGCCTGGATAAAGCGATGTGCCATGGATGTCCTCTGATCTTCGGTATTCCGAATAAGGTGATATAGCTGTTTTCTGTCCCATGTCAATACACCAACGATTATAGAAGCTGAGATGGATAGGCAGCCCTTGACTGATATCGGGCAAATTCAGTGAGGATGCCTTCGGCTATATTGCTCCGCAAACGAGCAATGCGTCTGACACCAAAGTCATATTGCCCATTACTATCACATGTGATATCCCACTTCAATTCTGAGAGCCCAAAGACAGCCAGATGCAAGAGTTTCGTTACCTCATCATTCTCTTTCAGCTGACCCTCCTCAACTAGTTCTTTGTATTTTTCAGACTTGCTTTTGACCATCTTAAGCATCGTGTTGCCGTGTTGTAACCATCCATGCTCAAGTGGGCCATCTGACAATCTATCTTGATCAAATGTCTTTGCTTTGCCATCATCGTTATATACGCACAAATCTAATAACCATGATGGAAGGTGAAGATAATCTAAGAAACAAACACAGCAGTGCGGACTTTGGTCTAGCGAAGTGCCCTCTGCCTTGCCCACTGTTTCGTATGGAATTAGCAGAGTGGTGCTCTGAGAGACTTCCGGTCGGGGGATTCCTCCTTCCTTTTTCTCTCTAACTTCAGCTAATTTTGCGAGAACTAGACTTTGTTCCTGAGTTTTGCGTTTACCATCACTTCTCACCGAAATACTGCAAGGCTGACACAGGAGTATGTAACAATCACTACTTATACCATCAGGTGCAGGCATCGTATAAATATCACCTAGATATGTTGGCATATGATGTTTTGCTAAATCTAGCCCAGAAATATAAGCATCTTTATAGGATAGTGACATATCATCTATCTCAACCAAGGCTCTATTGGAATTTAGAAATTTCCTATACCACTCCTCATCAAAGCTATCTAGCAACCTAATTGATGGGCTGCTTTTGCATGCCTCGCGTACACTAAATGACAGTTCATCAGAACTCCGACTCTGCATCAGCCTTAACAGATTTTCGGAGGCATGACAACCCTCTTTCTCTGCATTTTTCGCTATCTTAAGCAAAGCGGACAACTCCACATTCCCCCACGCCTTTTTGCTTGTTACTTGTTCAAACGCTTCTCGAACAGCAAGACCCATTTCGTATAACGCATGAGCAGCAACTACCATCTCTAGACCCTTAACCATATGTCGTGGTTCCTGCAATCTCTTCTTCATGACTGCTGCTGCTGTAATTCCCATTCCAAATTGTTCTTCGCTTAGCTCTAGTTCCTCTTGCTCATTCTGAGCTTCATTGGTCATAATGCCCGGAATAACATTGTGATTTTCACTGCCGAGGACTCTTTTTACGAGTTGATATCCCGCCTTATCATATCTTCCCAAGTCTACTTTAAAGGTATCAATGTTCTTGAGACTTAAGTCAAATAACACTAAGATATATTTATTAGTTTCGGAATGACTGAGAACGAGTTCTTCTTGCACTTCGAGCCAATCCATCACCTTTTTTCTCTTTACTTCTACTGTTCCCTTAAGCATTTCCGACAGTGAATCCGCTGCTTTTTCGGTAGGTTTAAATGTGTTCTCGACATTAAATATCTCAAAGAATCGCTCTTTTTCTCTCTCTGGTATTTTTCCCCAATACTCTTGTAACTGATTGTCACGTACATAAGACCCTTGCAGCTTTTCATCAATATCAAAAAGATGCAAACCATACTTCTCAAAATCAAGCTGCTTTACCTTGTTGATTTTTTGTTTGTCGTTTTTGTTGGCCTCAAGGACGTTTGCAGCTGCCTCTATTCCAATACCATTCTCCTCTGCCTCTACATCGAAATCGTCATCCACGAGAATGATTTGGGTGATACCGGCCTTTTTGATAAGATTTTCGAGACGCTCCTTCGGATCATATCCTGATGACATTAGCGTACCTCTACCTTCGATAAGTCGATTCTAAATCGGAAACGATTGCCAAAGACATTCCTGACATCTTCGAGAGTAATGCTGCATTCCTCCGCATCAAGCAACTGACGGGATATATATAAGCCTAGCCCGCGGCCCCTGCCCTCACCTTTACGTGACACGAAGGGTTCGAAGAGAGACATCTCGACTGAGTTATGAATACCCCATCCATTGTCATACACAAGAAGATAAGGTTCTTTGAGTTCAATAATGATTTTAGGATCACTTACGGCCTTGAGTTTGATAGCTTCGAGTAGCCAGTAGCAGCTATTATCTATGAGGTTGTCCACTACCTGAGATAGTCTACCTTGATTCATCCTCACACTATAGTTGCTACCACGAACTTCGATATCTATCCCCTTCTCGACTAGCTTAGGACGGGCATACTCCGCCGAGTCCTTGGCAAATGCGAGAACGGAAAACATATCCTTCCGATTACGCACGTACTTCAATGATGAATCTAGGTGTGCAACTTCTTTCGTAAGCGCATTAGCCATACTTATTATGCGAATAGCTGACCCGTTTATTTCTCTGTCTTGGTGTTGGACGCTATTTCTACTCTTAATGGCCTGCGCCTCTTTGATTATTCTTTGGGCAATGTTGGACGCCTCATGAGACACGGACTCGGCAGCTATTCCCAACCCGGCAAGTTCCCACGCATCGTTAACGCTAACTTCTGCGCCATCAAGTCGTTGTATGAGAACATCAACAGCTGCTTTACCGCGCTCCGCTACTTTTGTAAACTCAGAACTATTCAATTTGGTCGTACCGTATGATTCAAGAACGCAATCAAATGTCCTCTTTGCACTTGCTGCTAGATCCCTGGTCTTTGCAGAGCTTTCGATGCCTGCAACATTTTCAGTGTGCTCTTTAATAAATTCATTGTATCCACGTCGTACGACTGTTTGGAGTTGTGCCGTCATGTCAAGCCAATAGGCAAGTATCCGCTTTAAGTTGCGAGAAAAAGCATCATCACGAAACGCTTCCCTATTGCTAGTCTCAACCAATTTTGCGTTCTTCTCAGCCGAGATATTAATGTAGCCAATGGTATTCGCCGGTCGAAGTGTGAACCAAGATCTTCCGCTTGACCATTGCTGGGCAAAAGCGATGATATCCTTTACAGGAACACCAAATCCGTCACGATAGACGCGAACCCCCTTCATAGCGTCAATATATTGAGCTGGGTTTTCTATGTCCGGATAGTTACCAACACTTGATTGACGTGCAACATAATCGATTCTTCCCGTAAAATCGCCAGGATCATATGCCATCTCATCATTATCGCGTTCAATCTTATCTATTTCATCAAGCCTAAACGAGAATGCAGCTTGGAGAAAGGTCTCATCCTCTCCTACATACGAAACATCAAAGGCTTTAAGCAACTTACTTCTCTTCGAAATCAACCACTCGTAGAATTCCTTACCATTGTCCTGCGCTATATAACGCCGCCAATCAATAAGTGCATCACCCTTAGATAAATCTCCAAGATAGTGGGTGCTTATCTTCCCCTGCACGCACATTATGCGGCAGGAATAATTTAAGTTATATGTAAGCAACGCATGCTTCAGTATCACGCTCGATTGCTCGCGAAGATCAATTGGCTCATCATCCACATTCAGCTCGACACTGAAGCCAAGATTGCTGGAGTAGGGAGAAATGATATCAATGAAATGCTCCTGTAAGGCACGTTTATCTTTCCATTGCTCAACATTTTCAAGACCATATATTCTGATTGTCGTACCATGACTGCGACCGAATCCCTCTGCTGAACGTATAGGTACCGGTATATTTGAAAGTGCATTCTCACCTTCGAACTGTCCCCAATCGATAAGTACGTTAAGTGTCTCACTCTCAACTGTCTTTGTAACCATCTCAAGAATTGATCCAAGACGCTGAGCTCCCAAGCGGCCCAATCCTTTGTCGCCTAAGGGTGTACGACCCCTTGGAGTTGTTTCTCCGAGACGCTTCATTTCGCGCTTCTTGCTAGCCGATATTGTGAGCCATCCGCGCTCAATGTCTTTTTCCGCCATACCGAAGCCATCATCGGCGATTTCAATCATGCCACGTATGTTGCCAGTCTCTTGATTCTCAACCTCCATGGGAACACCATCTTGCAAGCAATACCATTTATTTGTAAAGATGGATATTTGCGAACGGCTCGCATCTGCATCATAGCAATTTTTCGCAAGCTCAGAAAGCGCCTGATAATCATCAGTAATAAGATCCTCGCCAAGCTTGAAGATGACTGAAGGGTGAACTTGAAACGTAAGCTCTTTGTTTATCTTGGACATCCTCCACCTCGCATCTAACCTTGCTAAACACAGTATAAAACTGTATTATAACGCTTCATTATCGGAGAATGGACAAGTTCGTTAATCGAGCTTGAAACCATATAACACTTCTAAAATCAGGCCTCTGACAAAAAGTCGGCTAGCTCGGTTATCTGCCAATTCTGCTTGTCGGAAAATCCAAAGTTGCAGAACAAATTCCTCTTTTATCCAGCCGTTCAAGAATTCGTCCATCAGGTTGTCAGTAAGCTTTCCAGCGCAAAAACATAAGCGGACGATACTGCTGCTATGGACTATTCCTTTGCGCTCCTTGGAGGTGTAGGCAAAAACCTTGGTCTGTATATGGTACGCAAATACCATTAGAGCTTGCCTCCAGCTTCCTACGACTTCTATCTTAGTCTTCTTGATCTCCTACCATCATGATAGATATCTGGTCAGCCTCGCCTTTTCGTAAGTCTTCGTCTTATGATTCGCTTTATGAACATATCGAAGTAAAACACTGACTCGAAATAGCATGAGCACGTCCAAAACGCCATCATGCCCGATATGGTGACATAGCGGGATAGTCCACCGTATCCTAGGCGGAAAAGACAAGATAGGGATAGGGATTTTGCACCATGCGATTGCTTTTCTTCTTCTGGCGCTTAATTTTGGCATACATTCCGAGGTAGAGAAAAAATCTTCTTATGTATTCTGCAAATACCGTTATGGCATTTTTTTGAGATAAGCATGCGCCCAGCAGTAGCTATGCGACAGATTGGCGTCATGACAGCCCCGCATCAATCGCAACACCTTCATACAATCCTTTGGAGGTTCGCTAGTCCACTTCTTTCAAACCAGAGCGGCTTGCACCGCATATCTCGCATAGCCCGACTCTAGAGAACTCTTTCGAAAGCGCTGCAATCATCGCGTACTCTCCTCTGATACAAGTACGAATTGACCCGGCATCCTATCTCCTTTCGGAATTTAAGTGAAACCTTTTCTTAATCGCTTCAGCTCTATACGGGTTTTAATAAGCTTGCGGTACAGATTCTCTTCGATTTCGTTAATATGATCAGGAAGAAGGCTCAGTGATTTCTTAGATCGATAGAAGCCAGAGAGACCCTCTGCGTTGTACCTTTCAGCCAGGCTTTGAACATTGCATCACTTACATTGTTTGCGAGGCAAAAAATCAAAGGACTTTACATCAGGGTTCTTTCTGTAAAGCTTTATCAGGAGATCTTTTTCCAAAGGGTTGAAAATATTGTTAGACGTTGGATGCCCAGCCTTTCATGCTGGTCGGAGCGACATCAATTATTGCCCCAGCAACCAATAAATGAAAGGTAGAATTCTGGAATTCCGTGTCTACTTAGACTTTAGCAGTACTTGCTTTTACCTTGCAGGCTAGCAAATCAACTACTCAATCTATTTTTCTGTCTTCTCCTCTGTTGTCGACTCATCAACATTTACTCGACTTAACATTTCTAATGGAGTTGATTGAGTTGTATTTTGTGCCATGGTTACTGATGCAAGAGCCTCCGCTTTAGACCTACTATCGATTGCAGAACCATCCGCTGCTATCATTGATTCCTGATGTTTAGCATAGAGATAATCATAATTGGATAATGATGTGCTATAAAGACCAACCTTCTCGTCTTTATGTTTATTAATGCCCGTATAAATCAAACTCGCATCCTCGTAACGACGGAACTTGTATACCGCATCATTCATGAGAGCAGAGTTGAACACGCCAAGTGTAACCAATAGATTGAAATCCGAAACATTAAGTCCAGTCACCTTTTTAAATAAACTAGATTCTAACTGTGTAATTACATCGTAAAGCGTCTCCTCACGATAATCAGTAAGATACATGAATATTGGAATACGAGTAGCGAACTTAATTATTTTTTCCTGGACCTCCTTACGCTTTGACTTAAATTCCTTCTCCTCTTCAGTAAGTTGTTTCTTCTCCTTGAGAGTAAGCGTATCACCCTTCTCTTTCGTAACTTTCTTAACCTCCTCAGACTTATTAATAATGGTTTTAATGTCATCATTAAGACTTCGAAATCCCTCAATACTCATAAGAGCATCAAGGGCCTTATCATCAGAAAGTAAGCGACGTAGTGTTTCATTGTCAACATTGACAAGAAGAGCAGACTCCCATCGCTTGGCAAGCAATGTCGCTGAAGTTCCCGCCATTGCAATGTCAAGAATTTCAGAAGCATTAATTTCTTTCATACGACTTCCGTCATATGCGAGTACAGGTAAAAAACGAATGAAATCTCCGACCTTTTGTTCAGGCCCTTCATTCTTGACAGATAGCTGTGTTGAGTAATCAGATACCATTGCAAGAGTTACGTCTCAAAAAGTGGTGTAAGGCTATTTCCTTACTACCTTCTAGCCTACA
>ERZ773213.1658-NODE-1658-length-11357-cov-7.500000_pt1 | contig 11357 bp, 9 predicted proteins | sample MGYA00580996_ERZ773213 | MGnify/ENA primary metagenome ERZ773213 (study PRJEB29015, sample SAMEA2738152) | human oral metagenome | biome: human oral; feature: human-associated habitat; material: saliva | place: China | collected 2197 ...
TTTCAAGAATAGAAACATTCATGATACAATGTACATGTATAGAAATGTGTATACGTATGAAACTATCTGCAAGAGAGGTATAAATATGAGTATATTTCGTGTGGCCATCCATTATGGCGTAAATAGCAACGGGGTTTTATCTTACGATACGGATACAAAAATCGTAACGATAGATTTACCTGAACAAGAATGGATTGATAAGGTCCGTGCATACTTAAACGAAGAACATACTATTGAGAATGCAACAGGTCTCGATACGTATGAACGGGTACAAGTAAAACCTTTAGAATCCTTGGAAAACTTTAAATTAGCTCTTACACGCATGTGGGGTGCTATTGACGTACAAGTCGATTGGAGCCGCCCAGCGTAATTAACATGAGAACCCCTTCGTAGCCATGGTGGTGCTATGAAGGGGTTTTCTTATTGTTGCTATAATTGTTGTGAGATAATAAATCTATAATATGTTATGGCATAACAAAATTAAGGAACTGAATATATGAAAAAGATATTGATACCTATAGGGTTATTCATTGCATTAATCATTGGCGTTATAATGTCCTTCTCCCGAGTCTCTGCTGAAAGTCCTACCTTTATGCGTGAAGTGTTACCAAAACAGGACGGATTTGCCTCCGTAGGTAATGGCACTACTGGTGGTGCTAATGCTACAGAGCAGAATGTATTTAAAGTGACGAATAAAAAAGAATTTGTAGCTGCTCTTAAGAATAGAAAAAATACGGACTCTAAGATTGTGCTGGTTTATGGCACCATAGATTTTGACACCAATGATACTGGCAAATCGCTGACGATGAAAGATTACATGGCCGATGGTTATGACTTTTAACAATATTTAGAAACTCATAAGCTACATAGCACAGCGCCTAAGAGTTTGAAAGATGAGCAGGAAGAAAAGCGCAAGGCGTCACAAAAGAATCAAAGTCAGTCTATTACCATTCATGTACCGGCCAATACAAGTATCATTGGCATGGATAATGCAAAATTAAAAGGTGTAGATTTGGTCCTCGATGCGGATAATATCATCATACGAAATGTACAATTTGAATCGCCTTATGACTATTTTCCTGCTTGGGACCCTAAGGATGGTCCAGAGGGCAATTGGAATTCTCAGTATGATAGTCTTTCCATAAAAGGTGGTACGCACATTTGGATTGATCATTGCTCGTTCCAAGATGCTCCTGAAACGGTAGAAACATACTTTGGCCGTAAATACGAGCATAGGGATGGATTACTGGATATTACCAATCAAGCGGACTATATAACTATATCCTATTCAACATTTGAAAATCACAATAAAACCATATTGATAGGCAACAGTGATTCAAACGTAGCAGATGAAGGAAAATTACATGTCACCTTGCATCATAACTATTTCCATAATGTAGTGCAACGCGCACCAAGAGTACGGTTTGGTAAAATCCATATGTATAATAATTACTTTGCATTAGATACTATAAATAGTGAATATGGTTATGAGTACTCATTAGGTGTTGGTAAACACTCGCAAATCTATGCTGAAAGCAATGTGGCAGATATAGCAGGCAAAGACTATACATCGTTTGTGAAAGTATTTGGTGGAAAACAACTCACTACTGTTAATAATGTGTTTAATGGACAAACTGTAGATACATTTAACAATACATTGACACCGGTAGATTGGAAACCTGAACTATTTACGACAATAGATCCTGTGAATGAAGTAAAAGAAAAGGTTTTGCATAATGCAGGGCCTATTATGAGATTAACGGATGATTGAGGATATAGTATAATAATCTTACAAATGTACTAAATTTACCAAAGATTGGGGGTGGAGAGATGTGCCAAGTTAGTTTAAATGAAGCTCAACATGAGTTAAATAGCCTTATACAGAAACTTAAAACTGGAGAAGAACGTGTTGTTTATATAGTTCGTGATGATAATACTGTTGTAAAATTAACTTTGTCAGAAGGTAATAGTACACCCGTAAAGAGATTGGGAATAGGAAAAGGGAGGATAATAGATTCTCCAAATTTTGATCAATTGGATAAAGACGTACAAGATATGTTTGGAGAAGCAATCTGAACCTTGCGTGTATACAGTTTAACTAGAAAAGCCGTATCATATTTCTTGAGTGAAATGTGATACGGCATTTGTCATAGAGCGTGTATTTAAATATTGTTAATCAAATTTTTTATTTGTTAGGTCTTGATACATAAGCTTAGCGATTTCATATTGTGGGTCACCGGCTTGTAATTGGTGTGAAGGTAGTTTAAATACAGCCTCAGCTCTTTCATTCTTCTTAATATCGATGCCCTTTGTATCTTCAGAACGACTTATGGAAATGGTATGTGTTGTTGGATTTATAAAGTACGCATTTACATCGATGCTGAAAGCTTTATTTTCGTCCTTTCTCATGATTGTACGAAGAATCATAGCTGAGATAGCAGTAGTACCATCTTTTTCACCTAATAGCTGTTTAGATGTGTAGTCTACATAATCTGCATAGACATAAATGTCGCCTGGTTTTGCCTTATCATAATCTTGTGTGTAGGCCTCAACCAAACGCAAATCGAGTTGTCTCCCAAATGGTCTAGAGAACATTTGGCTTTGCAATTCGCGTGTTTCACTAACAGGTGGATAGAATGGTATTGGCGTTAACCCCTTTAGCATATCCGTACGAGTTTCGTTTTTCCGTTTAGCTTGACGTTCTGCAGTGACCTTGTCTAGACGTTTGCGTTCTTTTAACATGGCCTTTTCTTGTTCTTCTTTTGATTTATAAGTTTTTACAGATACAACACGGTTGCCAGACATAGTGACTGTTGAATAGACAGGCTTACCGTTAGTAGGTTTTCCCTCAGACGCATCAAGCGTAGATTGTACTATGGCTGGTGTTGCGCTTTCAATTGATTTTCTTAACTCTGGAATATTGGAATAATCCATATCAACCACAGCAGTATCTGTGCTTTCACTTGGCTGCGCAGGTGTAGCCCCGTACGCGGATGATATAGCTAAGACAGCTAATAGTGAACTGGTAATAATCGATCGTTTACATAGTTTCATTACACATACCTCTTTTTATAAGAACTCTTTAATACTATCAACAGCTGTATTATAGCATAGTTCTTGCGTAGATAGATTTAAAAACGATATAATAAAGTATACATGCGTCTATAGCTCAACCGGACAGAGCGCCAGTTTCCTAAACTGTAGGTTGGGGGTTCGATTCCCTCTAGGCGCACCAGTAGGATAGAGCTGCAGTTTCGCCTTAATACTCATATGAATCTATTAAGGAAGGGCTTCATGCCGAAATCAGAGGACACAATTCATTTGTGTCCTTTTCCTTTTGGGGCCCAATGAAAATTTAATATTATTAAAATATCAGCAAAAGTATTATAGCCTTTTTATAGGAAATAGATTCAATTGATGAATAAAAATTGGAAAGTATTGACATATAAGAAATACTGATATATTATGTAATTAGATTTTACCATAGCGAAAGGTTACAGAATCTACTAAAATAAGACTTTATGTCGAAATCACTACTATTAAGTAGTTATTAACAATAGTATATGTAAATTTTGTTAGTAGTACATATTACTAATGTTTTTTGTGTTAAATTTTGAGCACAGGTCTTATGATCTGTGCTTTTTTGTTTATTGATTTATTATAGCGAAAGCTTACAAAAGTGCTTAACTTCGTCGTTGAGGTTTTAGTACTCTGTAATTTTTCGCTATGATAAAACCAAGCAGCGATTATCATAGGAATTGGCGTAGTTTTAGTACTCTGTAATTTTTCGCTATGATAAAACTATGCATCCGTAAATAGACTATCTTCGCTTGTTTTAGTACTCTGTAATTTTTCGCTATGATAAAACCCGTGCTTTACAACAGGAACGTGGAACATAGTTTTAGTACTCTGTAATTTTTCGCTATGATAAAACAGTCCAAGCTCCCCCGGTGGCTCCAGTCACGTTTTAGTACTCTGTAATTTTTCGCTATGATAAAACGCACATCGTAAATAGTATTCGCGCTCATCCGTTTTAGTACTCTGTAATTTTTCGCTATGATAAAACATGATATGGTTTATCATATGGATAGATACCGTTTTAGTACTCTGTAATTTTTCGCTATGATAAAACCTGCCTACTCGTGTTGGAATCGTGAGTAAAGTTTTAGTACTCTGTAATTTTTCGCTATGATAAAACAAGAAAGTGCTGCTTATTGCCCCTAAGAAAGTTTTAGTACTCTGTAATTTTTCGCTATGATAAAACCAGTATTATTATATTGTTACAAGTTACGAAGTTTTAGTACTCTGTAATTTTTCGCTATGATAAAACGACGAGTACCATCTTTACCTATTTTACCAAGTTTTAGTACTCTGTAATTTTTCGCTATGATAAAACAGTAGATAGTTTGGCCCTCGGTAATAATACTGTTTTAGTACTCTGTAATTTTTCGCTATGATAAAACATTCATTCCACTACCATCATATTCGCCAAGTTTTAGTACTCTGTAATTTTTCGCTATGATAAAACATAAAACAAACGAATAACGCTAACAGTACAGTTTTAGTACTCTGTAATTTTTCGCTATGATAAAACTGCACCACGAGATACAAAAGGTGCTAATGTGTTTTAGTACTCTGTAATTTTTCGCTATGATAAAACTGTCGACCGCACACCAACGATCGTGAAGCCGTTTTAGTACTCTGTAATTTTTCGCTATGATAAAACTTCGGCGGTGAAATCCTCATATCGGAATGGGTTTTAGTACTCTGTAATTTTTCGCTATGATAAAACCCTCGGTATTTGCGCAGGATATATCCTCTAGTTTTAGTACTCTGTAATTTTTCGCTATGATAAAACCCTATTCATAATCGAATATTGCCAATAGTTGTTTTAGTACTCTGTAATTTTTCGCTATGATAAAACAAGGTATACCAAATCACCCCATAAGGATTCGTTTTAGTACTCTGTAATTTTTCGCTATGATAAAACATTCCCAAGAACAGACTATTCTAGGCGCTAGTTTTAGTACTCTGTAATTTTTCGCTATGATAAAACCATGCGATACTGTACCCTGCTTTGTCCATTGTTTTAGTACTCTGTAATTTTTCGCTATGATAAAACGTGATATTCTGTATATGACACCACAAGATGGTTTTAGTACTCTGTAATTTTTCGCTATGATAAAACGGGCTAGCGCAATTATTTAACCTAAATACAGTTTTAATACTCTGTAATTTTTCGCTATGATGAAACCATGACCCAGATGGCTGCGGTTTCTAAGTCGTTTTAGTACTCTGTAATTTTTCGCTATGATAAAACTGTGGCTTCATCAACATACTGACCTTTTCCGTTTTAGTACTCTGTAATTTTTCGCTATGATAAAACGTAATTCCTTTACCATAAGTATCAGCACTAGTTTTAGTACTCTGTAATTTTTCGCTATGATAAAACAAGACGATGATCAACTAGCAGGTATCATTCGTTTTAGTACTCTATAATTTTTCGCTATGATAAAACAGTTTTCATAGTACAGAAGTGCCGAGATGCGTTTTAGTACTCTGTAATTTTCGCTATGATAAATATAGAATGATAAAGGGTAACAATCTTTCTAATTATTGTGATTTTATATAATAAACTATAATGTTCATTATTAGGGGAGGGTATATATGGGATATATACTAGGACTAGATATAGGGATTGCTTCTGTTGGTTATGCAATTATTGATGAAAAATATAATGTCCTAATTAGTGGCGTAAGATTATTTCGAGAAGGTACAGCAGAGGAGAATGCAGGACGTAGGGGGTTCAGAGGTAGTCGTAGAAGTATACGGCGAAGTCGACATAGATTAGATCGGCTAACAGACCTTTTATCAAGTGTCTTGGATGTAAGTGCTAATCAGTCTTGTACGAATCTTTATGAAGTTAGAGTTAGAGGTCTCAGTAGTAAGCTATCACCAGATGAGTTACTGGCTTCGATCATACAATTAGCTAAACACAGAGGTATATTCTATCTAAGCCCAGAAGATCTTGCTGTTGAAGATGGTAGTAACCAAAGTGCAGCGGATATTATCCGAACTAATGAAAATAAGCTAAAAGCTGGAGTATATCCTTGTCATGTTCAGTTAGATAAGTTGAAGACTACAGGAATAGTGCGTGGTATTGAGAATAAGTTTACTCATGAATCATATCGTAGTGAATTAATCAAACTCCTTGAAGTTCAGTCCACGTTTTATCCTCAGTTACAAACGATTATAGATGATATTTTACGCATATATGACTCTAAACGTGAATATTATGAAGGCCCTGGTAGTTTTAAGAGCCCAACACCTTATGGAAGTTATCAATTAGACGAAAGTGGCAATGTTATAAAAATTAATCTAATTGATAAAATGCGTGGAAAGTGTACATACTTTCCAAATGAATTGAGAGCACCTAAATGGAGTTATAGTGCTTGTCTATTTAATTTATTAAATGATTTGAATAATTTGACAGTACAAGGTGCAAAGATTACTGAAACTCAAAAACAAGAGTTAATTAATGACTATGTAAATAAAGGAAAATCTGTAACTCTTCCTGCTATTGCAAAAGTCTGTGGTGTTAAAAAAGAAGATATTTTCGGATTCCGTATAGACAAATCAGAAAAACCTATCTTTACAAAATTTGAAGGATACAATGAGTTATTAAAAATTGCAAAATCTGTAAATGAAGTAGATAGTGTTGAAGGTAAAGTACAATTAGTAGATGATATCGCTGAAATTTTAACTAAAGAAAAAAGTATAGATATCCGTGAAAGAAAATTAGTAGATGATTTAAAATTATCTATTACTTTAGCAAAAGAAATTGCAAAATCAGTAGGATTTACTACATATCATTCTTTGTCATTTAAGGCTATTAATTTAATCCTAGCTGATTTGTTGAAAACCAGTAAAAATCAGATAGAGTTATATATTGAAGCAGGTATAAAACCATACAATCATAATTTTTCGCAGGGGCATCAGTTAAGGGCTAATTTATCTGAGTGGATTGTATCACCTGTTGTTAAACGCTCTATTAATGAAGCTATTAAGGTGTTTAATGCACTACGTAGATATCTTAAAGTTAAATATGGTAATGATACTGAATTTAGTGATGTAGTGGTAGAGTTAGCGAGAGAAAAAAACAGTCAAGAGAAGAAAGACTTGATTAAAAAAATTCAGAAAGCTAATGAGGAAAAACGTTATAAAATTATGGAACTTGTTCAAAATAGAAAGTTAACAAGTGCAGAGTTTGATCGTATTAATTTACTATTAGAGCAAGATTTTAAGTGCGCATACTCATTAAAACCTATTGAATTATCTGATGTATTTAAACCCGGGCTTTTAGAAGTTGATCATATTATTCCTTTATCGATATCTTTAAGTGATGCTCAATCTAATAAAGTACTGGTTTATCAAAGAGAGAACCAAGAGAAAGGACAGAGGTCACCTTTCCAATATTTTAGTAGTGGTAAGGCTAAAATAACGTTTGAAAGATTTAAAGAGTATGTTAATAAGAACTTGAATTTTAGTAATGCTAAAAAGCGAAATTTATTATATCTTGGAAATCCAATTGAGGATATGAAAGGATTTATTGACCGCAACTTAGTAGATACTCGTTATGCTTCCCGTGAAATCTATAATCTATTAAAATCCTTTTTTGATTATCATCAGATAGACACCAAGGTTAAGGTTATAAATGGATCTGCTACACATTATTTTAGAAAGAGAGCGCATCTATCTAAAAATAGAGAAGAAACATATGCTCATCATGCACAAGATGCTATGATTATTGCTGGTTTTACTAATACACAATTAATAAAGTTTTTCTCAAAAATAGGTGCATTTTCTGAAAGTCTAAATAATAAGGATACTATTGTGGAGGTAGATGGTAATATTATTAACTCGGAGACTGGCGAGGTGCTAGAACGAGCGTTGTTTGATAAACCTGAGAATGTATCCAGCTATATTCAGTTCTTAAAGCATATTGAAGCTATAGAACCGTTATACTCTCACAAGGTAGATCGAAAACCTAATAGAGCATTGTATGATCAACAAATTAAATCTACACGAAGTTTTATAGAAGATAATAAAGAAGTAACCTATATTATTACTAAATATAGTGATATTTATAATACTGGGGCAGGGAATTCTGGGGCGAAGCTAAAAAAACGAATTTTAGAATCTCCTGAGGCCTTATTAATGTATCATCATGACTACAAAACATTTGAAATTTTTCAAAAGATTGTAGAACAATATAGTGAGGAGTCTAATCCATTTGCTGCATATAAATTAGATCATGGACCGATTCGCAAATATTCTAAAAAGGGTAATGGGTCAATTATTGAGTCGGTAAAATTTCGAGATAAGCAATTGGGTGCCCACCGTATTAATAAAAAACAGCAAGGTCAGAATAAATCGGTATATTTGAAGATAAAAAGTTTGCGTACTGATGTATATCAAGATGGAGAAAACTACCTAATACTTAATGTTCCATATGATATGGTTCGTTTGGTTAGAGGTAGATATATAATTGATCAAGATAAATATTATAAGTCAAAACAAATTCAAAAAATTTCTGATTCTGCTAAGTTTGTAACGTCCTTATATCGAGGTGATTATATAACTTATGAGGATAAAGGTGGGGAAGCAGAGTGTATTTTTAAATGTATTAATGATGAGAAAACTCATAGAATAGAGGTTTCTTATGTAGACAGACCTACAGATGAGCAGAAAAGGTTATCTTTAAAAAACTCTGTTAAGAATTTAACTAAATATAATGTAGATGTATTGGGGAATAAATATAAAGTTACAGATGAGAAATTGAAGTTTGATGTTACGATTTAATGTTGTAGGGAGAGCACATCATGGGATGGCGAACAATTATTATCGAACAGAGTCAACAAGTTTCATTACATTTAGATAATTTAAAAATTAAAATGCTTGAAGGGGACTATTTAGTCCCCTTACAAGATATTAGTATCGTTATATTTAACAATTACAAATTAAATGTTACGACACAATTATTATGTAAGATGAGTCGATATCAGATTTGTGTAATTATTTGTGAAAAGAATGGATTGCCATCAGTTGTAATGAATCCAATAGCCGGTAATTATGTAACATTTAAAAATCAAGAAATACAATTGAATATGGACTCATCCAGACCAGGTGATTTATGGAAAGCTATTATTGAACGTAAAATAGATAATCAAATATCTGTTTTAGATCATTACTCGTTATCATTAGATACAATCGAGACAATGGAATCGTTAAAATCCACTATTCAGCCATTAGATATAGAAAACCATGAAGGTATCGCCGCTAAGGTTTATTTTAAAGCTTTATTCGGTGTTGGTTTTGTAAGGGATAGAGAAGAAGGCGATCCTCTAAATAATGCCTTGAATTATGGCTATTCTATTGTTCGAGCTCTTATGGCCAGGACATTAGCTGCAAAGGGGCTTTTGTTATCTATTGGTATTAAACATCATAATATATATAATCACTTTAATCTCGTTGATGACTGTATGGAAATATATAGACCTATCATAGATGATTGGGTCTATTTTTCTATGTATAAAACTCAAGCGTTATTTTCAAGAGACTTGAGGCTTAATCTAGTTTCTATGCTTTCTGAAGTTACAGTACGTCATCAAAATTTATCTTATTCGATAGTGGATTCGATGAATAGATTTGCAGATAGCCTAATCCGATGTATGACTGATAGTAATGAAGTATTAGATTTGCCATTATTAGATAATTGATATTGGTGAATGAGATGAATAGGTATAGAATTGTGCGAATATTAATAATGTTTGATTTACCAATGGATGATACAGTTGCAGTTCGTAACTACACTCAGTTTAGGAAATTCTTGCTGCGGCAAGGGTATTTTATGATTCAGTATTCTATTTATTGCAAAATTATGCCTAACCGGGATAGTGTAAAATCTCATATTAAATATATTAAGCGATATTTACCACCAGATGGGGCTGTATATGTTTTACAAGTTACTGAAAAGCAGTATCAGAGTATGAAACTTTTAACTGGTAAGAAGCAAATTATAGAAGAAAAGTTAACAATTGATAAGACTATAATATTCTAGGAGGATACTATGGATGGCGAATTAGTGTTGTCAGGGTATAAACTTTTAGAACCGGTGCATATTAATTTACAGGATGTAACAATTGTTGTACCGCAAGATGATTTTAGAACTATGCCAGTCATATTTGAATTTATAGAGAGATATTTTGATAAAAGGCGATTCTCTCAACAATATCAATTTAATATAGTACAGATTAATAATAGAGATTGTAGAGATGATGATTTTGAAACATTATATATTCCTCCAAGAGTAGATCCTTCAGAGTTGTTTAAAATAGCGAAGAAAAGTTTATTAGGGAAAATTACTGAGAAAGTTTATAAAGAAATTTCATTATCTGAACGAGAAAAATGTTTTGATCAGCTTTATACTACGGTACTTTCACCTATAAATAAATTATTATCCAAATATAGTTTAATATGTGAATGTAATGCTAATGATTTCTGGAGTCTTAGTAAGCTTATAGAATTGCTATCTAGCGATATGGAACTTTATGGCGCTTTTGATGAACGTTCACAGTATGATTTGAAGTATATGTTGATAGATCTATTTGCTCAATTGGATAATGGTAAGAAAAAGCTATTACTTTTGGATTTACCTGAACAAGGGATGTCGGATGATGAATTTTATTCGCTATTGGATTGTCTTAATAAAAATAAATCTAGTCTTAATAACAGTATAATTTATACTCAATCATGTAATATTGCTAGTGTATATGATAAACCGTTATGTTACCATATAGTTAAAAATAATCTTGTATGGGGTATGGACGATTATGATGAGATTGAAAATTTATTATTAGATGCAGGTGGAAATTTAAATTTTAGCGAGAAAGAGCAACGGTTCGTTCGAAGCTTATTTAACCGTAGTATTTTTGAGTCAGATTATAAAGAAATTAATGATTTATTTTTTACTAAATAATTGTAGAGCGTAAAAATCAGTATGTATAGTGGAGAGTCTATATGAGTTTTTACAATTGGATTCAAGAAAAATTATTCGACAATTACGAAGAATGGCGTTTGAAGAGCCCCGATTATAATCGAAACGGTTTTAATATAGTAGGAATAGATAATACCTTACAGGCCATACATGATGGATTTATTATGTATATAGAGTTATACCCACCTCATGCCATCGATGGATGTACTGCCATGAAAGCACGTGTAGGTAAAAAGCAGGATGCAGTAGATTTATTCTTAGATATAGATGGCAAGACCTATCGTATGGCTGATGTAAGTTA
>ERZ773213.1662-NODE-1662-length-11336-cov-6.546937_pt1 | contig 11336 bp, 22 predicted proteins | sample MGYA00580996_ERZ773213 | MGnify/ENA primary metagenome ERZ773213 (study PRJEB29015, sample SAMEA2738152) | human oral metagenome | biome: human oral; feature: human-associated habitat; material: saliva | place: China | collected 2197 ...
CCCTTTCTATAAGCTGTTTTAAGCTGTTTTTTCATAGAGTTGATGGTTTTATCGAAAAACAGTTCAAACTGTTTTAGCGATTAACTAGTGACGATATAACGACATTCAAAATCAGTTCTAGCGTTTGAATCCATTCTGTTTATATTGTTGATTGATAAGCATAATAATTCGCTCTGATTTTTCAGACATTCGGTTCCAAACTGTATTTGGTACCAGGTCAAATAGAATAGTAACTGATGGAGCTAAGCTTTCCTTGTGATTCCAAACGAAATCATTCAAAAATTGAGCATAATCATGAATGAATTGCCAGCGTTTTTGGAAAAGTGATTTCTTTTCTTCTTCATTTTCACAATTAACAGCTTGTTGAGTGAGTTGTTCAAATTTCTTATTATGGTTTGTAAGAGCAATTTCTAATTCATTTCTAAGGTCTTGTGTCATAGTTATTCTCCTTTGCTTTATTAAAATTTATTCAAGTTCTAGGTAAAAATCATTGTACCAGTCTGAATCGTATTTAATCCTATTTGTTTCAAAAGAATATTGAGATACTGCAGTTGAATCACATAGAATATATTCAGTATTGTTAATAACTTTCAAAGTGTCTTTATCATCTATTTCAAAATATTCTGATGGCAACCAAACACTTTTCACTTTTAAATTGTTAGTTAAATTCATTTTGAATATTCCTTTTTATCATATTTCTTTATTTCTTTTTATAGTATTATTGTACGATAACATTTCTAATTTGTCAACAGAAAAATAAAACTTTTTTGAAAAATTAAAAAAAAAGAGAAACTGCTAAATTAAGCAGCTTCTTCTGAATGGTATTTCTTTTTATAAAGTTCTAATGCTTCTTCATTTTCTTTATCTGTCTTGATTGGTGGAATGACTAAATTAAGAGTATCTTCAATACCATTTTCAGTTTTGTTTCTATCTATTCCTAAGCTATAAATATTTACTACTCCAGCATTGTTGGAACGTATATTTAATTCAGCAATTTTCTTTTCAAAATCTGAATCACCATCATTGAATTTTTTGTTTTGATACCAAAGCGCATAATGTACAAGTTCATGCTCAAAAATCGGTTGAACTATTCCGAAATCATTAAATTTTACCATAGCATATAGGAAAGGTTCGCTTATTAAGATTTGAGTAGCATTTCTTTCTTCAAATAGGATTTTTTGATTTGGAGTCATATTAAGAAAAGAACCTGCTGAATAATTATTATATTCTGCTAAAAGGATTTTACTGTTCCATTCAACACCAGGGAAATTCTTCTTTAGAAATTCTATGGCAAATGAGTTGAGCTTTGTTTTTATCTCTTCCCATTTTTCTTTTGTTAGTAATTCTTCATCTACTTTGTAAGAAGTAATCTTTTCAACTTTAAATTTTGCTTGTGCCAATGATGGTTCAGAAATTGGAGAGGGACTTACTAATTGATAACTTTTAGAATTACCATCGAGAATGAAGCTGATAACAAGGTATAAATAGCAAAGAAGAATTATAGCAAATCCTACAGTTATATCTTGAACGGTTCCTCTACTCATTAGATAAATTGCTAATACATTCAGAAAAATCAATATGAGTTTTTTCATTTTAGATGTAACTTTCCTTTCTATCTCTTTACAATATAATAACTCTTAACGCTCTTAAAATAAAAATATTCTTTTAAGAAAGTAAAAGCAATATACTCAAAGAAATTTCTTTTTTCTTTGTTTTGTAATTTGTAGTATTTAGCTATAAACTTTGGATTTAGAGTTGTGTTCTTGAAATGATAACTTCGCCAAGGGAAAATAAGTGTGATGTTTTCTGATTTAGAAATGGAATTAGAGTTATTAGTAGTATTCTTTACTTTATATTTAGAAATTCCTCTGTCAGAAGCATTAGCCATAACAATCATTGGCAAACTTACTAATAAATTTAAAATGAATATGCTCATTCCCAATATAAACACAATTTCAGAATTAAGATTTACAGTCTTTAGAGTAGCTAATAAAAGAATAGCATTAACCAAGATTTGAAAATTAGTATTGTCTTTATTAGGAGAGCTTAAAAATAAACTCCAATCTAATATAACCCATAGAATATTTAATAACAAAAACATTAGCAATCCTTTCTATGCTTTTCTCTTTTTATAAGGTAAAAACTATAAACACTCTTAAAATAGAAATATTCTTGTAAAAAAGTTCTGATAACAAAATTTGAAAATTTTGGTTTAATCTTCGATTTTAATTTTTCTAATTGATAATATTTAGCTACAAGTTTTGGATTAAGAGTAACTTTTGAAAAATCACATTTCTGCCAAGGAAAATTAAGTATAATATATGGTTCAGAAATGAAATTAAATTTGTTATCCATCTTATAAGTAGTTGTTTCTTCAGTTTCAGAAGTAACACCAATAAAAAGCCAAAGAAGAAGATTACAAAGAAATAAAATTTGAAACCAAGATGTGCTTAGATAAGCTGGGTTGTAAGTAGCTTCTACTATGTTATCTATACCTATAATAATTGATGGTATCATGAATTGAAAAGCTGTAATACCTTTGTTAGGTGATGTCACCAAGAAAAGAAGAAAAACAAATGCTAATATATTAAGTGCTATAACCATTGAAAAACCTTTCTAATCATTTGAATACCAAGCTGCACAATATAGAGCATCTTTTTTGAGTTCAACTAACCCTTTCCACTTTTCTTCTACCCATGCTGTCTTAAATCGTTCTTCTAAAACTACAGCATAATAGTTTGGAGTAGTTCGTACTGAAAATTTAAACTCGCCTGTCAATTTCTTGTTAATCTTTTTAGTTTCTTCATAAGCAGTTTCTAAATCAGAAAGAAATTCTTTCAATTGTTCAGCATCAGCGTCAAAGTCATAAAAATATTTACTTTCCAAAGCGTGTTCTGGTTGAGCTGCAATCATAGCAATTCGTGAATCAAGACTACCTAAGTTTAAATCTTGATTGTCTAACAAATAGTGCATAAGACTATGTTGAACTGTTTTGTGGTTGCGCTTGTTTAAAGAAACGTACATACGGCTAAATTCTTTTTTCTTTCCTTGTTTAGCCCAAGCTTCAAAAATAGGAACTAATTCTTCATCAGTCATTGTACTTATAAATGAAGTTTTTCTATTTATAAAACCTTCAACCTCAGTATTATCTTTTGGTCGTGAAACAAAAGAAACTACTCTCAAGTCAGTTTTTTCTTCTTCTACTTTATACCATTTATTTAAATTACTCATCTTTCAATCCTCATTTCGTTCTTATAGTTATATAATACAATAAAAAATGCTTTTCGTCAATAGAAAAACAAAAAAAAGAAAGAGAAAATTTTTCCTTTCTTAGTGTTTTTAACCGAATCTTAACTCAATGCAAGACCTGACTGCGAATCGTAGCTATTGTATCAATTTTTGCTTTCAGAGTCAAGAAAAAGTTAACGATATAAAAATTAAAAAAGGAGCAAACAATGGCTAAGAAATATCATATAACTCCAAGAGGCGAAGTTAAACAATGTAATGCTAAAGTACATTGTCGTTATGGAGATTACAACCCACACTTTGATGACCCAGAAACAGCTCAACTCTTTGCAGATAATTATTTTGATAGATTGAAATTTGACTCTACAATCAGAACATTAGATACAAGCGGCTTTGAATTAAGAATGAAAAATAAAAATAGCTTGCCTAATAGAGTAAAAGATATAACTGGAGTAAAACAAAGAGGATTTGACTATGAATGTTATATGAGTGCTTGCTATGCAGAATCGCTAGGACTTAGAAATGTTTTAGTACAAGATAAGAATGGTTCATGGCATGCAATCAATCAAAATGGAGCTTTACCAAATGTTGATGAAGAAAAAATGAAAAACTTAATCTCTAATGCTAGAGCAAGTTTGGAAGGCGCTTATGACATTGCAAATGAAACTAACTCAGAAAAATTCTGCCGTGCAATTTATTATAGTGATGAATCTGATTCAATGTTTATTCAAACTGGAGCACCAGAATTACTTGATGCAGCTGTTGTTGAGAATGGAGATACTCAACTATTAGAAATCAAGAAAACTCACTCAAGTGGGGCTCAAACATTTGAAAGAACTTTAGGAATTGGCCATGACAGTACTTTTGAATTAAGAGATGAAGATTACGACACTCTACACCCAGAAATTTTAGCACAAGTAGAGAAGTTCAGAAATGATAATACAACTAATCAATATAATCTAAAAGTAAATAACTTTGTAGCTACTGAACAATTTGTAAGAGATTACCAAAGAAGTGGAAGTTCTGAATTTGTATGTACAGATAAAAGGGGTAGAGCTATTTCAATAGATATGACAAGACCACCTGAAACAGTTGCTAAGGAATTAGTAAGTAATGGATTTGTTACTACTCTAAAAATCAGAACAAATTTAAATACTCGTAAATTAGATAGTAATGCTATATATAGATTAAGAGAAAATAAAGACAAAATCTATACAGGTGATTATGTGAAAGTGCCTGGTGGACATAGAGCAATTCCATTTGAAAACTTTGACAAATCTAAAATGACGAAAGTAAGAAATAAAGTTAGAATTGGAGAATATCTATTACCAGTTAAATGGGAAGATAAAGATAACTTTACTGGCCCAATTACACTTGATAGAATGGAATACTTTGCTCCAGTTATGGGCGGAGATATTAAGAAAGTTCGAGATGAAGAGTATTAAAAAAGAAAAAGATAGCCTAACGCTATCTTTTTTTATAGTTTTAGTTTATAAATAACTTCATCATCAAACTTACTTTTTAAGCCATTAAACTTATCATAAAATTTAATTGCATTTTTATTTTTAATAGAGCAATTCAAAGTTAAAGTTAGATTTTCTATAAGTAATTTTTCAATGATAGAAGTACCATAATTCATTTTACGAAATTCAGGCTTGATATACAAGTATCTTAAAACATTTGTATTAAATGGTGACATGGAGAAGAACCCAACAATATTATTACTTTTATCAAGAATAAAATAAGAAGAGTTATCTAGTATTAAATCCTCAGCATAAATCATAAATAAATTATCATAGTAAGATTGTAGCTCTTCATAAAAATCACCTAATAAATCATCAAGTAGAAATATATTGGTTTGATTTGAGTAAATCTTTTCAACGTTCATAACTTTTAACCTTTATTTGGCAAACAATTTTTGAAAGAAGCTTTTTGATTTAGCATCAATCTTAGCATTATGAAATTGCTCCAATTTAGAATTAAGCGTATCATTTGCTGATGTAACTGGAGATTTAGGAACAATTGATTTATAGTCATTGACTTTGACTGACTTTTCGTCTTTATATTCACAAAGATATAGATAATCAGCGTAGTACTTCAATTCATCATCAAAATTCATAGCACGAGCAAAATCTGAAAACATAGAATTTTTTAAAACTGCTGGACTGTTACGTTCTGTAAGCCATTTAAAATATAAATCATAAATATAGCCGACAAGCATTTTCTCAGCTGGGATTAGTTCGTTATATTGTTTTTTGTTAGGAATAAACATAAGTGCTCCTTTATCTTATAGAAATTGTTCATAGTTACCATCATGAAATTCACCAGATTCAGAATGGAAGTTACAATAAGTAAGTAAATCTTCAATGCGTTTTTTAACAATTCGTTTAGTGGTTGTTTTATGAATTGTAGCCAAATCTTTCAAATCAGCTGGAGCGAATGAATATTGTAAATCTTTTGCCATCTTCTCAACTTGCATACCACTCAAAGCTTTTTCCCAATCATCTGTAATGTGGAGTCGGTTCATTGCTGGTTGAAAGTTTTTGTCTGTCAAAACGAAAGCCTCTTTAAACAATTCTTTGATTTCTTCAATTGTTTCAAGTCGCTCTTTTGGAGATTTGCTTGTTAGAATAACATCAAATTCATTTTCTAAGCGTTGAATAAATTGAGCTTCGTTATCAGCGTCCATAGCATTAAGCAATGTTTCAATTTCATCATCTGTATCATTGAAATAAATTTTTGAATACAGTCTAAATTTATCTTTGATGATTTCAGATTTGTTTAAAGTAGCTTTATATGATTCAATAACATTCGCAATTGTTCGTAAATCATAAGTTTCCATCTTTTCATAATCTTTAAAAGCTAGAATAGTTTCAAGATAATCTACTCTTTGAGCCTTTTGCAATTCTTCAATTTTTTTCTTTAAATCAATTACCTTCATTTTAATGCCTCTTTTCATTTCTTTATTGTAGTTATATTATATAATTTTATTTTTGGTTTGTCAACAATAAAACAAAAAGAAAGCAACAAAAAAATTACTTTCTTATTCGTTCCAATTTTTAGTCATAAGCTTCATAATATTTTCTTTATGTTTTTGAAGTAACACCATTTTTTCACTATCTGCTGTTTCTTCTAACTCTTTAATTTTAAGACTTCCTACTAAACAAATCCATTCAAGAGTTTCTAGTTCATCTTTTGTTAGTTTACTCATGAGCATCACCTCCGAAAATCTTTGAAGTACCTAAGAAGTAAGGAGCAATCGCTTCAAATTCTTCAGCATTCATTACAACAAGAGCTTTGTCAATAATCATTGCTTGGATAGTAACGTTGTCAGTTTTTAAATCAACTGGACATTCAGTAGCAACATAACGAACAGCTTCAGCTAAAATCCAAGGGTCAATATGATTTAGCAATTTTGTAGAGAAGCCTTGCTCTAATGCTCCATTTTCTTCAATACGTTCACGCAATTCTGCTAGTTGAATTTCTTTTTGAGTAAGTTGTTCTGCCATTTTATTTCTCCTTAATAGTTTTGATAGTTTTGTTTTCTAATTGAGCAATTAGTTTGAAATATTCATCTGCTAAATATTTATCAGTACCAACTGTTTCTCGTTTAGTTCCGTCAGTAAAGACACAAGAAAAAGTTTTAATTTCATTGTTTAATACTACATTGTTCATTGTTTATCTTCCTTTTCATTTCTTTATAGTTATATAATACAATAAATATTTTGTTTTGTCAATAACTTTTAATAAAAAATTTAAAAAATAAAAAGGTAGTTTCCACTACCTTTTAAATTGTTATTTTATTTTTCTAGCAATGCTGAATTTTCATGAATATTACCGATGATTGTAATAGGTGAATCATCTTCAATCAATTCAGCTAAAGCAATCTTTTCATTATATGTTTTTGATTCTATCATAAACAAGGCATGTTTATTATCCCAAAAAACAATTACTTTAATCAGGCTATCTTCAGTTTTAACTGCTAGAATGTCACCATCAAAAATTTCTTTGTTATCTTTATCAAGCAAGCCTGTTGATTGCATAAGAATAGCATCTTCATCTTCAAGGTAGAAATCATATGAGTAACCACATACACACCTTGTTTTACCATCTTCAAAAACAAGAGCTTTTACTCTCAACATTCTTTCAACATCTGGGTCAGGTAACCATACTCGAAATTTTGGTATCATTTATCTTCCTCCTCGTAAAACTCAATCTTAGCAAAATGTTTCGGGTGTATTGTTATCATAGTTTCAGTAGGTTCAATCTGTTGTAGTTGGATGTACTGTATATTACCCACTTCTAACCAGCCTAACATATCAGTTATATGCTTGTAACTTTCCTTTACCTTGATTTCTTCCTCAAAGTAAGGGTTCTTTAATATAATCTTAGTCATATTATGCTCCTATTCAAAATTGTCGGCTGCATCTAAAACAGCATATTTATCTTCATAATAGTTATAGTTGTAATCATTGTTATCTAATCCAATGTAAACTTCAAACAAAAAATACTCAATAGCTTCAAACGTTTCATCTTCAACACAAAATAAACAAACTTCGGTACCATCTTCTTGAATTGCTTTCTTTAAAAGTGTTACCTTATCAAAGAGCGTTTCTAAAACTTCTTTAGCAGTTTGACTATCTTTAATAAGTGGATTTTCTTTAATCAAATATTGAAATGCTGTTTCTGGTTCTTCGTCCCAAAATCTTGGTTTAATCATATTTTTAATCCTTTCTGAAATTATAGTTCAATATAGCTAACGCTAACTGGACAATTTTGTTGTTCTTCCAAAGCTTTTTCATAGTTTGAAACAAAACTTTTGATTGTCTTTGGATAAAGATTGATTTTACGATTGTAGCTGTAACCAACTTCAAAAGTATAACGAGTTGCTTCAATCAATTCTTTTAATGTGCCTTCTAATGTGTAAGTACGAGTACGAGCCATGCCGTAAATATTTTTAGTAACTTGATAAATTTTTTCTTTTGCCATTTGTTTTTCCTCTTTTCATTTTTTACAATCTTATTGTATAATAACTTTTTTACTTTGTCAACAATAAAAATAAAAAAATAAAAAATATTTTTCAAATGTTAAAAACTTTAATTCTTGGATTGCTTAGACTGAATTTGAATGTCGTTATATCGTCACTAACTGTACAATAAAACTGAAAAACTGCAATTTCGATAAATGTATCGACTTTGCAGTAAAACAGCTTAGAGTTGCTTATTTTCAGTTTTCAAACAATAAAGGTTTCTGATGTTTTTTGACTATAATAGTTGTTTCAGTTTCAGTAATTTTATTCCAATAAGAGATAGTTAAAATATTGTGGTAAAGGTCAATAAATTCAATAAAATGATAAATAATTTCAATTACCTTGCTTGGCATAGCTGGCCAAGGATAAGTGTAAACTCGTGGAGGTTTAGAATTTATTTTCAAGTCAAAAAGAAATATTGGATAACTCAAGATTAAATTTAAAATTTGATTTGGAGTTTTTTCTTCATTCGTGATTAGGTATTTTGGTTGACCTAAGTAAGTCTTACTCTTTGGCAATGAAGTTTCAATTGTTACAGTATATTTGCTCATAGATAAACCTTTCTAATATTTTTTGACTGTAATAGTTGTTTCAGTTTTAGTCATTTCATTCATATAAGATATGGTTAAAATATTATTATTGAACTCAATAAAATCAAGTAAATAACCAATTGTTTTCCTAACATCACTTGGAGAAGCTGGGTAAGTATGAGAATGAACATATGCTGGAGTAGAATTTATTTTTGTTTCAGAAAGAAATATTGGATAGCGCAAGAGCAAATCTAAAATTTGATTTGTTGTTTTTTCTTCTTCCTTGATTAGAATTTTTTCTTGCTTTAAACAAGAATTATTACCATGTAATAAGTTTTCAATTGTTACAGTATATTTGTTCAAATTAAACACCCTTTCTAGTTCTTTTCGATTCCAATAGTTGTTTCGGACCAATTAGTTGGGTTCCAATAAGAAATTTCAAAGTAATTCTCTTTTTTAATTGTTTGATAGATTTCTTTAATCAATTGAGTTTTATTCTCAATGGTATCATAAAAATTGCCATTCAATTTTAATTTATAAAATATTAAATGGTTTAGGATTAGTCTTAATATTTGAATAGTGCTTCGTTCTTCATCTTGGACTAGATATTCTTCGGGTTGACTAGAATAATTCCAAGTTCCGTAATGGGCAGATTGGATTGTTACAGTATATCTATTCATTTTTTCAACTCTCTATATAGATTCCATAAATAATTGTAGTTGTGTAATGATAATATTCTTGTCGGTTTGTATTTACAGAAATAGAGATAACTTTAAATCCTTTTTCTGTAATGCTATCAATAAAATCATTAACTTCTTTATCAAGTTTCCAAGGTGTATCAGCATAGATGATTTTTTGTTGTGGAACACGAACAGCAATTGGTATCATAATGGGCTTCCTAAAAAATTCCTCTTTCTTTATTTCTACAACCATTGTACAACAAAAAACTTTATTTGTCAACCAAAAAGATTTACAAAAATAAAAAGTAGCTTTGAAGCTACTTAATTTTTCATAGTTATTCAACCTGCTCTTTATTATCGTCCTTATGAATAAAAGCTTTTAACTTTTCTACATAATCGTCCGGTAATGTTAATATTACAGAAGCCTCACGTTTTTCAATAGAATTTTTAATATAGGGACTACTTACTTCATAGGTAATGTCAATTTCTTCAATTTCTGTGTATGGGAAAGATTGCTTTATTTTAATGAAATCTATTAAATTGTCAATTTCTGTATATTTCAAATTATCAGAAGTTCTAATTCCTACGGTTTTTATATTTCCACTTCTATAAATAAGCCCATTCTTAGAAATATAATAGAAAATTTTACCTAAAGAATTAGGTCTAAAAGAAACAATATAATCATCTTTTCGTTTTAGTATTTCATTAGCAGTGTAATATTTTTCTGTAAGTTCAGATTTCCAATCCCAAGGGTCAGTTCCTTTTGAGCGAATGAATAAATCAAAAAGGATTTTCATATTAGCAATTCCATAAAGTAAAGTTACTAATCCAAAAATATTAAAATTCTCTACTCTATGAAAGACAAAATAATCTAATACCATATTAAGACCTATCGAAGCACAAAAAGACCCTAAGAGCGATTCAAGAACTAAGGCTATATTAAACTTCCATGCCGTGTGCTCAGTTTCTAATTGTACTTTGTTTTTCTTCACCCAACTAATTAAAAATTTTGTAATCATTTTTCATCACCCTTTCTTCCCTAACAAACTCATATATTTTTCATAAATCACTTTATCAATGATTCGACTAGCAGAATCAATCTTAGCAAAATCTTCAATCAAAGCAATAGTATCTTCATCTAATTTGTCAGCTTTAATTGCTTTGTCAGTCAATCCATCATGTGCTTTCATGTGTTGATAAATCGCTTCAACAATTTTTAAGTTTGATTCGCTCAAATCATCTTTGAATTTTACAAGAGCGTACATTGCTCCAACATATTGGTGGTTAGCAAACATACTATGTGAACCATGAACTTCAACAAAGTAATCGTGTGCTACTCCTTTTGACCGAGAAGGTTTTTTAGTAATTCCTTTTCCTAAGTCATGTAATTCTGCCAAAGTAACAATTTCATCTTTTGTATAATGAATTGAAGGCTCTTGTGCTTTTGCTCCGTCAATAGTCATTTGAATATGAGTATCAACATCTTCAGCATGATATGGAGAGTCATGTTTCATTCCTTTAATCATAGCAATTTCTTCAGCAAAATATTCAAACTCACCAATAACTTCAATTTTATCGCAATCTACACCAATACGTGGTACTTGCAAACTTTCATACATACGGCGAATAACACTTTCAGGCACCTTGGCAAATCCACTACGTTGAGCATTTTGTTCTAAAATTGTTGCAAGAGGTTTAGCTAATACAATAGCCTCAATTTCTGCATATTTCTTGAATTGTTCATAAAATCCTTTACGAAGTTTACGACTCAAGTTAGTAGCATCATAAAAGATTACATCATATTGTTTAGACAAAAGAGCTTCTTTCATTCGCTCATGAAGTGTTTTAAAA
>ERZ773213.1675-NODE-1675-length-11289-cov-2.519316_pt1 | contig 11289 bp, 7 predicted proteins | sample MGYA00580996_ERZ773213 | MGnify/ENA primary metagenome ERZ773213 (study PRJEB29015, sample SAMEA2738152) | human oral metagenome | biome: human oral; feature: human-associated habitat; material: saliva | place: China | collected 2197 ...
GGGTCGTAATCGTCTGCGACCTCGCCCGTCACCGGGTCAACGGTGTCGCCTGCCACGCCGCGCGCCACCATGATCTTGCCGACGATCTCCTCGGCCACGGCGGGGTTGTCGCGCAAATACTGGATGGCGGCGTTCTCGCCCTGGCCGAGCTGAGTGTCCCCGTAGGAGTACCAGGAGCCGGAACGGCTGATAATACCGTCGTCCTTACCCATTGTGACAATGTCGCCCTCGCGGCTGACCTCGCCAGTGTACAGGAGTACCGTTTCGGCGGTCTTAAACGGTGGCGCAACCTTGTTCTTCACGGTCTTGACTTTCATCTTGTGGCCGACGGGCGCAGCGCCAGCGCCCACGCCCTTAATGGTCTCTCCCTTACGCACGTCGATACGAACGGACGCGTAGAACTTCAACGCCTTACCGCCGGTCGTCGTCTCGGGGTTGCCGAAGAAAACGCCGATCTTTTCGCGGAGCTGGTTGATGAAAATGATGGTGGTGCCGGTCTTTGCGGCGGCGCTCGTTAGCTTACGGAGAGCCTGGCTCATAAGCCTAGCCTGCAAGCCCACGTGAGAGTCACCCATCTCGCCCTCGATCTCGGCGCGGGGCACGAGAGCGGCAACAGAGTCAACGACAATGAGGCCAACAGCGCCGGACGCGACGAACATGTCAGTGATTTCGAGAGCCTGCTCACCGTTGTCGGGCTGACTCACGATCAGGTCGTCAACGTTCACGCCGAGCTTGGCAGCCCACGTGGGGTCCAGCGCGTGCTCAGCGTCAACAAACAGCACCTTTTCACCCATCTTCTGCGCCTGAGCGATACACGACAGGGAGATGGTTGTCTTACCGGACGATTCGGGGCCGTAAATCTCAATGATGCGGCCCTTGGGGAGACCACCAACGCCGAGAGCCACATCCAGGGCGAGGCTACCTGTGGGGATGACGGGAATCTTCTCGCCCGTGCGGTTGCCCATGTTGAAAACGCTGCCCTTACCGAACTGGCGCTCGACCTTTGCCATAGCGTCCGCGAGGGCGCGTTCCTTCATGGTCATGCCCGCCGCGTCCGCTGCCGCGTTTTTCTTTGCTGCTCGTGGTGACAAAATGTCCTCGTTTCTTCCGAGAGGCTACCGCCCGCTTGCGGTAGCGTATTCTTTGCTTACATGATAAAGCATAGGAGCGTGGCGCGGAAAACACAAAAGCTCACAAAAATCACATGGCGCTCGCCCGCGTGACGCACATGTTCCATGAACGAGTGGCCGGGGCAGATTAACGAACATGAGGAAAATAGAAAGAGAAAAACGTGAACGACGCTAAGGCGCTGGATGCCGCATATTACGAGCTTACAGGTCTCGTGTACGACAGTGAGGTTACTATTGTTGACGAGGACGGTGTGGAGAGGCGCATCGGGTACGGGAGGTTGCTTGTAAATGGAACTATCGTCATGTGTGATGGCGGTCTGTACGTGTACCACAACAAGTATGAGCAAGCACCTTTTGATGGCTGGTGGGATGACGTGGATGCGGGCGACCAGTTGAACGTGTACGTGGTGCTGCGTTCGTATCTTCTGGGTGGTCTTGGTGACGCGTTCCGGGTTATTCGACAGCCGGAAGTCCGCGACTAGGCTTCGCGCGCACTCTAGTCTCGAAGCGTGACGGGCGAGGGCGCGCGGTTATGTGATATAATAGTGGCATGAGTGATTCGTATGCGCGCGTGCTGCGCGAGATTGTTGGCGAACCGGTTGTTACCGGAGAGCTGTGGGATACGGTGACCAGTGTCGGCGAGGGAGACGCTGGCGCGTATGCCGAGGCAATCGCAGCGATTACGCGAGCGTGCGGCGTTGCCAGTGTTGACGGTGCTCTCCGCGACGAGAGTACGCCCGGCACTGTACTTGACGTGATGGTTGACCGTTTTGAGAGGTACAGCGGGTTTTTCAAGCCGATTGCTGCGCACCCGAACATCACGCCCCGCGTGGAAGAGTACTGCCTGAGTAAGCGTCGTGTCGCCTTGAACGAGTCGCTGGCCGCAAGTGCGGGCGTGAGCGCCGAAGCTGTGGAAAAGTTGTTAAGGTCGAAGTCTCGTGGTGTTATTGGGGCGCTACTGGGGAACAGTTCGCTCAGCGAAGAACAGTTAAGGCGCGCTGAGTGGCGCGCCAGGTCTATCGGCACACCCATGTGGCTCATGGCCCGTGACGCTTGCAAAAACAGGGCCATGCCCGTGGATGTCGTGTTGTCGTGGCTGTCGGATGAGCGCGAGGAGCTGAAAGCGCGCACTTACGCGCTGAAAAGCCCCGTTGTGCCGCGTAGCGTCCTGTGGGAATGGCTCACAAAGGAGGCGTGTTGTGATGCCGAGTCGTCTGTGGCAATGTATATTTTTGACGAGTGTTCTAACGCTGACGGTGCGATGATTGACTGGTATGTGCGCGAATGGGCGAAACATCAGACGGTAGAGAGTTTGCAGTGCTCCCCGGTGGGCGGTATGACAGCGCAAAAGGCTATCACCCACCCGAGGGCGTGGGAGTCCACGTTGGAGCGGTTGTATGTGTGTTACGGGCGTGAGGGCTGGTGGTTGCGAGGCGTGTTGGTGGGGGCCGTGTCGTGCCCGGATTGGGTGCGGTGGGAGCTGTTTAGTGATGACGATAATGTTTATGATAGTGCGTTGGCTGTCGGCCCTTTAGGTTTGCCGTCAGCCTACGTGCAAACCTTATACGATAGGGGGCGCGTGGGCGTTGTCGTGGATTGCGTTAACGCGCCTAGCGTATTGGTGTTGGAGAGGCTGGGCTGGCTACTACGTCAAGCCGGGAGTAGTTGTTCCGGCGATACAAGCTCGAACAGGTATGGCGATTTTTATCGCGCCCCAATTGTTGACACGTTGTCACATCAGAACATGCAGCCAGCCGTGCGTCACGAGTGCGCACCGTGGTTCCCGGAGTTATTTTGGCTTGTTTCCAGGGACAGGTTTTTGGGCCGCGCGACGTAATAGGGTACGTGAGTTCGGCGTGCCGCGCGCCGTTCCGGCCACTGTGGTACGATGAGCGTTGTAGAAGGGAAACGATAGAGGAAACAAAGGGAGGGCGTGCTATCTTGACTATCACGTTCAGTGACGTAGCGTGCATTACGCCGGGCGATGATGAAGAGTACGCGCGTGTCCTTGTCGAGTTGTGGCAAGACCCTGGGGCGTGGCAAGATGACGACACGCGGGCTATGCGTCGTTTCCTTGAAGAGCGCCGCGTGCCGGATGCTGCCGCGCAATGGGTGTATGACAATCTCCCGCACACTGACGCTCACAGAGCCGTGTTGTCACATCCGTGTCTCGGCGAAAAACGCATTACCGAGGCTGCGCGCGTCATCGTATCGGCGATTAAGGTCGGAGGTGCGCAGCGCGACCCTCGCATGGCGCTCTCCAATGTTTTCGATAACCCGTCACTCACGCGCGAAGCGATAGACGCTGCTCTGAGCGTGGCGAGCCTCCTCCCTGATTTCATCGTGTACAGCATGTTGATGGGAGGCGCGCTCACCGGGGACGACGTGCAAGCGCTGTGGGAGTCGCGCAGTGAGAAGCGCTCGTACATGGGGTTGGGACGTGATTTCGTGGAACCCGCCATGCGCGGCGGGAGCGCGCCCGACAGACTGGTGGACGAATGGCTGGACGGTGGCGAGTACGCGCCCCACGCGGCCGCATACGCCACAAACGTGAGCGAGGACGATGTTCTCAGAATCGTTCGCGACGTGTCTAACCCGTGGCGCAATAGGGCACTCATGAACCCGGTCCTGTCAAGTGAGACGCTGTGGAGTGAAATGAGGCAGCGTCGCGGTTGGGATGCCGGTCTCACATACATATTCTCTAACGAGAGCGCACACCACGCCATGCTGGAAGCTGGCGCACGCGACAGCGAGTGCAAGACGTCGTGGGAGAGTATCGCCGGTAACCCCGTGGCGACACGCGCAGCGTTCGAGACGCTACTGTTCACTGGCAATAATGACAAGATGCGTCTGTTGCAGGAGGCGGGGCGTAACCGTGGTTTCCCGCCCGGTCTCGTGTGGGACGTGTACCGCGTGTTCGGCGCGAGCACGGCGATCAATTTTAGGAACGCGCCGTCCGATCTGGTGCGTGAAGTGGCGGGCTTTTATGCGGACAGGCGGCTCTCAACCGGCTACTCGACGGGCATGAATGTTCTCTTTCACCGTCTTTGTCCGGCGGATGTGCGGTCTCATTTGGCGTGGGATGATCGCGCGCTGTGGCCGCTTGTTGCTGATGACGCGTATCGTGGTCGCCACGAGAAGAAGGCGGCTAAGTCCGGCGGTGATGGCGTTGACGTTTCCTCGCTCTATCCGCTGTGCGGATAGAGGGGTGCGCTGGTGAGTTAATCGCAAAAGGGTGGTGCGGTAGAATTGCGCGGACGCGCGTGCTATAATCGTTACCATGAATGGCGACTATGAGGGCTTGTTGCGGCGCATGTACGGTGAGCCAACAGTTGATGGCGACCTGTGGGATACCGTGACGAGCGTCGGCGAGGGCGATGAGGTGGCGTATGCGGATGCTCTCGTAGCGATTGGTCGAGCATACGGTCATTACTGCGTGGAACCTGTTATCGAAGATGAGCGTACACCCGGCGTGGTGTTGGATGCGATTCTTGGCGGATGGCCGACGGTGCAACACTTGTGGCAGATGGTTGCCAAGCACCCAAATGTGACGGCGAACGTGGAGCGTTGGTGTCGCCAGAAGAGGAGCGTGAAACTGAACGCGGCGTTGGCGGCAAGTTCCGGTGTGAGCGACGAAACGGTGAAGCGGTTTCTGAGGTCGAAATCGCCGCAGGTTATTGGCGCGCTCCTGGGGAACGCGGCGCTCGGTGAGGATGTGTTGCGGCGCGCTGAGGCTCGGGCGCAAGAGGTCGGCATGTATATATGCTACGTTGTGTCGAGCGGTAAACGTAACGCGTCCATGCCTGTGGACCTTGTGGAGTCGTGGCTGACTGGATCAAATGAGCAGGCGCGCCTTGAAGCGTTGGAAAGTCCCGTCGCGCCACGCAATATGTTGTGGGAACGTCTCACGAAAGATGTGCGGCTTGACATTGACTCGTCCGTAGGGTTATCTATCTTTGACGAACAGTCAAACGCCGACGGTGACATGATTGACTGGTTCCTCTCCCGGTGGGAGGGGCAAGATCGCGAGGTGCTACAAAGTAACACGCAGCGGAGGTGGTGGGTGGCGGAAGCTGTCCTGTCTCATCCTCGCGCGCGGGCTACAACTCTGGAACGCTTGTACGCGCGCTACGGGGCCGTCAACTGGTGGATACCTTTAACGTTGGCGAAAGCCCCGTCATGTCCCAACTGGGTGCGGCGAGACGCGATACGTCGCCTTGCGCGGGATGGTCTCGCCGGTCGCGTGCAGGTGGAGTGCCCGAGCGCGTCACCGGAGTGCGCGCGCCTGCTCTACGACTTCGGATGCTTGGATGCTGCCGCCGATTGCGAGAACGCTCCCGGCGACCTGCTGGTTGATGTTTTGGAATCAAAGCTGAGGGAAGCGTCGGAGGTGAAAGGCGATAGCGCGAACAATATCCCGCGTTTTAAGGAGAACGACGCAATTGTCACCTTGTCGCACGATAACATGCCGCTGGAAGTGAGGCGTGAGTGTGCCCACTTGTTCCCAGGGGTACTGTGGTCGGTCGCGCGTGACGGGTTTCTGGGGCGCGCGTAGCACGATAGTCGGGGCGCGACCTCTCGGTGTGTTCTCTTGTTGGCGTGTTGTTTGTGTGCGCTTTCCCGTCCGCGTGTGGTGTCGTGTATCACTTTCCGCGCGTTTGTCTCGCATAGTGGGCGCGCGGGGTGTGCTACGCGTGTTTCCCGGCGGTTTAGCCGCTTGGCGGCGCATACGAGGTGTGTTATTGTGCGCGTGGCGGACACGCTTCCGTGAAGTTTACGCTCACCTTTTGCTGCCCGTGTGCGGCGTGGGCGTGGGCTTTTTGTTGGAGTGTCCCCAAAATTGTTTGATTGTACGATTGTGCGCCAGTCCGCCAACTATTTTCCACGGGCGGGGTGGCGCTTTGCATCCGGGAGGGGATAGTCACATATGAGTAATGTCAACAGCAATGAGACCATGATCGGGGCGCGTGGTAGCGCCGACAACGAGAGCGGTTTGCCCGCCCCGCTCATTACCCCTACCGGCGACAATGCTGGCGGCAACGCGGGCGGGGAGACGATTGAACAGCGCCTCGGCGGCCTGTTCGGCGGGGACGAGACGAAAACGAAAGAGAACGCGAACAAGGATGCGCGCCTGTTCTCTACGTTCCGCGACCTTGAAGCTGGCGAGGTGAGTCGTTATTACGCGCTGCAACAGTTGCCCGAGCGGGTGAGCGGCGCGCATGTGAGCGGCGACATTCACTTCCACGATCTTGATTACACGGTGCCGGGAGGCATGTTCAACTGTATGCTCGTGGACCTGCCGTTCATTCTCTCGCGCGAGGACTTCCCTATCGGCAACACGCGCGTCAACCGCGTGCGCAGCGTCGAAACAGCGACAGACCTGATTCCACAGATTGCCGCGCAGGTCAGTGTCGGCCAGTACGGCGGGCAGACCTACAGTAAGCTCGATGAGGTGTTGGAGCCTTACGTCATGTACACGTACCGGCGTGAGTTGGCGCGCGCCCTCGAACACGCCACGAAGGTCGCAGCAGAGATGGGCGTCGCGGGCGTGGAACCCTTGGACAAGAGTGTCGCTCTCATGGTCGCGTCAGGTGAGCGCGACCGCATGGCCGTGGGCGTCAACCAGAAGTTGTGGGACATGAGCGTCGCCGAGGCCAAGAAGCGCACAGAAAGCATCGTGTACGACAGCATGGAAGGCGTAGAATACGCGCTCAACACCGTGCAGGGAAACGGGCAGACACCGTTCGTTACCATCAGTTTCGGGCTTGCTACGTCGTGGGCTGGCCGCGTCGTCCAGAAAGCCATCCTGAAAGTTCGCATCAACGGGTACGGCGCGCAGAGCAAGACACCCGTGTTCCCCAAACTCGTGTACATGCTGAAAGAAGGCGTGAACATGAGGCCGGGTGACCCGAACTATGACGTGAAGCGCCTCGCCCTGTATTGCGCGTCCAAGCGCATCTACCCGGACTTCCAGTCGGTTGATAACACGGTGCGTGACCTCGGGTTCAACCCCACCAGTATGGGGTGTTTCGCTGGCGACCACACCGTGCGCGTGCGCATGGGTGGTGACGGCGACTACGAGGCGTGGACGGGTGAGAAGCTATGGGAGTGGGCGGCAAGCCAGTACGGTGCCCAGAAGCAGCCTAACAGCGTGGACGAGTACGTGGATGTCCCCTCTGGTGACCTCGATGTGGCCGATTCGCATACCGGCGCTGAGCAGGGCGCTCGCGTGTTGCGGCTCGTCAAAAACTACAGCAACGTGTGGGTGCGCGTCAAGGTAGTGCCGGAAACCGAATCGAACATGAGCGAACGCAAGATTGTTCTCACGCTCACGGACGATCACCCGCTACCCGTGCAAGGCAAGGGTCGCTTGTATGCGGGGAGTCTCATGCCGGGCGACCGTCTCACGTCCGCGATCGGGGAAACGCTGCGTGTCACGTCCGTCACTGGATGCGCGCACGACGGCCCCTCATACGATCTCACGACCGACACGGACTACTTTGACCTAAACGGTGTCGTGTCCCACAACTGCCGCTCTTTCCTGTCCTACTACGAGAACCCGGAAACCGGGGAGCCGGTGGAGTACGGGCGGTTTAACGTGGGTGTGGTGACGTTGAATCTGCCGCGTATCGCCATGCAAACCGAGAATACAAGCGATTTTATGCGCTTGCTGGATGCTCGCGCCGGTATTGTTCGCGAGGCGTTGGATTGGCGTTTCGACCAGGTGCGTGAGACGACCGCCAGCCAGTCACCCATCCACTACGTGACCGGCGCGGCGGGCGTCGCCATGTCCCCGTCTGAGAAGGTGGGTGATCTCGTGGAGGGCGGTTACGCGACCGCGAGCATGGGCTACATTGGCGTGTATGAGGCGACCGCGAGGTTCTACGGTGGCGACTGGTACAGTAACCGTGAGGCCGTCGAGTTCAGCGTGAATATTGTGCGCCGGTTGGATGAGTTGGCGCGCTCGTGGAAGGCTGAGAGCGGGCGCGGCTATGGCGTGTATGGTACGCCGAGCGAGAGCTTGTGTGACCGTTTCGCCCGCTTGGATACACGCCTGTTCGGCGAGGTGGAGGACATTACGAGCAAGGGCTACTATCAGAACAGTTTTCACGTGGACGTGCGTAAGAACATGAGTCCGTTTGAGAAGTGGCGTGTGGGGGCCCAGTATTTGCCGTACACGACGGGCGGCGCGATTGATTACGTGGAGACGGAAACGCTGTTGAAGAACCCGGACGCGTTGGAGTCTATCGTGGACGCGGCGGTCGCTGCGGGCGTCAGGTATTTTGGCGTGAACCAGCCGGTGAGTCGGTGTTTCGAGTGTGACTATTCGGGCGAGTTCGCGGCTGACGTGCGTGGTTTCTATTGCCCTGAGTGTGGGGAGCGTGACGAGGAGAAGATTAGCGTAGTGCGTCGCGTGTGCGGCTATTTGGGGTCTTTCGCTGACCGTCCCGTGGTGGAGGGGAAGCGGAAGGAGATTGTTGCTCGCGTGAAGCATTTGCGTGCGGGCGACGTGCCGGGCGTGGACGGCGACGACATCCTGTAACCGTGTCTCGCGTGCACGCGCATTTACCGCGCGCGTAAACGTGCCACCCCACCACCAAGCCAGCTTGTAGCATCGGCTTGGTGGTGGGGTGATTCCTTGTTTTCTTGTCCTACTGGCCTTATCCGCCCATGTGGCGCGCCGCATAGTCAATGACCTGTTCCCCAGTGCTCAGCAATTCGCCGAGTACGCTGTCGGTGTTGTCGCGCACATGTAGGGCAATGGGTAGAGCATCCTCGCCGTCGTACCAAGCCCCCTGTTCGCTGCCGAGCGTCACGGTTTCAATGAGGATACTCAACATATCGGGGGTGAGCGCATCCCGCTCCAACAGGATGGAGCATGTGATGGCGTGAGCTGTCCTGGCTTGCGCGGCTCCCGCCTTATCGCCCTCGTCCTCGCGCTGTTCAGCCAAGCGCCCCCAGTGGTGGGCGACGCTGGTAAGCGATTGCGTATCGTGCGCGGCCAGGCCGTAGGCGCGGCCGTGCGCGGTTGTGCGCTGACGGCGTGTGAGAGTGAGCATGTCGCCACTGAACGCCAGCGCCTCGTCACCCTCGCGGTCGGTGTTGGTTGCTTCTGTGATGTAGTGTCCGGCGAGTCGCGTTGCCGTGGCGTGATTGTCGGCCGCGAACACGGTCATGTTGCTCGCGCCGCATCGGATGGTGTCTGCCGCGTAGTTGAGCACGCCGCGAGCAAACCGGTCCACAGCGTTATCGTCTGTCGCGTACTGGAAGATGTATTCGAGGGGCGTGCGCGTCATGTCGCCCGTGTTGGATGCGCTCGCGGCGGCGAGTTCACGGAACCCGTCACAGTCGAACAGTTCCGCGTCGGTGAGCTTGCGTGCTGCTCGGCTGCCGGTGGTGTTGGTGAGTGGCGCGGCGCACGCGTTCTTACCGTTGTCGGTGCGCGTGGTGAGCATGTCAGCGAGTTCACGCCAGAACGCGTTGGCACCGTCGTTGGCAAGCGTGGCTGTTAGGCGCTCGGCTTGGGCTTCTGCGTCAATCTGGTCCATCGTGTTGCTGTTCACGGTATTTCCTCTTCCTTTTCCCGCACGGGTTTTCTTGTTCTACTGTTTCCCATTGTAGCACACGCGGCACGTTTGCGAGTCGTTTCGCCGTTTACCGCGCTACCGCGCGTGGCCGCACGCCGATTTACTGCGCCTCCATGCGACCTGCCGCCGCATCGATGAGTTCTCCCACGCCGCCGATAAGAAACCACGTCTTGCCAGTAGGGTGCCAGTCGAGCGTTTCCACGCTGATACACGTCACGCGCCCCTCAGCCTCCTCCCTTGTTTGCAGGGTGTCGATCAGGGTGGCAAGGTCATCGTGCGGGAGCGCCCCGGCGTGCAGGAGCGCGAGCGCCACGTGCGAGTGCGCTTGGCGCGCCACCATTTCGCGCCTACGGCTACCCGCCTGTTCCGCGCTGTGGATTGTGACGCGCCACCGTGAGGCCACGTCGGCGATTTTCTGTGCCTCTTCTGGCGTTGGCGCGTAGTGTCGCCTGTATTTAATGGTGCGCCCAGGTTTTGCTTCGTCGTCCAGTAGTTGCCTGCCTACGTCGGTGAGAGCGTTTTCTGCGCTGTGTGGTGCTGCAACGGCGTGTTGTTCAATGTAGTGGTGGCGCGTGTATGGGAGATTCAGTGTGAGAGCTTCGAGCGCGTGAGCGTTGATGGTGCTGTTGATGGCGAGGAGGGCGTTTGCTATCGCGTTGACGATGGCCCGGTGGTTGTCTCGTGTCAACCCTGTTTCGTCACACGCCGATTCAGTGAGGAGCCGCAGGAGTGTGGACATGGGAGTGGAGCCGATTCCGCACGAGTCGGTGACCATCGCCTCAAACGCGTGGTTGTTGAACGCGTCAGGGTTGATGGGGTTACGGTGCCACCGTAGCCAACTGGTGACAGTTTTGCGCAGGATGGCGCTTGTGAGGTCGCTGTGATAGTCGCCACCGCTATTCCGCGTGGCTTCAGCGAACGCCTCCCACATGTGCGGGTAGTCTCCCGCGCGGTATGCGTCGTAGACCGCCTCTGCGCAGTGGTCAATGTGAAGCCCAGTTATGTGCTTGTATTGCAGGCTTCTCTTCAAGCCGCGTCCGCTCTGCCGCTTGAATGCGGAGCATAGCCCGTTGTAGTTTTCACGCATACGCTTGATGCGTTCTTTGTATTCGTTGGCCACTTGATTTTCTCTTTCCTCTTTTACGCACGTTTACTCGCACGCGCGCGGCGACACCCAATTGTACCACGTGCGGTATTGTTGTGCCTCGTTATTGTGGGCGTTCTGCCCCGCTCATGCGCGAGGCCGCGTAGTCGATGAGCTTTTCCAGTTCGATTGTGGGGAACGGTAGCGTGTTGTCGAATACTCGGTTGTCGTTGACGTGCATGGTGCGACAGTAGTTGCCCTTCTTGGTGCGAACGCGCATGAGCTTTTGTTCCTGGAATGTGTCGATGAGGGTGGCGAGGTCGCTGGGTGTGAGTTCCCCGTGCTCTAGGAGGCTGCTGGCGAGCATCATGTGGGCGCACCTGGCCGCTACCTCGCTGCCGGTGTCGCCTTGTTCTTCTGCGTCTTGAATGGCTGTCCGCCACCTTTGCGCCGCTCCGGCGACGCTGCCGCATAGCGCGCACACGAC
>ERZ773213.1678-NODE-1678-length-11279-cov-3.083571_pt1 | contig 11279 bp, 7 predicted proteins | sample MGYA00580996_ERZ773213 | MGnify/ENA primary metagenome ERZ773213 (study PRJEB29015, sample SAMEA2738152) | human oral metagenome | biome: human oral; feature: human-associated habitat; material: saliva | place: China | collected 2197 ...
GATGGCCTCGCTGCGCTCCTCCTGCGCCTTCAGCTCACGCTCGAGGGCACGACGCTCCTTAGCCGCCTCCTTCTGGCGCTGGTAGTCCTGCGCTCCCGTCGCGGACTCAGGAGCCTTCGTCTCCCGCTGTGCGGGTGCGGCGGCTCGTGGGTTGCTGACCGACGTGCCGTCCTCTCGGTCACGCTTCTCCAGCCAATCGTAGATACCGCCGATGTGCTCGGTCACATGCCCCGAGCGGAACTCGTAGACACGTGACACCAAGCCGTCGAGGAACTCGCGGTCGTGCGAGACGATGATGACCGTGCCCGTGAAGTTAAGGATGGCTTCCTTCAGGACGTTCTTCGAGCGGATGTCGAGGTGATTCGTCGGCTCGTCAAGGATGAGGAGGTTTGCGGGGCGAAGGAGGAGCTTGATAAGGGCTACGCGACCACGCTCGCCCCCACTGAGGACGGAGATCTTCTTCTCCGGCTCCTCACCGCCGAACATAAAGGCCCCGAGGAGGTCATTGATGCGCAAGCGGATATCCCCCTGCGCTTCGCGGTCGATAGTCTCGAAGACGGTATAGTTCCCGTCCAACTCTTGGCTCTGCGTCTGGGCGAAGTAGCCGATCTCGACGTTGTGCCCGAGCTTGAGCGTGCCCGTGTAGTCGCTGACTTCTCCCATGATACACTTGATGAGAGTGGACTTCCCCGAGCCATTCTTCCCGACGAAAGCGACCTTCTCTCCGCGCTCGATGGTCATATTCACATCCGAGAAGACGGTGTGCTCGCCGTAGCGCTTCGTGAGGCTATCGATGATCACAGGGTAAGCACCCGACGTCACCGCGGGGAGGAAGGAGAAGTGCATCGCCGCGCGGTCAATGTCCTCCACCTCGATACGGTCAATCTTCGAGAGCTGCTTGATGCGACTCTGCACCTGTACGGCCTTAGTCGCCTTGTATCGGAAGCGCTCGATGAAGTCTTCGGTCGCCTGGATCTCCTTCTGCTGATTCTCGTAGGCACGGCGCTGCTGCTCGAGGCGCTCCTCACGTAGGACAAGGTAATGGCTGTAGTTCGTCTTGTAGTCGTGCAAGCGCCCGAGCTCGATCTCCAGCGTGCGATTCGTCGTAGCGTCGATGAAGGCGCGGTCGTGCGAGATCAGCACCAGAGCCGCCGAACCCGAAGCAATGAAGCGCTCCAGCCAACGGATGGACTCGATATCCAGATGGTTCGTAGGCTCGTCGAGGAGCAAGACGTCAGGACGCTGTAGGAGGATCTTCGCCAGCTCGATACGCATACGCCAGCCGCCAGAGAATTCTGCCGTGGGACGATCGAAGTCCGAGCGCTCGAAGCCCAAGCCAAGGAGCGTCTTCTCGATATTAGCCTCGATGCTCCCTGTGCTGTGCATAAGGAGCTGGTCGGAGCGCTGAGCGTGGCGCTCGATAAGCTCCATATAATCCGTGCTATCGTAGTCGGTACGCGTCGCCATCTCTTCGGCGAGGCGCTCGACTTCGGCCTCCAGCTCCGTGATGTGGCCGAAGACCTGCTGGCACTCGCCGAGGACAGTACGCTCGTCGCTCGTCTTCATCACCTGCGGCAGGTAGCCGATACTTATTCCCTTGGGACGGCTGATGACGCCCTCAGTAGGCTCAGCGATTCCAGCCAAGAGCTTGAGGAGGGTGGACTTCCCTGCCCCGTTCTTTCCCACCAGAGCGATACGCTCCTTGGCGGAGATGACGAACGAGAGGTCTTCGAAGAGGGGCTTAGCCCCAAAGTATACCGATACGTTATTGACGCTGATCATGAGGAATAGAGGTGGAGGAAGCGGCGGGGAGATCACCTTGGGGCATACGGATCTCAGGGACAACAAGGATGACGCGCTGGGGAGCTAAGGCTGAGAGGAAGCGCTGGAGCTGCTCCTCGGCACGTAGCTGTGCGGCGGGGAGGTAACGAGGGCTGGTGCGTATATCCAGCTCCGCATCGCGAAGGATGCGCTCGTCGAAGCGGCGTATCGCTACGCGGTCAGCGCTGGCTTCACCAAGGCGTCCACCACGATCCAGATAGTAGCGCACGGAGTGATTTCCGCCTGGACGTCGCCCCAGCTCAAGCTCGGGTGCAGGCAGGCTCACGTAGACAGTGTCGCCTGCCGCCGTGAAGTGGAGTTTCTCAAGGTCGTACTTGACGTAAGCGACGAGGTCAGCAGTGCCCACAGCATGCTGCCCCGCTTCATAGAGATTGACATCCTGCCGGTAGCTGATCTCTTCGGTGATGAGGCGCAGGCGCTGACTGACCTTCATCTGCAGTTCCTCAGTCGTCACCTCGGGCTGGGGTGCCTTGCGGAAGAACTTATGGTAGATAAAGAGCCCCGCAGCTATACATATAATAAGGAGTAGGATCGGGCGAAGGATCCGCCAAGAGAGCTTTATCATTGTGCTGCGGACTTAGAGGACTGAATGAGGGAGGCATCGGCTTCGTCCAAGTGGACACGCACCGTAAGGCGGAGGTCACGGAAGATCGGCTGCAGTTTATTCGTCAGCGTAGCCGATGCCGTGCGGATAAGTGCGCCCCGCTCTTGCTCCAAAGCTTTGGTAACGAGCCCGTCGATCATCGTCTGGCGAGAGCGAATGATCTCATCAAGTTCGTTGGTCGATAGGCGGCGACGCAAGCCCGTAGGCTCCTGCAGGACGGTGTGGTTCAGATTATCCAGCTCCCGCTTGACCTCGATTGGAGGTAGATAGAGATCTACCGTGCTATCGGCCTGCTGTACGATGCTTTTCTCCGTGAGTAGCGAGAGATCGCAGTAGGCAGAGGCTTGGCTAAGGAGTTCCACGCGAGTCTCCTTCGAGCCAAAGAGTTTCTTGAATCCTAAGAAGCCGTCGCGGTGGGGATCGATCTTGAGGACAATACGTACCTGTGTCGTGGCCAACTCGAGGCGCGAGAGGCTTTGGGCTTGGATCAGGAGGAGCTGTACAGGGGGCGTCTCCTCTTTCTCTTCTTTCTGCGAGCAAGCAGCGAAAGAGAGGGAGAGAAGCACCAGCACAAAGTAGCTCATCCAGCTATTGAGTCGAGACATATCTTATCTACTTATTTTATGAGGACAAAGATACGAACTTCCCCCTGCTTATGCGGGTGGGAGAGCCACCTCTAAAGGAGAGAAAAACAAACCAGTACTGGTCAGCATCGTGACCAGTACTACTTCGCGTCGTGACCAGTACTGCTCAACTCACCGACCAGTACTGCTTCGTTTTTACAAATCGTAGAGAGCTGTCCTCTCCTCTCCGTGGGCTTCCCCTTAGATATCGCTATCTTTGTCCTATAGACCAATAAGCTTTCCACAAGAAATATATGACTTGGCAGCAGATCAAAGACACCCTGCGCGTCCAGCTTTGGATGCTTCTGAAGGGGCGTAAGTATAGCCAGCAGTATCGGGCTACGGCCGACCGCCGTCGTGTCCTGCGTGTGCATGACTCGTGGGAGACCCTCGATGAGATCCTGCGCACGGGTGCCTCGGTGAGCCGCTTTGGCGATGGGGAGCTGCAGATCATGCAGCGCTACCTCGATGAGCTGGAGCGTCCGTCATCGGCCGAAGAGGTGGATACCTTCCAGCACTACGATGCCTCCCTCGGTAAGCGCCTCTTTGAGGTGTGGCAGGTGCCTTCGTCGGAGCGCCATCTGAACTGCGTGCCCTACGCCTTCAAGGACTCCTCCCCCCACCGCGGGTACAACCGTATCTTCTTCGAGCGTGAGGCTCTGATGCGCCTTCCCGCACTGGAGAAGCTTGCCCGCGAACACGACTTCTACGATGCGAACTTCACCCGCTTCTATATGGGGCGCTATGATATCCGCGACTATCCTGCGTATATCGAGCGCATGAAGGCGATCTGGAAGGATCGTGACCTGCTCTTCGTCGAGGGCGAGAAGTCGCGCCTCGGTGTCGGCAATGACCTCTTCGATGGTGCACGTAGCGTGAAGCGCGTCCTCTGCCCTGCGACGGATGCATGGGGTAGCTATCCCGAGATCCTCCGTCTGGCGAAGGAGCATGGAGAGGGACGCCTTGTCCTCATTGCTCTCGGGCAGACGGCGACCGTCCTCGCCTATGACCTCTCCGAAGCAGGTCTGCAGGCCATCGACCTCGGTCATGTGGATGTGGAATATGAATGGTATCGTATGGGTGCGAAGACCAAGGTGCCCATCCCAGGGAAGTACGTCAATGAAGCGCCCGGCGGGCGTACCGTCGCCGAGCACCCTGCACAGGCCGCTTACCTCCAGCAGGTCGTAGCCCGTGTAGGCGAAGCGAAGCCCACTCCGACTGCTGCTCTGACGACTGCCGTCTATCCTATCGAGGGGCTGAGCTGCGAGCACTGCGTAGCGCGTGCTACCCAAGCTCTCAAGGCTGTGGCGGGCGTTAGCTCCGTCACTATCTCGCTGGAGGCTGGCGAGGCAAGTGTCACCTATGATGCTGAGCACTGCACGCCCGAGGCACTGCACGCTGCGGTAGAGGCCGCTGGCTACACGCTCCGCATCGATGCGCCAACGGCATAGCAACGTAAGGCTGCCAGCTTCGGCAGGGCCGAACGAATAGGCGGTACGGGTTGTTTTATCCATACCGCATCGAGATACATCGGTGAGGGGTACATCTGCAGACAGCAGGTGTACCCCTTGCCCGTACTAATAGTTATTTCATTCTATCTATATGGTCAAGAGATCTTTCCCCCTCCTGGGACTTAACTGCGCAGCCTGCGCCGCTCATTCGACGAAGGCCCTGGAGAGTACGCCTGGCGTGCAGTCTGCCACCGTCAACCTCGCCTCCACCACGACCTTTGTCGTCTATGATGAGACGCAGTGTACCCCCGAGATGCTCCGCGCAGCTGTGGCTGCCATGGGCTATGACCTGCGCATCGATGAGCCCGAGGTGGGCGAGCTGGAGGCACTTCGTCAGCGGGAAGAGCGAGCCCTACAGCGCAAAACGCTGGTGGCAGTCGTCCTCTCGCTCATCGTGATGGTGCTGATGATGTGGCCGCCGATGACGCTCCCGAAGTCGCTCATCTCCGCTGTCCTCACTGCCGTGACCCTCATCTGGGCAGGATCGGGCTTCTTCGTGCGTGGCTGGCGTCAGCTACGTGCTGGGGCGGCGGGCATGGATCTGCTGGTGATGCTCTCGACCTCGGTAGCCTTCGTCTACAGCCTCTATCATCTGGGCGAATACCTCTTCATCGCGCCAGAAGCGCACCACCTGCACCACCTTTATTTCGAAGCCGCCTCAACGACGGTCGCCTTCGTCCTCCTCGGCAAGGTGCTCGAGGCACGTGCACAGCGTCGCACGTCGTCGGCTCTGCGTCGCCTCATGGGCGGTCAGCCAAAGACCGTGCATCAGCTCCTCCCCTCGGGCGAAGTCATCACGCTGCCTGTCAGCGAGGTCGAGCCCGGTATGGAGCTACGCGCCCTGCCGCACGAACTCTTCGCCGTCGATGGCGAGGTCATCTCAGGCGAGTCCTATGCTGACGAGCAGCTCATCAGTGGCGAGCCCATTCCCGTGGCGAAGGTCGCTGGCTCCGAAGTCTATGCAGGTACGCTCAATGGCTCGGGGACACTCGTCTACCGCGCCCGTGAGGTAGGTCGTGCGACGGTACTCTCCCGCATCATCCGCCTCGTGGAGGAGGCACAGTCGTCACGCGCACCGATTCAGCAGGTCGTGGATCGAATGGCTCGAGTCTTCGTGCCCGTGATCGTCCTCATCGCCGTCTTGACCTTCGTCGTATGGGGCTTCCTTAGTCCTGTGGATGGCTGGGAGCACGGCTTTGTCGCCGCCGTCACGGTGCTCATCATCGCCTGCCCCTGTGCTCTGGGGCTGGCTACCCCCACCGCTATCATGGTGGGTATCGGTCGTGGTGCCGAAGAAGGCCTCTTGGTGCGCAATGCCGAGGCGCTGGAGGCTGCAGGCCATGTAGATACCTTGGTCTTGGATAAGACGGGCACCATCACTGAGGGTCGTCCTGAAGTGAAGGCCATTCGCTGGTGCTTTGCCGAGGAGAATACCTCCTACGCTACCGTCTTGACTGCCCTCGAAGAGCGTTCATCCCACCCCTTGGCTGGGGCGATCGTTCGTGCGCTTGGCGTATCTACGCAGGGAGTAGCCGCGCCCACGACCTTCCGCGAAGAGGCGGGGCGTGGGCTGGAAGGTGTCGTCGATGGGGTGACCTATCGTGTCGGGCAGCGTGCCTTCGTGGAAGAACTCTCGGGGGTACTCAGTGCCGAAGCCTTGAAGGCCTTGGAGGTCGGCGAGCGCTCGGGAGCTACGTGTAGCCTCTTTGCCCGTAGTGGTGAGGTGCTGGCTGTCATTCTTATCGCCGATACGATACGTGCCACCTCGGCCGAAGCTATCGCATCACTGCGTGCTCGTGGGCTGGAGGTCATCATGCTCACGGGTGACGGGCCGAGTGCAGCCCGTGCCGTCGGCGAAGCTGTCGGGGTAAGCCGTGTCGTAGACAGCGTGCGTCCCGAGGAGAAAGCGGCCTTCGTCGAAGGTCTACAGAAGGATGGGCGTCGTGTGGCGATGGTCGGTGACGGCATCAATGATGCAGCGGCCTTGGCACGTGCCGACCTCTCGATAGCGATGGGCAGTGGGAGTGATCTGGCGATGGAGACCGCGATGGTGACGCTTCGTAGCTCCGACCTCAAGGCCTTGGAGCGCTTCTTCCATCTGGCACGCACGACCCTCAGGACCATTCATCAGAACCTCTTCTGGGCGTGCATCTACAACCTCATCGCCATCCCCGTGGCGGCAGGTGTGCTCTATCCCTTCACGGGCTACCTGCTCAATCCGATGCTCGCTGGCGGGCTGATGATGCTCAGTAGCCTCAGCGTCGTCACCAATAGCCTCCTCAGCGCACGCCGCCACCATAGCTAAATAGCGCTCCCGTGATATTTAGGTATCTTTGTGCCCTATAATAAAGGATAATAGATACTGATACTCTTAAAGTATACACAGCATTATGTCAGATATGCCTAACAGCGTAGCCCCAGCAGAGAGTGGGGAAGAGAAGAAGAGCCTGAACTTCGTCGAGCAGATCGTCGAGGGCGACCTTCGTGCCGGGAAGAATGATGGACGCATCCAGACGCGCTTCCCACCAGAGCCCAACGGCTATCTCCACATCGGGCACGCCAAGGCCATCTGCATGGACTTCGGTATCGCAGAGAACTACGGTGGGGTGTGTAACCTCCGCTTTGACGATACGAACCCCACGAAGGAAGACGTCGAGTACGTCGATGCTATCCGTGAGGATATCGAGTGGCTCGGCTTCCACTGGGGCAATATCTACTATGCTTCGGACTACTTCGAGCGTCTGTACCAGTTCGCCGAAGAGCTGATCCGCGCAGGCCACGCCTACGTCGATGAGCAGACTGCCGAAGAGATCGCAGCGCAGAAGGGTACGCCTACTACCCCTGGTGTCGCCAGCCCCTATCGCGATCGTCCCATCGAGGAGAGCCTCGATCTCTTCCGCCGCATGAACGCTGGGGAGTTCCCCGAAGGCGCGATGATCCTGCGTGCGAAGATCGATATGGCTTCGTCGAACATGCACTTCCGCGACCCCATCATCTACCGCATCATCAAGGTGCCTCACCACCGTACGGGTACGAAGTGGGGCGTCTACCCCATGTATGACTTTGCCCACGGGCAGAGTGACTTCTTCGAAGGGGTGACGCACTCGATCTGTACGCTGGAGTTCGAGGTGCACCGTCCGCTATACGATTACTTTATAGACCTCCTGAAGAAGGTCGAGCCCAATCACCCCGAGGGCTACCGCCCACGGCAGATTGAGTTCAATCGCCTAAACCTCACCTACACGATGATGAGCAAGCGCAAGCTCCTCCAGCTCGTGCAGGAGGGTCACGTAGCAGGCTGGGATGACCCTCGTATGCCTACGATCTGCGGGCTGCGTCGTCGTGGCTATACGCCCGAGTCCATCCGTAGCTTCATCGATAAGATTGGCTACACGAAGTACGATGGTATCATCGATATGGCGCTCCTCGAGCACGCTGTCCGTGAGGATCTCAACCGCCATGCTCTGCGTGGCTCGGCCGTCCTCGACCCCGTGCGCCTCATTATCACGAACTACCCCGAGGGGCAGACGGAGGATATGAGCTTCCTCAACAATCCCGAAGATCCCAACTCCGATAGCCACATGATCCGCTTCTCGCGTGAACTCTTCATCGAGCGCGAGGACTTCATGGAGGATGCTCCGAAGAAGTACTTCCGCATGACCCCTGGTCAGGAGGTGCGTCTCAAGAGCGCCTACATCGTGCGCTGCACAGGCTGTAAGAAGGATGAGAACGGCAATGTCATCGAGGTCTACGCTGAGTACGACCCCGAGACGCTTAGCGGTCGCCCCGAGAGCAACCGCAAGGTCAAGGGCACGATCCACTGGGTATCTGCCACGGATAGCGTCCCTGCCGAAGTGCGTCTCTACGACCGTCTCTTCCTCGATGAGAACCCCTCTGAGGCTGCTAAGGACAAGGAACTCGCCGAGCTCCTCAACCCCGAGTCCCTCACCATCGTGCGCGAAGCACGTGTCGAGCCCTTCCTCGCTCAGGCTAAGTGTGGCGAGTACTATCAGTTCCAGCGCGTCGGCTACTTCTGCGTAGACCCCGATAGCCGCCCTGATCACCTCGTCTTCAACCGCACGGTATCGCTCAAGGATACGTGGAAGAAGGTCAATAAGTAGTCCCCTCCCACAGATATGATCGAGTCCTTAGGCTTCATCCAAGATATCCTCCATCACCTGAACTACTTCTGGGTGACGGTGCTCATGGCGATCGAATCGTCATTCATCCCCTTCCCTTCGGAGGTCGTCGTACCCCCTGCTGCCTACAAGGCGGCTACGGGCGAGATGAATATCTTCCTCGTCGTACTCTTCGCCACGCTCGGCTCGGATATAGGTGCGCTGATCAACTACTATCTGGCGCGCTATCTCGGCCGCCCGATCGTGTATAAGTTCGCCAACTCCCGCATCGGTCGCCTCTGCCTGCTGAGCCAGGAGAAGATCGAGAAGGCTGAAGCTTACTTCGTGAAGAACGGTATCAGCTCCACGCTCATCGGGCGTCTTGTCCCAGGGATCCGCCAGCTTATCTCTATCCCTGCGGGGCTGTCAGGTATGCCTCTCGGTCGCTTCCTCCTCTACACCACGATCGGTGCTGGAGCGTGGAATGTCGTCCTGGCACTCCTCGGCTACTTCATCGGTAAGACCGTACCGCCCGAGCTCTTCGCCGAGACCATCCAGCGCTATAGCTCGATCATCGGCCTCATCATCCTCGGCGTCCTCGTCGTCGGTGGTGTCGGCTACTACCTCTACAAGCGCCGTCAGAAGGCTGCCTAATCCAAGGGCGCATCACTACCACCTCTAAGGGTAGGTCCCCATCGCCACCTGTGCTATGGGGGCGCACCCTTAGAGGTTTCTTTTTTGCCGTACCTCTCTTTATCCCGTCTTCCTGTGACCACCCTCTCTCTTACGCTGAGTCCGTATCAGGCGTCTTCGGATGCTACGCTGCGCGAGGTCGTAGCGCGTGAGCTCACTCTGCCACTGGAGTCCATCACCTCGGTCGTGGTGCGCCGCCGCAATATCGATGCTCGTCAGCGCCGTATCCTCGTCAACCTCTCTGTCGAAGTCTATCTCGATGGCGAGCAGCCTGCCGTGGATGACTTCTCCGACCTCGTCTATCCCGATGTCTCGTCGGCTACCTCGTCGGTCGTCGTCGGTGCTGGGCCTTGCGGGCTCTTCGCTGCACTAAGGCTCATCGAGCTGGGCGTGCGCCCCATCGTCGTAGAGCGTGGGCAGGATGTGATGCAGCGCCGTCGTGACCTCGTCCAGCTGGAGAAGTCGGGCGTCGTCGATCCCGAGTCGAACTATAGCTTTGGCGAAGGCGGTGCGGGTGCCTTCTCGGACGGCAAGCTCTATACGCGTAGCAAGAAGCGTGGGAGCGTGGAGAAGATCCTCCGTGTCTTCTGTCGCTTCGGTGCCGACCCGAAGATCCTCATCGATGCCCACCCACATATCGGTACGGACAAGCTCCCCATCATCATCCGCCGTATGCGTGAGCAGATCATCGCTTCGGGTGGTGAGGTGCACTTCGCGTGCCGTATGGAGGAGCTGATCCTTGAGCGTGGGGAGGTGCGTGGTGTCATCTGCTCGGGTGGTCGTGCCTTCCACGGCCCAGTGCTGCTCGCTACGGGGCACTCGGCACGCGACGTCTACCGCTACCTGCATCGTGCGGAGATCCTTATCGAGGCCAAGCCCATCGCTGTCGGGGTACGTCTTGAGCACCCGCAGTCGCTCATCGATGAGATCCGCTACCACAGCCCCGAGGGGAGAGGGAAGTACCTCCCAGCTGCCGAATATGTCTACAAGGCGCAGGCCGAGGGTAGGGGAGTGTATAGCTTCTGCATGTGTCCTGGGGGCTTCGTCGTTCCTGCCTCCACAGGGCCAGAGGAGACTGTCGTCAACGGGATGTCGCCTGCTAACCGCGGCTCGCGCTGGGCGAACTCAGGTCTTGTCGTAGAGCTTCACCCCGAGGATATCCCTGCTACGGGCATTAAGGTTGAGGATCCCACTTCGCCCCTTGCCTTGATGCAGTGGTGCGAAGCCTTCGAGCGCAAGAGTTATCTGGCAGCTAACCGCTCGCTCCGTGCACCTGCTCAGCGTATGACGGACTTCGTCGCACGCCGCCATTCGTCCACGCTACCCTCGTCGTCCTATACGATGGGGCTTACCTCGAGCGACCTGCATGAGTGGATGCCCGACTTCATCACACGCCGTCTGTCGGCTGGCTTCCGTGCCTTCGACCGCACGACGCGTGGCTTCCTCACGGGCGAAGCTCAGCTCATCGGTGTGGAGTCACGTACCTCATCGCCCGTGCGTATCCCCCGTGACCGCATGACCTATGCGCATCCCGTCGTCGCAGGCCTCTATCCTGCGGGCGAAGGCGCTGGCTTCGCTGGCGGTATCGTCTCGGCGGCTATCGATGGGGAGAATGCTGCTCAGCAGATCGCTCTCGCCCTCGGCCGGTAGTTCGCCCTCCACGGAGCGCCTCGCTGCGCTCTTCGTGCCCCTTCTCTCTGTCCTTTTCGGGGCAGGAAGAAGGGGCTTCTCTTTGCTATTGATTTATAGCTGTTATAGGGGTGTCGGGCTCTTCCGCCAAGACGGGGTGTTTGCAACCACTACTGGTCGGTGAGTGAAGCAGTACTGGTCACTCTTCCGACCAGTACTGGTAGGTGGTGGTGAGCAGTAGTGGTTGAGACACGGACCA
>ERZ773213.1679-NODE-1679-length-11276-cov-2.983870_pt1 | contig 11276 bp, 9 predicted proteins | sample MGYA00580996_ERZ773213 | MGnify/ENA primary metagenome ERZ773213 (study PRJEB29015, sample SAMEA2738152) | human oral metagenome | biome: human oral; feature: human-associated habitat; material: saliva | place: China | collected 2197 ...
ACGTACGTAGATATTAGAGCCACGTACGTAGTCCAAACTTATCTGCCACTCGTCCGCAACTTTTATCCCTACGCGGAGCCACAACCTATAATATAGGTCACACGACGAACCAACACTGGTCGCGCCATCAGCCACTATAGGTTCACACCACCCTCCCCTATAGAGGTGCGTAGCCCTTTGCCCAAGCTATAGTCGATCCAGCTCGCCGAGGCTGCTCTCCACCTTATTAAACTTCTGCTTACCGAGGCTATAGCTAAGGCGAAGGATCACCTTACGACTTTCGCTACCGAACCACGTAGTCAGGTCCAATGCTCCCTTGCGCCCGTAGTTATCCCAGCGATCGGTATGGAAGATATCCGTCATCAGGAGTGAGAGTCGCAGGCGATCATCAGCCCACATACGGCTAAGCCCGATATCCAGACTACCATTGGGCTTGATGACTTCGTAGCTCCCACCCTGGCGCTTGGAGTGGTAGCGACCCGACAATTCAAGGTTAAGCCCAAGGGGAAGAAGGATGCTATTGCTCACCGACATAAGGTATGAGGGGCGCTTGTATTCCTCCTTGTAGGTCTCGTAGTCCAGCTTATTCACGAAGTAGTACAAGCCGAGATTTGCACTGAAGTCCCACCACGGGGTAAGGCGCTTGGAGAAGAGTCCCTCCAGCCCCACCTGCTGCTGTGCCCCGATATTCTTCGTCGTCATAACGGTCTTCGTCGTCCCGAGCGCATCTGTGATCGAGGTGAAGTAGTCGTCGAGCTTGGAGTAAGAGAGGTTAAGAGAGAGGCTGTTCCACACATAGCTCAGGATAAGTTTATTGCTAATCTGTGGCTTGAGGAAGGGGTTTCCTTTCCAATAGGACAACTCATCAAGCAGGTACTCAAAGGGATTAAGATCTTCGTAGCGGGGCTTATCTTGGCGACGACTATACAGCAGGGCTATCTTACTCTGCTCATTGAGGGCATAGGAGATACTCAGGTTGGGGAAGAGTCGTAGGTGGCTACCGCTATGCTCCTCCCCGTCCTGACTGGAGTAGGCATTGAGCTTGCTGGAGGTGTGCATATACTCCAGACGTAGCCCCGCACTAAGCTCCAGCTTCCCCAGAGTATGGGTGTACTGCGTATAGCCCTCGATATTCCCCTCGTCATAGTGGAAGGTATTTGAGCGCTGGTTATCGACAGCTCCATTCTTCTTAAAGAGGAAGGTATTGTGGCTTCTAATGAAGGAGGTCTTAGCACCAGCGAGCCATTCACTCTCATCATTGGGCTTGTACTTATAGTCCGCCAGGAGCGCATAGATATCTATATCCTTGTCGGGCTGTGAGTAGAAGAAGTCCGAGCGCACCAGCAGGTTGGTCGCAGAGTAGTAGGTGTTGGGCTGTTCACAGCGCGCTGTGCCGTCAAAGCGTGTCCAGTCTGCAGTGATGGAGAGCTGGTGCTTGTCAGATGGGCGGTAGAGATAGTTCAAGCTGTTGCTGTAGCGGAGGGTCCTCTGCTCCACATAGTCATTACGCGCCCGAAGGATGCCGTCCAGCGTAGTTGCCCCTTGATAGACTTGGGTCTCCGTAGCTGTGACCCCAGGCCCAGCGAGTAGATTCACCGAGCTATTGACGAAGAGCTTACTCGTCGGAGTGGCCTGCCAAGAGAAATCAATCCCGGCTGAATAGGTATTACGCATGTCGGTATCTACCGTCTCGGAGAGATACTTATTCCCATCCTGAAGCCTCTCATAGCCGTAATCCATCGCATGATGCCCGATAGCGTGATTGTAATTGAGACCCAGTTGCCACTTATCTGTATTGTAGGATAGAGCGAGGTCCGAGCTCTGGCGAAGGTTCTCCCAATAGGCAAAGCTGTGTGAGGTGGTGAGGTAAAAACCAGACCGAACGGATGCCTTCGTGATGATATTGATGACACCACCAGCTCCATCAGCCCCAAAGCTGGCGTTCGGGCTCGGGGAAGTCTCTATATTGGAGATCTTTGAGGAGGGGAGCGAGCGTAGATAAGCCGATAGCTCTTCCCCCTTTAGCATCAGCTTCCGCCCATTGACATATATCGCTGTTCCTCCGATGGTCGCTAAGGAGATATCCCCCTTGTTGCTCACCAAGATGCCCGGAGAATGCTTCAGCACATCCAGCGCAGTCCCTATATCTGTGAGGTAAGACTGAGCGACGTGAATCCGGATCTTCCCATTGGATGCGCTGGTCAGTGAGCGAGACTTGCGAGCGGTGACGACGACATCCTTTAGGGAAATATCCTCTACCTCCAGCTGGATATCGGGGAGTGTATCGATCGAGGCGATAGCCATCGTTCTCTTCACCTCCTTATAGCCCAGTGCCCTTATACAAAGGAGGAACTCCCCCTTGCGCTGGAGGATAGAGTACTGCCCAGCAGCATCAGTGAGTACGGACTCTACGAGGACATCTCCTGGAGAAGCTACCAGCATGACGACGGCTGCATCCACTCCCTGGCGGTTCTCGTCGAGGACTCTCCCCGTGACCTTTGTCTGCGCACTTCCCGAGATAGCACAGCCTATCGCCATACAAAACAAGAAGAGCCTTAGCGTAAATCTATTCATTGCTTTAGTGGTGGTGGTTACAAGCTCGCTGGGACAGACCGCCCCACACTTGTGATGGATATTGAGGAGCTGCGGAAGCAACTTGATATTCCCTTATATGCAGGTATATAGCAAAGGTACGGTTAATTATATCGATTTTATTAAGCCACAAGTCCACACGGCACCCACATCAAGGTGTAGGCTATTTGTGCTTGATACAGCACTTCAGCCGAGCGTCTATGAGGAAGTGGAGTGAAGCTGTAGGAGAGCGAAGAGAAAAGCAATAGTCGTTTGCACCCCGAAGCAATAGTCGTCCGTACATAGACCAGTAGTCGTTTACACATCGACTTAGCGAGCTTCCTCTACAAAGCGCTATAATTAATATTAGCCCCTTCGGGCAGAGCGACTACGGGGAAAAGGTCGTACCTTTGTCCTTACCTATTATGTATATGGAGATGGACACAAAGAAGATTACTCAAGAGCCTTACGACAAAGCCGACCTGGACGAAGCCGTAGAGACCCTGCGCCGCGGCGGGATCATCCTCTATCCCACAGATACTGTGTGGGGTATCGGTTGCGATGCCACCAACGAAGAAGCCGTGCGCCGTATCTACGAGCTCAAGCGTCGCGAAGACAGCAAGAGTATGCTCGTCCTCGTAGCAGAGACCTACGAAGTCGAGCGTCTGGTGAGTGAAGTCCCCGAGGTCGCCTATGACCTTATGGAGCTCGCCGTGCGCCCCATCACCATCATCTATCCCCACGCCACGGGCGTAGCGCCTAACCTCCTCGGCGAAGGAGGCTCCCTCGGTATCCGCCAGAGCCGTGAGCTCTTCTCCTCCGCCCTCTGCAAGCGCCTGCGCCGTCCCATCGTCTCCACCTCTGCCAACATCAGCGGAGAGCCTACCCCGCTCTTCTTCTCGGGCATCAGCCCCGAGATCGTCGCTGGCGTCGACTATGTCGTCAAGTACCGTCAGAGCGACGAGACGCCTCGTGAGCCCTCTCAGATCATCATGCTCGGTCCTACGGGCGAGGTCAAGGTCATACGCCCATAGCCGCTGCACACGCCGATGTCTGCCTTCAGTCAAGCCATCACACCTCTGCTCGACCGCCTCATCAGCTGGCGAGAGCGCCACATCAGCGAGCGCTACTTCCTCCTCATCCTGAGCCTTCTCATCGGGGTGACGATGGCGCTTGTGGCCGCTTTCATCAAGTTCATCATCCACGTCGTCGAGACCTTCATCCTCCAGAATATCGAGGATCATCACTACCTCTACCTGCTCTTCCCTGCGCTGGGGATCCTCCTCTCCCTGCTCTTCGTCCGCTACATCGTGCGAGACGACATCAGCCATGGGGTGACGAAGGTGCTTAGCTCCATCTCCCAGCGTAAGAGCCGCATCAAGCCGCACAACACCTGGACCTCCATCATCGCCAGCGCCCTCACCATTAGCTTCGGGGGATCGGTAGGGGCAGAGAGCCCTATCGTACTGACGGGTGCAGCCGTGGGGTCGAACTTCGGACGCCTCTTCCGCCTCGAGCAGCGCAATCTCATGCTCCTCATCGGCTGTGGTGTCGCTGGTGCCCTCGGAGGCATCTTCAAGGCGCCTATCACGGGGCTCGTCTTCGTCATCGAGGTCCTACTCCTTGACCTCACGATGGCCTCCGTCCTCCCTCTCCTCGTCAGCTCCGTCTCGGCTGCTGCCGCGGCCTACATCCTCTCGGGGAAGGAGATCCTCTTCCAGTTCATCCAGACTGACCCCTATCATATCGAGCGCATCCCGCTGATGATCCTGCTGGGCGTGGTGTGCGGGCTGATGTCGCTGTACTTCTCGAAGACGATGTTCCGCTTCGAGAGCGAGCTGAAGCGCATCAAGGACTTCCGCCTGCGCTACCTCATCTCGGCTGCTATCCTCTCCCTGCTCATCTTCCTCTTCCCTCCGCTCTATGGCGAAGGATATGACTCAGTGAATATCCTCTTGGATGGGCAGTACACGCAGCTCCTCGATGGGAGTATCTTCGAGGCGTTCTCGAACTCCTACTGGGTCGTCTTCGCCTTCTTCCTCCTCACCGTCCTCTTCAAGGTCTTCGCCTCCGTAGCGACGAACTCGGGCGGTGGCTGTGGCGGGCTCTTCGCTCCTACCCTCTTCATGGGCGGGCTCACGGGCTTCATCTTCTCCTATCTGGTGAACTACTTCAGTTCGCTCAACGTCTTCATCTCCCCGAAGAACTACATCCTGCTCGGTATGGCAGGGCTGATGGCTGGCGTGATGCACGCCCCACTGACGGGTGTCTTCCTCATCGCTGAGCTCTCGGGCGGGTACAACCTCTTCCTGCCACTGATGCTCGTGTCGCTGACCTCCTTCGCTACGATCCGTATCTTTATGCCCCACAGTATCTACTCGCTCCGCTTGGCAGAGCAGGGCAAGCTCCTCACGCATCAGAAGGATACGGCCGTACTGACGCTGATGAATCTCGAGAGCGTGCTGGAGCGCGACTTCGAGGTCGTCTCCCCCGACATGACCCTCGGTGAGATGGTCAGCGTCATCTCGGTGAGCCACCGCAACTCCTTCCCCGTGGTCGATGAGCGCGGCATGCTCGTCGGCATCGTCGAGCTGGATAATGTGCGCAACATCATGTTCCGTCCCGAACTCTACGACCGCTACAAGGTGCGTAAGATCATGGTTACTCCCGAGGTCAAGGTCTCCTCAGCAACCCCGATGACGGAGGTCATGCGCCTCTTCGACGAGACGAAGGCGTGGAAGATGCCCGTCGTCGATGAGGAAGGGCACTACCTCGGCTTCATCAGCAAGAGCGCCATCTTCAATAGCTACCGTGAGGTACTCAACCGCACCTTCATCGGGGACTAAGTCTCCCCTCCCCATATCCCCGTATGTATAAGCCTACCGTCGTCTACGAAGACAACCACCTCCTCTGCGTCAGTAAGCGCCCCGGCGAAATCGTCCAGGGCGACAAGACGGGCGATGAGCCGATGAGCGAAGCCCTCAAGGGTTGGCTCAAGGAGAAGTACAACAAGCCTGGCAACGTGTACCTCGGCGTGATCCATCGCTTGGACCGCCCCGTGGGTGGTCTCGTCCTCTTCGCCAAGACGTCGAAGGCACTCAGCCGCATGAACGAGCTCTTCCGCACGGGAGACGTCTCGAAGCGCTACTGGGCCGTCGTCACTGCTCGCCCACCGAAGCACTCCGACACCCTCGAGCAGTACCTCGTGCGCAATGAGTCGCAGAACAAGAGCTACGTAGCTCGCCAAGGTGCTGCGACGCCTGGCGCCAAACTCGCCCGCCTCTCCTACCGCCTACTCGCCTCAGGCGAACACTATCATCTCCTCGAGATCGAGCTCCACACGGGCCGTCATCATCAGATCCGTTGCCAGCTCGCTGCCCTCGGCTGTCCCATCAAGGGGGACCTGAAGTACGGTGCTCCTCGTAGCAACCCAGGTGGGAGTATCAGCCTACTTTCTAGACAGATATCCTTCACCCACCCCGTGAGCAAGGAAGCCCTCACGCTCACAGCTCCTGTACCCGACGAACGGCTATGGCACGACCTCGAAGCCGCCATCGCGCAGTAGGTTTGGTGGATTGAGAAAGTAGTATTACCTTTGCAGTGCTCAAGCGAAAAGCAGAGCATTTATATGGTGGTTGTAGCTCAGTTGGTTAGAGCACTGGATTGTGGTTCCAGGTGTCGTGGGTTCGAATCCCATCTTCCACCCCCAAAACTGAAGAGTGCTTGGCTTATCGAAGTCAAGCACTCTTGCTTTATATACACATACCCTCACGCCGCCTCGATGCCCCACGTGCAGCACCTCTATCTCTTCTCTCGCCCTACAGACAGAGAGGACCAGCAGCTCAGAACCCTTCTCTCTGAGACGTTAGGCGCTACGCCGAAGGCAAGTATCACGGACACGCCACAGGGCAGACTCTACAGCTACCCTACAGAGCGAAGCGTGAGTGAGACGGAGCTACGCCGTGAGCTCCTCACGCACCTCATCCCCTGGGGGCGCACCACACACAGCGCCTTCTACCTCTCCTCCACGAGCGCCACAGCCGAGATCACACACGTTGCCTTCGACCTTGACGGCACACTCACGACGACGGAGTTGCTGCCCGAGCTGGCACGTCTCTCAGGTCGTTCGGAGGAGATGACCGCCCTGACCGAAGCGGCTATGGCAGGCGCCACCCCCTTCCGTGAGAGCTTCATGCACCGCACCGAGCTTCTTCGTGGGCTCTCCCGTGAGGCCCTTCACTCGGTCATCCGAAGCATCACGCTCCCCACTGACACCACGCTTCTCCTGCGCGAGCTCTCCCTCCCCACGGCTATCGTCACGGGGGCTTACCAGCCCTTCGTCGAAGATATCTGTGAGCGAGTCGGTCTCTCCGCCTTTGTAGGGAGCGCCGTACGCTATACCACTGACGGCGACTTCGACGGACTCGACCCCGAAGGTATCATTGATGCCGAGGGCAAGCGTGCCTTCCTCGAAGAGTGGACTGCAGGGGCGCTCTACTCGACACTCTATACGGGCGATGGAGCCAATGACCTCGACGCCCTCGCCGCCGTAGGGCATGCCCTCTTCTACACCGCACAGCACGGAGACCTGCGTGGCCTCGTCCATCAGATCCTCTCCGCAGACCTCCCACCCCTCTTCCCGACTACACGATGAACATCCGCCTCGACGAGAGCTGGCGTACCGCCCTTGCACCTGAGTTCGACAAGCTCTACTTCAGCATCCTCACCGACCGCATCCGCCAGGCCTACCAGCACGAAGGCCCTATCTATCCCCCAGGAGGGCTCATCTTCCGTGCCCTCGACGCTTGCCCCCTCCCCGCGGTGCGCGTCGTCATCTTAGGCCAAGACCCTTATCACGGTGCAGGGCAAGCCGAGGGCTTAGCCTTCTCCGTACCTGCAGGCGTCCCCATACCTCCGAGCCTCATCAACATCAAGAAGGAGATCGCCTCCGATCTTGGCCAGCCCTCCATCATCCCTGACGGGCACCTCCTGCCGTGGGCAGAGTAGGGCGTCCTCCTCCTCAACACCACCCTCACCGTCCGTGCCGGCATGGCAGCGAGCCATCAGGGCCTCGGCTGGGAGACCTTCACCGATGCCATCATCGAGACGATCAACCGCAGCTGTGACCACGTCGTCTTCCTCCTCTGGGGAAGCCCTGCCCGACGCAAGGGAAGTATGATCGATCGCACCCGCCACCTCGTACTCGAAGCTCCACATCCCTCCCCCCTCTCAGCCCATCGTGGCTTCTTCGGATGCCGTCACTTCAGCCAGACGAATGCCTACCTCACCCAGTGGGGCAAGGCGCCCATCCGCTGGTGATGCACTCTATATTGAGCATATCAATATACCTATATAAAGTCCCGTGCTTTCTGCGGGAGAAATAATAGTATCTTTGTAAAAAAGATATTAAACGGCTCGCCACATTGCCCCTCGGCGCACCGCCTCACTATACAAAATAGAGCATTACAGACATGGACGTACTACAGATACAGAAGGACCTGATCGGCATGCAAGACTATATGAAGAACTTCGCGCGTACGCTGACGAAGGACGAAGCCGATGCAGAAGACCTGACGCAAGACACTACGCTGCGCGTCCTGAACAACTACGATAAGTTCGTCGACAACGTCAACTTCAAGGGGTGGGTGCTGAAGATCATGCGTAATATCTTCATCAACAACTACCACAAGCTCGTGCGCACGCAGAGCTTCATCGACCCCAACGTCGACGCTTACAACGTACCTCTGCTTAGCGAAGGCGGACACAACACTCCCGAGGGCTCCATGGATATTAAGGAGATCACGGGTGCTATCGCCGAGCTGCAGCCTTCACTCAAGGAGCCTTTCTCCATGTTTGTCGCTGGGTATAAGTACAACGAGATCGCCGATACCCTCGGCATCCCCCTCGGTACGGTCAAGAGCCGCATCTTCTTCGCTCGCCAAGAGCTCCAGAAGAAGCTCCGCGACATGCGCTAAGACTAGCTCCTATTTCTATCACCATCACATATAGACTACGCAAGTATGAGTAGAGAACATCGCCGCTGCCTCATCATCGGCTCCGGCCCCGCTGGCTACACTGCAGCCATCTATGCCTCACGTGCCAACCTCTCCCCACTCCTCTACGAAGGCATCCAGCCTGGAGGACAGCTCACGCAGACTACGGATGTAGAGAACTTCCCTGGTTATCCCGAGGGTGTCACCGGCCCAGCGCTCACCCAGGACCTCCGCAATCAGGCTCTACGCTTCGGTACGGAGATCCGCTCTGGTCTGGCCACGAAGGCTGACCTCTCTAAGGCTCCCTACGTCATCACCTTCGAGGAGGGTGTCGAGGTCGAAGCCGATACGGTCATCATCGCTACGGGTGCTTCGGCTAAGTACCTCGGCCTGCCCGACGAAGAGAAGTACGCAGGCATGGGCGTCTCGGCCTGTGCTACCTGTGACGGCTTCTTCTATCGCAATAAGAAGGTCGCTGTCGTCGGTGGCGGTGACACGGCCTGCGAAGAGGCACTCTATCTGGCGAGCCTCGCCTCGCACGTCTATATGATCGTGCGCAAGGACTACCTCCGCGCCTCTGACATCATGCGTCAGCGCGTCGCAGCCAATGAGAAGATCACCGTCCTCTACGAGCACAATACCGTGGGTCTCTACGGTGAAGATGGCGTCGAAGGCGCACATCTCGTCAAGCGCCTCGGTCAGCCCGATGAAGAGCGCGTAGACCTGCCCATCGATGGCTTCTTCCTCGCTATCGGTCACCACCCCAATTCCGAGCTCTTCGCTGACTACGTCGAGGTCGATGAGGTGGGCTACATCAAGACCGAAGGGCCTACGCCACGCACCTGCGTCCCTGGCGTCTTCGCCGCTGGTGACGTCGCAGACCCCCTCTATCGTCAGGCAGTCACCGCAGCAGCCTCAGGCTGTAAGGCGGCTATCGAAGCTGAGCGCTACCTCGGCGAACACGGGCTCTAAGTCCCACACCCCTATACAAGAGTGCCCCTGCCCACCATCGGTGAGCAGGGGCGCTGTCGTTATATAACCTTCGTCCCCACTCTACGGGGGGACATAAAAGGAAATACCCCCAAGTTCTCCTAATTGAACCTGAGGGTATCTCCCTGAATCTAATTCCTTCTCTAAGCTCTTCCTCTTGGACTTGAACCAAGGACCCTCTGATTAACAGTCAGATGCTCTAACCGACTGAGCTAAGGAAGAGTATTGCCACCTTCTTTGTTGCGGTTGCAAAGGTAATACAACTTCTTCATATACGCAAACGCCTTCCCCACTTGCCCGCAACTCGGCAGAGTCTGAGGGTACAAAGCATACCATCACGGGAGCTATCAGCGAGTGCACCCCATCCTCTCAAGCCCCTCACCGACACAGCCTAGCCTTCTATACAGCAAGGAGATATAAGATGAGACAAGGAAAAGACAAACTATCTTTGTACCCAGCGAAGCAATCGTATTTACCTATGGCGCGATCACCTCAAGCTCCGTACGTTCGCTTTTGCAGCAAGCCCCACTCGACTTGAGCGGGGCTTGTACTATAAGGATCAGCCCTATGCTCTGGACTGAGGATAGGGCTGATCGGAGCGACGTCCCCTATTCGGAGTACCTCGCAACACAAAGTTAAGGATTATCTTTGTATTGTCAGCACGCCAGCAAACTATAAGCGCGATTCTATCAAGCTCCGCTGGTCTCTGGGTGACACTTTTTGGTGGAGTCACGGAGTCATCCGTGACTCCATTCTCTTTTCCCTCGCCGCACATACCACAGGCTCGGCACACAGATAGCATCTACTCCTCTACAAGAAGGCCACACCAACCTATATTGGTCAGCGAGTCAACCTATATAGGTCGGCAGCGTGACCAATATAGGTTGCGGAGCGGAGCTATATAGGTCGACCCAGCGACCTATATAGGTTCACACCACCCTCCTCGACTCGTCCAACGAAGTACCTTGATAACAAACTCGAATACAACCCACTACCACCCAGCACCCCACTCCTTCACTTTCCCACCCCATCCTCCTAAAAAACAGGAATGCCCCTTACCGATGGACGCTTGTAGATCCCAGCAAGATCATCGGTAGGGGCAGTAGGCTATGAGCCTCTAACCTCGACTGTAGTTCAAGGAGTGAGTATATGAAATTAGACCTCATCCCAGCTTATACGAGGGATGAGGTCTAATCGGGGCGACGTCCCCTATTCGGAGTACCTCACCATTGCAAAGGTAGTATAAGTTTAGGACACCTAATCAATGAGATCAAAGCCCCATCCTTATACGGAAGCAATATTGAGGCAAAGTCGATTCCCAAACGACTATTGGTCTGCACTCAAACGACTACTGGTTTGGGGGTCAAACGACTATTCGTTTCGCCTACGAACTAATAGTAGTTCGTATATGAAACCACTACTGAACCGAGCGCAAACAACTATTGCTGTAGCTCTGCCCCTCTATTACTACTTCACACACCATCTGACTACCAAGCAATACCCAGCCGGGAAGACAAAAGTGGTTTACACGATTATACCTCTCCGAAGTGATACACAAGCCCTTCGCCTTATCGCAAGTATTCCTCTTATTCAGCGGAGAAAAAAGTGTCATTCGCGTGAAGGAAAAAGCGCCTTCACGTAGTGGTTTTTCTCTATCTATGCATGCAGTCTTAAAGACCAGGCACATAAATCCAAATATCCACGTACGTAGATATTAGATCC
>ERZ773213.1681-NODE-1681-length-11265-cov-7.732560_pt1 | contig 11265 bp, 7 predicted proteins | sample MGYA00580996_ERZ773213 | MGnify/ENA primary metagenome ERZ773213 (study PRJEB29015, sample SAMEA2738152) | human oral metagenome | biome: human oral; feature: human-associated habitat; material: saliva | place: China | collected 2197 ...
AGCCGAACGACGGCACCATCATGGTGGGCGATACCGAGGTCACCGACCCGGACGTGGACATTAACCGCGTGCGCACCCACATGGGCATGGTGTTCCAGCAGTTCAACCTCTTCGGTCACCTGAACATCCTGGATAACTGCACGATTGCCCAGATTAAGGTGCTGGGCCGCTCCAAGGAGGAGGCGGAGGCGGTGGCCCTCGAGCAGCTCGCTAAGGTGGGCCTGGCCGGCAAGGAAGACCGTTTTCCCGCTCAGCTTTCCGGCGGCCAGCAGCAGCGTGTGGCTATCGCCCGTGCGTTGTCCATGCACCCCGACCTGATGCTTTTTGACGAGCCCACCAGTGCGCTGGACCCGGAGATGGTCGGCGAGGTTCTGAGCATTATGCGTAACCTGGCCGACGAGGGCATGACCATGATTGTGGTGACCCACGAGATGGCGTTCGCCCGCGAGGTGGCCGACAAGGTCGTCTTCATGGCCGACGGCGTGGTCGTGGAGGAAGGCCCTGCCGACCAGGTGATTGGCGCCCCCAAGCACGAACGTACCCGGGCTTTCTTGGCTCGAGTGCTCGATCCGACCCACGCGGTTGTAAACTAGTACTAGCTCTTGAAAATATAGCGGGCGGTGCTGTACGAAACATTCTGTTTCGCGCAGCACCGCCCGCTTTTCCATGCCCGGCACCTTTGCTCCCAGCCCCCGGTAGTACCGCCGACCGCTCAGAAACGCAGAATCCCGCGCTCTCCAGCCGTGGAGAACGCGGGATTCATTGGCTCAGGAATTGGCTTGGGGAGAGCCTTCAGAGGGGTTTAAACCTCTTCCACCTCAACGGTGAGCTTGGGCTCGGGGTGCGACTCGCCGGTCAGCATGGTCACCAGCAGGGTCGAATCCTTGACGGCGCGCAGGGAGTGCAGAAGCTTGGCGGTCACGTGAATCGGTTTGCCCGGGACAAGGGTAATGTCGCGGTCCTTCACGTGGAAGATCACCTCGCCCTTAAGAACCTGCACGAAGATGGGGTGCACGCTGTGGTGCTCGTGCCAGGACTGGCCGGCCGCCAGCTCCATGAGGGTCAGGTTGCCGCCGTCGGCGTCCACAATCTTGCGGGCCTGGGGCTTGTCTTCGAAGGGCTTCAGCTCCTCGGTAAGCTGGGGGAAAATAATAACTCGGCCTTCATGGGTACCTGCCATGGTACGCGCCTTTCTACTCGAGCCGGGCGGAGCATGCGGCCCGGCGGCTAGTCGCCAATACTATTATTTGGTATTAAAAATACCAATTATTTCCATTGTATTCTGCGCTCTCTCACGAGGCAACGCCCACACGCAAAGCCAATAAAACGCGTGCCCCGCCGCATGAGGGCGAGGCACGCGTTAGGGTCACATCTGGCGCTTGTTATTGCGCGCGCGCAGCAGATTCACCGTCAGCGCCGTCGTACCGAAGCTCACCGCCACGATCATGCAGGTCGCTGCGGTAAACGCGCCTCCCGGGATGGGCGAGAAAATCGCAATCAGGTACAGAATCACGGAACAGAAGGAAAGGAAAAGCGTCGCAATCGTCAACAACGGCACCAACACCAGGCCGCCGCGCGAGGCAATCGTAAAGTCACCGCGACGCACGTAGCGCAGCAGGGCCATGCCCAGTACCGTCCACATGGAGGTCACGAGAATCGCGGTCACAACATCCACCGGGCGGTGCCAGCCGTTAATAATCGTGGAGGCACCCGTCAGGCAGGTCGCAATTGCCGCCAGCAGGGCCACGGCCGGACGCATCAGCCGGGGAGCCGCCAGGAAGAGGGCCGCACCGGCCGCCGCCGCAAACGTCGTGTGGCCGCTGGGCGCCGAATTGCTCACCGCCTCCTGAATACCCCAGTTGGGCTTTACGATGACGTAGTTCTTCAGCGCGTAGGTCGTGACGCAGGCTCCCACGCCGCAGAGCACCCCCACCAGTGCCGGGAGGAACCGGTGCTTCCATACCAGCACCGCAATCAGGCCGAGCACCGCCACCACACCGACAATCGTCGGCAACGAGTCCAGCGCGGTCAGGGTCGGACCGCGATAGTTGAGGAACTGGTTCGCGTACTCGGCGTAGGCCTGCTCATCCACCTGCTGGCCAACGTGCGTGTAGATGAAGAAACGGAAGGCCCCGAAAAGCGAGGCCCCCAAGAAGAGCAGGGCAAAGAGATGCCTCATCAGAAGGCCGGTACTCGGGAAGCTCTTCGGGTCGCCCTCACCCGGGCGGATCGGGTTGCCCATGGGGCTCATCGAGGTCACTCCAACCTGGGAATAGACGTTGCCCGTTTGAGAAGCGGGAGGGAAGGCCTCGTTGGGGTAGGGAACGCCGGAATACGAGGCTCCCCCGTAGGAAACGTTGGGGTTCGCCGCGCGAGGCGGCACCGGTGCGGCGGGTGCGGCCGGAGTCGCGGGCTCAACCCTGGGGGCCGCATAGGGCGAGCGAGAAGCCTGAATGGTCGGCTCCTCAAGCGTCTGGGTGGCCTGCATGAGGCGGGTGGAGCCGTCAGTGTTCGACAGCAAACGGGTGTCGGGGCTTCGGGCGGGGAGCACCTCGGTGGGGTCCTGTGCATCGCGCGCGGAGGAAGAACGGGTAGCCAAAATCGGCTGGGTCGCAGAGATAGGCTGGGTATCGGAGAGCTCGGCCGCGCGGTCCGCGACGGCCTCGGCGGAGAAGGGCAGGGTAGGGGCATTATCGCCGGTCTGGAGCGGGCGGGTTGCCTCAGAATCGCTCACCGCGCCGCTCGCGACGGTTTCGTGCGCGTTCCATCGATAGCTCATAAGCCTCTCCACACTTCGTTTCGTACCTTCTCCCTCATGGCGTTACCTCGCGGCGGTCCACCCGGCGGCGAAGACCCCCAAGCCTTCGCGCGAGTCGAATGCGGTCACCGCGCTGATAAAGTAACTACCTCACTATCTCAGGTTAAGCTATGAAAAGGTAAAGTTTTTGGGTCGCTAAGCTGAGAGTTTCCGCAAAATACGCAGGCTTAACGCGAGAGGTATCGAAAGTTCCCCGAGCCTCCCATTAAAAACCCTGGTCAGCGGCGTGCCGAGCGCCCGGTTCGAGTTGGGACGTGCCCCATATCGAGGGGCTTGAACCGCTAAAAAAATTTTAGCGGGGAAAGGACAACAGTGAGCGTGCATCACACATCATCACCCGCAGAGTCCACCCCGGGCGGCGTGCCGCCCCTGGGCTACGGTTTCCGCCTCGCGGGGCTTCCGCTACCCCCGCTGGACGAGGTGCTCGAACGCCTAGCCGTTGTTGATATCCCCATGAACGTCACCTTCCGCGGTGTGAACCGTCGCCAGAGCGCGCTCATTCGCGGCCCCCGAGGCTGGGGCGAGTTCGCGCCATTCCTCGAATACGGCGACGAAGAGGCGGCCGCTTGGCTCGTCTGCGCCCTCGAAGCGGCCTGGCTCCCCGCCCCCGAGCCGGTGCGCGAAAGTATTCCGCTCAACGCGACACTGCCCGCCGTCCCCGCCGAATGTGTGTCCGAGGTACTCGCCCGCTACGACGGCACCATCCGAGAGCTCAAAATCAAGGTCGCGGAGAAGGGTCAGAGCCTCGCCGACGACGTGGCCCGCGTAGCCGCCGCGCGCGAGGCGCTCCCCGAGGCGCGACTCAAGATCGATGCGAATATGGGCTACACCCTCTCCGGCGCTCTCGAGGCGCTCCGCAAACTCTGCGAGTACGGCCTCATCTACGCCGAGCAGCCCGTGGCAACCATCGAGGATATGGCGGCGCTCCGTTACGCCGTGGCCAAGGAGGGACTGCCGGTCCGCATCGCCGCCGACGAGTCGATTCGCAAGGCCGAGGACCCGCTGCGCGTGGCCCGCGCCAATGCCGCAGACCTCATCGTCATCAAGGCCGCTCCCTTGGGCGGTGTTCGCCGTGCCCTGGCCATCGTTGAGCAGGCCCAGCTTCCGGCCGTCGTCTCTTCGGCCCTGGAAACCTCGGTGGGCATCGCAACCGGTGCCGCCCTGGCGGCCTCCCTACCGACCCTGAAGTACGGGTGCGGCCTGGGAACCGTCTCGCTCATGGCCGAGGACGTCGCCGAGGACCCCATGATTGCCCACGACGGGTTCATGCGGGTGCGAGCCGTCGAGCCCGACCCGCAGCGCCTCGAGCGCCTGGCCGCCGACGAGCCGACCCGCCGGTGGTGGGTTGAGCGGGTGAGCCGCTGCTACCGCGTGCTGAAACGCATCCGCCGCGGCTAGACCGCCGCTAGAGCATGGGGACTTGAGCCTCTCAAGAACCGCGCGTTGCCACGAACCCGTGCGTCATGAACCAGCGCGCGAAGGTAACCCATACCGGCCCGATATGGGCGCGGCATTAGAATGGTACGGTGACTAAACATCGCTCCATCCCCGCCATGCTGACCGCAATTTCCGTGCTCGACTCGCTGATTCGCGCCGGAATGCGGCATATTGTCGTGTCCCCGGGCTCCCGCAGCGCACCCTTGGCCTACGCCATCGCGGCGGCCGCCGAAGCCGGAGCACTCATCGCTCACGTGCGGGTGGACGAGCGAACCGCCGCCTTCACGGCTCTCGGCATCGCCAAAGCCTCGGGCCGCCCGGTGGGCCTTGTGTGCACCTCCGGTACCGCCCTGGGCGAGTACATGCCGGCCGTCATGGAGGCCTACCACGCCGGCGTGCCCCTCGCGATCCTGAGCGCAGACCGCCCCGAGCGCCTGCGTGGAAGCGGCGTCAACCAGACCACCCACCAGACCGGATTCTTCTCTCCCTTTGTGCGCGCCGAGGCCGACCTGACCGCTTATCCCGAGCAGGAGGAAGGCGAGCAGACCTTTGCCTTCGCTGCCTGCCTCAACGCTTTGACCGGCCGCGCCGCAGAAAACTGGGCCCGCCCCTCGGCTGAGCCCATCGGCCCGGTTCATCTGAACCTCTGCTTCGATACGCCGCTCACCCCTTCCGGGCAGTTCGCGCACGCCCTGCCGCAGTGGGCCCAGAGCCTGCTCGAGGACTACGATCCGCAGGAGGAGGCTCGCCTGCGCACCGACCGCGCCGAGGGGTCGGGGCTTTCCGCGCTAGAAAGGGAGTGGCTTCTGAGCTCCCTCAGCACCGGGGCCCAAACCAATGAGGCGGATGCGCCCGCGCCCTCCACCACCGCGCGAACCGTCGTGGTGGCCGCCGACGGGGCCGGGGAATTTGCCGCCGAGTTCGCGCGCGTGCTGAACCTGCCGCTGCTGGCCGAGCCCTCCTCCGAGGCACGCCACGGCGCAACCGCCATTCCGCACTACCCGCAGTTGCTCTCCTCAGAGGGATTCGAGCCTGCCGCGCGTATTGAGCGCGTAGTGCTCTTCGGTCACCCGACCCTTTCGCGCCCCGTGACCGCTCTACTGGCCGACGAGAGCGTGACCTGCGCCTACTACGCGCCGCGCCGCGCCAGCTGGTACGAGCCCGGAGCGCGTTCCTTCATCGAAATCTCCGCCCCGCAGCGGCTCGCCGAGTTCGCGCGCGGTGTCAAGGACGCCCCGGCCGAGGGCACCGACCCCGCGGAAGAAGAAACCGGTGAAACCACCGAGGCCTGGGTCCAGCAGTGGATGCGTGCCGGCAAGCAATTGCAGCAGGCCGCGCTGCGCGAAATTGAGACCTACGAGCACCGCGCGGACGGTGCCTCGGGCAATAGCCCAGAGGATGAGGAACGCTACCTCGACTACCGCAATCGCACCGCCGGACGCTCCTACGCCCGCCGCGTTTGGCGGGAAGCCGTGGAGCAGAAGCGGCTCCTCGTGCTGGGTTCCTCCAACCTTGTGCGTGATCTGGAGGCGGCGGCCCCCGCCCTGGGCGAGCCCGCCCCCGCGCGCGTCTTCGCCAACCGCGGTCTGGCGGGTATCGACGGCACCACGGCAACCGCCATCGGCGTTTCCCTCTCGGGCTACTACCCCGCCGGGACGGATTCCGAGGGCCGCCCCGTCATCGGCGGCTCCGCCCTGCCGGTGACCCTGCTCTGCGGCGACCTGACCTTCCAGCACGACATTGCGTCGCTCAATCTGCCGAGCACCGAGCTGCTACCCGACCTGCGCATCGAGGTCTTCGACGATGCCGGCGGCGGCATCTTCACGACCCTGGAACACGGAGAGCTGGCCCGCGACGAGCAATTCGCAGCCGCGGTGAGCCGCTTCTTCACGGTCGCGGCCGCCCCGAACACCAATCTGGCGCGCATGGCCGCAGGGTTTGGCGCCGAATCGGGTATCGAGGTGCGTATTCACACACCCTAGCGGGCGAGGCTGAACCCCGGAGAACCACGGGCTGCGGATATACTGAAGACTGCATGCGCCCCGCCGCGGGTTTACCCGGCAAATACCCGGTACCGGGGCCGCCGCAAGGGATTTTCCCGCTTAAATATCTGTCGTCCGTCCGCCCCGGGAGCGTGCCGCTCGTCCCGCCAATTGTGATGAGCATTGCGCGCATTTTCCCCGGCCGGATCCCTCTCAAGGAATCTTATGAGCTCACTCGATATTATTGTTGCCGTTCCCTCCGGAGCCGGTTGGGTTCCGGTTCACGCCATGGCGGACCTCCTGGCCCGCTACACCGGCGGCACCGTCCACACCGTCGACGTGGGGGCTTCTCTGTCCAAGGAAACGAAGCTTCTGGCTCGCCTACCGCGGCTCAAGGGCGGCTCTCGCCGCTGCGTGGTCATCGCCTCCGACCCCGGCCAGCTCTACGCCGTCGCGCAGCGTTCCTTCGCGTTCCGCCGCTACGGTGCCATCTACGGTTGGGTCATTGACAGCTTCTGGGACGACCGTATTCCCGCCATTGCGAAGTCCTCGGTCTACGACCGTATCTTCGTCGCCGACGCCGACGACGTCCAGCCGTGGACCGCGGCCGGCGTGAAGACCCCGGGCGTGCTGCCCTGGGGCGCGGACGTGTGGAGCTCCTTCTCGGAGCGCCTTGCGGCCCTGCCCTCCAAGACCACCGATCTGCTGCGCGTGGGCCGACAGCCCGCCGCCTACGAGGACGACGAGGCAACCGCCCGCCTGGCCAAGGAGCTGGGTTTGAGCTTCGAGGGCCGCCCGCCCTTTGGCGCGAACGACCGCGAGTCGGCGCAGCACCTGCAGGATTCGCTGAACCGCGCGAAGTTCCTGCTGGCCTTCTCCACTTCGGTGAGCCCCGCCCCCTACACCCACCCCACGAAGGAGTACATCACCGGCCGCTGGACCGATGCTCTGGCCTCCGGCGTCACCGTGGTGGGTCAGGTTCCGAACACGAGCACCGTACGCGAGATTCTCTGGGACGGTGCGACCGTCGATATCGATCACGCGGATGCTTGCGCGGGCCTCGCCCAGGTTGCCGAGGCCGCCTCGCGTTGGACCCCCGAACAGGGTGAGCGTCAGATTCGTCGCGCCCTGGAGCACCTGGACTGGCGCCACCGCTTCGTGGAGCTCTGCGGCGCGATGGGCGAAGTTCCCGCTGCGCTGAAGACCGACTGCGAGGTCATGCGCGCGGAGTACGCCGCAGAATAAATCTTCCCCGACGCACGGCTATATATAACGCAGGTGCGGGCCGGTTTCTAAGAAGAAACCGGCCCGCACCTGCATTTATGCCGTATCGGCTATATTGAATACGCTGAGACTCCGGTAAGGCGGTGGGGCACTCTACGTCCCCCACCCATCGCGGAGTACAGGGCCTAGTAGGCAGCCTTGCCCAGCGTAATCGGGCCCGTAAAGCCGCTCGTGTCCGGGTGCTCCACGTCGAAGCTCTCAGAGTCGGGGGCGTTCTCGAGCTGGGCCAGACGGTCCAGCAGGAAGCGGGTCGCGCCCGGCGCATAGGGCAGCTGGTACATTGCGGCGGTGGTCGCCTCGTCCTCGCGGTCCAGGGTCGAAGCACGAATAGACTTGATTGCGCTAATCATGGTGTTGCGTTCGCGCTCCACAAAGGTGCGGTCCACGGGCTCGCCGTTACCGGGCACGAACACGCGGTAGCGGTCGAATTCCAGCACGGCACCCAGGGTGTCAATCCAGCGATCAGGGAAGGAATCCTCGAAGTACGGGTCGGTGCCTTCCTCAATGAGGCCACCCATGAAGAGCACGTCCTCAACGCCGACCATGATGTCGCCGTCCGTGTGGCCGGGACCCATGTACATGAGGGTTGCGCTACGTTCGCCCAGGTCGATTGGGGTGAAGGTGATGCCGTCGCCGTTGTTAGCGACCAGGTGGTTGGGCACGACGATATCGGTGGCGGCACCCTGGTGGTGCGCCATCTCGGGCTCGAGGGTCTCAACGTAGGATCGCTGCGCCGCGCCGTACTTGCGGATGGCGCGAGCGGCGCGGGGATGCGCCCAGAACTCCTCGACCCCCATAGCCGCGAAGACGTCGTTACCAAAGAAACGTTCGTAGTGGCCGTGGGTGTTCACTACGGTAATCGGAAGTCGGGTGAGGCGGCGAACCTCATCATAAATTTCGGTGGCCTGACGGGGACCGGCGCCGGTGTCTACGACCAGTGCCCGTTCCAGTCCGAGAACCAGTCCGGTATTGAGTCGGTAGTTATCCGTCGCGATGCGATACACGCCGTCGGCAAGTTCAATTGTGCGAGCCATAGATACAACCCTACTGGAATTTTTGAGCGATGTTGCGCCATTGCACTCTCAGAGAGCAAGATTTCCCTTTTTGGAAAACCTTTTTGGAAAAGGAAATTGGGCACACTCCGAGAGGTTTTCGGGTTCCGGGGCCCCGGCCGCCCGGCCCGGATCCGCCTTGGTTGCAGTGCTTTCCGCGTAGGATGGAACCATGATTTCTCCAGATTCTTCGAACGATGTTTCCGGTGCGGTTTTCCCCAGCGGCACGGGACGCTACGCCCCCTCCCCCTCGGGCGACCTGCACCTGGGTAATTTGCGCACCGCGATTCTGGCGTGGGCGATGGCTCGCCGCGGCGGTAAGCCCTTCTACATGCGCGTTGAGGATTTGGATCGTGTGCGGCCCGGTGCTGCGGAACGCCAGCTAGCCGATCTGCAAGCCATGGGCCTGGACTGGGATGTCAGCCCGGGCAGCGCGGCAGAGAGTACCGAGGGTAAGGAGGCCGGCGTCCTCTACCAGAGCACGCGCCTTGCCGCCTACGAGCGTGCGGTTCAGCGCCTGCGCGAGGCGGGCCTCGTGTACGAGTGCTACTGCACCCGTCGCGAGATTCAGGAGGCCTCGAGCGCACCGCACGGTGCCCCGGGCGCCTACCCGGGCACCTGTCGCGGACTGAGCGAGGCGCAGCGCGAGGAGCGCCGCGCCCAGCGTCCGCCGGCTCTGCGCCTGCGCGCCGAGCGCACGAGCTACACGGTGCATGATGATTTTTACGGCCCCTACACCGGGCTGGTGGACGATTTCGTGCTGGTACGCAACGACGGCACCTACGCGTACAACCTGACCTCCGTGGTGGACGACGCTTTCGTGGGGGTTGAGCAGATTGTGCGCGGCGATGACCTGCTACCCTCCGCGCCTCGCCAGGCGTATCTGGCGGGCCTGCTGGGTCTGCCGCAGCCGCGCTACGCGCACGTTCCCCTGGCGCTGAACGAAGAGGGTAAGCGCCTGGCCAAGCGTGACGGCGCGGTCACTCTGCCTCAGCTTCAGGAGGCGGGGGTGACCATCCCCGAGGTGCTCGGCTGGATTGCTGCCTCCATTCCGGTGCTGGACAATTCGGGCCGCCCGCATGAGGCCCGGGTTCCGGTGCCGGATGCTTCGGTGATTCTGGAGCGTTTTGACCCGGCCCTCATGTCGCGTGAGCCCTGGGTCGTGCGTAATCTTTAGACCTTCACACCACGTAACGTAGGCTCTTCCTGCCCCGTACCCCCTTCTATGGGCGACACGTTAGACGACACCCCGTTAAGGTTTTTAAACTTTTCGTTTTCTTCGTTTGCATTGAATATGCCGATGCGCGTTTGCGTTGCCTTTGCATAGCTAAGCCCGTGACACAATGCCCGAAAGCCCTATCACCCCGGGTTTTCGGGCATTTTTTCGCACAGAATCCCACTGTCTCCCACACATACGGTTACCCGCAATATTCTATTAATGCATATTTATTTGTTTACCGCATAACTAAATTTCGCAACGACGGTTTTATTTTCCGTTCTGAAGAATCTAGAATGTATCCCAGACCACTTATAAAGTTATGGAGTAGCGTATAAATACACACAGACGCTCACCAACACCAGGAGAGAAGGAAAACAATGGCCGCGAGTACATACCAAATCATCGCGCTGGCGATATATTTTGTCGCCATGATCGCGATCGGCCTGTGGGCCAATAGCAAGAACAACAGCCTCGACGACTACGTGCTGGGTGGACGACAGCTCTCCCCCACCGTCGCCGCACTCTCGGCTGGCGCATCCGACATGTCCGGCTGGCTCCTCATGGGCCTGCCCGGCGCCGTCTACCTCAGCGGCCTCTCCCAGGCTTGGCTCGCCGTCGGCCTGACCATCGGTGCGTGGTGCAACTGGAAGTTCGTGGCACCGCGACTGCGTAGCTACACCGAAGTTGCCGGCGACGCAGTGACCGTCCCCGTCTTCCTAAGCAACCGCCTCAAGGACACCAAGCGTGTGCTGCGCATCGTCTCCGGTGTCGTGATTCTGGTGTTCTTCACCTTCTACGTCTCCTCCGGTATGGTGTCCGGCGGCCTGTTCTTCAAGTCCTCCTTCGGCCAGGAATACCACACCGGCATGCTCCTGCTGGCGGGCATCACCGTGTTCTACACGCTCTTCGGCGGCTTCATGGGCGCATCCTACACCGACATGGTGCAGGGTCTGCTCATGCTCGCAGCCCTTATCGCCGTTCCGGTCATCACCATCATTGACCTCGGCGGTGTGGGCCCCGTGGTTGAGTCCATCAGCCAGGTACGCCCCGATGCGCTGAGCATCTTCGCGGGCACCACCTTCGCCGGTATTGTTTCATCCCTCGCATGGGGTCTGGGCTACTTCGGTCAGCCGCACATTATCGTGCGATTCATGGCGATGCGCACCCCCGCGGACGCTAAGTCCGGTCGCCGCATCGGTATCAGCTGGATGGTCCTGACCGTGTTCGGCGCGCTGAGCGGCGCGTTCATGGGCATCGCATACTTTGCACGCCACCCCGAAGCGTCCCTCACCAACCCCGAAACCGCAGAGTCCGTGTTCCTGGACCTCTCGCAGATCCTCTTCCACCCCTTCATCGCCGGTCTGATTCTGGCGGCGGTGCTGGCGGCTATTATGTCCACCCTCTCCTCGCAGCTGATTGTGTGCTCCTCCGCTCTGGTGGAGGACCTCTACGGCATCTTCTCCTCGAAGAAGC
>ERZ773213.1685-NODE-1685-length-11257-cov-7.435547_pt1 | contig 11257 bp, 9 predicted proteins | sample MGYA00580996_ERZ773213 | MGnify/ENA primary metagenome ERZ773213 (study PRJEB29015, sample SAMEA2738152) | human oral metagenome | biome: human oral; feature: human-associated habitat; material: saliva | place: China | collected 2197 ...
AATAGTGACGCCGAGACGTTTCTGCAACTCCCTAGCGTCAGATGCACTAGGAACGTTATTCATTGGCAGCCAACTGTAATTTATGCGTCGGCGACCTTGCGGCCCTTGTACTCCAGGAACAGGGCGTTACCCGCAGCATCGGTGACAACCTTAGCCCGGTGCGGCAGGCTGTAGGTCACACGACCGTTCTCGATGGTCTTCACCAGCGGGGGCACAGAGGCCTTCCACTGGGAACGGCGTGCGCGGGTGTTAGCGCGGGACATTTTGCGCTTGGGAACAGCCACAGCTATCTCACAATCTCTAGTAATAACAATTTAGTTTTCGGTACCCGTGCCAAGCAGCCCCTGCAGGGCCGACCAGCGCGGGTCTAACGCCTCGTGATGATGCCCTGGGTTCTCCTCCAGGCGCGCTCCGCACTCGGAGCACAGACCCTGGCATGTTTCCCTGCATACGGGCTGGAACGGCAGCTGAAGGATCACTGCGTCCCGCAGTGCCGGTTCGAGGTCAAGCGTTTCTCCCTCAACGGCGTACTGCTCATCCACTTCGTCTTCGGGGCCGCCCTCAGGGGCCTTCTCGAACACGAAAAGCTCTTGAATGTCGGCCGACATTTCATAATCAATCGGATCCAGACACAGGCTACACTCGCCGTGTACATCCACAACGGCGTCGCCGGTAACTAGAATACCATCTACCACAGACTCTAACCGAACGTTCATATCAATATCGGTACCCTCAGGAACGCCAATAAGCGCATTTCCTAAATCAGCCGGTGCGGGAACAACCTCGGCAAATGTTTCCGAAGTGCCCGGGCGATGCATCAGGTTAGTCACCGAGAGCACCAGCTCAGACGAGTCTTTACGTGAAATGACGTATCTCCTTATGAAATGTATAAACCAAAATCTCAGTCTATAGCGTGCGCAAGCACAATGCAAGATAACACACTGTTTATGAGACCTTAACCATACGATCTCGGGCGTGTCTAGGCGTTTGAGCCGCCCTGCAAGCCGCACCTCAACAGAATGAACCCACCCCGGATCGCTGTCATTATGCCCCTTGCGGGCCCCTACCACAGGTACATTAATGCCGCTGTGTAAGAGCGTGGGCTACTACCTGCGGAACAAACGGGCGCACATCCCCACCTAACGAGGCAACCTCACGAATAATCGTGGATGATACCCCACCATAGCGGTCTTCTCCCGCCAAGAAAACGGTCTCTACCTTCGATAAATGCCGGTTCATACTCGCCATCGGGGCCTCATACCCATAATCGGTACCCGAGCGCAGACCCTTCACTAAGGCGCTGGCGCCACGCTGAGCCGCGTACTCCGCCAAGAGCACCCCGGTTGGGATAATCTCAACGCCCACCCCTTCAATACCAAGTTCCGCTAAAGAATCCGTGACCAGCTGTACGCGTTCCTGAAGGCTAAAAAGGTACTTCTTCGAATGGTTATGCGCAACACCCACCACTACCTCATCGAAAAGCGAAGCGGCACGCGCAATAATCTCAAGGTGCCCATTATGAACAGGATCAAATGACCCGGGGCAAATCACCAGCATCTAGTTCTCCTTCTCAGCTATACCCAGCACAGGCTCTGCACTCAGCTCTGCGGCATCTGGTTCAAGATAATACACTGCAGTCTCCCCGTGATTCTTCGCTGCAAACCGGCGCACACTCTTGGGCCATACCGGCTCACTATCACGTGCGGAACGCTCCACCACCACAATGGCGCCCTCGGCAAGGTGAGGGGCGATCTGCTGCAGATCCTCCACCACCTGCTCATTCGGCAGCGCATACGGAGGATCCACGAACACAATATCCCACACGTCTAAAGTCCCCGACAGGTAGGTGCGCGCGCTTGAATGCCGCACCTTCACCTGCGGGTTCAGCCCACTCACAGAGCACGCCCGCACCACCGCATCCACGTTGCGCTGTATGATTCGCACCGCCTTCGGGTACTTATCGACAATCTCAACAGAGGCGGCACCCCGCGACGCGGCTTCACAGCCTAGCGCCCCCGAGCCGCCATACACATCAAGCACACGCGCACCCTCAAGCACCCCGTAGCTTTCCAGCTTAGAAAATAGCGACTCTTTCACCCTGTCGGTCGTCGGGCGAGTAGTATCACCCGGCACAGAGGCAAGGCGTAAGCCGCCCGCAGCCCCCGCAATAATGCGGCTCATCTTCTCTTCGGTTCCTTCCCTCACCGGTGCGGCAGATGCATCTATCCCCTGCCTAAAAACGCCTCGCGGTCAGCATCCAAGGCGCGGTCAATAGTACGCGCCAGATTCGGGTGCTTTGCCAGCGTCGGATCATCTGCCACAATACCCCGCGCATCTTCACGGGCGCGCTCAATAATTTTCGCATCTGTAAGCGCACGCAGGAATTTTAATGTGCTTTTACGTCCCGACTGTGCGGCCCCCAGAATATCGCCTTCACGCCGCTGCTGCAGGTCGATGCAGGACAGTTCAAAACCGTCCGTAGTGCCCGCCACCGCGTCAAGGCGTTCACGAGAAATACCGTCTGCTTCCTGACGGGTCACCAGCAGGCAGGTGCCTGCCGCCCCGCCGCGCCCCACACGGCCGCGCAGCTGATGCAGCCCCGAAATACCAAAGCGGTCGGCATCCATAATAATCATGAGCGTAGCATTTGGCACGTTCACGCCCACCTCAATGACGGTGGTGCTAATAAGAAGGTCAATCTCTGCCCGCTCAAATGCAGTCATCACGCGGGTTTTCTCGGCAGCGTCCATCCGCCCGTGCAGGGTACCGATGCGCACTCCCGAAAGCGCCGGGACATCTTGCAGGTAGGCGTTCATGGCTGTGACCGATGTCAGCCTGATCTTTCCATCCGAGCTTTTAGCTCCTTCACGCCCGCCATCGCCAAATAGCTGCACCCCTTCTTCGGTGTCATCACCGTCATCACCGATTTTGGGCACCACCACATACACCTGGTGTCCAGCGTCAATCTCCTCCCGAGCTCGGCTCCACAGGCGGGAAGCCCACCCCGGTTTTTCGGCGAGGGGAACCACATGCGTAGAAATCTTCTGCCGCCCGGCAGGCAGCTGGTCCAATACCGACACGTCCAAATCACCGAAAACGGTCATCGCCACGGTACGCGGTATGGGGGTGGCTGTCATCACCAGCCGATGCGGCAATTCCCCGTGGGGACCGCGCAGACCATCACGCTGTTCCACACCGAAACGGTGCTGCTCATCCACCACCACTAAACCTAGATCGTTGAACTCGACTCCTTCAGAAAGCAGCGCATGCGTGCCAATCACAATCTGGGCGGTGCCGTCTGCAAGTTCGGCCAGTACCTCTTTTTTACGTTTAGCAGACATGGAGGCCGTTAAAAGCCGTACCCGAACCTGCGGCCCGTCACCGGTGTGATCCGTGGCCGTATCGGGGGTATCAATGCCGGGGATTGTTCCGGTATCAGCCATAGCCCCTAAAACATCAAGTACAGACCGCAGATGCTGTTCAGCCAGCACCTCGGTAGGGGCCAGCATGGCAGATTGTCCACCGGTATCGGCTACCTGAAGCATGGCACGCAGGGCCACCACGGTTTTACCGGAACCAACATCACCCTGTAATAGGCGGTTCATTGGCGAAGAACCGCCAAGATCGGCGGCGATCTGCTCCCCCACAGCCTGCTGTCCGGCGGTGAGCTGATAGGGAAGAACCTCCAGCAGGCGATCCGCCAGCCCGCCCGGTACAGCAGCACGGGCAACAGTGCTGTGAGCGGCACGGGCAGCCTGCAGCCTGGCCAACGCAACCTGAAGTACGAACGCCTCACGGTAACGCATCTGCTGCTGCGCTGCGTACTGGGTGGCTTCACTATCCGGTGTGTGCAAAGCACGGTAGGTCCACTCCAGCGAAGGAATTTTACGGGCACGCCGTAGTTTGAACGGCACGGGATCTTCCAGTTCTTTCAACGGCACAGCTTCTAAGAGCTGGGTAATGTAGGAAGCAATCCGGTCGGTAGGCAGCTTCGCCGGGGCACGGTACACGGGAATAGGGGCGCCCGCTTTCTCTTGGGCTGCATCCACCGCCTCATCACTCTCGGAAAGCACCGCATAGTGCGGGTTTGTGAGGGTGTATTCACCACGATAGGTACCGACTTTACCCGAGAACATCACGTGGTCGCCTTCGTGGATATCACGTGCGGCGGTCCATGCATTAAAGAACGAGAGTTTCATCGTTGACCCTACGGGTGAGGATCCCGCAGGAACACCAAAAAGACTTTGAGACTGCCCGTAAGAATCCGCGTACCCCGAGTATGAGGCACCGTTGGCGGCAAGCCCCGCCACACGCGGGTTGGTGCCCCCGTACGACAGGCGGCTGGGCTGATGCGCCCGTCCGTTTACGGCGGCATAACGCCCTGTGGCTCCGCCCGGCTCGCCGCCAGCGAGAGTATCGGTAATGGTGACCTCAGTAATACGCCCTCGGCGTGCCGCCATGGTACGAGTACTCACATTCAGCACCCGAGCAATAATTGTGACTTCCTGCCCCTCGACCAGCTCGGCAAACGAGCTGAGTTCACCGCGCGGTAAGTATTTACGGGGGAAATACTCCAGCAGTTCCCCCACTGTCCCCAGCCCCAAATGGGTTTTTACGGCCCGCACGGCCGAGTCAGGAAGGTACTTTTTTAAGGGTGCGTTCTCAATGCGGTCTTCGGTGTTATAGCGGTTGAGGGCACGTTTTTTCGCCTGCCCGTTTTCTGTATTTTTATTCCCCTTAATGGTTTTCTGCGCCTCTGCGGTCGGGGTACCAACGGGCGTATTCCCGGATGTCTTCCCCTTCGCTTCACCGGCGGCGGGTTTACGTTTTGCGGTAGCGGTTCCTTGCTCCGCCGCCCGAGAATCAGCCTGCTGCTCTTTTCCCCGGACCCGCCGGGCAGCGGTATCGGGGGCACCTGAACTGCCGGATTGGCGGGCGGCTACGGGCTTCTTCCCGTTCTTCTGCTTATTATTCTTTTGCCTCGCCCGTGTCTTTACTGCCTTCGCTGCTGGTGCGGGGGCCTCCGGGTTCCTCTCAGCGTGTTGCGGGCGAGCCTCTAAAGCAATATCCACCAGTTCGTACAGTTCCGCCGGATCCATTGCCCCAGCGGCTTCTCCCAAAGATTTTGTGAGTGAGGCAAGAGCCGCTTGATACTGTGGCGAGCGGCGGCGTTCTACCGTTTCTTGGAGCGCCGCTAAAGTGGTTTCATGGCGCGCGTACGCGGCTAAATCCTGCACGGTCAACAGCGGGTTATGAGCTACTTCGGCATCTGCGAGCATACCCTCAGGTACATCCCCCGCAGCACGGCGGTTAGCGTCCGGCTCTGTGATTTGTTGGGGGCGAGTGGTTTTGCTCCCCCTACGGGTGCCCTTTGTATGGTGCGCGGCTTCCTGTTGCGTCTCGGTCTCCTGCTGAACAGACGACTTCCCCCGACTCGCATTTTTATTCGATTCGCCCCCGCGTGTTGAGGCCGCTGCGCCGTCAGCATGGGTATCTTTACGCCGAGCGGCAGCATTGCGTGGGCGCGAAGGTTTACGGGCGAACTCCCCCCAGAGCGCACCCGAATCAAGCTCGTCAAACAGGCTGGGCGCAGACGTCGAGGGTTCCGGGGAGGCACCTTCGCCGGTGCCGTGCCCTGCGTTCATCGCCTGCCCTCCCCTCAGCTTGCACACACTCTCTCATCCAGCCGCAGGCCAGGGCCTTCCCCACCCCACGTTTACCTGGCACGCACCGCATCATACCGGCATCGTGCGCATTATTAGATTAATTGTACGGTAAATAACACCATATTAGTACATATATTCAGGTGCGGCGTGCCTCTGAACCGCGAACACACGCATTCTCACACCGCTCAATCCGCGGCACACGCACCATCAGCAGGCCCCTCACACAAAGACGACACCCGCTCCTCACGCAGCATACCGTGCCGGGCAATTGCTGCGCGAGCATCATCAAGCGAAAACACGTGCACATGCAGGCTCCACATCCCCGCAGAAACATCCAACGGGGTTAACAATAGCGAATCGCCCAGCTGCTCAAGTTCCGATCGTATCTGCGCCACCGCCACAGGGTCAGCATCCACCGTACCCATCAGCTCCCACTCGGGAACTCGCGCACTCGCAGCAGTGCTATCTCCGCGTCGTTCCTGAAGGTGACGTGAAGGCATAGCGGGCGGCACCAGCATACGCTCAATCTGGGCATCGTCCAACCTGCTGGTACGCCACCGCGAGTTCGTGTGCACCACCGTCAGGTAAAGCCCAAGGGCGCCCGCATCCACTGTCCCCTTCAGCTCCGGGGCGGGCGGATGCTCTGCGGTTCCTTCCAACGCCCGCAGCACGCTAGTGCGCCGGTACTCTGAGCGATTCAGCATATCCTGCAGTTCACTACCGGGCCGGTAGTGGAACCGATAGTCCGCCACTGCGAGCATTACTGCCCCCATAGTGCTGCGCATGAGCGAGGCATCGGGCACGCTCTGACGCACCCGTTGCGCCGCAGCGCTGAGAGCAAACGCCTCACGATAAGAGCTCTCACGTATCTCTGCGGCAGGTGCTTCCTCATACTGTTGGTGTAACGCCGAGAACACGGGAATCTGCACTACCTCCGACTCGTCCATATCCTCGGTGAGGTGTCCCGGTAAACCCCAGTAGCTCCGTACCGCTTCCAAAGCCCAGGTACACAGCAGGGTGCCCGAGTTGCCCCTAGCTGACCGGTAAGCCTGCATAATAGCCCGCTCATATAACTGGCCTATCCGCAGGTTAAGTGCCGCCGCATCCGCTGGTTTGGGTTCTTTCTGCAGCACCTCATATTCTGCGTCGAATGCTTCTTTGAGGGCGGTGAGCGTTACGGTCAGATTTGACCCGGTGTCCTTATCCGGTACGGGGAACGCATTCAGGCTATTCAACCCGTCACGGTACTTCCGGGCTTGTGCGCACGCTGCGTCTACCCAACCGATACCGAACGTAAACTCGGTTTTAGGCGCGTTATCACCTAACACAAACACTCCTTACACGCTGAGGCACCTCACTCCATTCTAAGCCCCGGCCCCGCAGCCATGTTTAGGCCCTCCCTCGGCACGTTTAGATGCGCTCGCGCTAGAAGGGCTGATAATGTTCCCAACCGCGTGCTTGTGCCTGTCGCTGGCCCAGCAGCACCCGCGGCTGCTGCCCTTCGGGAACCAGGCACGACCCCAGAGCCACAAACCCCTCCGGTAATAGTGCCCCGGAAGGGAAACATGCCAGCAGTCCGTGGTCTTCTCCCCCACCAAGTACGCATTCCTGTGCCAAGCTCACATAACTGTCTGCGTCCTCATTGCGCGGCTGCCCGTGCAGGATTGCCTGTGCCAGCGGTACCAGGGGCTTGGACAGGGCCTCAATAGCCTCTGCTGATAAGGAAATATCTACCGCAGAAGCACATGCTATACGCTCTGCATCTTTAAGAAGTCCATCAGAAACATCAAGCATGGCAGTAGCCCCCGCCCGTGCGGCGAGCACACCGGCGGGTACGGGCGAGGTGGGCCGCAGCTGGGCTGTTAGGGCGCGCTGTACCGCCTTGTCATCGCAGCGCGGGTGCTTACCCGTTGTTTGTTTGGCCATAATGTCCGCAAGGTACGGGTTGTGGGATTGGAGCAGAAGCCGTAAACCGGCATCAGCCCACCCCACCTGTCCAGCAAAAGCAACGGTGTCTCCTGCTTGAGCGCCTGAACGCAGCACCGGTGTGGGAGTATCCGGGTGCATCCTCCCCATCGCGGTGATACTTACCGTAATATCGTTGGAGGTTCCCAGATCGCCACCGCTGACAGTACACGAATGTGCCCCACAGGCTACGATACTGTCGGTGATCCCCCGGGCGAAGTCCTCCACCCACCCGTAGGTGGTGTGGGCAGGCATGCTCAATGAGACAACAAGGGTTACCGGTTCTGCTCCCATGGCCGCAATATCTGCAAGGTTCTGGGTGGCCGCTTTATACCCCACCTCGTACCCTCCGCTAGATAGCCCGGCGGGCCACGGGTCCAGAAAATCTTCGCCCTCCACCAGGGTATCGGTGGTGAGCACCGTGGGGGTGGGGCTACCGGCGAAAACCGCGCAATCGTCACCGGGGCCCACCAGCAAAGGATCCTCAGCGCCCTGTTGATGCTGATGGTCTTTTACAGCAGCATTATGGTTCTCAATAATGGGCAAAAAAGCACGCAAAATACGGGACTCCCCCAGGGCGGCAGCGGTAGCATCCCGCAAAGGATGTTCCTGCCGTTGGGAAGAATCCCGTATTGTACGCGCGTTTTTTTGAAGGCTCACGCGAGTATAATACCCGTCTACCGTACGCGGTAGAAGTGACGGATAGCGAAACCAATAATGGCGATAGCTAACAGGCTAAAGACGACCAGCGGAATCGCACCATAGGGGCCTGAGTTATTGCTGTTATCAACAGCCGCCTGGTTATTGGAGCTCGACGAGTTCGACTTTGAGGGCTGCTGACTTGACGGCTCAGCCGAAGTGCTGCCGCTGCTGGATGAACGCGAAGGGTTCGAAGAAGTCGAACCAGTGGGCCGGGAATCAGCCGTTCCCGTCACGCTCGGAGTCAACCGCAGGCCACCGTTCTCTCCCTGAGACAGGTACCCGGCCACCCAGTCAGCCGCACCGGGGATAGCCTCTTGGGAACCGCTATTAGCCCCGATGCGCCCCAAGGTGGTAACGCCGTTCGGCAGCAGCTCACCGCGAGGGTCCTCGGTCGGAGTGTTAGGCACAGGCGCGGGGCTGGGGCTGGGCGCTGGCGCAGGAGTCGGCTCCGGCGCAGGCGCGGGTGCAGGAACAGGGACCGGCTCAGCGGTTGGTGCCGGGACAGGAACCGGTGTCGGCTCCACGACAGGAGGCGTCGGCACGGGAGTAACCGTCGGGTCCGGAACCGGAGTAGGATCCACCGGCGGAGTCGGCACAGGATCCGTCGGTGCCGGCTCTGGAGTGGGTGTCGGGTCCGGCGTAGGCGTCGGGTCAGGTATTGGGGTGGGATCCGGAGTCGGAGTCGGCACCTCAGGGGTCGGGGTGGGTTCCGGCGTGGGCTCCTCAGGCGTAGGGGTAGGATCCTGAGTCGGCTCTGGCGCGGGAGTCTCCGGGCTAGGCGTGGGAACCTCGGGTGTGGGTGTCGGCTCCGGGGTTGGAGTGGGCTCAGGCGTTGGCGTAGGAGCCGGAGTCTGGTTCTGCTGAGCAGGCGCAGGAGTCTGATCCTGCGCCGGAGCAGGGGTTACCTGCTGGTTATTACCACCCTGATTATTACCGTCCTGAGCGGGGGCAGGGGTCGGGGTAACGTTCTGGGCAGGCTGCTGCGGTGCAGGGGTTGCCTGCTGATCCGGTGTAGGAGTCGGAGTATTATTAACCGCTGCACCAGTATCGTTAGCCGCCGCACCCGTAGCGGCAGGCTGCGGAGTTGGAGTTACCTGCGGGGTGGGGGTAGGCGTTGCCTGCTGAGCTGCTTCAGGCATGGGGGTAGCATTATTAGCCGCGGGGGTGTTCTTCGCGGGGGTTGCCTGCGCGTTCGGCGTGACATCTGCAACGGGCTGCTCACCGGTCTGTGCAGCCGCAGGTTGGGCAGGGGCAAAGGATGGCGGGGCCTGAACCTCCTCCATGCCGGCGTTCACATTATTAGGAGTTCCGGTGGCATTATCAGTTGGTGCTTGAGTGAGAGCGACTGCGGGGTGCACAGGCTGCGGGGTGTGCACTAGTGCAGCCCCGGGCAGAGACACAGCGGCAGGGAGTCCCCCGACCGTCAGTAAGGCGGTCGCTACACCAGCTGATACCACCTTGTGGTTTTTATTTCCCAAAAGGTCATCCTTATATGTTTTTGAGTGAACATGAATGTGCCCCAAAAGTAAGGGTGCTTCTAAATATTAGCGAATATTCCCAGGAATTTCTTCCCGTAACAAGCTTTATAACAAAATCATAACAGGTAAGTTTAACCACTCAAACATTAAGGCACAGCTTCAGGTTCATGTTCTCATAAAATATTTCCTGCAGCTTCCCTGCCCTTCAACCTTCTCCACACAGCCTAGTCAATACCCGGTAATACGGTAGAATGAAGGGTGTGAAACAGCTATCTCAGCCCGCACGCACACACCGCCTCCTTCGCACCCTCAGCAGGTCTTTTACTGCATGTGGGTGCATATTTTTTCTGAGTGGCTGTGGCGCCGGGACAGTCAGTCTAGAGCCCGCACCGGATGCCGCGAACCCGGTGTGTGCATACGCACTAGTGGCAATGCCAGAGACTCTCACCGGATTCCCCCAGCGGGAAACCACGGCACAAGCCACCACGGCTTGGGGAGATCCCGCAACAATTGTTCTCAAGTGCGGCGTGTCGGTCTCCGAACCTGTCTCGGATCCCTGTGTTGAGGTAAACGGTATTGACTGGATTCTGCGCCCCCAAGAGACTGAATCTGATCCCGCAAAAGCTGCCAGTGCCACCGCTAGCTCGCATAATACGGCGCCTGCAAACAGCGCCTCCTCCACAGCTTCTCAAAAGGCTGGCACGAGCACCCCAGCCCCGGTGAGGACCTCCAACGTTCAGCGGTCGGGCGGAGTGTGGACAGCTACCACCTACGGCCGTACCCCGGCTATTGAGGTGACGTTCGATGCTGACAAGGTACCTTCATCTACTTTACTGACCAGCCTGAGTTCAGCTGTGAAGCAGGTTCCCGCTCAGAAGAAATGCACTAACCTCAACGAAGTCCCCGGCGGCCATTAGTGCATATAAATCCGTTTTTTGTCTAATAGTATGCACGACCCACCGGTATACTCGGCAGCCTTAACTTTCCTTAAACCTACCGGCTATCGAATTATAGCTCTCCCGCACTATTACGCCTTTATAGCGGAATTTATAGCACTATTTAAGCAGTCGTGATGGGGCTTATACACCCGGCTTGAGGTTCGCCATCATATTTTATTTCTCCATCACATATAACTGAATACTTATTTATATATAGGGTATAAAAACACCCAATCTGCTGGTTTTATTCAACAGATTGGGTGTTTTTTAGAGGCGGCCTCTTCGCTAGCTATTAGCGTTACTTCTTTACGATAGCGCTATAGCGGTGAATGAACGCGGCCATTGCATCACGGTGAATAGGCTCACCCGGACGGTAAGTGCCATCAGGCCAGCCCTTCGTAATACCCTGCTGCTTCAGCCAAGTAATCTCCTGATAGAAAGCATCACCATTCTGCACATCGTTAAACGGTGAGTTCACCGGAGCCGTATACGCCGGAGCACCAGCATA